>Ga0208398_100099_pt1 | contig 88677 bp, 75 predicted proteins | sample LakWasMe79_HOW10_2_FD_183905 | JGI IMG/M metagenome (GOLD analysis project Ga0208398, IMG submission 183905) | Freshwater sediment methanotrophic microbial communities from Lake Washington under simulated oxygen tension - Sediment Metagenome... | ecosystem: Environmental > Aquatic > Freshwater >...
AGCACGTCAACAAGCTCAACCCGAACGACGTGCTCTCGGCCGAAGGGCTGATGATGATCAAGGATCACTTCATCAAGGCCTACGGTGTACCGCGCTGGACCGTGGGCTACGGCGGTTCGGGGGGCGCCATACAGCAGATGCTGATCGCGCAGAACTACCCGGGCCTGCTGGACGGCATCCTGCCCAACGCGGCCTTTCCCGATGTCTTTGGTACCGCGCAGTCGGTGGCCGATTGCCGGCTGCTGAACCGCTACTTCACCGCCAATCCGGCCAGCGCCGTCACGCGCACGGCCTTCGAGGGCTTTGCGGCCGGCACCTGTGCCAACTGGGACCGTGGCAACGGTGACGCCATCGTCGCCAAGGGCGGCCCCGGCGGCGACTGCGGCGTCAACGACAAGAGCCTGGTCTACGACCCGGTGACCAACCCGCGCGGCGCGCGCTGCACGCTGCAGGATGTCAACGCCAACAGCTTCGGCCGCGACCCGGCCACGGGCTTCGCGCGCCGGCCGCTGGACAACGTGGGCATCCAGTACGGGCTGTTGGCACTGAAGCAGGGGCGCATCACGACGACGCAGTTCCTCGACCTCAACGAGCGCATCGGCGGCTACGACATCGACGGCAACCTCGTGCCGCAACGAAGCGTGGCTGACCCACTGGTGCTAGCGCGTGCCTATGAAGTGGGCCGTGTCGTGCAGGGTGGCGGCGGCTTGGCTGTTGTGCCCATCATCCATGCGCGCGTTTGGGGCGAGATTGCAGGCGACATCCACACTGCCTACAACGATGTGCAGATCCGGGAGAAGCTGCTCAAGGCCAACGGCCGTGCCGACAACCAGGTCATCTGGGTGCTGCCCAACCCGCAGCTGCCGTTGTACCTGGGCGGCACCGCGGCCGACGTGGCACGCGCCACGGCCTTCGTCAACGCCGCTGTGGTACAGCAGTTCGCGCTGATGGTGCAATGGCTGGACGCCATCAGTGCCGACCCCGCGCCGCTGTCGTCCGACAAGGTCGCGCGCGCCAAGCCTGCGTCGGCCACCGACGCCTGCTGGGATCTCGCGGGCAATCGGATCCCCGACGCGCCTGCACTCACCGGCGGCACCTGCAATGCGCTGTACGCTAAGGGCGTGTCCCCGCGCCTGGTGGCCGGCGCGCCGCTGACCGACGATGTGCTGAAGTGCGCGCTCAAGCCCATTGACGACGCCGACTATCTCCCGGCCACCTTCACGCCGAACGAGAAGGCCCGCCTCGCCGCGGCCTTCCCATCGGGCGTGTGCGACTACATCCGGCCCGGCGTGAGCCAGCGACCGCTGGGCGGCACCTGGCTGCGCTACTGAGCGCGAGCGCCTGATCGTCTGTCACAAGCCACGGGAAGGTTCGTGCCGGGGGCCCGCTTCGCGTCGTCGGTGGCGCGCCTGGTTCATGCGCAGGCCCACGTCCTCAAGCAGGAGCTGAATGTCGATGCGGCGCGCTGTTTCGGCGCCGACGACCGGTGTGCTTCCTACGCGATGACGGTTCGCCATCCGCCCGAGTGGCCGCAAGTGCCAACAGCAGGCGGCTCTGCAGCGTAAGGAGCCGGTCACCGTCGGCGGGCGTACTCACGCTGATTGCCAGCAAGCGGACATCCGATCCGGCGACCGACGTCACCATGGACGTCAGCAATGCGTTGGACAGCGGTCCCCGGTGCTGCTCCAGCCCGTTATGCCCCCCGTGAACGACCGGTTCATCTTGACGTGGCGGGCACGTCACGACCCGGAGCTGCCCTTCGCGCAGGTGGCAGAGCGGACCCCCGACCTGCAGGGCTGCCAATCACTCGATCACCTCGTCGGCGCGCGCGAGCAGCGCACGCGGCAGCGTCGTCCCGAGCGCGCGGGCGACGCGGCGATTGAGGACGAGCTTGAACTTCGTCATCTGCTCTACCGGCAGTTCGCTTGGCCGAGCGCCGTCCAGGATTCGGTGAGCGTAGCCCGCCGAGCGCCGCGCGATCTCCTCGACATCCCAGCCGAGTCCGATGAGCAATCCGGCACGTGCGAACTCCGGTTCCGTCGACACGGCGGCCAGGCGGTTTGCTGCAAACATCGCAGCCACCTCTTCGCGCCGTTCGGCAAACTCCTCCGGGTCGTCCAACTTGACGCCGCGTACACCCCTGCGCCGCATTCGCGCCAGTGCGTCGCTGAGCTGCTGGACCCCGTTGACCTCGCTCACCTCGAGTCTCACGCCGAGTGTTCGCTCGATGACGCTGCGCGTTGCCTTGACCCGTTCATAGATGGGCCAAGACCGCACGGAGGGGGATTGCACCACCGCGATCGGGGCCTTCGTTCCGACCACCGTCAGCAATGCCTCGATGACCTTGCCCTCGAGCTCGAAGCCGAGCACCGCGTTTCCGGTGATGTTGCCGCCGGGCTGCGAGAGGCTGGAGACCAGCCCGATCTCGACCGGGTCGACCCAAGAACGATCAAAGATGATGGGGATCGACTGCGTGACTTTCTGTGCTGCCTGAACGGTGGCAGCAATCTCGACCGCATAGATCAGATCTAAGCGCTGAGCAACCAGTTCAGCCGCAGCCGCGACGAGGAGGCGCGACATTTGCGGCTCGTCATAGGTTCCTGCGTACCGGTGCAGATACTCGATATTTCGGACCTGAACGTGCCCCAGTCGCGCTAACTCATCGACGAAGGCCCTCCATTCAGGATATTTCGTGTAGGTCTCGGTGGGAGACAACAGGCCGATACGCCGTGCGCTCGCCGGCCGTGCGGGTACCGAGACCGCGCACAGCAAAAGCGCGCAGGCGCCCTTGTCGATCGCACGGCGTCGGATGTTCACTTGACCACCTCATTGGAATGCAGAAGCAGCACCTGACTGCCAAGTCCTGTCGAGGCACTGGAGCGGCGGCGCTCGACAGCGACACACTGGCCCGGCAGGGACCGTAGCACATCACCGCATGCAATGACTGGCCGAGTATCAACTCAAGCTGGATTGGCGCGCAAGCACGTGCGACTCGTAGGCAAACTTGCGGAGTTGATGGACCAGAGGGCGCCGTTCACTACTGAACAAGCGCTTGACTACTCATCCTGACGGCATTGAACGGCCGCTCGCAGCGAGTGGCGTCAATGTCTGCATCTGGCCGGAAGCGCGAGTAGCAGCCCGTGCCAGCAAGCGGCCAATCGGCCCGGCGGACGGTACGGGGCAGGGTTGACCCTGACCAAGAACCCCGACGGGGTGTCGGCGCATCTTGTCCGGCCCTCAACTCGATGGGAGACCATCATGGGATCCGTTGCCAAGGCAGCTCATCGCGAGCCATGGAACAAAGGCAAGATCGTCGGCCAGAAGGCCCCGTTCAAGCTGAAGGAAATCTGGGCACTCCGGGTTCGGCTTCAAATGGAGAACCGGGTGCGTGAGCTGGCCCTTTTCAACCTGGGCATCGGCAGCAAGCTTCGTGGCTGCGACCTCGTCGCCCTCAAGGTCCGGGATGTGTGTCATGGCGATCAGTTGGCGACGCGCGCCATCGTGATGCAGCACAAGACCCAGCGCACGGTGCAGTTCGAGATCACCCAGGCCACCCGGGACGCGTTGCAGGCGTGGATCAAACAGGCCGAGTTGAAGCTCGAAGACTTCCTGTTCCCCAGCCGGCTGCATGAGTCGCCACATCTCGGCACTCGCCAGTACGCCCGGATTCTCGGCTACTGGGTCGATGAACTGGGTCTTGATCGTGCCGAGTACGGAACGCACTCGATGCGCAGAACCAAGGCGACGCTGATCTACCGCCGCACCAAGAATTTGCGTGCCGTTCAGCTTCTCCTCGGGCACTCCAAGCTGGAGTCGACGGTCAGGTACCTCAGCATCGAGGTGGACGACGCCCTCGAGATTTCCGAGCAGACGGAGATCTGATCACTCGGAAGATCTGCCGCCCCGCCTCACTGTTGGGGTGGCAAACGTCGACCGGCTGCTGTCTGGCGGCAGGCCGAACTCACAGTCCCGGCCATCACCTGTCATTTGCCACCAGCCGCTTCGTGGTTCGTCAAACCGATGATCCGACTGCTGCCAATTCAGGGCGCCTGCCCATTGCCCTTCAGGCGGCGAGGAGCCTTCGGGAGCAGCGAAAAGGCTTGCGAGGCCCGACGCTTCCCGCTTGGTGCGAGCCATCCTGAGATCACGCCGCCGGCGAGATGCTCGGCCGTCTCGTGCAGCAGTTCGCCAACTCAGTCGACATCCACGCCAAGTTTCCCAACGAGTTTGGAGCACCCTCCGCGGTGGCGCACGGCACCGGGACGAGCCGCGCGGATCGCCCAGCCGGTGGAGGGGGCCCCGCTCAGCGAAGGGCCAGCGCTGAGCCGGACCCGGTTGCGGGCGGCCTGCGCCGGCGGTGCCCGGCGGCGGATCCGGAGGCCGGACCGTCTCACTCCGCACATTGGAAGCTGGTGGCCAGCTTCGGGTCGCCGGTGCCCGTGTAGCGCGGCCATGCGGGGAACTCGCACAGTGGCATGGCGCGACCGGCGGTGGCGGCATTGCCGTCGTAGGCCACCTGGTTGGCCGGCGCGACGCCCTTGGTGACCCAGTCGTCCAGCGCGGTCAGCGAGTCGTACGACAGGCCGAAATTGCCGTTGCCGTGGCCGTAGCCAGGTTGCACGTAATAGCGCACGGTGTTGCGGATGCGCCCCTGGTAGCGGTCCACCAGCGCCTGGTAGTAGGGGTCGGTCGCCGACGGCGGAACCAACATGTCGATCGTGCCTTGCACCAGAATCAGCTTGCCGCCGCCGCTGAGGAATCGATCGATGTTGGTGCTGGTCGCCGAGTACAGCTTGTCGACGGCCTCGACGTCCGCCCGATGGGCCACGAAGTCGAAGCCGCTGATGTCGGCGGGGGTGGCCGCCGGATTCTTCAGGTACCAGTAGGTGATGACCCCGGTGTTGAAGAACCCGTAGCCACCCAGGTTGCCAACCAGGTTGCCACCGTGCAACACCGGGAACGGTCCGGTTGTGGTGCCGCCATTGGCTTCCGGGTAGGGCAGAGCCACCTTCGAAGCCGCGGTTCGGACCGTCCGGATCTGGGCGGCCGACAGGCAGCCGTCGCCGGTGTCGCCGCCGCCAGGGCACATCAGTGTTGCGACGTCGAAGGTCCGGTCGCAGGCGGCCCGGTTGGCGATCACGCCGTCCGCCAGCCCGTCGAGTGCGTCACAGGCCTGGTTGAGGGCGTTGAGCAGCAGGTTCTGCTTGGCGACGCTCAGGGCACCACCGGGCGCGGCGACGGCGCGGCGGATGTTCTCCCAGCCGTAGATCAGGAACAGGTTGTGTTTGGCCGGGTAGTAGGCGATGACGCCATCGTAGTCGTCGCCGTAGCGCTGCGCGGCGACGAGGCCCTCGTGGCCGCCCTTCGAGCCGCCGGCGTAGTAGCGGTGTTTCGGCGATTCGCCGTAGTAAGTGCGGATGATCGCCTGCGCGGCGTCGTAGGTGCGCTTGACGCTTTCGCCACCGTAGTTGGCGAAAGCCGCGGCGTTGAGCCCGTACGACCCTTGCGGCGCCGTGCCCACGCTCGTGCCACCATCGCTGCCGTAGGTGGCGTAGAGCCGCCGCAGCGGTGTCGTCGGCGCGTTGGCGCCGGTGGTGCCCGGCACGTTGCCGTTGCCGGTGATCAGCGTGCCGTTGAAGCCACCGCCGCCCAGCTGCATGCTGCGCCGTGTCCAGGTGCTCGGCAGGTTGACCTGAAAGTTGATCGCCGGCGCCGTGGAATCGAGGCTGATCACCTGTCCCCGGACACGGCAGTTCTCGGGGTCGCCATTCGTGACCGCCGGCATCAGCGTCGCCGACTGCACCAGCGCCCCAGCACTTGGCAGCCGCATCTGATCGGCGGGGATCGCCATGCCGGCCAGCGCGGCGCAGGCCTGGGCTGGGTCGGCGACGACGAGGTCGGGACGGGCACCGTCGCCGCGCTGAGCGTTGGCGGCCTGCGCCGTCATCGTTGGACCGGCATCGGCGGTGGTGCTGCCACCACCCCCGCAGGCAGAGAGGACGGCGGCGGCGATGGCCACGCTGGCCGGGGTCGAGGCAAATCGGCAGGGTTTGAACACGGTGTCTCCAGGATCGTTGTGGCGGCTGCGCGTCCACGGCGGTGGCGCCCATCCGGCAGGGTGGCGGGCGGTGCTGGCGCCCCTGCTACGACGATCCTAGGAGGTCGGAGTTTCAACCACCGATCGTCCGATCGGATGATTCCATGCTGCGCTGCATCAATCCACTAGCGCGAGCCGTCGGGCGATCGCCACTGCCTGCATGCGCGTGCGCGCACCCAGCTTGGCGCTGATGTGGCGCAGATGGGTGCGGACCGTGTTCTCGGAGACAAAGAGCTTGGTCGCCATGGCGGCATTGGTGTAGCCGTCCGCGAGCAGGCGCAGGACCTGCAATTCCTTGGACGTCAGCAGCTCCGTCAACGCGGCAGGCCGCACGCCGCTGTCGTCCGGCGCATCGTCGCCACCACCGCCGCACTGCGCCAGCAGGGTCTGCAGCCACGCCACCTGGATCGGGTCGACCGCCGGTGCGGCGGCGTGGCGAACCTGCTCGACCAGACGCCGCAGCAGCGGCCGGACCACCGCGCCTTCGTCGAGCACGACACGCACAAAGCCCTCGGACGCCGCGGCCTGGGCGACGGCGAAGCCCTCGGCCGTTGCCGCCGCGGTGTCGCCGGCGCGGTGCAACGCCAGGGCCAGCAGCAGGCGAAGCTTGAGGGCGCGCCAGCGCCGGTCGGCGAGCGGAGCGCGCTGCAGCTCTGCCTTGAGCAGCACGGCAGCCCGGCGCGGATCGCCCACGTGCAGGTCCTGGCGCCGCTGACCGATGAACAGGTCGTCGACTTCCTGCGCCACGCCGTTGGCGTAGGGGTGCGAGGACCAATCGTCGTCGCGGATGGCGTCCAGTTCCCGCTGCGACGCCTTGCCGTGGCCCTGCAGCAGCAACAGGCGGGCGCGCTCCAGCCGGGCATTGGCCGCCACCCGGCGGATCCGGCGCGTGGTGCCGAGGTATTCCAGTTCTGCCAGCAGTTCGAAGGCGGTGTCCACCTGGCCGCGCTCAAGCGCGATGCGCGCGCACATGCGGTGGGTCAGGACCATGTGGTCCGCCAGGCCCGCCTGGCGAGCCATTGGCAGGTACACGCCCAGCAGCCGTTCGGCTGCCGGGATGTCGCCCGACTCGTACACGGCACAGCTGTAGAGCACGCCAGCCCAGGCATTGCCCGCTGCGTGCGGCAGCTCGCCGGCCCGGGCACCGGCGTTGACCGCGATCCGGAAGCGCGCAGTGGCCGCACGCAGGCGGCCTTCGCGCAGATCCAGCATGCCTTCGACGCTCTCGTTGAACATGCGTGAAAACTGGCTGTCCACCGCCGCGCGCCGGGCATCGGCGAGGAAGCGATGGGCATCTCCGGGCTTGCCCGCGACCAGCGCCAGCTTGCCCATCACGATCAGAAGGATGCTGTCGAAGAAAGGTTGACCCGTCGGCAGCCAGGCGATGGCCTCGGTGCCGGCAGCATCACCTTCCGCATAGCGCTCTACCATGCACAGCAGCACAGGCAGCAGCGCGCGCAGGCTGGCCAGCACCACCGGATCGTCGCAATCGCGGAAGTCCAGCGCCTGCAGCAGCTGCATCGCACTCTGCGCACCCTGCGTGAAGCAGCGTGACCACACCATCACCGTCTGCAGCAGCGGCTCGCGCGCCAGCGCTCCCGGCGGCAGCGCCGACAACCAACGGTCCAGTGCGCGCATGCGCCCCTGCTGCAATAGCTGCAGACCGTGTTCGCTCAGCAAGCGCACGGCGCGATCGGTGTCATCGGCGTCGATGGCGTGCTCGATCGCTGGCGACGGCCGTCCGTGCTCGGCGAACCAGTCGGATGCAGCGCGGTGCAACTGGACCAGCAGCGCCGGGGCTTCGCGCTGCAGTTGTTCTCGCATCACATCGGCGAACAGCCGATGGTGCCGCCATGCGCCGGGCCTGTCGGGCGCTGGCGCGACGAACACATGGGTGCGCTGCGCCGCCCTCAGCATAGCGTCGCAGTCGATGTCTGGCAGCAGTGCAGCGCAGATACTGGGCTCGAGCCGGCGCAGGATGCTGGTGTGCATCAGGAAGCGCCTCATCCCGGTGTCCTGATCGGCAAGTACCTCCTCTAGCAGGTAGGCAGTGATGTTCTCGCGCGACAACGACAGGCGCTGTCCCCATCGGGCGCCGCAGCCCCGGCGCGAGACGGCCAGCGAAAGCAGCGAGAGGGCGGCCGGCCAACCTTCCGTCCAGGCCCATGCCGCCGGCAGATCCTCCTCCCCCAGCCGGTCGCCGCGAAGGCGGAAGAACCGCTCGGCTTCGGCGACGCTGAAGCGCAATTCTTCGGGCCCGAATTCGAGCACCTGGCCGCCAGCCCGCCAGCGGCCGAGCCCAAGTTCGGGCGCCTGTCGGCCAGCCAGGATCACCGCGCCGTGCCGAGGCAGGCGCTCGAGCAGTTCGCGCAGCAGGCGCTGTACATCGCGGTCAGTGGCGTGTTCGACTTCGTCGATCAGCAGCACGAATTGATTGGAGATGGACAGCAACCCACCGAAAGGGTCCGCCACGTTCGGCGTCTCGTGATCCCGCAGCGTCGCCACTGCCAAGCACAACTGACGAAGGAAGCCGCCCGCGCAATCGTCGGCCCGCCGCAGCAGCAGTTCGGCGGTCCGCACGCCGTCCTCGGCCAGGCAGTCCCGCATCTGCGCCAGCAACGTGGTCTTGCCGAAGCCGGCAGGCGCCATCAACAGAACCAGCGACCTCGGACCGGCCGCACGCCAGCGATCGAGCAGCGCGTCGCGTCTTACCTCACCGGCGGGCGGTGAGGCATTGAGCGGATGGGGCGACAACTCACCCGGCTTCGGCCGAGCCGATCTGGACACGAACATGACGGCTGCAGGACTTTGGAGGGCGGGCAACGAGGGGAAAGCCGGCCGTCGAGGACCGCCTTGCCAAGAGCCCGGGCGGCCCAGGCTTATGGCGAACGGCCTCATCAGTATGCGGTGCCGCTCCGCGCGGCGTAACCGGGACGAACCCAAGCCCGGGTGTGCATGGGAGCTGGCACGCCAGTAGGCGCCGTACCGGCTCGCCACCAGCGACGAGACCTGCCACAGCCCGAGGACCTGCGGGTCGAGGTCTCGAACGATCCGGCCGCGGCCACTTGCCGCGGCGGCGAGGGCCAAAGGCTAGCACTGGCCGACGAGCCGCGGCTCGGCGTGTCGAGCCCTTGTACTGCCTGGCCACCTTGCCTCGCACTTCGCGGCTTGGCGAAAGGGATCAATCGAGCTTCCTCTCGGCAAGAAACTTCGATACGAGGTTGGCAATCTCGACGTTGTTCAGGTCGGACATCAGGAAGTGCGTGTTGCCGCGAACTCCAAGCTCCGGGAGGTGCACCAGACGGGCATCGCCACCATGCCTGTTGACGGCCTCCACCCAGAGACGGGCCATGGCCAGCCGGACACGCCAGTTGTCCTGACCTCGCTCCGTGGTCGGCTCGATGGGGATGTTGTCACCGTAGTAAATGACGACGGGAATGCGGGTGAGCTGCTGGAACTCCGCGGCCGACACGGCCTCGGGCGCCAGCGTGCCGGCAGCACTGGGCATGGCAGGTGGCAATTCCCCCTGCGGGAAGACGAAGCCGCTGCCAGGCTCGAACGCGACGATGGCCTTGACGTTGGGGCTCTTGATCGCCGTCAGCCAACCGGGGCCGCCACCCTGCGAGTGGGTGAACAGGATCGCCGGGCCGGTCTTGGTGAACAGCGCCGCCATGGCGTCCGAGATCACGGCGGCGTCGTACGGCCCGGTGTTGGGTGTGACCGAGCGGAGGAGCTGGTCCAGCGTTTCCGGCCTGCGATCGAACTGCAGGTTGTCGAAGTAGCGCGGCCATTGGCCGAGGCGGATCTGGTCGAAGATCAGCTGGTCGTTGGGCACGGGCGCGATCGACGCCGCGAGGGTGCTGTTGCCAGCGCGCCCGCGGCGTGGCTGGTCGACCAGATAGACCGGGAAACCGCGGCGCAGAAACAAGGTCTGGAAACCCTCTCGACCGTCCGGAGTCGTCTCCCAGCTGCGTGCCGATTGGAAGGCGCCATGCAGCATGACGATGGGCAGCGCGCTCGGGTTCTGCGGGACCTGGTAGGCGGCGTAGAGATGATCACCGTGCAAGCTCTGCCCCGCAGAGGTCGGATTGTTGTTGTCGTAGGTTCCTGGAGTCTTCAGCACCACGCCGCCGACAGCGAAGCTCCCTTGGGCCGCGATCGTCAAGGGACCGGAGATGTCATTGCGATGGGTGGCGCAGCCGATCAGCAGGCTCGTCGCAGCGATGGCTGCGGACAGCAGGGTTCGAGTGGCATGCATGCTCAAACGCTCGGTGCGGCAGCAAGGGCCCTGGTGAGCGCTTCGTTCGCACGACGGGCGGCTTCGGGGTCCACCGTGTCAGCGAGTGCCTGTGTCAGCTGCCGCAACTGCGCTGCGCTCAGGCCCACGCGCAGGCTGGCCCGCATGTGGGACAACAACTGCGCCTCTGCGCCCGGCGTGGCGGCGAGCGCGCCGACGGTCGCCAGCTCCCGGCTCTGCCAGTCGAGGTTGTCCCGCTCGAAGATGTCGCCGAACAGATGCGCCTGCAGGAACTGGTTGATGACGGGCGCGAAGTCGAACACCGCGCCTTGAACCGGCCCGCCGGAGATCTCGGTCTGGTTCGCCTGGCCTGCCGCGGCCAATGCATGGCCTGTGGCCACCGCCTGGACGGGCTCGCGGCCCGGCGCGTCCTGGATGCCGCGCTGCCTGCGTGCCTCCACCACCTTCAGCAACTCGCCCAGCCCGTTGAGGCTTCTCGGGAAACCGGCATAGGCGTAGAGCTGCACAAGAACTTCCTTGGCCTCGCTGACCGTCAACCCCGCATCCAGGCCTTGATTCAGTGCGGCGTTGAGCCTGGGCATGTCGCTCGTCGCCATGAACGCTGCGATCAGCGGGATGGCCCGCTGTCTGGCAGACAGCGTCTCAGACCGTGGGTATGCGCGTGCCGCCTGGCCGGTGTCGGCGCCAAGGCCAGCGCTGGCCAAGGCGGTGCGGTAGTCCTGTTGGGTGACCTGGTCTTGCCACGTCACCGAAACGCCGTCCTCCTTCTCCGCGATGGCAACGTGCGTCATCGGGCCAACAGGGCCTGCGCCATGCCAGTGGCGCACGTTGGCGAGAATCGTGACCACGTCACCGGAACGTATGGCCTGCGCAGGACGCCCTTGCTGCTGAACCAGCCCCAAGCCGGCCGTGACGATCAGCGTCTGCCCCAGGGGATGGGTATGCCACGCCGTGCGAGCGCTTGCCTCGAATGTCACCGTTGCACCACCGGCTCTTCCAGGCGGGATGGCCTGGAACGGCGAACTGATGCGAACGACACCGGTGAAGTTCTCGCTTGCGCCGGAGGTGACCGGAGATGCCACGCCCGCGCGCACTGCCACAGCTGGCGGGGTGGCCAGGACGGCGCTGGGAGACTGCGCTCCCGCGGCGGCGGCAGCGCCGCTGATCGCCATGCAAAGCAGTGACTTCACGAGAGCGCCTCCTGCGGCTTCGGTGGCGTGCTGGGACGCGGCACGACGATGAGGGCCCATGACACGGCCAGCGCCAGGCCGAGCAACAAGGCGCCCACGTCCATGACTGCCGAAATCCGATGGGCAAGTGCCACGCTGTCCACGGCGGCGGTAGGCGCCGCATTGGCGAAGACGAACACCAGCAAGCCCAGTCCGAGGGCCCCGCCCAGTTGATGGGCGACGTTGACCATGCCCGACGCCGCGCCGGCGTCTTCGCGGGTGACCCCTGCCACGCCCGCAGCGGTCAGCGGCGCGAGCAGCAGGCCCTGGCCCAGGCCGACGAGAAGCATGGGTGGCGCGATGTCCGTCCAGTAGCTTGCGGCCGCATCGGCCAGAGCCAGCCAGAGCAGGCCCGCAACACCAAACAGCAAGCCCGCCAGCAGCAGCCGCCCGTTGCCGAAGCGGCGAGCCAGCTTGGGCACGGCCATTGCGGAAGCGAGGTTCGGCAGCGTGACCGGCAGGAATGCGAGACCCGCCTGCAACGGACGCAGATGCAGGACGCCCTGCAGGAACTGCGTCGAGAAAAACCAGAAGCCCACGGCACCGCCCAGGAAGAGCATGCGGGCGAGATACGCTCCGGCACGCTCGGGGCTGGCCAGCAGGCGCAGGGGTAGGATCGGCTGGCGGACCCGGCGCTCGATCCACACGAACGCGGCCAGCATCAAGACCGCACCGATCAGGGCGGCCTGCACCAGGGCGTCTGCCCAACCGGCCTCGGCGGCACGCACCAGGCCGTAGACCAGCGCCGTCATCCCCAGCGTCGAGCTGACTGCCCCGCCCAGGTCGAACTGGCCTGGTTGCTTCCGTGTTTCCGCGATGTGCCGTCTGGCGGCGACGATCAGCAGCAGCCCGATCGGCAGGTTGATGAAGAAGCCGGCACGCCAGGACACCAGATCGGCGAACAGGCCGCCCAGCACCAGCCCCAGCGTGGCGCCGACACCGGCCGCCGCGGCGTACATCGACAGGGCGCGGGTGCGTGCCGGGCCTTCGGCGAAGTGCGTTGACAGCAGGGCCAGGGTCGACGGCGCCAGGACCGCGGCGCCGGCCCCCTGGATGGCGCGGGCCGTGAGCAGCCAGGCCGCCGATGGGGCGAGACCGATCGCCAGCGATGCCAGGGTGAACAAGGAGAGCCCGAGGACGAACATGCGTCGTCGGCCCATGATGTCGCCCGCGCGCGCCCCCAGCAGCAGCAGACCGCCGAAGGCCAGGGTGTAGGCATTGGTCACCCACGAAAGCTGGGCGGCGCTGAAGCCGAGGCTGGCCTGGATGCGAGGTAAGCCGGTGATGACGATGGAGATGTCCACCACGATCATCAGGTAGCTGGCCACGATGATGGCCAGCACGGTGTCGGCATTGCGGGACTGCAGTCGGGGCTCGGAGGCGTCCATGGTCTTCGCTCAGATGTCCAGCTTGCGCTCGGACATCCACTTGACGATGGCCGGATCGCGGTGCGAGAAGAAACTGCTCGTTTTGGTGTCGAGTGCCGCGATGCGTGCCATGTCCGTGTCATCGAGCGCGAAATCGAAGATGGCGATGTTTTCGGCCATGCGCTGCTTGCGGACCGATTTCGCCAGGGCGACGATGCCCCGCTGCACCAGCCAGCGCAGCACGACTTGCCCGACCGACTTGCCGTGGCGCGCGGCGATGGTCAGCAGCACCTCTTTCTGGAAGAGCCCGTTGCGTCCTTCTGCAAACGGAGCCCAGGCTTCGGCCTGCACGCCAATCCCCTGCATGAACGCTACGCTCTCCAGCTGCTGCTGAAAGGGATTCACCTCGACCTGGTTGACCGCCGGCGCAATCTCGTTGAACGCCTGGATGTCCATCAGACGATCCGGGTGGAAGTTGCTGACGCCGATGGCGCGGAGCCTGCCCGCGCGGTAGGCGTCCTCCATCGCGCGCCAGGAGCCGTGCACGTCACCGAAGGGCTGGTGGATCAGGTAGAGGTCCAGGTAGTCGACCTGCAGTCGCCGCAGGGACTTCTCGATGGCCCGCTGCGTGCGCTCGTAGCCGGTCTCCTGGACCCAGAGTTTGCTGGTGACGAAGATCTGGTCACGCGCGATGCCGCTTGACCGCAGGCCTTTGCCCACCGCCGCTTCGTTCATGTACGAAGCGGCGGTGTCGATCAGCCGGTAGCCGGTCTCGATGGCATCGACGACGCTGCGCTGGCACTCGTTGTCGTCGGAGATCTGGAAGACGCCGTAGCCGACGATGGGCATGCGGAGGCCGTTGTTCAGGACGACGTCTTGCATGGCTGCACCTTGTGGAAGTTGGTTGGGTTGAACTCTAGGCACACCATTGGCATCTGAATAGTGACATCCAGGTTGATTGATTGGCATCTCAATGATGACAATTAAGCAGGTGAGGAGGCCCTTCATGGCGATCAATGAGCTTCGGTCGGTCACGACCTTCATCAAGGCTGCCGAGCTCGGCAGCCTGCGCAAGGCGGCGCTGGCGCTGGACATCAGCCCCCAGGCGGCGAGCAAGGCGCTGGCCCAGCTGGAGGCGCATCTGGATGTGCGCCTGTTCCATCGCACGACGCGCGTGATGTCGCTGACCGATGCGGGGCAACGGCTGTTCGAGGACGTGCAGCCATCCGTGTTGGGGATGCAGCGGGCGCTGCAGGCGGCGCGGTCAGCCAAGGACGAGTTTGCGGGCCCTCTTCGCATCACGGGTCCACGCACAACGTTCCAGCCAATCCTCTGGCGGCTCGTCGAGGAATTCTGCGACATGCATCCAGGCATACAGCCAGACGTGCTGCTGGATGACCGGATCGGCAACTGGGTGGAGGACCGGGTGGACGTTGGATTTCGCCTCGGTCCGTCCCCGCACGAAGGGGTCATTGCGCGGCGGCTCTTTCCCGTGCAGTTGCCCATTTGTGGTGCACCTTCGTACTTCCAGCGCCACGGTGTGCCGGGCTCGCTCGCTGACCTGGCCTCGCATCGCTGCAGCGCCTATCGGCATCCGAGCACAGGCAAGGTGCTTCCATGGCGTGTGAGGCTCGGCGACCAGGCGGCCGACCAACCTGTCGTGCCAGCGATCTGCAGCAACGACGAATTGTTCGAATTGCAGGCAGTCTTGGCCGGCAAGGTGCTGGGGCAACTTGCCGGCGTGACCGCGGCGCCTTACATCCGGTCGGGCCAGTTGGTCCCTATCCTGCTGGACCATATGCCCAGCTATGCAAGCTATTTCGTCTACTTCGGCAGCCGGTCTTCGCAGCCTGTTCGCGCGCGCGCGTTCATTGACCTGGCGGTCCAGCGACTCGGGGCCGGTTCAGAGTACGTGCTCACCGAAAGGGACCTGCAGGTCGGCAAGCGGCGGGGTTCACGGACAATCCGAATGCAAGCCGCAGCCGGACTCAAGCACAACTAGGTCATGTGGCGCTCGGTGACCGTTGGAAGCTGCGCCGCCGAGCGATCGCCCTGAGCAACGTGTGCAGAGGTCTGCCCTCGCTCTCTGGCATGTCAGAATCAGGGTCCGAAAGATGCGGAAGCGCACACGACCAGGGTAGAACCCGAATGAGCTTGTTCGGAAGGTTGATTTCGAGGCTTATTGGGAACTCAAACCCGGAATCACCGAGTGCTGTACTGCCAGTCGCAATTGCGAAACCTGCCGTTGCGCAGACGTCGGTCGCTCCGCTCCAAGACTCGGTCCAGCCTAAGAGGGGCGCGATTCCGGTCCCGACGAATCGGGGCTTCGTGTTCACGGTTTCGATGACCGGGCTTTCATCCAACGGAGACTCGGTTTCGGAAGGGGAACTGGCGGCAGCGTCGGCCCAGTACGAGTTCGTCCTCGACAGCGACTTGCCCTCGCTCAGAGCATCAGACCAGTGGTGGAACGAGGACGTACACAAGCGGCGCCTGCACGAGGGCTCGGACAAGGCGCTGGCCTGGCTGGAGCCCTTTGCGCCGGTCAGCCTGGTGCAGGCCCTACCGTTGCAGAGCGCCCGGACTGAGTGGGGCCCAATGCAGGCGGCCGCCATCGCCAAGGAATTGCGGGCAGTGATTCGGGAGCGACGCAAGGCGAAGCAACCGCACGACGAACTTCTGCGAGCTCTCTACGGCGCCTGCCTACTGGCCGATTTCGTGAAAGCCCTGAGGTTCGAATACGTCCAACCGCACCAACTGGCGCGCTTCGTCGACATACGGGCGGTTCAGTCCACTGACCTGCACTACCCCGCCATCGGGTACCAGGCGGTTGAGGCACTGGGGAAAACTGACATCAAGTGGCTAGTTGCAGCCTTCGGCGAGCCCGCCGAGCACCGCCCTGTGGCGCAGGCACTCGCGCCCCTGATTCAAGGCGCTGTCAGCCGCTACTGCTGGGAAGAGCTTCGTTCGTCGAGCAGCTACGGGAACGACCGAGCGGACATGCAGAAATGGCTTGCCTGGCAGGTGGGCATTCGCTTGCAAATCGAGAAGGACGACGCTGGCCGGGCAAGCGACCGGCTTGCGCGCTTCGAACGGGACAAAATCGCCGTCGAATCGCTGCCGCAAGCATGGGCGGCGACGAGGCAATCCTTCGTGGTCGCTGACTTGGAGACCACGGGGCTGGACTCGGCAGTCGACGACATCATCGAGTTCGCGGCCGTGAGGGTCAGCCCACAAGGGGCTGTCCTTGCGGAGTTCGCGGCGCTGGTCAACATCGGCCGGCCTGTACCGCCCTTCATCGTAGGGCTCACGGGCATTTCCGACGCCGACCTACAGCGCGAAGGCCAGGCCCTAGTGGATGCCTTGGACGCGTTCCTGTTGTTCGTGGGCGCGGCCCCTGTCTTCTTCCACAACGCACCCTTCGACCAAGGCTTCGTGAATCGGGCGTGCCAATCCACCAACCGAAAGCTCGCCAATCCTGTCTATGACACCTTGGTGATGGCCAGGGCCGTGTGGCCCGACGCCGAATCCCTGAAACTTCGGGACCTCGCCTGGCGAGTCGGCGCGCCGGAGCCAACGCACCGGGCCCTGTCCGATGCACGGGCCACGCTGGCCGTGTTGCTGGCAGCCCGTGACGCTAAGGGTGTCGATGCACCGGGCTGACGCCCGGCCACCGGAGCACCAAGCGCAGCAACATCAACGCGTTGGAAGCCGCGTGCCGTTCTCGGCATAGTGCTGCGAGCCTTCGGAGCCAGCGGCCTGCCATAGCAAGTCGAACACCGGCTTCAGGGCAAGGTCCGGGGCATCCGTCCCCTTTGCCAGCACGTCAGGCAGGGCGACGACATGCCGGTCAAACGTGTCTGTCCGCCGAACCCCGTCCCTTGACAGGGACGTCAAGTCAGCCGATGTCGAGGACGTGACGCAACCCGCCGTAGGGCACGCCCCAAGACTCGCCGCCGGTGTCGACGCTGGCGGTCTTGGGGTTGCAGCGGGTGATGATGCCGATGTGGGTCTGCAGATGACGGTCTGTGAACGAGACCTTGTCGCCGCGGCTGAAGTCCGCGCGGGTCGGCCGGGCTGCGGCCGATGGCGGCGCGCTCGGCTTGGGGTTGACGCCGGAGCCGGGCGGGGGCGGCTCGATGGCCGCATAGGGCAGCTTCCAGACCGCATTGATCTCGGTGCCCTGCACGGTGAGGTGCGCATCACGCATCTCCGTGACACGGCCGCTGCGCATCGTGTCGCGACGTGCGTCGTAGAAGCGCACGACCTGGCCGAGATGCAGATCCTTGCGGATGGCCACGATGCGCCGCGGATCCGTCATCAGGCGCTCCAGCAGCGCGCTCAATTGGTACAACTCCAGGCTGGTGGCCCGGTTCATCGTCTCGACCAAGGCAGCGTCCTGCATCGGCGGGGTTCGGTGCGTCATGCGGGCTTCCAGGACATCGGCAGCAGCTCTTGCAGGCGATCCTGCCGGTGGCCGTTGATGCGCTGCAGCACATCGCGCAGGTACGCATAGGGCTCGATGCCGTTGAGCTTGGCCGTCTCGATCAGGCTGAAGGCCACGGCCGCTGCCCGGCCACCTCGCTCGGAACCCGCGAAGAGCCAGTTCTTGCGTGACAGGGCTACCGGCTTCAGGGCCCGCTCGCTCAAATTGTTGTCCGCCTCCAGGATCCCGTGCTCGACGAAGGTGTTCAGCGCATCCCAATTGCTCAGCGCATAGCCGAAGGCCTCGCCCAGCGGTGACTTGGGCAGCACGGTGCTCGCGTGGCCCTGCAGCCAGCCGTGCAGGTCCTTCATCAGGGGCCGGGTCTGCGCCTGGCGCACCCGCCAGCGCTGATCGGGGTCGGCATCGCGGATCTCGCCCTCGATGCGGTAGACCTCGGCGAAGAACTTCATCGCCTGGTGCGCCAGCCCCGGCGGCGCGCCCTTGGGCGCGTCCTTGACGATGCGCGCGAAACGGCGTCGGGCGTGCACCAGGCAGGCCGCGTGGGTGATGCCATCACGCCAGGACTTCGCGTAGCCCGAGAAGTCGTCGGCCTGCAGGAAGCCGCGCCAGGCGCCGAGCATGCGTCGCGCATGTTCACCGGCGCGGTCGGTGGTGAAGTCATACAGCGCGGCAGGTGCGACACGCTGCCAGCGTCCCTGCGCATCGGGCAGCCAGCCGCCGGCCAGGTACACCCAGAGCCGGGCGGTGATGGTCTTGCCCAGGCTCTGGCCACGCCTGGCCTTGAGCGCCAGCGGGGTGTCGTCGGTGAAGATCACCGCGCTGCCCAGCACATGGCGGCGCAGCAGCGGCAGCAGCGGCGACAGCAGTTCTGCCGTGCCCAGCGTCCAGTCGCACAGGGACTGGCGCGACACCGGCGCCGAAGCCGCGCCGCTGTGGCGGGCAAGGATGCGCTCCATGCGCGCCAGGGGGGTGTGGTCGGCGTACTTCGACACCGTCACATGCGCCAGTAGCCCCGGCCCGGCGTTGCTGCGTGCCAGTGGCGAGGGCTGTGCCCAGGCGGTGCGGATCGTGCTGGCCCCGCGCGCGTCCTCGCAGCGGTACTTCAGCCGCGCATGCTGCAGCACCTCCAGCTTCGCCGGCGTGTACTCCAGCGTCTCGCTGAGCTCCTCGCCGATGCACACCACGCGTGTGAACTGCGCCTTGTCCTCCTCGCTCAGGTCGTGCTCGACGCGCCGGCGCGGCAAGTCCGGGTCGATGGCCGGGCGCCCGCCGCGGCGGCGCCGGTGGCCCTTGATCTCATCCAGCGCCTCGGGCGGCACGGGAATGTGCACCGTCTCCTGCCACAACTCCGGCTGCAGCATGCTCAGCGCCTCGCCGCGTGGGCCGAAGACCTTGCGCTTGAACTCCGCCAGCTGCGCGGCCAGCGAGGCCATCTGATCGCTGGCCTGCTGGCGCAGCGCCTGGAAGGCGGCGCCCGCCTGCACCAGCATGTCCTTGAGCGCCTCCGCGTCGTCGGGCAGTGCCGCGCGATCGACGGGGGTGGCCATGAGCTGCATGGGCACGCATCATGACCACAGCGCCCGCTACCGGGCAGTCGGTGAAGCTCGGATTGCCGTGCTCAGGCGACCACGCTGACCTCTAGCGGCGACAGCCGCCGCACCCGGCTCAGGTCGATCCCCTCCAGCCAGGCCAGCAACTCGCTCATCGCCATGCCGTTGCCCGCCAGCCGGGCAGGATCGGTGAAGCGCCCGCGCTCCAGCCGCTTGTACAGCACCCAGAAGCCGTGCCGGTCCCACACCAGCAGCTTGGCCCGGTCGCGGCGCCGGCCGATGAAGACGAACACCTGCCCCGACAGCGGATTCATCCCCATCGCAGCGGCCACGATCTGCGACAGCCCGTCGATGGACTTGCGCATGTCCACCGGCTCCGTGCAGACGAAGGCGCGCACGGCCGACGACAGGATCACGCCAGGCGCTCCAGCACCCGCACCAGCACCTGCTGCGCCGCCTCACCGCACAGCCGCAGCGTCAGGCCCTGCGCCACGATCTCGACCGTCGCGCCTGCTGCCGGCTGCCCCCGCGTGACAGCGATGAACGACGCCGGTGCCGCAGTCGCCGCTGGTGCCGCAGTCGCCGCTGGTGCCGCCGGCGCCTCCCGCGCACCACGACCGCCGCGCCGGCCGCTGACCCGGTGTCGAAACGTCGAGATCGCCAGGCCATGCGTCGAGCAGTAGTTCGGAATGCTCAGCCCCAGCTCGACCCGCCGGCGTTCATGCTCCTGCCAGAACGTATCACCGTGCTCCACCATCGGCTTGCCGGTGCGCCAGTCGGTCTTCGACCCGCGCACCTCGTCCGACACAGCGCCCATCTCCACCTGCTCCGCCATCAGCTTCTCCATGCAAATTGGAGCGCTGACCTTCGCTCATCGGGCATCGGCCCGCAATGACGGGGGTGCTCGGACACTCACGCCGGGCGTGTCCAGCCGCAGGAACTCGCGCACGTTCTCGCCGCTGCGGGTCTCGCAGAACTCGAACACCACCGTCTTGACCGGGTTGGCGCTGGTCGTGCAGTACGACCAGAGGTAGGCCTTGTGCGTCTTGCCGTCGCGCAGGTGCTTGGGCTTGAGCATGGCCACCGGCGTCTCGTCGGCATGCAGCACCAGGTGCCGGCGCAGTTCGTCGGCCAGGGCGTTGACCAAGGGTTGCAGCTGCGCGCCGCACTCGCCGACCCACTGTGCCAGCGTCGAGCGGGCGATCAGGTGGCCGGCGCGTTCGAAGATCGCTTCTTGCCTGTACAGCGGCAGGTGGTCCAGGAACTTCGCCACCAGCACCTGCGCCAGCAGGCTGGCCGTGGGGATGCCCTTGTCGATGACGTGCGCCGGCACCGGTGCCTGGACGAGCCGACCTTCGCCGCGTTGACTGCAGCACCGGCACGCCCACTTGCCGCGCACATGGCGCTCGACCGTGAACACGCCCGGCTGGTAGTCCAGCTTCTCGGCCACGTCCTCGCCGATGCGCTGCATTGGCTGGCCGCACCCCGGAGTCTGGCAGGTGGTGTCGGCCGGCTCGTGAGCGACGTCGCGGCGCGGCAGATGCGGCGGCAGCGGAGCGCGCTTGGGCGTCTTCTTGTCGGTCTTGCCCTTGTCGCCGGCCTCGCCCCGCTCGCGCTCGATCTCCACGTCGAGCTCGGCCAGGTCGCTGTCCAGCGTCTCCTCCAGCAGGCTCTTCTGCTCGGGCGCCAGCGTGCTGGCGAAGCGTTCGCTGGTGGCGGCGAACTTCAGCCGCTTGAGCATCGCGTTCTCGTGCGTGAGCTTCTCGATCAGCGCCTGCTTGAACGCCGCTTCGCGGTCGCGCCTGGCGATCAGCTCGTCCTTGGCCTGCAGCTCAGCCATCAGCGACAGCATCGCCTGCCGCATCTGCGGCTCCAGGGCGTCCAACTGCTCGGCGCTGATCATGGACGACCATCGTGCCGCGATGCTGCCTCCGGCGCATCGGCAGATCCGGCAATTGCAGCCGGCCGAGGTCCTCAGATCACGCGGATGATCCCAGCATCCCCGATGCGCTGCCAGGGCAGGCCCAGCACCAGCGCATCGAACTGCGGCCTCGTCAGCTGAAGCGTGCCGTCTGTGCCAGCCGGCCAGACGAACTTGCCGGCGTTCAGCCGACGCGCGGCCAGCCACACGCCGATGCCGTCGTGCACCAACACCTTCATGCGGTTGGCGCGCCGATTGGCGAACAGGTAGGCATGGTGCGGATGCGCGGCGCCGAAGACGCCGACCACCCGAGCCAGCGCCGCTTCGGTGCCCGCGCGCATGTCCAGCGGCTGCACCGCCAGCCAGACCGCCTCAACCTTGATCATGAGCGCGGATCACTTCAGCAACTCGCGCACGAAGCCGACCAGGTCGCCCAGTGCCTTCTCGGGCCAGGCGATGCCGACGGTCACGGCTCCGCGCTTGATGTCCAGCCGCACTTCGGTGGGTGCCTCGGGCGCGCTCGGCGCAGGCAGGGCAAGCGGCACGAACCCCAGGCGCTGCGGTAGCGGCGCCGATTCGAGACTGGGCTTGGCACGATCGGCTGTGGCTTGCCGGCGCGCGAGCTGCCGCCAGCGGTGCACGACGTTGTCGTTGATCCCGTGCGACATCGCCACCTGGGCCACCGACATCCCAGGCTCGTCGCACTGCGCCAGCACCATGGCCTTGAACTGACGGCCGTACCGCCGCCTCGTCTTCCCGCTCTCGCTTGTCATCGTGTCCACCTATTCCTACGTGGACACGATCCTTCCGGGCCGCTACCGCGCAATCAAGGTGAGTTGGCCGGACGGATACGTCGAAGCAGTCGATCATGGGCGACAAGTAGACCTTGCCCGCCGGGATGTGGAACTCCGTGATGTCGGTGAGCCACTTCTCGTTCGGAGCGTCGGCGCTGAAGTCGCGGTTCAGCAGGTTGTCCGGCGGCGGACTGATCTCGCCCATGTACGAACCGTATCGCCGCCGTTTGCTCGTCGCAGCGACCAAGCTCTCCTGCTTCATCAGGCGGCGAATGACCTTCTCCGAGATGCTCACGGATCGATCGCTCAGCGAGGCGTGGATTCGCCGGTAGCCGTAGCAGCGGTAGTTGCGCTCGAAGATGTCGGTCATGGCCTGGCGCACGTCGGCGTACTTGTCGGCCATCTCCAGACGGGCCCGATGGTAGAAGTAGGAGCTGCGCGGCAGGTCTAGTTCGTAGAGCAGCTCAGCCAGGGTGTAGGTCGCTCTCAGGGCATCAACCAGCTGTGTCTTCTCCCGGTTCGTCAGCTCTTGCCGGTCGATGCCCAGTTCTTCCTAAGAAACACCAGCCTCAGCCGGTTGAAGGGAGAATCCAAAGTGGGCAGCCCGTCGCTGCGACTGTTTGACGACGCGTTCTCGGTAGCGCCGTTCGTACTGATCGGCACCCGGATCCTCGTACTTCATACCGAACCGCATCGCCCGATAGAACAGGATGGCGATCTTGCGGGCCGTGGCAGTCACCGCCTTGGCCTTGCCGATGCGCGCTGAGAGCCGACGGTAGAAGGCTCCGAGCGCGGTCTCGGTGCGGCCTACGGTGGATGCCACCAGACGCAACTGGCTGGCGACCCGGCTGTTGCTCTTGCGGGTGTGGGATGACAGGACCTTGCCTCCACTGATTTTGCAGCCCGGCGACAGGCAGAGCCAGGAGATGAAATGCTTTTCGGTTGGCCACCGACTCAGGTCGGTTCCGCACTCCGCGATAAGCGACAGCTAGGCCGCGCAGCATGAGCTGCATGAGATTCGGGGGCATCGTTGAGGTCTTTGCTCGCGGCGCGGCCTCCAACGCAGTTGACCGGCCGCGGGTCGGAGACGCCGCGTCCCCTCCAAGCTCGCCCCAGGCGAACACAAAAGCACCTTCAGGGCCGCTCCCGGTCCTTCCTTGAAGTCGTGAGACTCCATGCTAAGTCCCGATACCTCTTGCCAAGGCGCGCAAGCTTTCGACAAGGGGGTTTGCGGCAGGTCTCCCTACTATTCCTTACGGACTTCCTGTAGCGCCGGCAAGGCAGCTCCAGGGGGTCCGCCAAGGAGGCGCCGGCCGGCGCTGAGCGACAAATCCACGGCACAGCCTGGAACACTACTGGAGACAAACCATGAGCGCCACGACGGAAATGGCATCGGAACCTGGAGTCGGAAGCCGCAAGCTGTTCGAGAACGACAAGATCATCGTCTGGGACTTCGTTCTTCCCGTAGGCGCGGAGACACCCGTCCACACCCATGTCCACTCCTACATGTGGTTCGCGGTGCAAGGCGCGCCGCTGCAGATCTACGACGAACATGGCAACGATGTGGGCCTGTTTCCGGTGCCGACGAACGGGATCTTCGAGCTCAAGGTCCAGGACGGGACCATCGAGGTCATGTCCGAGATCGGCAAGGGCGTGAAGGTGCCGGCCAAGCACAAGGCCAAGAACGTCGGCAAGGAAGACTACCGCGAGATCCTGGTCGAGTGGAAATAGGCCGCCGGTGGGGACCGTTCGCCGCTGGTCAGCCCGGCCGGCGGCGAGGCGGGAGGGCTTCCGTTCACATGACGTCGAGGATCTTCCGGTACTTGCTCGGGGCGAACCCCTGCACGCCGGAGAAGAAGCGCGTGAAGTTGCCCGCGGTATCGAAGCCGAGGTCGAAGGCGATGTCCTGAAGCTTGACGTCACGCTGCGTGAGGCTGCGCAGGCCCGATTCCATCTTGAGCATGCTCAGGAATATGGCCGGCGACATCCCGGTCGACTTCTTGAACAGCCGAAAGAACTGGGGCCGCGACAGCCCGGCCGTCGACGCCATCGCTTCCGGACTGGTGCTCGCATCGCCGGCGCTCAGCATGTGTGCGACGAGTCTCCTGATGCGCGCGTCGAAGTCAAGTTCGCCATGCTCGCCCGCGAAATGAAGCAGGTTGCGAGGTGGCGAGATCGTCAGGACCTCGCAGAAGACCGCAGCAATCAGAGCCTCAATCTCGCGCGTGCTCGGCGGAACGTGCTGGGTCAAGGCATCGACCACGTCGTCCCGTGTCCGGGCCAGCCGCAGCGTCAAGGTCTCGACCGGCCGCGCGAAGAACTTCGGGTGCGCGCTGTGCGCGAAGCGTCGGTCCAGCTCCTTCAGCCATTGCGGCTGGAGGTAGAACGCGAGCAGGACGGTGTTCTCCTTCGTCTCGCGGTGGTTGTAGAAGTGCGGCTCCCAGGCGTTGATCATCAGCGCGCTCTGCGCCGTGACCGGATACTCCCTCCCGTTGATTCCGAACTGGATGTCGGCTCCGCCGATCTTGAAGACGATGTGGCAGTCCCGGTGCGCGTGCAGCACCATCGAGTGGTCGAGGCGGACGAGCACGACCCGTCCGAAGGGGCCGTGGATGATGCGTAGCGGGTCGGACATCAGAACTCCTTCAAGCGAGCCCGGCCTCCCTCCCGAGCCCCCGGCCTACGCGGCAAGCTGCTCTTGCGAGCGCTGGGCGGCCTGCTCCACGGCCTGCAAGGATTCGGCGCCATCGGCCAGGAAGATGCGCGCGACCATCTCCTTGGTGATTTCGAGCGCCCTCTTCAGGCTGATGTCGATGTGCTCCGAAAGCACTCGAAGCGCCTCCTCCGTCTTGCGCTGCGCGATCAGGTCGATCACTTCCAGGTGGGCGTCGAAGGCCTGCAGGTTCCACGACGACAGTTGTTCGATGTCGACGTGGCGCGCCACGTGGGTTCGTCGCGTGACGATGTCGATGAAGGAGGTAAGCTCCTTGTTCTGGGACAGGGCCACGAGGCGGCGGTGGAACTCCTCGTCCGCCAGCACCAGGTCGGCAGTGGCCAGCTGGTCGCAGCGCCGCATCACATCCACCCAGTACGCCTTCACCGCCGCGATTTCCTCGTCCGGGGCGCGCTGGACGGCCAAGAGAACAGCCCGCCGCTCCAGCGCGATGCGGACCTGATAAAGGTCGAACACCTCATTGACGCTGATGGACTTGCGGTAAAGGCCCTTGTTCATCACGAACTCGAGCAGCCCCTCGGCCACCAACCGGTTCAGGGCTTCCCGCAGCGTTGCGCGAGCGACGCCGAGTTGCTCGCCGAGTTGCTTTTCGTTGATCCGCGCGCCCGGCTTGAACTCATATCGCATCGCCCGGTCGCGCAGCTCGAGGTACAGGCGCTCGACGTTGCTCTCGTCGCGCGGTATGGAGGGCTTGGCGGCTGCCTTGCGGGGGGACTTGGTGGCCTTCATGGTGCGCGACAGCTTTCCTGGTTCACTGGTTCGCACGGCCGGCCGACCGGCCAGTGTCGTCACTTGTGAATACACCAGATTATACGGATCTCGATCGCAGCCCTCAACCCGGTAGCGTCCCTAGCTTCCGGCAAGCAGGAAATGTATGATCCTCCGTGGCCTTATAGCGTTCGACACAAGTGTCGGCACTTCGTTCGAAACCACTTCCAAGATCGCCATGCCAAACCGCACAGTCAGCCTCGACGACAAGTACACGCTCCGCCAGGGCCGGGTCTTCATCACCGGAACGCAAGCCCTCGTGCGCCTGCCGATGACGCAGCACATGCGTGATCAGGCGGAGGGGCTGAGTACGGCCGGCTACGTCACCGGCTATCGCGGGTCGCCGTTGGGCACGCTCGACGAGCAGCTCGGCAAGGCGTCCAAGGCACTCGCTGTCCACGACGTCGTGTTCGTCCCCGGTGTCAACGAAGACCTCGCTGCCACCGCTGTCTGGGGATCGCAGCAGGCCGAGGCGGCCGGGGAGGGAAAGTACGACGGCGTCTTTGCCATGTGGTACGGGAAGGGCCCGGGCGTCGACCGCACCGGGGACGCCTTCAGGCATGGCAATCTCGCGGGCTCATCCAAGCATGGTGGCGTCCTGGTCCTCATGGGCGACGATCACACCTGCGAATCATCGACAACCTGCCACCAGAGCGAGTTCGCGATGGTGGACGCCATGATTCCCGTCCTGAGTCCCGCCGGCGTGCAGGAAATCCTGGACTTCGGTCTGATCGGCTGGGCCCTGTCGCGCTACAGCGGGTGCTGGGTCGGCATTAAGTGCGTCAAGGACACCGTGGAAGCGACGGCCTCCATCGACGTCGACGTCGACCGGGTCCGCATCGTCCCGCCCCAAGGCGTGGAATTGCCCACGGACGGCCTGAACCTTCGCCAGCCGGATACGCCCCACGCCCAGGAGGCGAGGTTGCACCGCCACAAGCTGGACGCCGTGAAGGCATTTGCCCGCGCCAACGCCATCGACCGGGTGGTCGTGGATGGAGACCGGGCGATGCTGGGCATCATCACGCACGGGAAGAGCTACCTCGACGTGCTGCAGGCCCTGCACGACCTGGACCTCACGGAGGAGCAGGCAGGCGAGCTCGGGCTCCGCATCTACAAGGTCGGCATGACCTGGCCCCTGGAACCCGCGGGCGCCGCGCGTTTTGCCGACGGCCTCCAGAAGGTCATGGTCGTGGAGGAAAAGCGCAGCCTCCTGGAGTCCCAGCTCAAGGAGCAGCTCTACGGAAAGGCCGGTGCGCCCGCGGTCATCGGCAAGCTCGACGAGGACGGCAGGAGCCTCTTCCAGCCGGAGATGGCGCTCGATTCCAACCAGATTGCCATTGCCATCGGAGAGCGGCTCCTGCAGCTCCATGGGCACGGCCTCGAAGCTTTGCGCCGGCGCCTCGACGAGATCCGCGCCATGCGCGCTCCCAAGGGCGTGATCGACATCCTGTCGCGCAGCTTCTACTTCTGCAGCGGCTGCCCGCACAACTCGTCCACCGTGCTGCCGGAGGGAAGCAAGGCCTATGCAGGTATCGGATGCAGCTGGATGGCCCAGGCGATGGACCGTTCCACCACCGGCTACACGCAGATGGGCGCCGAGGGCATGTCCTGGGTCGGTGAAGCTCCGTTCTCGCAGCGGAAGCACATGTTCCAGAACATCGGCGACGGAACGTACTTCCACTCGGGGCTGCTGGCCATCCGCGCGGCGGTCGCGGCGAAGACCAACATCACCTACAAGATCTTGTTCAACGACGCGGTGGCCATGACGGGAGGCCAGCGGCACGACGGCATCCTGGACGTTCCCACCATCGCGCACCAGGTCCACGCCGAGGGAGTCAAGCGCATCGTGGTTGTGAGCGACGAGCCGGGGAAGTACCCCGCCGGCATCCACTGGCCTCCGGGCCTGACAGTCCACCACCGGGACGAGATCAACGCGATCCAGAAGGAGCTGCGGGAGATCGAGGGAACGACGGCGCTGATCTACGACCAGACCTGCGCCGCGGAGAAGCGTCGCCGGCGCAAGCGCGGCCAGTTCCCGGATCCCGCCAAGCGCCTGCTGATCAACGACCTGGTGTGCGAAGGGTGCGGCGACTGCGGCGCGAAATCCAACTGCGTCTCGCTGCAGCCGCTGGAGACGGAGCTGGGTCGCAAGCGGACCATCGACCAGTCATCCTGCAACAAGGACTACTCCTGCGTGAAGGGCTTCTGTCCCAGCTTCGTCACGGTGCTGGGCGGCTCGCTGCGCAAGCCCGCACGCGCCGGCGACGCGGGCGGCCTTTTCCTGGCGCTCCCGCAGCCGGAACTGCCGTCCCTCGATGCAGGCGTGTACAGCATCCTCGTCACGGGCATGGGTGGCACGGGCGTGGTCACGATCGGGGCGATCCTGGGAATGGCTGCCCACCTGCAGGGACTGGGCTGCGGCATCCTGGACATGGCAGGTCTCGCCCAGAAGGGCGGTTCGGTCTGGAGCCACCTGCGCTTCGGCAGGTCGCCCGAGGCCATCAAGACCATCCGCATCGCCGCCGGTGGAGCGGACCTGGTGCTCGGCTGCGACATGATCGTTGCCGGCAATTCGAAGACGCTGGCCGCTGCCCGCAAGGGACGCACTCGCATGGTCGTCAACACCCAGGAGACGATGCCGGGCGAGTTCTCCCGCAATGCGGACATGCAGTACCCGCGCGGCAGCCTCCAGCGCAACATCGTGGACGCGGTTGGCGCGGACAGCGCGGACTTCGTGGAGGCCGGGCGCATCGCCACCGCGCTGCTCGGGGACAGCATTGCCGCCAACATGTTCATGCTGGGCTTCGCCTACCAGCGAGGCCTGATCCCCGTCACCGCCGACGCGATCGAGCAGGCCATCGAGCTCAATGGCGCCCAGCAGCAGATGAACCGCGACGCCTTCCTGTGGGGCCGCCGCACGGTCGTGGACCCGGATGCGGTCGGGCGCATGTTGTCGACGCTGCAGGCCTCGCAGCGCGCAAGCCTCTCGCCCGCGGTCATCGAGAACCTGGATGAGGCCATCGCGTGGCGCAAACGCTTCCTGGTGGACTACCAGAACGGGGCCTATGCCAGGCAGTACGCCGACTTCGTGGAACATGTCCGCTCCGTCGAGCGCAGCAGCTTCCCGGGGCGCAGCGACCTCACGCGCGCCGTGGCCAAGTACTGCTTCAAGCTCATGGCGATAAAGGACGAATACGAGGTGGCTCGCCTCTACACCGAGACGGGCTTCCTGCAGCGCGTGGAGCGCCAGTTCGAGGGCGACTTCAAGCTGGTGTTCAACCTGGCGCCGCCCATCCTGTCGCAGCGGGACTCCGTGACGGGCGAGCCGCGCAAGCGCGAGTTCGGGCAATGGATCCTCCCGGCGTTCCGGCTCCTGGCAGGACTCCGGTTCCTGCGAGGCACGGCGTTCGACGTCTTTGGCCGCACGCAGGAGCGCCGCATGGAGCGGGCGCTGATTGCGCAATACAAGTCCAACATCGAGCAGGCGCTGGCGGTGATTGCCGGCACGCGGGATGCGGGTCACTACGAAGCGGCAGTCAAGCTGGCGGAACTGCCGGAATCCATCCGCGGCTACGGACACGTACGCGCACGCAGCGTCGAGGCGGCCCGTCAGCAGGAGAAGCCCCTGCTCGAAGCACTCCAGCGCCGGGTGATCGCGTTGAAGAAGGCCGCCTGACGCGACGGGAGGCGGCCAGCGCGCGGCGCCGGCCGTGCCGTCAGCGCGTGGCCGCCTGGTGGCGCAGGGCGCAGTCCCAGGCCAGTTCGGCGAGCGGGGCCGCCTTGCGTCCGGTCTCCACCGCATCCGCCGCGGCCGCCGTGCCGTCCGCCGCGCGTTGGGCGATGCCGTGCAGGATGGCGGCCATGCGGAACAGGTTGTAGGCCATGTAGAACTCCCAGTGCGGCGCCGTCGCGCGGCCGGACGCCTCTTCGTACCGGCGCACATAGCTCGCTTCGTCGGGGATGCCCAGCGCGCGCAGGTCCAGTCCGGCGATGCCGCGCCAGAGCGTCGCCGGGATGCGCCAGCTCATGCAGTGGTAGGAGAAGTCGGCCAGCGGATCGCCCAGCGTGGACAGCTCCCAGTCCAGGACCCCGAGCACGCGCGGCTCGCGCGCATGAAAGACCAGGTTGTCCATGCGATAGTCGCCGTGCACCAGCGTGGTGGCTTCGTCTGCCGGCAGGTGCTGCGGCAGCCAGTCCATCAAGCGCCGCATGGCCGCCGGCAACGGCAGCGTGGATGCTTCGCACTGGCGCGACCAGCGCGCGACCTGCCGCCTAACGTAGTTGCCGCAGCGGCCGTAGTCGCCCAGCCCCACGGCTGCGCGATCGACGGCGTGCAGCGCCGCCAGCACGCGGTTCATCTCGCCGTAGATGGCGGCGCGCTCCGCCGGCGCCGCGTCGGGCAGCGACTGGTCCGCCAGCACGCGGCCGGCCAGGAACTCCATCAGGTAGAACGGCGTGCCCAGCAGCGAGGCATCGTCGCACCAGGCGAGCATCCGCGGCACGGGAACGGGCGTGCCCGCGAGGGCGGCCATCACGCGGTATTCGCGATCGATCGCATGCGCCGACGCGAGCAGCGGGCCGGGCGGCTGCTTGCGCAGCGCGTACTCGCCGCAATCCGTGGTGACGCGGAACGTGGGGTTGGACTGGCCGCCGGAGAGCGGCAGCACGGCGATGGCGGACGCCGAGCCCGCCAGCCCCTGCTGCAGGATCCAGTCCGCCAGGGGCGCGAGTGGCAGTTCCCTGCTCACAGCGAACTCACCAGGTGGCCGCTGTCGACCGCCACCGTGGTGCCGGTCATGGCGGCGCCGGCGTCGGAAGCGAGCAGCAGCAGGGGGCCGTCGAGGTCCGCCAGTTCGCCGAAGCGGCGGCTCGGGATGCGCTGGCGCAGCTTGTCGCCGGCCTCGCTCTGGAGAAATTCACGATTGAGGTCGGTCACGATGTAGCCCGGAAGCAGTGCGTTGACGCGAATGCGATGGCGCGCGAGCTCCAGCGCCATCGCCTTGGTGGCCTGGATCACCGCCGACTTGGAGATCGCATAGGGCGCGACGCCCCCGGCCACGCGCTCGCCGAGGATGGATGCGACGTTGACGATGCTGCCGCCGCGACCGGTCGCCACCATGCGGCGTGCGGTCTCGGTGGCGAGCAGCCAGTTGCCCTTGAGGTTGGTGTCCAGCACTTGGTCGAAATCCTCCTCGGTCTGCTCCAGCAGCGGCCGGGTGATCGTGACGCCGGCGTTGTTCACCAGGATGTCCGGCGCGCCCCAGGAAGCGAGTTCGTCCAGGCAGGCGCGCACGCTGGCGGCGTCGGTGACGTCGAGCGCCAGCGCCCTCGCCTGCCCGCCCGCCGCGGCGATGCGGTCGGCGAGCGGCCGCAGCTTGTCGACGCGCCGCGCGGCCATCGCCACGCGCGCCCCGGCATCCGCCAGCACGGCGGCGAAGTGCTCGCCGAGGCCGCTGGAGGCGCCGGTGACCAGGGCGATGCTCCCATCGAGGCGGAAGCGGTCCACGGCGCTCATAGCGCGGCTCCCTGGTTGGCCTGGTGCAAGATCTTGCGCGCCATGCTCCAGCGATGCACCTCGCTCGGGCCGTCGTAGATGCGGAAGGCGCGCATGTCCATGAAGATGCGCATCACTGCCGTTTCCGCCGTCACGCCCTGACCGCCCAGGATCTGCACGCAGCGGTCCACCACGCGCCACTCGGCTTCCGAGCAGGCGACCTTGGCGCGGCTGGACTCGAAGTTGCCCTTCTCGCCGCGGTCCAGCAGCCAGGCGGTGTGCCAGATGTGCAGGCGCGCCGTCTGCAGGTCGATGTCGTTGTCGGCCAGCATGAAGCCCACGCCCTCGTGTTCGGCCAGCGGCTTGCCGAACGCGCGCCGCTGGCCCGCGTAATCCACCGCGATGTCGTGGGCGCGGCGGGCCTGCCCCAGCCAGCGCATGCAGTGGGTCAGGCGCGCCGGCGCGAGGCGCACCTGCGCATACCGGAAGCCCTGGCCCAGCTCGCCCAGTACGTCCTCCGCCGCCACCCGCAGGTTGTCGAACACCAGCACGCCGTGGCCACCGGTGAAGCAGCTGTCCATGGCCTCCATGCTGCGTTCCAGCCGGATGCCCGGGCGGTTCATGTCGGTCAGGAACATGGTGGCCGAGCCGTCGTCCATGCGCGCCATGACGATGGCGTAGTCGGCGCCCTCGGCTCCGGTGATGAACCACTTGCGGCCGTTGATCAGGTAGCCGTCGCCGTCGCCCACGGCGGTGGTGGTCATCATGCCCGGGTCCGAGCCCGCGCCGTCCGGCTCCGTCATGGCGAAGCAGGAGCGCGTGCGGCCCGCCACCTGCGGCGCCAGCCAGCGCTCCTTCTGCGCCGGCGTGGCCACTTCCTCCATGAGGTGGATGTTGCCTTCGTCCGGGGCGTGGATGTTCATTGACCTGCCCCCCACCAGCCGTACCAAGCTGAAGTAGCAGGAGTCCGCCAACCAGGAGAATGGCGGACATGAGGAAGAGCAAGTTCACCGAGGAACAGATCATCGGGTTCCTCAAGCAGGCTGAGGCCGGCTTGGCGGTTGCGGAGATCTGCCGCAAGGGCGGGTTTTCTGATGCCACGTTCTACAAGTGGCGCGCCAAGTTCGGCGGCATGGAGGCGTCGGATGCACGGCGGCTGCGCGAGCTGGAGGCGGAGAACGCCAAGCTCAAGAGCCTGCTGGCCGAGGCGCACCTGGACATGCACGCGCTCAAGAGCGTTCTCGGGGTAAAGCGCTAGCCCCACAGGTCAAGCGGGACGCCATCGGGCAGCTGATCGCCAAGCATCAGATGTCCGAGCGGCACGCCTGCAGGCTTGTGGGGCTGAGCAGAGACAGCTATCGCAACGCACCGGTGGCCAGCGCGCAGACCGAGGCGCTGAAGTCGAAGATCGTCGAGATCGCCCATGCGCGCCGGCGCTTCGGCTACCGGCGCGTGCACGATCTGCTGCGCCTGGACTTCCCCGGGGTCAATCACAAGCGGGTGTACCGGCTGTACAGCGACGCGAAGCTGGCCGTGCGCAAGCGCAAGAAGGTGCGCCGGCCGCCGGCCGAGCGCACGCCGCTGAACATCGCCACCAAGGTCAACGAGGTGTGGAGCATGGACTTCGTCAGCGACAGCCTGGCCAACGGCCGGCGCCTGAAATGCCTGACCGTGGCCGACGACTTCAGCCACGAGGCCGTGGACATTGCGGTGGACTACGGCATCAGCGGCCAGTACGTGACGCGGCTGCTGGACCAGGCGGCGCTGTTCCGCGGCTACCCGGCGGCGGTGCGAACCGACAACGGGCCAGAGTTCACCTGCCGTGCCTTCATCGCCTGGGCGCAGGGGCACGGTATCCGGCACATCCTGATCGAGCCCGGACGGCCCATGCAGAACGGCTACATCGAGAGCTTCAACGGGCGGTTCCGCGACGAGTGCCTGAACGAGCACTGGTTCGAGACTCTGCACCAAGCACGAACCGAGATCGCCAAGTGGCGCAGGGACTACAACGAGGTGCGACCGCACGGCAGCATCGGGCGAATCCCACCGGCGCGCTTTGCCGAGCAGCATCGCCGGCATGCCGGCGATGCTGCTCGGCACATCACCCCTGCAAGCAACGACATCCAGTAATCTTCAAACCCAGGACTCCTGCCGAATCAGTGGCACGGCGAATGGGGGCAGGTCAGCCTGGAAGTGTGAACGTACCGTCAGCCTGCCGCAATCAGGTGACTTGCCAGTGGGAAGGACAAAGGCACCTCGACACGACGAGGCCAAGCCTGTTTCCAGTTCCGCAGGTTGGCACCGCAAGGTGCAGACCTTCCATTGGCCGCAGGCTTCTCACGCTCACCGAGGTTCTACAGAGCGCAATTTGCGCTTGGTTCGTAGGTCTGACCTACTCCTGTCGTGGGCTTGGAGTCAACGATATGGGCTGATTCTGTATCACGCGTCGCCATCAACAGCACTGTCGCGCATACTGCCTACGCCCATGCTGCGGTCAATTGATTCGTCCTTGAGTACGGTCCGCTTCTGCTGCAAGAGTTGTACAAGGTCTACAACCCGATGACTTACGAGGGCGCGCGGGATATGGACGTGGAGTTCGCGATCGGCTTGCGCGAGGCGGGCTACGACGTCTGGTAGGCCTGAGCGAGACACCTCGCAAGATTGCAGCGTGCAAGCCTAAACCTGTCCTTCGCAAGCGGCGGCTCCTGGCCGATGGCTGGTCTTCGCGAGCGGCAGCTTTCTGGAGCCTCAATCTTGGCTGCACCTGCCTCCCGGGCAACCGAGACTCTCACCGCGGTGAGAGTTCGCTGGCGAGCATGTTCATCAATAGTGCTGCCAAGATAAACAACATTAGCTTGGTAGACATGCTGCCGATCTAAGCTGGCATGCATGGAAATCGAGCCGTCATCGGCGTCGGCCTCGCACAAAGACCCATCCTGGCCGGACGAGGCTGCGCTGGCCGCGTACCGCGCCTGGCTTCAAGGGGTGCCCAGTCGCGCCGCCGTGGACCGCTATCTGCCCGATCGCCATGCCGCCGGCGCATCGGCGCGCTCGGTTATCGGGCGGATCAAGCGCCAGCTCGTGGTCTTCGCGACGAGCCGTGCACAGGCGGACATGGCCGCCGTGCTCGTAGCGTCCAGTCCGTTCGACCGGAAACTCGCCAAGGCTGCCGCCGCCGCCATCGAGACACTGCGCGGGATGCCATCTCCGCAGCCGCTCATCGGCGACGCCGTCGAGCGATGGCTACCCGTGCGGCTCGTGGGCGTGCTGCGCGCTGCGGGCATCCGCACGCTGGCTGACTTGACCCTCCGCGTACCGAGGCGGCGGCGGTGGTGGGCCGGCATCGAGGGACTCGGGCCGGCGGGCGCCCGCCACATCGAGGCCTTCTTCGCCCAGCATCCCGCGCTGACTGAACGCGCTCGTGCGCTGGTGACGGTGGCACAGGCCCAAGAACTGGTTCCCTGGGAGCGACTGGTCGTCCCCGAAGACGTCGATGGCTCGCGGGGCACCTTCCGTGCCCCGCGGGCCAGTTGCGCACTCGACGCCAGCAACGACTATCAGGCCGTGAACGCCTGGCTGTCGCTGCACGAGTCGGCAGCGACCCAGCGTGCCTACCGCAAGAAGGCCGAACGGCTGATCCTGTGGGCAATCGTCGAGCGCGGGCGGGCCTTGTCGTCGCTGACCACCGAGGACGCCATTGCCTACCGTGCATTTCTGCGTCATCCGAGCCCTCGCGCGCGCTGGGTCGGCGCGCCGCAGCCGAGGTCGTCGCCGGCGTGGCGTCCCTTCGCGGGTGACCTCTCGGCACGCTCGGCCGCGTACGCGCTATCGGTGCTCAATGCCCTGCACCGCTGGCTCATCGAGCAGCGCTATGTGCTGGCCAATCCGTTTGCCGGCGTCAAGGTGCGAGGCGGCCGGCCGGCGCAGCTCGACACGTCTCACGCCTTCGCCGAGCACGAGTGGAAGCTCGTCCGGGTGGTGGCCGATGGCCTGGAGTCGTCCTACGGCTGGAGCGAGCCAGCCGCGCAGCGGCTGCGGTTCATGCTGGACTTTGCTTATGCCACGGGCCTTCGAATCAGCGAGCTCGTGGGCGCGCTACTTGGCGCGATCGAAGCAGACGCACACGGCGACACCTGGATCCGGGTCGTCGGCAAGGGCCACAAGGCCGGCAAGGTCGTGCTGCCTCCGTTGGCCCGCGCCGCGCTCGATCGCTACCTCGTTCAACGGGGACTACCCGTGACGCCCTCGAAGTGGCGTCCGTATACCCCACTGATTGGCAGCCTTGGCGATGATCGAAACCAGATCTCGTCGTGGCGCCTGTGGCGAGTGATGAAGCGGTTCTTCAGCACCGCAGCCGACGTCGTGGAGGAAGGCACCCCGGCGCTGGCCGAGAAGCTGCGCCTGGCCACGCCGCATTGGACAAGGCACACGCACGCCACTCACCTGCTCCAAGGCGGCGCCGAGCTGACCACGGTGCGCGACAACCTGCGGCACGCCTCGCTGGCCACGACCTCGATGTACCTTCACACCGACGATGCGCGGCGGGCCAAGCAGGTGACCGATCGGTTCGCAGCTCCGCGGTCGTAGCCTACAGTCGCCTCGCCTTCACACACCCTGCAAACCATGCCGCCCATCACCTGCGATGCCTGCCATCAACCCGCGGACGACCACGATGTCGTGAACTACGGGTCGATGGAGGCCGGCTACCGGCGGCTCTGCGGCCGATGCTTCAACGAGGCCGCCGCCACCCGACTCGGGCTGCAGGGGTTCGAGCACGTGGCGTTCGAGCCCATCCGCATGCTCGACGGGCGCGGGGCGGAGCACGAGTTCCGGTTCCGCAACTGGCTGTGCGGCACCGGCTTGGCGATCGACGCGTTCGAGTTGCGCGATGGCGGCCCTGCCGGGTATCGGTTTCAGGTGATCGGGGAGCCAGACGACGACCCTCTGGAGTTGCTCGGCAAGCTCATTGTCAAGATGCGCCGTGCCTTGGCTCTCACCCACATCGAGGACACTGACCACGGACCGCAGGTGAACGATGGCTTGGTGCTACGAGGGACCGTCGACAGCGATCCCGACGAGGACAATCGTGTGCCGATGATCGTGATTGACGGCCGTGAGATCTCCTGGGACGAGTTCGGACGGATGGTGGCGACCTTCGAGGGCTGGCAGTTCAAGCTGGAGTTTCGCGACCGGAGCGAAGAGGTCTGACCGGGCCGAACGCGTGAGTCAGCGGGATCCGGCATCGCACGGGTGCCCGAGACGAAGCGCACCAATCAGCACGAAAAATCTGCAGATCTCGGAAGAGCCGGAATTGTAAGTGCTTGTCGTGCAACGGGTTCTCAGATCACAGCGCACCAATCTGCACTAAAGGTACGACTACCCCAAGACCGGCGCCAGCTCGACGCCATCTACACCCGCTTCCCGCGCCTGGGCAAACGCCGCCAGCAGATGGGTACCACGCTGTCGGGCGGCGAACAGCAGATGCTGGCGATGGCGCGCGTGTTGGTGGGCAAGCCGCGCCTGCTGCTGATCGACGAGCCCACCGAAGGCCTGGCGCCGAAGATCGTCGACGAGATCTTCACGCTGATGGACAGCCTGCGCCGTGACGGCATCCCCATCCTGCTGGTGGAACAGAACATGCACCGCGCCATCGCGCTGGTGCAGCGCTTCTACGTGCTGGAGCGCGGCGCGGTGGTGATGGCGGGCGATGGCACAAAGGCCGCCGATCGCGAGGCGCTGATGCGGCAGCTGGCGGTCTGAAGCCGCATGACGGCCTTCAGGCCTGCGGCGCGCCGACTTGACGGCGCGGGTCCGCCGCGGCGAAGGCATCCAGCTGCTCGCAGGCCGCCATCACGCGCATCACGGTCGGGGTGCCAGGCACTTCGATGTTGAAGATGCGCGTCACCACGATGATGCTGGCCAGACAGATGTCGGCGATCGTCGGTGTGTCGCCATGGCAGAAGGCGCCAGTCCCGGGTTCGCCGGCCAAGCGCTGCTCCAACGCCTGCAAGCCCGTGGTGAACCAGTGGATCTGCCAGGCGCGCCAGGCCGCATCGTCGAAACCGCTGTTGGCGGTGAGGTACTTCTTCACCCGCGGCGTGATGAGCGGGTGCGTGTCGGCGGCCAGCATCGCGGCCAACGAGCGCACGCGGGCACGGCCGTGGGCATCGGCCGGCAGCAGCGCGGGCGTCGGGAAGCTCTCGTCGATGAATTCCAGGATCGCCAGCGACTGGGTTAGCGGCGTTGTCGAACGGCCGGGACCGTGGTCCACGAGCGCCGGGATGGCGCCCATCGGATTCAGCTTCAGGAAGGCCTCGCTGCGTTGTTCGCCGGCATCGAGGTTGATGTTGTGCTCCTGCGGCGTCACGCCCTTCAGGTTGAAGGCGACGCGCACACGATAGGTCGCGGAGGTGCGCCAAAACGAGAAGAGTTCGAAGCGGGCGCTGCTGGTCATGGCAGTCCTGTCAAGACGGAGGGCGGCGCAAGTGCGCCGCCGAGTTTGGCCCGTCAGCCAGGCAACTTCGCCGCCAGCAGATCGATCTTCTCGATGTTCGGCGGCGCACTGAACAACGCCGCTGCGTTGGCCATCAAAGCCGCTGCGATGGGACCGTTCAGGTGGGCCTGGCGACCCGCCTCGTCGGCAAAGGCGTCGAACACGCCGAAAGTCGAAGGGCCGAACTTCAATGCGAACCAGGCGGTGGTGCCCGACTCGGCGTTGGCCAGCGGCAGCGCGCCGGCCAGGAAGTCGGCAACGGCGGCCTCCTGGCCAGGCTTGGCTTCGAGACGGAGGAAGAGGGCGAACTTGGTCATGGCGTGATCCTTGCGATGCAGGGTGGTTGCATGAGGGAGTCCGCAGACTAAGTCTTGCCGACGCCGTCCACGAGTGGCAGGAAGGCCAACATTGATATCATTCCCGCCATGCGCCTTCACCTTCTTGTCTTGGATGGCGTGTTCGACCTGGGCCTGGCGGCCCTCACTGACACGCTGAGCACGGCCGGCGAACTGGCGGGCTCGCTGGCGCAGGCGCCAGCACCCATCGAAGTCACGCTGGTCGGCGTGCGGCGACGCGTGCGCACTGCGCAGGGTCTGACGGTGCCCGTGGTGCCGGTGCACGCTGTGCGCAACCCCGACGTTGTGCTCGTGCCCGCGCTCGGCGCCAAGATGCCGGACACGCTCGCGGCGCGGCTGGCATGTGCGGACGTGGCCGACGCGGTCGTCGCGTTGCAGCAGTGGTTCGGCGCCGGAGCGGCGGTCGGTGCCGCCTGCACCGGCACCTTCTTGCTGGCGGAGAGCGCGCTGCTCGACGGTCAACGCGCCACGACCTCATGGTGGCTGGCGCCGATGTTCCGGCAGCGCTATCCGCGCGTGCTGCTCGATGATTCCCGCATGCTCGTGAACTCGGCCGACTTCACCACGGCCGGTGCCGCCTTGGCCCACCTTGATCTGGCGTTGAGCATCGTGCGCAGCTGCAGCCCGACGCTGGCGGCGCTGGCGGCGCGTTACCTGCTGGTCGAGGCACGCGGCTCGCAAGCTGAGTTCGTGATCCCCGATCACCTCGCCCATGCCGACCCGGTGGTCCAGCGCTTCGAGGGCTGGGCCCGACAGCAGCTCGCGCACGGGTTCTCGCTGGCCGAGGCGGCCGTCGCAGCGGGGGCCAGCGAACGCACCTTGGCGCGGCGCCTGCAGGGTGTGTTGGGCAAGTCACCACTGTCGTACTTCCAGGATCTACGTGTCGAGCGTGCTGTGCACCTGCTGCGCACTGGCAGCCAGAGCATCGACCAGATTGCCGCGCAGGTCGGCTACGCGGACGGGGTGACCCTGCGCGCCTTGTTGCGTCGCAAGCTGGGCCGCGGCGTGAGGGAGTTGCGCGCGGGCGCCTGATCTGGTTCGCTCTGGGTGGCCGCTGGGGCGATGAACAGCCCGAAAGCTGCCGTTCGTTGATGACTGCTCGTGGCCGGCCGCGTGACTTCGGCTCGACATTGCGAGAGGCGGCGATGCGGCCCCAAGCAGTCAGCAAGCCCACGAACGTCGCTTGTCCATCGCTTCGCCGCCTTCCGCGGCTGGCGGCTCGCCGGCTCCCCACGACCCAATGCGGCCTGTCGGGACTGGACAAAGCGGTCGCCTGCCCCAGGACTGAACCTAGAACTCACCGAGGCGGAGCACTATTCTTCTTCGCAGTGTTTCCTGGCTAGAGCCGAGCCCGAAGTCCTCAGGCCGATCGCCCTTGAGGGCGTCGCTGGCGGTGGGCGATCGGTTGAAGCCGCGCGATGGGAAGATCGTGCCAACCTTCAAGCGCTTGCACCACTTCCAGGATGGAAGCTCGCAAGAGAAGTCATGCGAAGGAGTCGGCCTCTGACGGACCAGCGCGGCTCAGCGAGGGACGAAGAAGGTCGACTTCTCGAACTGGACGACTGATTCTGTGCCGGTCCCCGCTCGGCGCTCCGCGCCCCTGACCTCGAACACCACGGGTACCGACCGGCCTGCGAGCCCTTGCGCCACTGTGACGGGCAAGCGCAGGCTCACCGACATCGACGCCACGTCAGCCGGGCCGGCGCTGGCAGGCGTTGCCAAGACCTCCAAGCCATCGATCCCGGAGGCGGCAACCCTGTAAGTCTGAGGGGTCTCTGTGCGATTCATGATCTGGATGCGGTACACGTTCTCGACCGTGCCCTCCTCCACCACACGCGCCAATGCACCGCGGTCCTTGACCACATCAAACTCAAACGGGCTGCGCATCGCGACGCTGGCCGCGAAGGCGATGCTGGCCGAGGCCAGCACGGCTCCATAGATCAGCACACGGGGCCGCAGCGCACGCTTGAACATCTGCAGCCGCGTCCAGCCGTTCACGACACCGTTTTCGGTGGAGTAGCGGATCAGCCCCTTGGCGTAGCCCATCTTGTCCATCACGTCGTCGCAGACGTCGATGCAGGCGGCACAGCCGATGCACTCGTTCTGCAGCCCGTTGCGGATGTCGATGCCGGTGGGGCAGACTTGCACGCACAGGGTGCAGTCGATGCAGTCGCCCAGGCCCTGCGCCGCGGCGTTCGTCTTCTTCGAGCGCGAGCCCCGGGGGTCGCCGCGCCCGGCATCGTAGGCGATGACCAGGGAGTCCTTGTCGATCAAGGCGCTCTGGAATCGGGCGTAGGGGCACATGTACTTGCACATCTGCTCGCGCAGGAAACCCGCGTTGCCGTAGGTGGCGGCGCCGTAGAAGAGCACCCAGAAGGCGTTCCACGCCGACATGTCCAGGGCCACTGCAGCGGCGGCCAGCTCCCGGATCGGCGTGAAGTAGCCGACGAAGCTGAAGCCAGTGATCAGCGCGATGGCCAGCCACACCCCCTGCTTGGCACCCTTGCGCAGGATCTTGTTAACGCCCCAGGGCGCCTGGTCCAGCCGCATGCGCGCGATGCGGTCGCCCTCAATCTGGCGTTCGGCCCACATGAAGATCTCGGTGTAGACCGTCTGAGGGCAGGTGTAGCCGCACCACAGCCGGCCGGCCACGGCGGTGAAGAAGAACAGTGCCAGGGCCGACAGCACCAGCAGCGCTGCCAGGAAGATCAAGTCCTGCGGATAGAGCAGCAGGCCGAAGATGTAGAAGCGTTGCGCCTCCAGATCGAACAGCACGGCCTGGCGTCCGCCCCATTGCAACCAGGGCACGCCGTAGAACAACAGCTGCGTGAGCCAGACGAAGACCCATCGCCAAGTGGCGAACCAACCCTTCACTGCACGCGGGTAGATCGTCGCCTGCTTCTGGTACATCGAGACGAACTGCGCGCCGTCGTCGCTCGCATCCGATACCGGCGCGATGGGGATGACCTTCCTGGAACTTGCCATGCTCAGGGCGCGCCAGCCAACGAGCGGTCACATCGCATCAGGGCTTTCATCGCTTCAACTCGCCCAGCTTGTGTTCGATCTTGCTCCAGGCTTCGGCATCCGGCAGTGAGAGCTTGGTTTTCGTGATCGGCTTCCATTCGCGCGACAGCTCGGCGTTCAGCGGCGTGAAGTGCTGCTGGCCGGTCGGCACGTCCTCCTCGGCGTAGATGGCATTCACCGGGCACTCGGGCACGCAGACCGCACAGTCGATGCACTCGTCCGGGTCGATGACCAGGAAGTTCGGTCCTTCGCGAAATGCGTCGACCGGACACACATCCACGCAATCGGTGTACTTGCACCGGATGCAGGCCTCGGTGACGACGAAGGTCATCGCTGCGCGAGCGCGATGTCAACCGCAGCAGGCGCCGCCTGAGCAGCAGGAATCGCCCTTGGCGCCCGCCGATGGCACGGCGGCGTCAGCGATACGGGTGATCTGGATGCGCCAGACCGACGGGCCGGCTTCCAGCGTGGCCCATTCGAACTGTCCGAGAGCGCGGTCTTCGAACTGATAACGCAGCGGCTGCGGGTTGTGGTCGTTCACGAGCTGCAGCGTCTGGCCGGTGGCGAGAGCGTCGAATCGACCGAAGATCAGCGGGTGGCGCTCACGCGGCGCAATGGTGCGCAGGTCCAGCTCGAAGGTGGGTTGAATCAGGGTTGCAGTCATGGGAACCTTTCAGGAGTGAAGTGCGCACCTGGCCGCGCGACATGCGCGGCGGAAGTGCGATGAGGGAACAGGAACGTTCAGCCGTCCTTGCCGTCGAGACGACTGCTCAGCAGCCAAGGCGTGAAGACCCAGAGGTAGAGCGCGAAAGCGACGGCCCAGGCGGCTGCAGCCACCACGAGCCCCTCGGCCGTGTGAGCCGGCGCCACCAAGGGGAGCAGCACCCGGGCGACGGCAGCACCCGCCACCAGCAGATAGGCGGCCACCTCCAGACGCGACACCTTGAGCGGTCGTCCCGTGTGGCCTCTCGCCGTGCGGGTGACCATGCCGACGATGAGCCCGGCCGTGGCACCCACCGCCAGAGCGTGAATACCGGCAGAAGCGGCCACGCCACCCACTTGCGCCCAGGCCAGCAGCAAGAAGCCGACGGGCAACCAGGCGTACGCCGCGTGCAGCACCCACAGGATGGGGCGCGCACGGGTGCGCAAGGGCTGCCAGTGCCACAACCTGGCGGCATGCAACAGCGCTGCCAGGGCGAACCCGGCCGCCGTGACCGGGTTGGCCGGCAGCAGCACCCACGCCGCCAGCGAGATCGCCGTCGCCGCCAGCGCGCTGCGCTCGAGCCAGGCTGGCACCTTCAGCTGCCGGCCTGGCAGCGTCGACATCGTGAACGCTGGAATCACCCGCCCGGCGATCACGCACTCGATCATCACGACCAGCGCTAATCCGGCGTGCAGCGCCCGCAGCGGATCGATGTTGAGCCAGCCCAGAACAGCAGCATGAAAGGAGGCATTCGCTGTCGCCAGCAGCAGCAGGATCGCGCCCAGCGGCAGGTTGCGCCGGTTGCCTGCTTTCAACAGCACCCTGATCAGCACGAGGGCCACCCATGGCAGCAGCACCACGTCCAGAGCGGCATAAACCGCGTACGGCGCCCCCACGGCTGAAAGCCGCGCTGCCAGCCACAGCCCCGCCATCACCGCCAGCGTGGCGCCGCGCGGCGTGGCCAGGCCCGTCCAGGCCTTGCCGGCCGTCAGCAGGAAGCCGACGATCACGGCCACGGCAAAGCCGTAGAGCATCTCGTGGGCGTGCCACAGCAGCGGCGGCATCGTCGACGGCAGTGCCACCAGGCCCAGGAGGCCCGCGATCCAGTACGGCACCGCGAACAGGGCGAACGCGGCTGCCCCCAGGTAGAACGGCCGGAATCCGAGTCGAAACACCGGCCAGCCGGGCAAAGGGAACTGCGCGCTCGACGTGGCCGCCGCGGCGACCAGGGGGATGGCGGGGATGGGCTTCGTCATGACCACGCGCACGATCCATGGGACCCGCATACTGGGCTGTCGGACAAAAGATGCAGCATACGTGCATGTTAATGACTTCCTGCCCTTAAAGCAATACACTGCGTGCATCTTTAAGGATTGCCATGCGCCTGTCCGAATACACCGACTACACCCTGCGGGTGCTGATGTACTGCGCGGCGCACCGGGACCGCCTGGTGACGATCGGCGAACTGGCCGAGCAGCACGGGCTGTCGAAGAACCACTTGATGAAGGTCGTCAACGACCTGGCGCGGCAAGGACTTGTCGAAACCACCCGGGGCCGCGGCGGTGGCCTGCGGCTGCTGGCCGAGCCCGAGACCATCCGCATCGGCGATGTGGTGCGCGCCACCGAGACCGACTTCAGGCTGGTGGAGTGTTTCGACGCCGCCACCAACGCCTGCACGCTGTCGCCGAGCTGCCGGCTGAAGCACCTCTTCGATGACGCGCTGGCGGGCTACTTCAAGGCTCTGGACGCTGCCACGCTGGCGGACATGACACCAGGCCAGCCAGGACCGTCAGCAACAACAGCCAGGTCCAGCCGATCGCAGCCGGTCCGCAAGATGCCCACAGTGGTGGCCGAACCGACCTCGCGGCGCGCCGCACGCCCGGGCCGCAGTGCCTGAAATCCGACAGGAGCAACTCACCATGGCCCTGAACCTGCCCGGCCACAGCGCTCCTGCTGTCGGCTTCGAAGTCCCGCTGGAAATGCTGGCAGCCTGCCATGGGCGCGTGCAGCGCCAGTGCGAAACCCTACTGCGCCTGGTCACCCACCTGGAGACCCATGGCGCGGACCGCCCTTCGCAAGAAGCCGCGAGTGCCGTCATGCGCTACTTCGATACGGCAGCGCGCCACCACCACGAGGACGAGGAGCAGGACCTGTTTCCCGCCCTTCTGGAGTCCATGGCTGGCTCAGATGCGGTGTGCCTGCGCGAGCTGACGGCGTCGCTGTGCAGTGATCACCGCCTGCTCGAACTACGCTGGGCGGCCTTGCGCCAGCAGCTGATGAGCATCGCCGATGGCGCCACGTCAACGCTGGCCGACGCCGACATACCGGGCTTCGTACAGTTGTACGAGCAGCACATCGCCCGCGAGGAAGCCGAACTGCTGCCCATGGCGACCCGCTTGCTGAACGATATCGAACTGGATCGCATCGGGCTGGCGATGCGTGCGCGCCGAGGCGCCTTCGATCCCAGTGAGCCCACCCAGCATCCCTATGCCTGACGCCATGCGTCAGGCCCGTTACTCGTCCTTCAAGGAACTGCCATGTCACAACCTCACTCGCATCTGTCCCCCGACGCCATCTACCCGTTCGACGCCCGTGGTGTGGCCAAGCGTTTCCGGCACGCCGCCATCTTCGGCGCGCTGGACAGCCTGCAGCCGGGCGAGACCATGCGATTTGCCAACGACCACGATCCGCTGCCGCTGCTTTCGCAGATCGCGCAGCGCTATGGCGATCGCATCGGCGTGGAATACCGCCAGCGTGAGCCCGGCGCGATCGTGATCGACTTCAGCGTGCACTGAACACGCGCAGGGAGACGGCGCGGCCCAGGGATGGGTGGTCGATTCATGTCGCGCGCCGCACCATCATTTCCTTGATCTTGCCGATGGCCAGTGCCGGGTTCAGTCCCTTGGGGCAGACATCGGTGCAGTTGAGGATCGTGCGGCAACGAAACAGCCGGTACGGATCCTGCAGATTGTCGAGCCGCTCACCGCTTGCCTGATCCCGGCTGTCGACAAGAAAGCGGTAGGCCTGCAGCAGGCCGGCCGGGCCGACGTACTTGTCCGGATTCCACCAGTAGCTCGGGCAGGCACTCGAACAGCAAGCGCACAGGATGCACTCGTACAGCCCGTTGAGTTCATCGCGGGCCTCGGGTGACTGCAGGCGCTCCTTCTCGGGGGGTGGGTCCTCGTTGACAAGCCAGGGCCGGATGGAATGGTATTGCTTGAAGAACCCGGTCATGTCGACGAACAGGTCGCGGATCACGGGCAGGCCCGGCAGTGGTTTCAGGACGATGGCGTTCGGCAGCGAGCGCATGTTCGTCACGCAGGCCAGACCGTTCTTGCCGTTGATGTTCATCGCGTCCGAGCCGCAGACGCCTTCACGGCAGGAACGCCGGAAGCTCAGGCTCGGGTCGATGGCCTTCAGCCTGATCAGCACATCGAGCAGCATGCGATCGCCAGGATCGATCTCCAGATCGTAGGTCTGCATGCGGGGCGCTGCGTCGCGGTCAAGGTCAAAGCGGTAGATCTGGAAACGATGCATCGCCAACTCTCCGCAACAACGGGCCGTGCCCGTCGGGTGAGCCCACTGTAGCGCTGTGGGCCCTGATCGGCAGGGTCGATTTCTTGATGATTCCTAAGGCACTCGGAGGAGGATCGAACCGTGTCAGCTCGCGCCGATCCCATGAAGCAGGTCGGTCACCAGCCACTTCGACCTTCCTGGCTTCAAGCCGATCCGCAATGTTCACTGAATCCGAAGGAGAGCGATCATGCCGTTCACGATCCTCCAACCACTGCAACACAAACCCGAGGCCCTGCACGAACGGCTGCGCCAGGCCACCCAGGCTGGCGGCGAAGCGGCCAAGGCACTGGCGCTCTTGCTGCACCCGCGCTTCATCATGGAAGACCAGTTCGCGCTGCCGCTGCTGTGCCTACGCGCCCCACTGGCGCGCGGCAATTGGAGCGCCGACATGGCCGAGGTGCTCACCGTCGCCGCGCAACTCGAAGCCAACTTGCCGCAGATGCTGGCCGAGCACCAGGCCATCGTCACTGCTCTGCACACCTTGCGTGCGGCCACCGGGCGTGGCGGCCGCACCGAAATCGTTGCCTTTGCCGAGCCCTTGGTCGAGCACGCGTGGACCGAGGAAGAAGTGATGTACCCGGCCGCGGTGTCCGTCGGCCTGGTCGTCCGGCAACGGCTGGCCCGGCGCGCGAGCACGGCGGCGTGAGAATGGTGACCATGCAAACGCCCGCCTTCTTTGACGCCGTACCGCCAATCGTGGTCGCCGACCCACTGGCCGCGCTGCTGGGCGCAGCCGAGGGCGGGCTGATCGAGTATCGGTACGTCGATGCCGTCAAGCTCGCCGGCCACTCCTGTCCGACCGTGGCCGGCGCCTGGCTGATGACGCGAGCGGCACTGGCGCACCTCTACCGCGAAGACACACCACGACGCGGCGGGCTGCGGGTGGAGATGCGACAGCCGGTCGACGAGGGCGTGACCGGCGTGATCGCCAGCGTTGCCGGCCTGATCACCGGGGCAGCGAGCGACGGGGGTTTCAAGGGGCTGGCCGGCCGCTACGCGCGCAACGGTCTGCTGAGATTCGGTGCAACCGTCGCCGGCGACATGCGTTTCACGCGCGCGGACACCGGTGCTTCGGTAGAACTTGCGCATCATCCGCAGGCAGTGCCCCGGCCGACCGGGCTTGCGGACTTAATGCGCGACGCCCTGGCACCCCAGGCGGATGCGGCGACGCACAAGGCCTTCGCCGAAGCCTGGCAAGTGTGGGTCCGGACGATCCTGCTCGATCATGCTGACGATCCGGCGCTGATCGCCGTGATCGCCTGATGCGATGGGCCGCCGGGAGATCCCCACGACTGCCCTGCTCACCCAGTTGCCGCTGTTCAAGGACCTCGACGGCTCGGCGCGCTGACCCGTCTCGCGTCTGAGGCGCTACGTCACCGCCTGAAAAAAGGGCAAGGTGCTGTTCCGCAAGGGTGAACCTGCGACCGGCATCGGTATGGGCGTCTACGGCGACATCAAGCTCTTCTCGACCACGCCTGCGCGCGAAAGCCGGCTGGCCGGTACGGTCGGACCCGGGAAGAGCTTCGGCGAGCCGGTCGTGTTTCTCGAACGGCCGACCCGGGTCGAGGCACAAGTGGCGGGCGACGCACTGGTACTGCAGGTACCCAAAGCGTCCGTTTTCACGGAACTCGATCGAAATCAGAAACTCGCCCGGCAGATGATTGGCTGGCCTGAACCGACGCGTTGAGGACTTGGTGCGCGAACTGGACCGACAGTCCATAGGCAGCGGCACCACGCGTCACCGACTACCTGCTGCGCCAGGCCCATGGCGCGCCCAGTCTTTCGTTGACCCTACCGGCCACCAAGGGGGAAGTCGCATCTCCTCTGAACCTGAGCCCCGAGCACTTCTCGCGCATCTGCACGATCTGGCCGAGGCAGGCCTGCTGCAGATCCAGAGTCGACGAGTCGTCCTGCCCGAGACCCATTGGCTACAGCAGGCAACGGCCGCTCGTTGACCCGTGCACGGTCTGGTGCGCAGGGGCATGCTTCTGACACCGATCGGTTGGGACTTGACGGCCAGGCGTGGACAGATAAGATGTATATGCTTTGCTTCTTTAAGCCTTCAACCGGGTCAGATGCGTGACCCTCAAGAAAGCCTTGCCATGCACGCCACTGCACCTGAGCCACATTCCAAGACAGTCCCCGAGCACGTCGATCCGGACTCCGGAGCAAGGCGTGCCGTACCAACGCTGACCGCGGGCGCTGCGTCGGCCTCGCGCGAAGAAGTGTTGGCCGCACTGAACGAACTGCTGGAGGCAGAACGTGCCGGCGCGCGCGTGACCATGGAGACTGCGCGCGACATCCCGCCTTCCGAACTGGCCACGCTGGTGCACGACATTCACAAGGACGAGGTGCGCTGGTGCAGCATGCTCATGCGCACGATCAAGGCCTTGGAAGGCACCTCGTCCAGCGCGACGGGCGCGTTCTGGGGCAAGGCCATGGCGATCCCCGACGTGGAACAACGTCTGAGCTTCCTGAACCGCGGCCAAGCATGGGTCGTTCGCCGGTTGCAGGCGCTGATTCCCCGAGTCCACGAGGCGCAGATTCGAGCCGACCTTGTGACCATGCTGGAGGCGCACACCAAGAACATCGAGCGTGTCGAGGCACGGACTTCTGGCGAGCAAGGCGCTGAACGGGATTGATGCGCCGCTGAAAGAACTGCCGTGTACACGACCCACGCTTGCGCGGCCGGCCCGCGTGCCTGAATGCCTTCCGTGGTCAAGAAATTCCCGATCCATCCCAAGCATCCCGAGCGAATCTGCTGGGGTTGCGACAAGTACTGCCCAGCTGACGCACTGATGTGCGGCAACGGCAGCGTGGCAACGCTGCATCCGTCCGAACTCTTCGGCGATGACTGGATGTCATGGGGTCAGGATGTCCCAGAACCCGATGCCCTGGCGACGCCAAAGGCGCCGGAGTGAATCAGCGGTGCCCAAGTGGTCCACCATGACGCCTTGCCAAGCAGCCTGGACCGCAGCGACATCATGTTGTGGCGCACGACCGAGCGGCAGCGTCTCATTGCCGAACGACTGTCACTGTCTGCCGATGAAAGACGGCGTCATGCCGAGGCGATCGGCCATCACCTGGCCGGCACGTTGGGAGACGTCCAGGGAAGAACCGTCGGCGTTTACTGGCCGTTTCGCGGTGAACCGAATCTTCGTTCGTGGATGGAGCAGGTCGACGCCGGCGGCGGCCGCTGTGCACTCCCTGTCGTGGTCGAGCGCCACGCACCGCTCGTGTTCCGCACCTGGCGGCCGGGGGCGCCGATGGCCAGCGGGATCTGGAACATTCCGGTGCCTGCCGACGGCGTCGACGTGCTGCCGGACATCGTGGTGTCGCCCGTTGTCGGATTCGATCCGGCCTGCTACCGGCTCGGCTATGGCGGCGGGTACTACGATCGCACACTTGCGGGCATGGCACGCAGACCGCTGGTGATCGGTGTCGGGTTCGCCATGTCGGCCGTCAGCACGATCCATCCGCTGCCGCACGACATCCCCATGCAGTTCATCGTCACCGAACACGGGTGCAGCCCCGGGCAACAACAACGGGCCTGATTGCAACCCAGCCATGAAACTGAACATCCTCTCGGACCTGCACCTGGGATTCGGTGCGATGGATTGGCCGGTCAACGATGCCGACGTGGTCGTGCTGGCCGGCGACATCTCGCGCCCGCGCGAGGCGGTCGCCTGGGCCCTGAAGTTTGACAAGCCCGTGCTCTACGTGCCCGGCAACCACGAGTTCTACGGCGGCAGCATCGACGGCGCACTCGATGAACTCCAGCGCCTGTGCGCGGGCACCCGAGTGCAGGTGCTGGACCAACGCGAGACTTTTCTCGGCGGGGTGAGGTTCCTCGGCGCCACCCTGTGGACCGACTTCGGGTTGTTCGACGACCCGCCGCAGCGCGACGCGGCGAAGGCCGAGGCCCGACGCCTGATGCGCGATTTCAGCCGCATTCGGACCCGCGAGTCTTCGGCCGACATCTTTACGCCCGAGGATTCGGTGGATCTCTTCAGAAGCCACTCGGCCTGGCTGGTGGGGCGCCTGGCCGAGGTCCATCCCGGACCGACGGTGGTGATCACGCACCACGCGCCATCACGCCACAGCATCCACCCGCGCTTTGCCGACTCGCTGCTGAACGCCTGCTTCGTGTCCGATGCCGCGCACCTGCTGGGCGCAGACCGGGTGTCGCTGTGGATTCACGGGCACACGCACGACAGCTTCGACCACTGCGTCAACGGCACGCGCGTCGTCTGCAATCCGCGTGGCTATGCCCGCGGTGGTGTCAACGAGAACCCCGCCTTCGATCCCCACTTCACTGTCGAGGTGAACGCGCAGAGCGGCGGCTCACTCAGTGCCTCGCCCGGGCAGCGCTGCCTGCGGGAATGAAATGACCTGAGCGAGCATCTAACGGAGCGTCAATTCCTTCTCGTGGAGGACTGCATGCACGGCACCGCCCTGGCAACGGCCACGACCCTGAGCGACAGCTTGGCCGACTCCGACCTGGCGGCGCGTGCTGCCGCCGGCGACGATGCCGCCTTCGAACGCATCATGCGGCGGCACAACCGCCTGCTGTTCCGCACGGCGCGCAGCATCCTCAGGAGCGACGCCGAAGCCGAAGACGCGCTGCAGGAGGCCTATTTGTGCGCCTGGCGTGCGCTGGGCAGTTTCAGGTCCGAAGCGCGCCTGTCGACCTGGCTGGTGCGCATCGTCATCAACGAGTCACTGGGTCGGCTGCGCCGCCGCGGCGCCCAGGTGCTGGCCTTCGACGCCACGATCGACCTCGGGGACGTCTCGATGGAGGACGTGATGGAAGGCAACCCCGACGAGCGGCCCGACCGCACCGCGATGCGCACGGAACTGCGCGCCCTGATGGAGGCGTGCATCGACGCCCTGCCGGAGGCGTTTCGCACGGTCTTCATGCTGCGCGCCGTCGAGGAAATGAGCGTCGAGGAGGTCGCGGCGGCGCTGAGCCTGCCGGAAGCCACCGTGCGCACGCGCTTCTTCCGCGCCCGCGGGCTGCTTCGCGAGGGCCTGGCGCGCGACATCGACCATGCCATGGCGGACGCCTTCTCGTTCGACGGGGCCCGCTGCGACCGCATCGTCGCGGGTGTGATGGCCAGGCTGGCCAGCCGCGACGGCGCAGCCGGACCCTGACTCGGGCAGGGATCGGCCCGACACAGGCTGCGCGTCCACCCTCGTCCACCCCGATGACCAGGTACAGCGCCTGACTGGAGCACGCCTGATCGCATCGGCTGGGGCCAAGCCTCACCTGGAGCGCGCCGACCCAGGCCTGACGCCGTGGCGGGCCCGCGTCGCCTTCTTGCGGTGCAGAGGCGCAATCGTTCGAGCCGCTCAAGTCAAGACTGAAGGCGGCGTGATAGCCTGACAATCAGGATCTTCCGGGTCGATCGACACAGCTTCCGACCGCACCCGCGACGTCCCGCCTGGACTGACCTCGTTTGCACACCTCGCCGTCACAGGAAACATTCCGAGCTTCGCGACCTGCCCGCTTGCGGGCCTGGATGCGCGCCTTCCGGCCGGCGCCAATCGGGGCAGACTGGCGCGAACGGGTGCGCGTGGTAGTCGGTGCTGCGCTGGGCGTTCTGGTGACGGCACTGGTTTGCCGCGCACTCGGCGGCTCGGCAGCGGGCTGGCCGTGGCTGATTGCGCCGATGGGTGCCAGCGCGGTGCTGGTGTTCGCCGTGCCGGCCAGCCCGCTGGCGCAGCCCTGGGCCGTGCTGGGTGGCAACACGTTGTCGGCACTGGTGGGCATCGCCTGCGTGCGCTGGATCGGCACCCCTGAATTCGCAGCTCCACTCGCCGTGGGCCTGGCCATCGGCCTGATGTTCGCGCTGCGTTGCCTGCATCCGCCGGGGGGTGCTTCGGCCTTGCTGGTGGCGTTGAACGGCATCAACGACCCGCGGTTCGCTGCGGTGCCCGTGTTCGTCAATTCTTTGCTGCTAGTCGCCGTCGGCATGGCCTACAACAACGCCACCCGGCGCCCCTACCCTCACATGCAGTTGCCCGCCAGGACGAACCTGGCCCGCGACGACGAGGCCGACGCCGTCGACGCAGACCTGGATGCCGTGCTAGCACGCTACAACCAGGTGCTCGATGTCAGCCGCGACGACCTCAAGGCCTTGCTGCAGGACACGCAACTGAGTGCATACCAGCGCAAGCTCGCCAACCTGCGCTGCAGTGACATCATGTCGCGCAAGCTCATCACGGTCGGCCACCAGACCCCGCTGCTGCAGGCTTGGTCGCTGTTCCGCGAGCACCGCATCAAGGCCTTGCCGGTGGTCGACGCGGCAGGCGGCATCGTGGGGATCGTCACGCCGGCCGACTTCATGCGCGCCGCCGAAGGGCAAGGCAGCGACACCTTCGATGCGCGGCTTCGCCAACTGCGCAGTTGGGCCGGCGGCACACCGGCGGCCGGACAGGATGTCGTGGGCCAGATCATGACACGCAAAGTACGCGTGGCCAGCGTGAACCGGCATCTCGCCGAGCTGATTCCCTTGTTCGGCAGCACCGGGCACCACCACATTCCTATCGTCGATGACGGCGAGCGCCTCGTCGGCATCGTCACGCAATCGGACGTCGTGGCGGCCCTGTCGCAGGCAGATGCTCCGACGACGCCAGCAGCGTCGGAATGACCGCGCGGACACCCCGATGAACAGCCATGACATAGCAGTGGCACGCTGGTGCACGACGCCCTCATGCGGTGGCGCAAGGCAGAGCGTCAGCGCCCCATGGCCGATCGACTGTCGATGTATGCCGATGAATGAAGGCGCCTCGCCGAAGTCATCACCCGCAACCGACCGACGCGCTGGGCAGCGTCCAGGGCCGGACCGTCGACGTCAAATAGCCGTTTCGCGATGAACCGAAACTTCGTGCGTGTATGGACCAGATGCAGCGCGAGGCGCCCGATGTGCACTGCCCGTCGTGATCGAACGCCACGCCCCGCTGGTGTTCCGTATCTGGCGGCCAGGGGCCGCGCAGTGAGTACGCCTACGCCCGTCAGGGGCCGGTCCCTTCGAACGATCTCTCACTCGAGTGCAATACGCCTACGACCCAGTGCGACTTGCGCGGCAATGTTTGCTTGAACCGCCCCGCGGCAATAAACTCTCCCTATGAGTTCTATCCTTTCCCTGGTCGCGCCTGGCGGTGCGATCTGCGAGACGGCTTTCCAGGCTGCCGGAGCGCAGTGCACCCCGCGCTCTCGTGCCGGGATGGGAACTCACACCCGTCAGCCGGCCGCACATCCTTAAGCCCGGCGATCACCTCCACACCCTTTGCGCAAACTTCAGATCGCCGGGCTCCTAGCCCGCGCGTAGATGCGTGTCTCCGATACGGAGGCACTCAGCTTGACACTGAAGGAATGCCCCGTGGAAGTGATCACCCTCGAGCGCACGCTCACTGAACTGGACCATGTCCGTCTCCTGAACCTGCTCCGCCGCGATGCAAGCGGTGACGGTTCACCCCAGCACGTCCGTGCCATCGAAGACGTCTTGGACGCCTCTGCGCTCGTTCCTTCGCGCGAGGTGGCACCCGACGTCGTGACGATGTATTCGCAGGTCCTGCTGCAGGACACCCAGACCGGCCAGCGAAACACGCTGACCCTGTGTTACCCCGCGGACGCCGAGCCGGCAGTTGGATTCGTGTCGGTGCTGTCCCCGGTCGGCAGTGCCCTGCTCGGCCTGCGGGTTGGCAGCATGGCCCGCTGGTCGACCCCCGCCGGTGATGAAAAGGCGGCAGAGATTCTGGCCATCCTCTTCCAGCCCGAGTCGAGCGGCGACTACGCGATGTAGCCGCCGCGTGCAGCCTTCGGACTGCACATCACGATCGTGGCGACGACGGGCCTGAACTCCACCTCTGGGGCGATGCACATCGCTCCGTAGGCACACGCTCGTCTGCCGCCTGTCGGAACACGACTGTTCTCGAGGAGACACAGATGACGTCACTCACATCCATTCTGGCGGCAACCGATTTCTCGGTTGACGGAAACAATGCGGTGCGCCGCGCTGCGCTGCTGGCACATGAGCACGGCGCCTGCCTTCGCATCCTGCACGTTCTGAATGCGGCAGGCTGCAGGCCGCTGCGCGACTGGTTCTCACCGACATTGGACTTCGATCTCAAGGAAGCTCAGGCGCGCGACGCTCTGCGGCGCCTGGCCGTCGAGATATCGGGTGCCTACGACTCGACCGCCAGCGTCGAGGTCATCGTCGGCGAACCGTTCGAGACCCTGATGCAGGCGTCGGAGCATGTCGACCTGGTGGTGCTCGGACGGCGCGGTCACGGCCGCTTCAAGGGATTGCTCGTCGGCAGAACCTTGGATCGCATGCTCCGAATCTGCCGCCGTCCCGTCCTCGTCGTCAAGACACCGGTGCAAGGGGCCTATCGGCGAGTCCTGGTGCCCATCGACCTCACGGCGTCGTCGGATGCGGCGATTCGCGTCGCTGACCGGATGCGCCGCGAGGAGGGCATGCATGTGTTCCACGCCATCCACTCCAGGCGCGAGGCCGTGCTGCGCGATGCCGGCGTGCCCGAGCACGTCATCAGGGAGTCCCGCCTGATGGAAGAAAGCGCGATCAGCGCTCGCATGCGTCGCCAGGCCGCCAGACTCGGCCTGGACAGCACGCCCATGAACTTTGCGCTGGCGTACGGGCACCCGGTGCGGTCGACCCTGCGTCACGCCCACGGGCTCGGCGCCGACCTCATCGTCGCCGGGAAACAGGGTCGTTCAACCCTGGGCAACTTCCTTCTCGGCAGCGTCAGCAGCCGCGTCCTGTCCGAGGCGTCTTGCGACATGTTGATCGTGCCGCGGCCGCTGGACAGTTCTCCGCCACAGGCTGCAACAGCGGTTGCGCCTCGACAGGACTCGGAGCCCTGTGTCGACAACGCAGCCCTCGCCCGGAGCGCGGCAGCGCATGCCGGGGCCTTGACTCACGGCCATTGGATCCACAACAAGGCGCGATTCGTGTCGCGGAGATCGTCATGAGCCCGATGCAATGGCCGTGGACCGCCCTGTTGGACAGGCAGCCGCAGAGGAGTCACCAGATCGCATGGTTCGTCTACGGATGGGTCGAGCGCGAACACGTCCTGAACGTGACCGCCTGTGCGGAGTGGTGGATGCAAGCGCTTGGGCTGTCGGCGGCTCAGGCCAAGGCCCCTGCGCAGGGTACTGGGAACACTGGTCCGCAGGCCGAGCTCCAGGTGTTGGTGCACGACAGTGACCGAGCCGAAACCGATTGCCGCGGATCTCGGCGTCAACAGGAGTCGCTCCCATGAAGATCTCTTCCACCGCACTCAAGGCAAAGCACTCCTGTGCCAGCGGCTACCGCTGGTTCGCCCGGCGCTTCAAGAGCCCAGCCGAGTACCAGAGCGTGATCGACGCACTCGTCGCAGACGGACGCGTCGACGACGCCTGCTGGCTGCTGGACCAGTTCGGGCCCATCAAGTCCGTTCTCGTGGTCGATGCCATCTCGGCGCATGCCTTCGTGTATGCGGGATCGGTCCAGGTGCGTGGCGAGGTCGATGTCGACGCCGAGCTCCGCACGGGGGGCTCGTTGAAAGCAGGCGGCAGCGTTCGCGCCGGTAAGACGGTCTGGATCGGCAACGACCTGCACGCCGGGGCGGGCCTGCGCAGCCTCGGATCGTTGCGCACCGGGGGCGACCTGGTCTCGTCATGGCGTGTCGAGGTGCACGGCGCCCTGACGTGCGGCGGCGACCTGCGTGTGCGCGGAGCCTTGTCCTGTGGGGCGGCGTTGCGGGGCCAGGGCTCGGCCGTGGTGGCCGAGGACCTCGACGTCATCGGCCTGATCCATTGCGACAGGAGCCTGCAGGTCGGCGGCCACCTGGTGTGCACGGAAGGTCTGCGCGCCGGGCACGGGATTCAGGTCGGACAGTCGATTCGCAGCGGCATGCACATCGATGCCGGCTGGGGCATCGTTGCGGGAGCGGACATCACGGGCGAGGGTGCCATCCGGGCCGGCGAGTGCATCGTCAGCGGCGGCAGCGTCCGGCCGGGCGCCGGATTCAGCCTCTGCGCCGGACTGAGTGCTCGCCGCGACGCATGGCCTTCGTGTGGCCGTGTGGTGTCACGGGCGCGACCCGAGAACCTGCTGAGCGGCTTTTGGGAACGCGTTCCGTTGGCAGCGACAGCATGATGGCGCCGCTCGGACCGGTCCTCGTTGCGACCGATTTCTCCGGGCATGCCCGCCATGCCGCCACGCGGGCAGCGCGCCTGGCACACGACACCCATTCGGCGCTGACGCTGATGCACGTTCTGCCTGCCCAGCCGGTGACGAAGATCCGCGAATGGCTGGGAGCCTCGGGGGCGCGTGGGCAGACGGTGTGCGATCAAGCGCACCGGCAGTTGCGCCAACTGGCCTCGGAACTCACCAGCGTGCGGCGCGTCGAGTTCGACATCAAGGCTGCTGCCGGCTCCGCCCCGGACGAGATCGTGCGGACGGCCGAGCGCGTGGATGCTCGGCTGCTGGTCTTGGGCGCAAGCGACGCCGGATTCCTGCGGCGCCTGGTGCTGGGCACCACCTCGCAGCGCCTGGTGCGCCGCACGGACCGACCCCTGCCGGTCGTGCGGCAGACGGCACATCGGTCATACCGGCGCCTGCTGGTGGCGGTCGACTTCTCACCTCCGTCGCGCCATGCCTTGGTCCTCGCGCGGCGCGTTGCGCCAAACGCGAAGCTCGTGATCCTGACGGTGTTCGAGGTGCCGTACGAGGGGAAGCTTCGCCTTGCCGGCGTCGATGACGCGACGGTCGAGATCTACCGCCAGCGGGCGCGCGCGAGGGCGCTGCAACAGCTGCACGCACTGGCCCACGAGGCCGGTCTCTCGCCCGCGCAGTGGGAGCCCTGTGTGGTCGAGGGGGACGCGTCACGGCGCATCGTTGAGCAGCAACAGTCACGCAACTGCGACTTGGTCGTCCTGGCCCCGCACGGTCAGTCGGCTGCCGCGGACCTGCTGCTCGGGAGTGTGACCCGGCACGTGCTCGCCGAGGGCAATGTCGACGTGCTCCTGTCCACCCTGCGTGAAAGCTGAGTGCCGTGATCGCCACTGCAGCGGCTTAGGCGGGGGACCCGCCCGATTTCGCCAGAACAGCGCACTTTCTGCAGGACCACCTCGTCGCACTGCCAGCGGACCAAACAGGTCCGGTGCGCCCCCTTGAATACCTGGTCAGCCTAGCTGCCCATGAGAGTGAAGATGAACCCGCCCTTCGTTTCGCTGTGTCCCGAGATCACCCGGTCTGACGCGCTCAAGCTGATGGACTGGCTTGAAGACGAATGCGTGACCCGCCACCTCAGCGATTCGCGCCATGTCTCCCGGTTCATCGAGCAGGTCATCGGTCGGGTTCAGTTGCCCATCCTGACGCATCTGTTCAACCAGGGCGGCCGGTTCTTCATGGTCTGCGACGGGCATGACCGGCCGGTAGGGTTCGTGCGCCTCGTCAAGACGGGACCGGTCTGCGAGATGGTCCTGGTCATTGGCAATCGCGACAACTGGGGCCGTCAGCTCGGAGCCAGCGCCATTCGGGAAGCCATGAAACTCGCCTTCTTAGAGATGCGCGCGGAGCGGCTCATCGCCAAAGTTCACCCGGACAACGCGCGCTCGCTGAAGGTGTTTCAGCGCTCCGGATTCCTGCTCGAAAGCCAGACCCCTGCCCTGCGGAGCTTTGCGATGACTTCGGAGCGATATCGCCGGCTCTTGCGCGAAAGCCCCGCAGTTCAAGCCGGCAAGATCCACATCACCGAGACCGACCAGGCACGGCTCAGGAATCTGCTCGCGTTCGGGCAGGCGACGGCCAACTTCGAGCTGGAGCACGAGATCGAACGCGCCATCGTCGTCGATTCCCGGAAGATCCCTCGGGAGGTCGTGACGATGAACTCGCGGGCGTTGCTGCAGCTAAACGACGATGAGGTGGAAGTCGCGCTGGTCTACCCGGACGTCGCGGACGAGCGGTCCGGGAGGTTGTCGGTTTGCGCTGGCATCGGCACCGCGATCCTGGGCTACCGGGAGGGCGATGCTTTCGACTGGCGACTTCCGGACAGGACCTGCCGCATTCGGATCGAGCGGGTGCTGTACCAGCCGGAGGCTGCGGGCGACTTTCACCTGTAGGTTCGCGCGCCGCACCACTCAACAGCCGCGAGTGGTGCAGTACAGTTAGCCCAGCGACAAGTCGGCGGTAAGGGTGGCGCCACAGTGCGCCCGTGGACCTGCTGTTGAACTCATTGGGTGACTCTGCCTCTGTCGCCGGTCCGAAGCCAGTCGCAGAGATCGGCGCTCTGGTAGCGCGACGCGGCATTGGCTGTGAGGCATTGAGGCCGCCCTCCGCGCTGTCGCAGCAGTCCGACCCTATGTCGGTTCCCAGCAAGCCAGATTCGCGCCCAGTTGGTCGTCCGTCCACAAAGTCGAGCGACGGAGGTCTGGGCGAACAGCGAAGGGCTAGAGAAACGCTCGGGTCAGCGTCTAGGGCTTCCTCTGCTCTAAGTTTCGGGAGCTCCGCTGCCGACGGCGCGCCGGCGCGCCTTGCTGGTATCTGAGCCGCTGTCTCGAGGCACACTTCCGTCGGCAAGAGCGGGCGCTTGTGCGAGCAGTTGCTCCAGCCGCTCCATTCGGTGCCGGTGCAACGTAGTGATCGCGTAGAAGTTTTCCTGCAGCATGGTCGATCGCCCGACCTTCACCAGCACGCCGGCACGGAGTTCGTCCTGCACCACCACCTCGGGCAGCACGGTCAACCAGCCGCTGTCGCGTGCCACGAGTCGCAGCATGGCCATATCGTCCACCTCGGCGCGGAGTCGCGGCGTGACGCCCGCGGCCACGCACAGCGCATCAAACTGCCCACGCAGGGCGTGGCGGGGGCCTGGCAAGGCGATGTCCAGCCCGCCCAAATCTTCCGGCATGCGCAGGAAGCGCCCGCTCCACACGGCGGCCGGGCCGACCAGCGAGATGGCCTGGCTGCCCAGGAAGCGGCAGTGCAGCGGCCGGTCGGGGTCCGCCGCCACGGCTTCATTGGCCAGCACCACGTCCAGCTGGTGCTGCAGCAATCGGTGCAGCAGGTCCTCGAGCATGCCGGACTCCAGCGACAGGGTCACGGTCGGATCGGCGAGCAGAGGCCGGATCCAGTTCTCCTGGTAGTTGCGCGACATCGTCGCAACGCTGCCGACGCGAAGGCGCACCATGCCCTCGCCCCGGCCCTCCAGCCGGCCCAGCATCTCCTGACCCAGGCCGAAGATGTTCTCCGCGTACGAGAGCGCGAGTTGTCCCGTTTCGGTCAACACCAGGCGGCGGCCCGCGCGCTCGAACAGCGCTTCGCCAAGGGTCTCCTCAAGCTGGCGAATCTGGTTTGACAACGCCGACTGCGACACGTGCAACTCGTTCGCCACCCTCGTCAGGTGCCCCGTCTTGGCAACACGCCAGAAGTAGAAGAGATGGTGAAAGTTGAGCTTCTCGATCTGCATCGTTCTGTATAAGAGATTGAAGTGTTCGTATCAATGAATTTTACAGAACCACTCCCGTTGCGCACCATCTGCAGGTCTGCGAACCGGAGTGCCACCGATGACCTTTACCAGCTTCTTGCTGCTAGCCAGCGCCTTGCTGCCGGCAGCACTGATGCTCGCCGCCGTGCCCCAACGGCGCAGCACGACCGCACCGGCCGCCTGGGAGCGCTTTCGCTGGCTCGCGATGGCCGCGCTGACGAGCGCTGTTGCGAGCCTCGGTGTTCAGCTCGCAGCCGAGGCAGGAGCGCCCGGCACGCTACTGCCTGGGCTGAGCGCCACGTTGACGGCCGCCTGGGTTGCAGTACTGGTGCAGTTGCTCGGCACGGTGATCGGTGCGTTCTCCTCACGCTACCTGCAGGGTGAGCCGGGCCAGCCGCGCTACGTGGCGGCGCTCGGAACCGTGCTTGCCGCGGTGCACGTGCTTTTGCTGGCCGACCATTGGTTGGTGCTGATCGCCGCCTGGGCGGCTGTCGGCCTGGCCTTGCAGCACCTGCTGTGCTTCTACAGCGATCGCCCGTTCGCGCTGCTGGCGGCGCACAAGAAGCGCGTTGCCGACCGCCTGGCCGATGTGCTGCTGATCGCCGCGGGTGCGCTGGCCTGGAACGACGTGGGGTCGGGTTCGCTGTCTGCGCTTTGGCGGCATCTCGAGGCCGGCACGCCGTCGCTGGCGCTGCAGGTCAGCGCAGTCTTCCTGGCACTGGCTGTTGTACTGCGGACCGCGCTGCTGCCCGTGCATGGCTGGCTGATCCAGGTGATGGAGGCGCCCACGCCGGTGTCCGCACTGCTGCATGCCGGTGTCATCAACTTGAGCGGCTTCGTGCTGATTCGATTTGCGCCCCTCCTGGAAGCCGCGCCGGTGGCGCGCTGGCTGCTGGTGGGCATGGGGCTGGCCACAGCCCTGCTCGCCGGACTGGTGATGCTGACGCGCATCAGCATCAAGGTGCGGCTGGCCTGGTCGACCGTCGCCCAGATGGGCTTCATGGTGATGGAGTGCGGCCTGGGCCTCTATACGCTGGCGCTGCTGCATCTGATCGGCCACTCGCTCTACAAGGCGCACGCTTTCCTTGCCGCGTCCACGACCGTGGAAACGGTGCGCCTGCGCATGATGCGCAGGCCTGTCGCGCCGTCCGTCGCAAGCCTGGCCATGGCGCCGGTCCTGACCGTCGCGTTGATTGCGGGGCTGGTCACACTACTGGCGTCGGCCGTGCAGGCGACGCCCTGGCCGTGGTGGTGGACCGTCGTGCTGGCGATGGCCTGGGCGCCGATGTTCTGGCAGCCCTCGACGCGGAGCGTCGACGCGCCCGGCACTCTGAACGGGCTGTTCGCAGGCGTGGGAATGGTGGCGGCGCTGACACTTGCCGCACTGGTCGGCCACGCAATCCCCTTCGGAGTGACCGACCGATCGGATGGCGCGGCTGGCCTCGTCGCACTGGCCGGCATGGCCTTGCTGTATGGATGCCTGGCGGTGCTGCAGGCTCGTCCCGAAGCGCTGACCACGTGGCGCCGCTGGAGCTATGCCGGCTTCTACATCGACGAATTTGCGACCCGCGCCGCCCTGCGTTTGTGGCCTGCGCGCTGGACACCCACTGTTGCCGAATGAAACGAACCGAGGAAGCACCCATGGAAGCCCTTCAGACTGCGCGTGCCGAAGCCCGCCCGGACCCGTCACTGCGTGATCCGGCCGATGCCGACCTCGGTCGTCGCATCGAGGTGGCCTGCGACAAGGCCTGTCGCGCCATTGCACCGGCCTGGCCACTGGACCGTGCCATCGCCGTCAACCCACATTGGGAGCGCATCAGCCTCAGCGTGCGCACGGTCGCTGCGCGCATGGCGGTACTGGGAGACATTCGTGTCTTCCCCCCGCGCAACCAGTTGCGGCAGGCCTGGGCGTCGGGCCGCATCGTCGCGGTCGATCTGGGTGAAGCGCTCGCGCAATGTCCGGCCGCTCAGCTGGCAGGCCTTGACGCCGCGGCCGCCATCGAAGCACTCGCCGAGCCACCCGACTTGCCTCGTCTGCCTTTGCTCATCGACGTGCTCGACGACGATCCGCGAGGTCAGGGGCGCTTATCGTGGCGGCAGGCTATCAGCCATCAGGTGAGCCAGGTCTGTGCCGCCTACTTCGACGCCCACCAGGCCGACTGGCAACCCGAACGGTCGGGCGGCCTCTATGCGTTCTGGCGAGACACGCTCACGCACGACCATGGCATTGGCGCATTGATGGGCCTGCCCGGTATCGCCCACGGTCTCTCGGCCCTGCCCGCCACGCGCGAGGACGCCGAGCGTTGGGTCCTGGGCCGCCTGGGCCTGCCCGAGGAGGCCTGGGCCGACTATCTGGAGGCGGTGCTGCTCACCGTCAACGGCTGGGCATCCTGGTGCGCCTACCTCGGCTGGGAGGCAAGGCTCGCGGGTGGCAGCGACGATCACCTGCGAGACCTGCTCGCGATTCGGCTGGCCTGGGGTGCGATCCTGCTCGAGTGCCGAGACGACAAGGCTGCGAGGAGCGCGTTTGTCGCGCTGCAGGTCGAGTGGGAGCGTGCGCCAGCCCTGTTGCAGCAGGCTGAGGCTGCTCTGCTGGTCGACGAGGTCTGGCAACTTGCGTTGGAAGTGAGCTACCAGCGCGAGCTTGCGCAGAGGCTGCGCGCCGTGGCACCGCTGCCGGCGGAATTCAGCGGTGACCAACCCGAGGAGCCTGCCGTAGAAGTTCAGGCGGCCTTCTGCATCGACGTGCGCAGCGAGCCGATACGCAGAGCCATCGAATCGGTGTGGCCCGCGGTTCAGACGATCGGCTTTGCCGGTTTCTTTGGCCTGCCGGTGGCCTACACGCCGATGGCTACCGCCGCACGACGTCCACAGCTGCCGGGCCTGCTTGCGCCGGCGCTGGAAGTGACCGACCGGGTGGCCGACACCTTGGCGGACTTCGGCCCGTCAGGCGATGCGCTGCAGGCGCCCGCGCTTCGGGGGCGGCTCCGGCGCTTCGAGTGGACCGCCCGATGGGGCGCCAGCAGCCGCTGGCCCAACGCAGCGTTTTCTTCGGTCGAAGCCATTGGCGCCGGCTACCTTGGAAAGCTCGGGCAGTGGCTGCGCCCGGCACCCGCCGCGCGCCGCTCGCTCGACGGCGCCGGCCTCGCGCATCGGTATCGGCCGGCGTGCCGGCCCGTGCTGGCCGGTCTGGACCTCGGCGAGAAGGTGGACCTGGCCGCACGCGTGCTGCACGCCATGGGTCTGGACCGAGGCCTTGCCCGGCTGGTCCTGTTCGTCGGCCATGGAAGCCAGAGTACGAACAACGCGCAAGCCTCGGCGCTGGACTGCGGCGCCTGCTGTGGCCAGACGGGCGAAGTCAACGCCCGCGTGCTGGCGAAGCTGCTGAATGAGCCTGAAGTGCAGGCGGGACTGCGCGCGCGCGGCATTGCCATGCCCGCAGGCGCGGCGTTCGTCGCGGCGCTGCACAACACAACGACCGACGAGATCGAGGGCTTCGACCTCGATCTGCTGGATGCACCAGCGCTCTCCCGCTGGAGCAGGCTGCAAAGCGTGTTCGCGCAGGCCGGCGACCAGGTGCGCCGCGAGCGCGCTGTGGCGCTCGCGATTGACCCTCGATTGCCACATCACGCTTTGCTGGATCAGTTGCGCAGTCGCGCCAACGACGGCGCGCAGACGCGGCCCGAGTGGGGCCTGGCCGGCAACGCCGCATTCCTCATCGCACCGCGCGCTCGAAGCCTGGGTGCCGTGCTCGAAGGCCGGGTCTTCCTGCACGACCACGACGCGGGCAACGACTCCGATGGCAGCGTGCTGGAGCTGCTGATGACCGCGCCGATGCTCGTGACGCACTGGATCAACTGGCAGTACCACGCCTCCACCTGCGAACCGGAGCGCCTGGGGAGCGGCAACAAGCTGCTGCACAACGTCGTGGGCGGCCGTATCGGCGTGTTCGAAGGCAACGGCGGCGATCTGCGCATCGGCCTGGCACGCCAGTCGCTGCATGACGGCACGCGGTGGCGGCACGAGCCTGTGCGCCTGACCGTGATTATCGATGCGCCAGCCGAGGCGATTGAGCGCGTGATCTCCAAGCACACCGTTGTGCGCCACCTCATCGACAACGATTGGCTGCACCTGTGGTGCTTTGCCGATGACGTCGGCTTCATGCGCTATGGGCGCGGCCGTTGGGAGGCGGTGCAGTCATGATGTCGCCGTCAAGGGTTCAGCGCGGCCGGCCGCGCAGCAGAGGGTCCGCTGCCAGAGAGGGTCAGCCACTCGCACGCCGGTAGTGCATGGCGACCGCGCCGTTGCTGAAGGGCCTTGCCGAGACCAGCTCGAGCCGTCGCGTGTTGGGCAGCCCGCTCTGATGCAGGGTCGGTCCGTGGCCGGCAATTCGGGGGTGAACGAGGAACCGGTATTCGTCGATCAGATCCAGCCGGTCCAACGCCGTCGCGAGCTTGCCGCTTCCAAGAAGCACGCCGGCCGGTGTCGCGTCCTTGAGCTTTTGCACGCCGGAGCGCAAGTCGCCGGCGATGTGATGGCTGTTGGACCATGGAAAGTCCGTTCGAGTCGATGACACGACGTACTTCGGCTTGATCTCCAGCTTCACCGCCCATTCGCGAACCGCAGGCGGCACAGCCACGTCGCCCCGGGCAACAGCCGGCCAGTAGCTCTCCATCATTTCGTACGTGACGCGGCCCCACAGCACTGCTCCCCCCTCGTCCATGAGCCGGGTGAAGAAGGCGTGCGTGTCGTCGTCGGCAATGCCCTCACCGTGGTCGACGCAGCCGTCCAGGGTGACGTTGAGGCCGAAGGTAAGCAGTCCCATGCGCGTTTCGTCCCAGTTGTGCGGTCGGCCGGTCTGCGGCGTTCGTTCGCATGATCGGCCCCAAGCCGACGGGTACGCTTCGGATCACCGCACAGCCCTTCTCAATGCGCCCCACGCACGTGCCTGCGCTTTCCCTGCGCCGCCACATGCGTCCCCGCCTGGTCGATGCCGTTCAGGATGCCGCAATCCGCAGCCGTATGTGGTGACGAGCAGGCGATCCTGAGGCTGCGCAGTTCCTTCTCGAGGCCACGCAGCTCTCGGATGCGCTCGGCCACGTGGCCGATGTGCGCGTCGAGCAGGCTGTTCACTTCGCCGCAATCGGCCAGGGGGTCGTCCTTGAACCTCAGCAGCACCCGCACTTCGTCGAGCGTCATGTCGAGGTTGCGACACTGGCGAATGAACCCCAGCCGCTCAGCGTGCTGCCGGGTGTAGATGCGGTAGTTGCACTGGGAGCGCGGCGCAGCAGGCAGCAGGCCGTCCCGCTCGTAGAAGCGAATCGTCTCGATGGGCGTTCCGCTGGCCTGGGCCAGTTCGCCGATGCGCATGGTCTCCCTCTTGTGAGCACTGGATCGCGATATGCCTTGACTCTATACCCACTTCAGGGTTTGCAATGGCGCCATGATCAGCAAGAACTCCCATGACACCCAGCCGGCAGCGGCGAGCGTGGCCGGCCCGCCCGCCTGCGGCGCCTGCTGCGGAGCCACGGAAGCCGTAGCAAGCGGGCCGACGCCGGCAGCGCTGGCCGGCGGCCAGCGATTCCGCATTCCGGCCATGGACTGCGCGAGCGAGGAGTCCGAGATCCGCCGCGCCGTCGAAGGCATCCCTGGTGTGCTCGGGTTGCGCTTCCAGCTCGGCGAGCGCAGCCTGCGCATCGACGGTGAGCCGCAGGCGGCACTGGCCGCCGTGGACGCCATCCGCAAGACCGGATTCGAGATTCACGCCTGGCCTGAGGTCGTCGCATCGGCCGACGCCGGCGGTGAAGCCGACCACGTCCATGACGCCGCAGCCGGCTCCGGCCTGCCCCGCCTGGTGGCCGCACTCGCCCTCGCCACCGCGGCCGAGGGCCTGTCTTTCCTGGTGCCCGGTGCCTCTTGGTCCAAGTGGGTGGGCCTCGCCATCGCGGCGGCGGCCATCGGGCTGGCCGGCTTCGGCACCTTCCGCAAGGGCCTGTCGGCGTTGCGGCACGGCCGCCTGAACATCAACGCCTTGATGTCGGTGGCCGTCGCCGTCGCCTTCGTCATCGGCCAGTGGCCCGAAGCGGCGATGGTCATGGCGCTGTACGCCATCGCCGAGCTGATCGAAGCCCGTGCCGTAGACAGGGCGCGCAACGCGATCAGCGGCCTGCTCGCGCTCTCCCCCGACACCGCCGACCTTCGGCAAACCAACGGAAGCTGGCAGTCGGTGCCGATCGGCGAAGTGCCCATCGGCGCCACGGTGCGCGTCCGGCCCGGCGAACGCGTGGCGATGGACGCGGTCGTCACCGGAGGCAGTTCCAGCGTGAACCAGGCGCCGGTGACCGGCGAGAGCCTGCCGGTGGACAAGGGGCCTGGTGACGCCGTCTTCGCCGGCACCATCAACCTGACCGGCACCATCGAGTGCCGCGTCACCGCAGCGGCCTCGCAATCGACGCTGGCCCGCATCATCCACGCCGTCGAGCAGGCCCAGGGCAGTCGCGCGCCGACGCAGCGCTTCGTCGACCGCTTCGCCGCCATCTACACCCCGGCGGTGTTCGTGCTGGCGCTGGCGGTCGCCGTCGCCGGCCCGTGGCTGTTCGGGTGGACGGCCCTGGCCGCGGTCTACAAGGCCCTGGTGCTGCTGGTCATCGCCTGCCCCTGCGCACTGGTGATCTCGACCCCCGTCACCGTGGTCAGCGGCCTGGCGGCGGCGGCCAAGCGCGGCATCCTCATCAAGGGTGGTGTCCACCTCGAACAGGCACGCCTGCTGAAGGCGATCGCGCTCGACAAGACCGGCACCATCACCGAAGGCAAGCCGCGCCTCGTCGAGTGGGAGATGCTGACCACCAGCCTGCCCAAGCCGCAGGCCGAACACATCGCCGCTGCGCTGGCAGCCCACTCCGATCACCCTGTGTCTCGCGCCATCGCGGCGGGCCTCACGCCGAACAAGGTCGAGGCCCGCAACTTCGCGGCGCTGTCTGGTCGCGGCATCGAGGCCGACATCGAAGGCCAACGCTACGTGCTGGGCAACCACCGCCTGATCGAAGAACGCGGACAGTGCTCCGCCGAGATCGAGTCCGTGCTTCACCGCCACGAGCAGGCCGGCCGCACGGTGAGCCTGCTGGCCACCGCGTCCAGGGTGCTGGCGCTGTTTGCGGTGGCCGACACCATCAAGCCCTCGTCGGCAGCCGCGATCGGCGAGCTGAAGGCCATGGGCATCACCCCGGTGATGCTGACCGGTGACAACCAGGCCACCGCAGAAGCGATCGGCCTCGAGGCCGGACTGACGGACATCCGCGGCAACCTGCTGCCCGAGGACAAGCTCGCCGCGATCCAGGCGATGCAGAAGCAGTACGGCGCGACGGCGATGACCGGCGACGGCATCAACGACGCGCCGGCGCTGGCCCAGGCCGACATCGGCGTGGCCATGGGCGCGGCTGGCACCGACATCGCGGTGGAAGCCGCCGACGTGGTGGTGATGAACGACGACCTGCGGCGCATCGCCGAGACGGTGCGCCTGTCGCAACGTACCCACGCGGTGCTGTGGCAGAACATCGCGCTGGCCCTGGGCATCAAGGCGGTGTTCCTGGCGCTCGCGCTGTTCGACAACGCCAGCATGTGGATGGCCGTCTTCGCCGACATGGGTGCCAGCCTGCTGGTGGTCTTCAACGGCCTGCGGCTGCTGCGCAATGCCGAACGAAGCTGAAACGACCATGGATGCCCAACCGCGACTGCTGCAGCCCACCCGACTGCTCGACTTCACCCACCCAGCCATCGAGGCGCTCGTCCAGGAGCGTGGCTGGCGGCAGCTGCCGACGCATGACCGCATCGGTGCCGTCTACGACTTCGTCCGCAACGAGATCGCCTTCGGCTACAACGAAGGTGACGAGCTGCCGGCGTCGGCGGTGCTGGCCGATGGCATCGGCCAGTGCAACACCAAGAGTGCGCTGCTGATGGCCTTGCTGCGCGCGGTAGGCATCCCCTGCCGCTTCCACGGCTTCACGATCGACAAGCCATTGCAGAAGGGTGCCATCACCGGCCTGGCCTACGCGCTGGCCCCCCAGCGCATCATCCACAGCTGGGTGGAGGTCGCCTACGACGGCCGCTGGGTGAACCTGGAAGGCTTCATCCTCGATGCAGCCTACCTGGCCAGCCTCCAGCGGCGCTTTCCGAACCGGCAGCGCTTCTGCGGCTACGGCGCCGCCACCCCCGATCTGTCCGCGCCCGGGGTCGAGTGGCGAGGCGAGGACACGCACATCCAGAAGGAAGGCATCGCCGACGACTTCGGCACCTTCGACAGTCCGGACGAGTTCTATGCCCGCCACGGCTCCAACCTGTCGGGCGTCGAGCGCTGGCTGTACCAACGCGTGATCCGGCACGGGATGAACCGCAACGTGGCGCGCGTCCGCGCATCGAAGTGGTGAAACCCCACGTCCCGGTCGCCTTGCCGCCGCCGAGCAAAACCCTGTAGCCGCTAGACTCTTGCCCGTGCGCCGCTTCCTTGCCATTGTCCTGCTTGCATTGCTGCCGCTCCAGTTCAGCTGGGCGGCCGTGGCGTCGTATTGCGGGCACGAGCAGCAGGCGGGCTCAACCCACTTCGGTCACCACGAGCACCAGCAACACGCCGACGCGGCGGGCGGCGCTGAACCGTTGGCCGATGCGGAGTCGACCCCGGATGGCGACAAGGCCCCCGGAGCGATGGACCTGGACTGCGGTCATTGCCACGGTCATTGCAGCGTCATGCTGACGCCATTGCCGGGCCTGCCCGCCGCCCTGGCAACGACACCGCCGATGACCTCCCTCGACGAAGCCGGTGGCGCGCACGCACCGACCCGACCCGAACGCCCTCAGTGGCTGCCCCTCGCCTGATCGGCGAGGCGGGTCTCTTCCTTCTCTGAAGCCCGTTCGCGCCTGAGTGCGCGCCGCAGCCTGCGGCGCCGTCAGGCACGACGCGACCTCTTGGTCGCCGCTTGCCGATCTCCCGTGAGTGGTTTCAACACTGGAGCATCGGATGGACCGAAGAACACGAATCAACGCATCCCTGCTGCGCGCCACGGTGGCAGCGGCCTGGATCACCTGCCCATGGGCGGTGCAGGCGCAAACAGCGACGACAGCCGCTGCGCCCGAAGCGTCCGCGACCGTCATGAGTCTGAGGCAGGCCTTCGACGCCGCCTGGGCGCGGCAGCCGGAAGCGACGGCCCTCCCGGCCCGCCGTGACGCGGCCCGCGCGCAGCGGCAGGCCGCGCAGTCCTGGACCCCCGAACCCGCGGCCCTCGAAGTTTCGAACAAGACCGACAGGCTGAACCGCAACGCAGGCGCGCGCGAACTCGAGGTCGGCGTCGCCGTGCCGCTGTGGCTGCCGGGCGAGCGAAACAGGAGCGCGGCGCTCGCCGAGGCCGAAGGCGCGGCCATCGAGAGCCGTGCCACGGCCGCGCAGCTGCGCGTGGCCGCCTCGGTCCGCGAAGCGTGGTGGCAGTGGCAGCGCGCCCGTATCGAGGGCGACAGCGCCCGCGAACAGCTCGACAACACGCGCCGCATCGCCGCCGACGTGGCGCGCCGGACGAAGGCCGGTGATCTGGCGCGTGCCGACCAGCACCAGACCGACGGCGCGGTGGCGGCTGCCGAGTCGGCTCTGGCGCAGGCCGAAGCCGGCCTGGCCGCAGCCCAGCAACACCTGCGAGCGCTGGCAGGTCGTGCGCCCGTCGCGAGCGACGCCGTCGGCGGCTCGGAAGAGCTGCCCACCGCTGCTTCGGGCGAGATCGATGCCCATGCCGCGCTGCAGGAGCTGAAGGATCGTGCAACCGTGGCTGAACGGACGGCTGCACTGGCCGCGACTCAGTCACGCGCCAACCCCGAACTGATGCTGGCGACCACACGCGACCGTGGCGCCTTCGGTGAATCCTCTCAGCAGACCATCACGCTGGGCGTGCGCATCCCCTTCGGCGGTGGTCCGCGCGTCGAGGCCCGCGGCGCGAACGCGCGCGCCGAAGCGACCGAAGCGCAGGCCCAGCTGGCCCTTGAACGCGAGCGTCTGAGTGCGGAAGGCGAGGCCGCGAGAGTCCGCGTGGACGCCTCACGCACCCAGCTTGCAGCCGCAGAGCGCCGCGCCCTGCTCGCCCGCGAGTCGCGCGGCTTCTTCGACAAGTCGTTCCGCCTTGGCGAGACCGACCTGCCGACACGCCTGCGCATCGAAGCCGAGGCCGCCGAGGCCGAACGCCAGGCCGCCCGCGCCCGTCTGGAGCTAGCCGCTGCGATCTCTGCATGGCGGCAGGCCCTGGGGCTCTTGCCGCAGTGATGCCGCAGTAATGCCTCAGTGACGCCGCAGCGTCGCCCCGCACACCACTTTTCAGGAACGCACCGATGAATCTCCCACACACCTTGGCCGCGCTGTTCGTCGCGGCCTTCCTCGTCGCGCCGGCCGCCTGGGCAGGCGAAGGACACGACCACAGCGACACCGCGCCCGCAGCCGCCGGCCAGGTGCTGCCACGCTTCACCGCCGAGTCCGAACTCTTCGAGCTGGTCGGCGTGCTCCGCGGCAAGCAGATCACGCTCTACCTCGACCGCTTCGGCGACAACAGCCCGGTGCGCGGCGCGCAGATCGAGCTCGAGATCGGCGGCGCCAAGTTCAAGGCCGAAATGCAGGGCGAGGACGAGTACGAGGTCGTGCTGGCCGAAGCCCCCAAGCCCGGCGTGCTGCCGGTCACGGCCACGGTGACTGCCGGCAAGGACACCGACCTGCTGGCTGGCGAACTCGACATCCACGAAGCGGCGCACACCGACGAGGCCGTCCACACGCACTCGTGGACCGAGTACGCGGGCTGGGCCGCCGGTGGCCTGGTCGCACTGGTGCTGCTGCTCTGGGGCGGACGTCGCGCGCTGGCTGCCCGCAGCGTCCGTGCAGGAGGTGCAGCATGAAGCGCACACTGATCGCCTCCAGCGCGGGGCTGCTGATCGCGCTGGCCAGCCTCGGCCCCGCCCACGCGGCCGAAGGCCATGACCACGGCGACGCGCCCGCGGCACCCAGCGCCAACGGGCCGCAGCGCCAGCCTGACGGCAGCGTCTTCCTGCCCAAGCCCGCACAGCGCCAGCTCGGCGTGCGCACGCTCGTCACCGAAGCAGCCGACCTGCCACGCACTGTGGAACTGGGCGCCAAGGTGCTGATGGACCCGAATGCCGGTGGCAAGGTGCAGCCGCTGAACGCCGGCCGCATCGAGCCGGGGCCGCGTGGGCTGCCCAACCCCGGGCAGGCGGTGCGCAAGGGCGAGGTGCTGGCGTACGTCGTGCCGTCCGCCGCGCCGATCGAGCGCTCCAACCAGGCCGTGCAGCTGGCCGATCTGCGAGCCGCCAAGGCGCTGGCCGACAAGCGCATTGCGCGCCTGCAGGAACTGGCCGACACGGTGCCGCGCAAGGAGATCGAAGCGGCCGAAAGCGAAGCCGCCAGCCTGACCGCGCGCATCGCGGCCGTCGGGGGTGGCCTGTCCACCCGCGAGGCGCTGGTGGCGCCGGTGTCCGGCGTGATCGCCTCGGCCAACGTGGTGGCCGGCCAGGTGGTCGATGCCCGCGAACTGGTCTTCGAGATCGTCGACCCCTCCCGCCTGCGCATCGAGGCCTTGGCCTTCGACGCCGCCATCGCTTCGAACATCGGGGCCGCGACGATGGCCGTGGGCAACCAACGTGTGCCGCTCATCTTCATCGGTGCTTCACGCAGCTTGCGTGAGCAGGCATTGCCGCTCGCCTTCCGCGCCCAGGGCGCCGCGCTCGACCAACTCGCCGTCGGCCAGCCGGTGCGCGTGTTCGTGCAGACGAAGGACAAGGTCAAGGGCATCGCGGTACCCGTGGCCTCGCTGATGAAGAACCCGGCCAACCAGACCGTCGTGTGGGTCAAGACGGCACCGGAGCGCTTCGAACCCCGCACCGTGACCACGGAGCCGCTCGACGGCGTCAACGCCGCAGTGACCTCGGGCCTGCAGCCGGGCGACCGGGTCGCGACGCAAGGCGCCACCTTGATCAACCAGGTGCGCTGACATGTTCAAGTGGCTACTCGACAACAGCCTGACGAACCGGCTGCTGGTGATCATCGCCAGCGTGGTGCTGATGGCCTACGGCGCGTTCACGCTGTCGACCACCCCGGTGGACGTGTTCCCCGACCTCAACAAGCCGACCGTCACCATCATGACCGAGGCCGGCGGCATGGCCGCCGAGGAGGTGGAGCAGCTCATCACCTTCCCGCTGGAGACGACCATGAACGGTCTGCCCGGCGTGGAGTCGGTGCGCTCGACCTCATCGGCCGGCCTGTCCTTCCTCTACGTCACCTTCGACTGGAGCACCGACATCTTTCGCGCCCGGCAGCTGGTGTCGGAGCGGCTGTCCTCGATGGAAGAAGGCATCGCCGAAGGCGTGGTGCCGCGCATGGGCCCGATCAGCTCGATCATGGGCGAGATCATGCAGATCGCCATCCCTGTCGATCCGAGCAAGATCAGCGCGATGGCGGTGCGTGAGTACGCGGACTGGGTGCTGCGGCCACGGCTGCTGTCGGTGCCAGGCGTGGCGCAGGTCATCCCGATCGGCGGCGAGGTGCGGCAGTTCCAGGTCCAGCCCAACACCACGCGCATGGCCGAGCTGGGGATCACGCACGACCAGCTCGAAAGCGCGCTGAAGGGCTACTCGTCCAACACCTCGGGCGGCTTCCTGGAACTCAGCGGTCGTGAGTACCTGATCCGCAACCTCGGCCGCACGTCCCGGCTCGACGACCTGAACAACCTGGCACTGACCGCCAAGGACGGCCAGCCGATCCTGATGCGCCAGATCGCCGAGGTCACCTTCGCGGCGGCACCCAAGCGCGGCGACGCCGGCTACGAAGGCAAGCCGGCCGTGATCCTGGGCATCCAGAAGCAGCCGACCGCCGCCACGATCGCGCTCACCAAGTCCATCGAAGACGCCCTGGTCGGGCTGAAGGCCTCGCTGCCGGCCGGCATGGAAGCGCCGCGTGTCACCTTCCGCCAGGCCGGCTTCATCGAGGCCTCCATCACCACGCTGCAGGGCAAGCTGATCGGCGCGTCGATCTTCGTCGCGGTGATCCTGTTCTTCTTCCTCGGGACCCTGCGGCCGACCATCATCGCGCTGACGGCCATCCCGGTGTCGATCTTCATCACCGCGCTGGTCTTCAAGTATTTCGGGCTGTCGATCAACACCATGACGCTGGGCGGTCTGGCCATCGCCATCGGCGGCTTGGTCGATGACGCGGTGGTGGGCGTCGAGAACGTGCTGCGGCGCTTGAAATCCGATCGGGCCAACCATCCGGACCACCGGCTGCACCCGATCGAGGTCGTGGCACGCGCGACGATGGAAGTGCGCTCGGCCATCCTCTACGCCACCGTCATCATCGTGCTCGTCTTCATCCCGCTGTTCGCGCTGCCGGGGTTGGAAGGCAAGCTGTTCGTGCCGCTGGGCATCGCCTTCATCGTGTCCACGCTGGCCTCGCTGATCGTGTCGGTGACGGTGACGCCCGTGCTCAGCTTCTACCTGCTGCCGCGCATGAAGAACCTGGACCACGGTGACACCAAGGTGCTGGCGTGGCTGAAGGCGCGCTACCGCAGCAGCCTGCAGGGCGTGCTGGACCGGCCCAAGGCCGCCATGGCGGCCGCAGGCGCCGCGGTGCTGGTGGCCGCGGCAGCCGTGCCCTTTTTCCCGACGACCTTCCTGCCGCCCTTCAACGAGGGCACGCTGCTGATCGGCCTGCGCCTCAACCCCGGTGTGACGCTCAGCGAAACCTCCGCGCTGGCGCGCCAGGCGGAGGTGCTCATCAAGCAGGTGCCCGAGGTCACGCACGTCGGCCGCCGCAGCGGCCGGGCCGAGCTGGACGAGCATGCCGAAGGCGTGCACGTCAGTGAACTCGACGTCGGCCTCAAGCCCACCGCCGAGCTGACGCGCAGCATGGACGAGATCAAGGCCGACATCCGCGCGCGGCTGGTCAACCTGCCCGCTGCGCTGGAGATCGGCCAGCCCATCTCGCACCGCATCGACCACATGCTGTCGGGCGTGCGCTCGCAGATCGCCATCAAGATCTTCGGCGAGGACCTCGATGCGCTGCGCGGCCAGGCCGATGCACTGCGCGCGAAGCTGGCGGCCATCCCCGGCATCGCCGACCTGCAGATCGAGAAGCAGGTGCTGGCGCCGCAGATCAAGGTGCGCATCGACTACGCCGCCGCGGCGCAGTACGGGGTGCCGGCGCCACAGGTTTTGTCCGCGCTGCAGGCGCTGGTTGAGGGCGAGAAGGTCACGCAGATCGTCGAGGGCAGCCGACGCTTCGCGCTGGCGGTCAAGCTGCCGGAGTCGGCGCGCTCGGTCGAAGGCCTGGGCCAGATCCTGATCGAGACGCCGAACGGCCGCATCCCGCTGTCAAAGATCGCCACCATCGAAGACGGTGACGGCCTCAACCAGATCAGCCGCGACGACGGCAAGCGGCGCATCGTGCTGTCGGCCAACGCCTCCGGCCGCGCGCTGTCGGAGATCGTCGCCGACATCCGCACGGTAGTGGCCGAAACGAAGCTGCCCGAGGGCTACTTCATCACCCTGGGTGGCCAATTCCAGGCGCAGGAGGAAGCCTCGCGCCTGGTCGGCCTGCTGTCCATCGTGTCGCTGACGCTGATGTTCGTGGTGCTGTACAGCCGCTACAAATCGGCCGCGCTGTCGGCGCTGATCATGGTGAACATCCCGCTCGCCCTGGTCGGTGCGGTCATCGGCCTGTGGCTGTCGGGCCAGCCGCTGTCGGTGGCGGCCCTGGTCGGCTTCATCACGCTGGCCGGCATCTCGGTGCGCAACGGCATCCTGAAGGTCAGCCACTACATCAACCTGATGCGCTTCGAGGGCGAGTCCTTCGACCAGAAGATGATCCTGCGCGGCTCGCTGGAGCGACTGAGCCCGGTGCTGATGACGGCGCTGGTCACGGCCTTCGCGCTGGCCCCCCTGCTGTTCGAGGCCGAGCAGCCAGGTACCGAGGTGCTGCACCCGGTGGCCGTGGTGATCTTCTCCGGCCTCATCAGCTCGACCCTGCTCGACACCTTCCTCACGCCCGCGATGTTCTGGCTCTTCGGGCGCAGGCCGGCCGAAGCGCTGATGGACGACCGGGACGCCGAGGCGCTTTGATTTCAGTTCGTGACAAACCCGACCCCCAACCGCAAAGGAGAGCGCAATGAAGAAGACCCTGAACACCATCATCGCCGGCACCGTGCTGGCGCTGGCAATCCCCATGGCCCTGGCATCTGAGAAGCCATTTCACGGCGGCGTGGTCAGCGAAACAAAGGCCTTCGATGTCGAGCTGGTCGCAAAGCCGACGCTGCTGCAACTGCACCTGCGCGATCACGACGGGAAGCCCCTCGCGGTCGCGCAGGCGAGCGCCAAGCTCACGCTTCTGGCCGGCACGGAGAAGCAGGAGGTCGAACTGAAGCCCGTCGGCGACAAGCTCGAAGCCACCGGCAGCTTCAAGGTCGGCCCCGGCACCAAGGCAGTGGCCGTTGTGACGGTCGCGGGCAAGCCGTCGACGGCACGCTTCACCCTGAAGTAAGGTTGCCCGCGCCATGAACAGCGCGCGCGTTGGACACGACAGCACAGCACAGCACCCACCCGGCATAGCACCGGGTGGCTGTGGCTGTCGACCGCCTGGGCCGTCGCCCTGGTGTCAACCTTCGCCGCGCTGTTCATCGGCGAGGTGATGGGCATGACGCCCTGCCAGCTCTGCTGGTACCAGCGCATCCTGATGTTTCCGCTGGCCGTGATCCTGGGCATGGCGGCCTTCGGCAACGATCGGCGCGATCTATGCCATGCCGCTGGCGCTGGCGCTGGGCGGCGCTGCGGTGGCCGGTTATCACACCGCACTCATTGCGGGCTGGGTGCCGCAGTGGTAGATCCCCTGCGGCGCCGGGCCGTCATGCAGCGACCAGAAGCTGGTGATCCTCGGCGACATCCAGATCCCCTGTCCACGCTGAATACGAACTGCGGGTGAGTCGTGAACTGCACGCGCACGGCTTCTGGCGAAGGCCTTGGATGTTCCGCAATATCGCCCAGGAGCATCTGGCTTCGGTCCAAGGCCGATCTGGCGGGCAAGCCTGATGATCGGGCGCCGACCGGCGACATTGCTGTGCCGAGCGAATCGGCGTAGCGGGCACGGTTGCTCGTCCCCTTGCCGCATAGAACACAACTTCTCTTGCCGCTTGAGCACAACTTCTGTTGAACGAGCGGGCGGAGCCCACGCCTCGGATTTGCTGCTCACCAAATGACGTCCTGATAAGAACACCTTTCAAGTCACCATTTGAGCTCGGCGAGACGCAACATGACTCGACGCTGCTGCTTGGTGTTGGAGTCCGGCGTCAGCGAGTCGACCAGATCGTCAGCGCCTCAACTCATCAAGTTAAGAATTGCTCGCCCGCGCTAGCGCCTCTTCGAAGCGACCCCGGCTGGCCGCTCTCAGTCGCTGCAGACCCAATTCTCGAGCCATCGCCAGGACTGCGGCCTCCGCGGTCAGCCCGCTGGACAACACATCCTGAGCCAGTGCAACCAGCTCAGGCAGGCAAACCTCATCCACCGAGCGTGCGCTGGCGTCGGCAGCACGCCGGAATTCAATCGCTGCTTCCGGCTCCGTAGCGGATGGCCAGAAGAACGTGCCGACCTCCTCAGATGTGCCGCGGTGCGCAGAAGCCGCCAGACCAACGACGCGTTCCTGGATACGCGCCCCGGTGCGCTGCCATCCATGTGCCCTGGCAATGCGGCGCGCCAGCACAGCATCAAGCACGGGGCCCTCAACCTCAACGACATGGCGGATCATCGGCAACAGCACCACGTCGTAGGACCTGTTGAAGAAGTCATCGACGGAAACCCCGTCCACCACGGACGCCGGATCGGCCTCGACAAACTGTGTCGCCGCGATCAAAGGAACACCAGCGTTGCGCGCGTAAGTCTCGATCGGACGGTCGTCGGTCGCCTGAACTTTCACGGTCTGGCCGGCGTCGGATGAGGCTCCTGCGACTTCCTTGTCTCTCGACCCAGCCAGGACCGCCACGGCAGGGCCTTCCGCCTCGGCGCTCGCCCGAGCAAACGCTTCTGCAGCTTCTTCGGCATCGGCCAGACGCTGCGCTTCCACAGCGCGCCGTTCCCGGCTGGAGGCCAGCAAGGCGTGCAGCTTGCGGTCGAGCTTCTCCAGGGTGCCGGCACGGTCCACCCACCAGTCCGTCGACCAAACGCGCAGGATCTCCCACCCTAGTCCGCGCAAGACCTGTTCGCGCAGCATGTCGCGATCTCTGGCAGTTGCAGAGCGGTGGTAGGTGGCGCCATCACATTCGATGCCCGTCAGATAGCTGCCTCTGGCGTCAGGATGAACCACGGCCAGGTCGACGCGGAAGGACGAAGCGCCGATCTGGGTGTGCAACTCCCATCCCATGCGGGCCAATGCCCCCGCCACAGCCTCCTCGAAAGGACTTTCGAAACCGCCAAGGCTGCCGTGCGTGGCCTCGGCCAGCGCGCGCTTGCCTCGCTCGGCGAACTCCAGAAAATGCTTCAGATCGCGCACGCCCAAGGCTTGCGTGCGCGCCAGATCCATCTGCTCACCCTTCAGGCTGGAGAAGACCCGCAGTTCGAGCCGCGCCCGCGTGATCGCCACGTTCAGCCGCCGCTCTCCGCCCGCACGGTTCATCGGGCCGAAGTTCATCGACACCGCGCCCGCGTGGTCCGGCCCATAGGTAATCGAGAAGTACATGATGTCCCGCTCGTCGCCCTGCACGCTCTCCAGGTTCTTGACGAACAGCGGCTCGAGCTCCATCTCGGCGAAGTAAGGCTCGATGGCTGGATCACGCCGGCGCTCCTCGTCGAGCAGATCCTCGATCAGCCCCTGCTGCTCCGAATTGAAGGTCACCACGCCGATGGTCAGCTTGCTCTCCCGGAAGCCCGGCGATTTCAGGCGGGCGACGATGTCGGCCACCAAGGCCTTGGCCTCGGGCTTGTTGATGCGCGCCCCGCCCTTCTCGTAGACGCCTTTGACGTGGTGGAAGCTCACGGCCCTGTCTTCGGTCACCGGTGATGGGAAGGTCACCAGCGCCCCGCCGTAGTAGTGGTGGTTGGAGAAGGCGATCAGGCTCTCGTTGCGGCTGCGGTAATGCCAAGCCAGATTCATCGTCGGCAGGTTCGCGCCCATGCATTCGTCGAGGATGCTCTCGAGATCGCCTTCCACATCCTCGTCGTCGTCATCCGACTCCGCGCGGTCGAAGAAGTTGGTGGGCGGCAGCTGCTTCGGATCGCCCACCATCACCACCTGCTTGCCACGCGCGATGGCGCCCACGGCATCCCACACCGGGATTTGCGAGGCCTCATCGAACACCACCACGTCAAAGGTGCTGGCGTCGGCGCTGAGGTACTGCGCGATCGACAACGGGCTCATCAGCAGGCAGGGCGTCAGCTTGGTCAACGCCGACGGGATGCTGGTCATCAGTTCGCGCAGCGGCAGGTGCCGCTTCTTCTTGCTGATCTCGTGCCGCAGGACGCCCCACTCCGAGTTCCGGGTCACCGAGTCCTGCTTGGGCAGGTCGGCGCACAGCGCAGCGCGGACCCAGGCGCGAGTCAAGTCGGTGTACTGAGCCTCCAATGCCCGGAAATCGCCGATGCGCTTTTCATGCTCGGCCGCCACGAAGCTGCGGATGACTGGCTCGTTGTCCACCACGGCGTTCAGCCACCAGCGGCTGTAGGTCGTCTCGAAGACCCGCCTGACCTTTCCGGCGCTGATGGCGCCGTTCTCGATGCCGGACACCAGCGGCGCCAGACCGAGGGCGACCGCCTGGTGGCAGACCTTGCGCCAGGCACACCAAGCGTTCAGTCGGTTCTCGGCCTGCACGATGGCGTTGCAGCGCTGAAGGAGTTCATCGAGCGCCATCTCCCCAAAGCTGATCTTGGCCTCGTCGCCGAACTCGCCAACGGACGCGAGGTGGTCGATGGTCGGCTGCAGCGCACCCCAGGCTTCCATGTAGGCCTGCCCTGCCGATGCCACGAGGCCCCCCGGCTCCAGCAGGGCATTGCCCTCCCCGATCAGTCGGTCCAGTGGCGCCTTCACTGCCGCAACGCCTTCCGGCGTCGTGGCCAGGTTGGCGACTACGGCGGCCATCGATGCCTGGAACTTCAGCGCCTTCTCCAACTCGTCCAACCGGGTCTTGAGGCCGCACCACAGGCCAGCGGTTGTTGGGCCCAAGTCGTCAAAACTGGCTAGCTCGCGCTCGACGGCGGTGCGCCGCAGCAAGATCTGCAGATCGGCGGCCAGCGCGGCGCCACACTCGCCAGTGACCACACGCACATGCTCGCCAGTAAGGGGCCCAGATTCCCGCACGGCGTCGATGGCCGCCTTGAACGCCAACGCTGCCTCCAGACGCTCGCCATTGGTTGACAGTCCGGACCAAAGGCCGTCGGTCGCCGGCCCCGCGTTTGCCAGCGCAGCGATCTGCGCGTCGAGCAACTTTAGCGACCGGACCCGCGTCAGCTCCTTGGCCAACCGATCTCCACAGCGCCCGTTGGCCACGGCTTCCAGGCCGGCATCGTCCCAAGGCTGGTCGGCGCGCGCGGCCGTGAGGATCTGCTGAAATTTCAGCGCCGCGTCGGCAAGCTCTCGCCGCGTCTTCAGGCCCGACCAGACACCTTCAGTGATCGGACCGAGTTCAAGCAGTTCCACCTCGGCGCGCAATCCGTGGATCCGCGCCAAGATCCGCAGGTCACTGGCGACGTTCGGCTCGCCCTCCCCGGTCACCACTGCATTCAGCACCGCCCGGATCTTGCGCCTGCCCAACATCGACATCGGCCAGATCGCCTTCTCGGCCTTCGTCCACTCGCGCTGCAGTTGCACGGCGTTGAGCTGGTACGCCTGATCGCTGTAGGAGACGGACAACTGCTGCCGGGCCTGGGTGATTTGATCTAGCAGCGCCAGGCCCTTCTGAAGCTCCTCCAAGAGGTCCTGCGGCCAGGGCAGGCCAAGTTCGGCCTGGGTGGTGCGGCGCTGTGCCAGCAGTGCCAGACCTTGCCGGCAGGCTGCGACAACGGCCGTGGGCCACGTGGGAGGCAGCTGTGCACTGAGCGCGCGCTGCTGGGTCAACAACGCTGCCGCGGTCTGCAGGCGCTCGCTCACGGTGCGGACATCCGGGCGCAGTACAAAGCGCCAATCCCGGCCTTCCGCTTGCGGCAACGCGCGGGCCAACACACCCATGGCGCCGCGCACCCCACGCGTCAGTGGCTGAGCGGGCAGGTCGATGGCTGCCACGAGCCGCGCGTACGCTGCTTGCACAGCCTGGCCCGCGGGCTGCACCGCCCGTGCGGCGGCCACCAGGCCTTGCTGCCACCCGGGTGACCAGTCGCCGCTCCCAACCGCGGACAAGGGGTTGCTGCGCAGCGCGGCTTGGCCCACCGCGCTGGCATTCACATCCAGCCTGTCGGCGACCTCGCGCATGGCGTCCATCGCCACCGCGCCGTGTGCATGGGCCGTGCCCCAACTCAAGCCCAATGCGGGATCCTCCTCCCCTGCCACGACACGCCCGATGGCGTCGAAGATCGACAGGCCGTTGGCATGCCGGAAATGCAGGCGTTCGACATAACCGTTGAGGTCGTCACGCAGGCGCTTCAGACGTTCGGCCTGCTCGCGCCAGGTGTCCGGATCGACATCGCCTTGCGCGTCCCAGGCCTTGTGAAGCTGGGCCAGGACATCGAGCTTGCGGGCTTTGCTGGAATGCAGCTCGAGGCAGAACTCTCCCAGGTTCGCTTCGCGCAAGCGCCGGTAGACGACGTCGAGCGCGGCAATCTTCTCCGACACGAACAGCACCCGCTTGCCCTCGGCCAGGCACTGCGCGATCAGATTGCTGATGGTCTGGCTCTTGCCGGTGCCCGGAGGGCCGATGAGCACGAAGTCCTTGCCCCGGACCGCGGCCATCACCGCGGACAGTTGCGACGAGTCGGCTGGCAGCGGGCAGAAGATCTGCTCCGGGCGGTAGTCGTTGTCCAGGCGTCTGGGGTTGGGGAAGGCCGCGCCCGACGGATAACTCTCGCGGGGTGTGTCGATCAGATGCTTGACCACCGGGTTCTCGCGCAGTTGGTCAGTGCGCTCTGTGAGGTCCTTCCACATCAGGTACTTGGCGAAGGAAAACATCGCCAGCACCACCTCTTCCGACACCTCCCAGCCCTTGATGTCCTTGATGGCCCTGGACACCGTGTTCCAGACCCCACGAACGTCCAGCCCGGCCTCGTCGCGTGGCAGCTCGCCGCCGGCCACGCCCAGATCGAGCTTGAAGTCCTGGCGCAGCATCTCGATCAGCGTGGGATTGAAGCGCGGCTCGTCGTCGTGCAATGCCAGCGTGAAGCCGGACCGCGCGCTCCTGCGATGCAGGGTGACCGGCACCAGGACCAGAGGTGCGCGGTACTTCTGCCCGGCCTTGTCGTCGCGGGTCCAGGTCAGAAACCCCAAGGCCAGGAACAGGGTGTTGGCCCCCCCTTCCTGCAGCGTGGTCCTGGCGGTGCGAAACAGGTCCACCAACCGGGGCTCGAGGTCGTCCTGCGGCACGGCAATGAACAGCTCACGGCGCTTCAAGGCGTCGAGCGCGTGGGCCCGGCGCAGATCCTCGCGCTCCCGTCCTTCGTGGATGGCTTGGTTGCGGGGATCGGCGCCGTCCATCAGGTCCGGACGCGGCAACAGCTTGAGCGCCTGGCCGTCGGACAGCAGGTCCTCCAGCGCACCCGCATCCGGTGCCTCGAGCTTCAAGGCGTTCTTGCCGGACTTGAAGTTGAGCAGGTTGTTGCGAAGCGACAGGTCCAGCAGCTTGCGCTGCCATCGCGCCAGGCGGTCCTTCGAGTTGAGCGTGGCAGGGTCGGCACCGGCGTTGTCGTCCGGCAGGTCCGGCGACTCGTCGAACGCTGGCTCCAGGACGGTTGGCTGTTCCGGCGCCGTGCCGGCCACGGGCGCTTCGGCGCTGGCCAGCGGCTTGATGCGCTGCATGCGCGCGCGGCGGATGTCGACCGCCAGCTCGAAGGTCTCTTCCTTATCCTCGCCGATCTGCTGCGCCGCATGCTGGGCGGCAAAACTGAACCTCGGTGCCGGCCGCTGGGTGGCGAGCGTGGTTTCGAACAGGACAAGTTCCTTGAGCTTGACCCGTTTGCGCAAAGCCGTGACGTCATCGACGACCGTGGAGGAGAACTCTTCGCACCGGAGCCACACGCCCGCGAACGCGTGGCCCTCGGTGAACACCAGCAAGGGGTTCAGGCCGGCCTGTTCAATGGCCGCGCAGAACAGCAGGGCCAGATCCAGGCAGGTGGCCAGGCCGGACTCGGCGATCTGGCCCGGCCCGCGCACCTTCTGCCCGGTGTGCTCGAAGCTGGCGGGCGGCAGGGCGTAGTCCAGGCCCATGGCGGCCACGGCACTCCAGATGGCCGAGCTCAGCTCCCAGGCGCGCTTGCTGCCACCCTTGTAGCCATCCAGCGCCGGGCTCTTGCCGTTCTTGCGAAGGACCTCGGCGGCCTGCTTGAGCAGACGCTCAACGGCGGGTTCGTTGGGTTGGACAAAAGCCGCCACCAAGTCCGGCAGGTGGGACAAGCCACCCCACTGGTTGCGAGGCAATAGCTCGACAGTCCGCTCGTGCTGGGCCAGGTCTGGCGACGCATCGTCGCGATGGCGCAGCGTCAGCGTGACCACGGCCTGCTCGGCTTCGGTTAGCCGCGTCAGCAGCGCGCCGTCGAGTTCAACATCCAGATCCGGGATTCGACAGCGGCTGTCGGCAGCGACGGCGTCGATTCGCCAGATCTTGGGCTTGACGAAGCCGGGCACCGACGCGATCCGCAGCTCCAGATCCTTGGCCTCTCGCGCCGTGTCGTTGATGATGCTCAGTTCCCTGAGCATCGGCACCGCGTTCTGGTAGTCGGCGAGGTTGAGCTTGGAGATCAGCGACGCTTCGACACGCAGACATTTGTCGGGGCATGGGTTACCGACTTCTGGACCTGATTCCGACATGGTGCGCCACCCTGCAGACCGAGCTTGTACTACGGGCCTTCGAGGGCCCTCCCCTTGGTGATCTGGCGACCCGCCATGTTGGCGAACACAGACCCCTCCTCGGTCGCATCTTGTCACACCCGTAGGATGAAATCGCCTCGAGCGCGGTATCGCGAATGGGTAGGTTGACAGCGCGGTTGCGCCGGAAGGCAGTGGCGCTTCGGCGTCGGCCGCTGGTGCTCGTCAGTTCGGTGGGGCAGGCCGCCTGTGTCTGACCGGTCGCACGCGTCAGTGCACCACTGGAGCGTATCGCCCAGTAGTTGACGCAGCCCGCTGAAGCCACGGCAGCTGGATTGGCCGTGAGCGGGCATGGCCGTTGATCGCCTCAAGGCGGTGGGTGACGCGGGCGCGCAGGCAAGGGCGAGCCTCCCATGCTGCGCGCGAACCTCAGCCGCCCTCCTCCGGCGGCAACATCAGCGCCTTGCGTTCGCGCCAGATCTCCTGCACGAAGGGATCGGTCAGGCCGTACAGGCCGTGGCCGCGCCGCATCACGACGTTGGCCACCATCAACTCGTTGAGGACGGACTGGACCTCGTCAGCGCGTACCTCACGACCGAGGACTTGCGCGTAGCCGGCCAGCGCCTCCCCCGAGAACAAACCCTTGGCGTCGCCATCGGCGCCGGCGATGCGCTCGAACACGGTCACGGCCAGTGCGCCAAGCTGCTCGACCTTCATGATCTCCACGTCTGCCGCGGTGGAGCGCAGCGTTCCCGCGATGACGGGCAGGTAGGCATCCGGATCGCCGCCGGGCGGCAGCAGCACACGCAACTCGCGCAGGGCCCGCAGCATCTCCTCAGGTCGCGCGCCGAGCGTGCGGAAGGCCTGTGTGGCCACCGCCAGGCTGGGCTGCGTGGTCAGGCCCTCGGTGCGCAGCCGCTCAAGCAGGTGCGCCACATAGTCCGCATCGAGGACGGGGTAGGCAATCGAAGTGGCACCGGCGAACGCCTGGTTGCGACGCGCCGTCAGCTCGCTCACCAGTGCCCGGTGAGAGCCGGTACCGACGAAGATGAAGTGGCCCGGTGTCTGCGGCCGCGCGTTGATGGCATCACGGGTGGCCTTCAGCGCGAGCAGCATCTGGTTGCCCTCATCGGAGGTGATGGCGTGCTGAACCTCGTCGACGATCAGCACGATGTCGCTGCGCGCCTGGTCGACCACCTGCGTGAACGCTTCTGCCAGGGTCGCACCGCCTTCGGCGCCGACGCTGTCGATCTTGAAGCCGAACTTGAAGCCGGCAACGGCGATCTCGGCGTTGCGCAGCTTCGTCAGCCTTTGGGCCACGGCGCCGGCGGGCGTCTGGAGATCGTGCAGTGCGCGGCGGATCGCGGACTGCACCAAGGCCGCCGGGTTCGCCTGGGTGTTGGACCACAGGTCGACATAGACCACCAAGGCGCCGGCGGCTTCAAGGGCGGGAACCAGGTCGGCCTGCAGGAAGGTGGTCTTTCCGGTGCGGCGGACACCCGAGATGAACAGCCCTGACCTCAGGCCCTCGTCCAGGACGCCCGGGCGAAGCAGCTGCTGCGCCATCTGCTGGGCGAGGGCGGTGCGGTGGAAGATCTTGTCCATTGAGGAAGTTTAGGTGAATTAAATAATTAGTCAAATCCAATAAAAACCCCCAACCTTGATCGCGATGATGCCCCAGCCCCCTCCCCTGCCCTCGACGGCCATCTCGGCCATCGGTGCCTCACGGGCCAAAGGCTGAGACGGAGACCCATCCAACGCCCGGAGGGATGGGGTGGGGTGGCGTCCTTTGGGGGCGACCTGCGCCAGCTGCGCTGGGTGTTCTGCTCATTTTGATCGTTGAACGGCAGCATTCGGGCACCGAGTTCAGCAATGCGAAGTACCGCAACCGCTGCTAAGCGGTAGCACGAACCTCTGACAGGCCTACGGTTGATCTCGATGAGCATGACCTGCCCCCAATCCGCCGTGCCAATGATTCGGCAGGAGTCCTTGGGGGAAGTAACAGATTTACCTCGCTGAGCGCGTAGGGAAGGTCGTCACTCATGCCGCTGCGTTCACCAATGAGAGCGCTGCTGGGCGTGTGAGACACATTTATCGCGTTCTACGCCTGGCGACTTCTCGTTCTACCAAAGAACCCGGACCCACACGCTGCGCTTCAGCGAAGACTTCGAGGAAGTGGTGTTGAAGGTGCGCGGCGAGGCCTTGCGCTCGGTGCTGCGCATTGCCGAGTCATTGACGGCGACGAAGGTGTGCGGCCCCAGCGGCCCGGGGCGGCTGTTCCACGGGCTGTTGCAAGCGCTGCGCGGCGATCTTGATGCGCTGCCGCCAACGTCCGCACCAGCGGTTGGCGATAGCCTGGTGAATCTGGTGGCCGCTGGGATGCAGGCAGTTCAGGGCGCTGGACCGGTGGACGCCTCGGCGCTCAAGGCCTACCACCTGGATCGCATCCGCCGTTGCATCGACGAGCATTTGCACGAGCCTGCACTCACGGTCGAGTCGGTGGCGCAACGGCTGGGCATGTCGGTCGGCCACCTGCACAGGCTGTTCGCCGGCGAGCCGCTGACGCCAGCCCAGTACCTCTGGCAACGTCGGCTCGAACGTTGCAGCCGGGATCTCGGGGACCAGCGATGGGCTGCGCGCCCGGTGTCGGACATCGGCTTCCGATGAGGCTTCAACGACGCCGCGCACTTCAGCCGCGCGTTTCGCGAACGCTTCGGCTGTACGCCACGCAATTGGCGCCGGCTGGCGCTGGGTCAGGCGGCGTAGCGGCTCAACACGCTGTCGTCCCGAGCCCGGCAGCCATCAGCACCGCCTCAACGGCAGGCATAGCTCGCCGCGGAGGTCGGCGACGTGCCCGTCAGCACCGCCTTCTGAGGGTACACACACAAGGGCATGGTGACACTGGCGTTGGCCGACGACACGTCGATGCGGCCTGGCGCCTGTCCCCTCTCGACCCAATTGCGCAAGGCGGTGAACAACTCGTCACGGCCGCTGGCTGGCTGGGGCAGCGGCACCTTGTCAGCCGAGGCATTGCCGAGCGTCGCGGGGTCGATGGATGCACTGCTGGCAAACGTTCCGGCGTGGGCGTGGCCCGGGATCAGGTACAGGCGGTTGAACTGCTGCACTGCCGACACCCCACCCATGGTTGCGGCCAAGCGCTCGAAGTACCGGATGGAGCCCTGCGGCATGATCAATTGATCGGCCAGGCCATGGTAGCTGATGACCTTGGCGCCGCGGTCCCGCAGCGCAGTCAGGTCCGCACTGTCGGTGTTGATGTCCGAAAAGGCCGGTTGCAAGGCCAACCCCTGATCGAAGGCACGGGCCAGGTCAGCGTAGCCCAGGCTGCGCCAACGGTCCTGGCCCAGGTTGGAGCCGGCCGCGTTGGTCAGCGTGCCTGGCGGTGAGGCTTGCGCCACCGTCGCGTCTTGCAGTTCGAGGGCCACCTGGACCGAGGCAATGGAAAACGGTGGATTGCCCGCCAGCGACGTCAGGTTGGTGCCACGGGTCAGACCGAACCAGAGGTGCTTGTCCGACAGGCTGGCCGTGCTGCCCGCGTTGTCGACGGCCGGGTCAGCGTGACTGCCATCGCGGGTCAGTCCGAACCAGATCTTGTTGATGACAGCGGCCTCACGGGCCGTCACACAGGTGTCGGCGCGCGCGCTGGCCCCGGTGACGCCGTTGCCCACCTCACCGGGGCACAGTGCAGCGGCGTCCTTGGTGGGGTCGTAGCGGCAAGACAGTGGGTCGAGCTGGAAGCCCAGTGTGGCGCCACCGCATGCCGTGTTCGCGGCGGCGCTGACGGCATTCAGCTTCGCTGCCGCGATGGGCGCACCCAACTCCTGCTGCATGGCCACCTGCGGGTACAACTCGGCCGTGATGAACCGGCTCCAGTTGAAGGCGGGCGCGCCCGCCAGGATGCCGTCGTAGGCCCGCGGGTACTTCTGGGCCAGCTTGTAGCCCTGGCGGCCGCCGGTGGAGAAACCGTCGAAATACGCGTAGCGCTGCGGCTTGCCGTAGTACAGCTTGGCCAAGGCCTTTGTCTTCTCCGCCTGCTCCAGCATGCTGCGCTCGGCAAAGTCCTGCCACAGCACGGTGTTGATGCTGCCGTCCTCGCTGCGCGCAAAACTGCCGTTACCGGGCCGGCCATGCCCATGGTCGGAGGTCGACACCGCATAGCCCTGGGCCACCGCGCCCATGTGGGCGACGAAGTTCACATTCGCATTGCTGGTGGCACCCGAGGACAAGCGTGTGGCGTCGGCGTGGAACCCGCCCGCCCAACCACCGCTGCCGTAGGCGCGGATGATCTGGTTCCAGGCCGTTTGCGTGGCATCCATCGTGCTGGCCGGTGGCAGCCACACCTCGATGCCGATGCCGGCAGACGTTGAAGGAGCCCCTGCCGGCCCGGCCTTGCCGGGCCCGATCAACAGCTTGACCAGGCAAATGTCGGCCGGCGCCACCACCTGCGTTGCCGGGGCCACCGCCGCAACGGTGTTCTCCAGCTTCAGCGGATCGCCCTTGCGGAACGCCTTCACGCGAACGACGCTGGTGTTGCCGTCAGGCTTGAACGCAGACTTCAATCCGTCATCGCAGTTCAGAGGCTGCGACACCTGCCCAGTGTTGTTGTCCAAGGTACCGCACCCGGTCAAGCCGACCAGCGCGCCGAGGACCGCCGCTGTGCAAGCAGCGCGCATCAGTTGAACCGAGGCATGAGTCGTTGTTTGCATAGGTGTCTCCTCGACGGTTTTGGAACCGGTGTTTGGCACGCAGGATACCGACGAGCCGTCAAGCCGCCCAACGGCTCACAGCATCTTCATTCCACATGATGCCCGTCCCCGGCTCGTCTGCCGGCACGGCGTTGCCGTCCACGAACTTCAGGGGTTGCGCCAGCACCGGCCCGGCAAGGTCCATGCGCTCCAGCCAGTGCGCAGTCGGCGTAACCGGGAGGAGGTGCACCGACACTTCCTGGAAGATGTGGCTGGACATGGGCACGCCGGACACCTGTGCCAACGCGGCGGCACGCAGCCAACCAGTGACACCACCGATCTTCATTGTGTCCGGCATGGCCAGGTCGCAGGCACCGGCCTCGATGGCGCGCTGCATCTCCATCGGGCTGCACCAGTTTTCACCCATCTGGATCGGCAGCCCCAGCCCGCGCAGGCGGGCATGGCCCGCCAGGTCCTCCTGCACAGTCGGCTCCTCGACCCAGGCCACAGCCTCGTCGCGCAAGGCTTGAATGCGTCGCTGCGCTTCTGGCACCGTGAGGCCCTGGTTGTAGTCAACCATGATTTGCACGTCCGGACCGACCGACTCCCGCAGCGCATGAAGCACGTCGAGATCCTCCTTCAACGTTGCATACCCGATCTTGGTCTTGATGGCACGGAAACCTGCCTGGGCTGCTGCTGCAGCGCGGCTCACGCCCAGTTCAATGCCGTCCATGCTGTGGCTGTCGTAGGCTGCGACAGGGCGTGCTGTGCCACCCAGCAGCGTCACCAGCGGAACACCCCGGTGCAGTGCAAGAGCGTCCCACAGCGCCATGTCCAGTCCGGCGCAGGCCATGTTCGCGAGACCAGGTCTGCCCAGCAGCCGCAACCGCCCGGCAAACCAATGGTCGATATCCAGTGGTGCAACCGGCTGGCCGACGATGGCCGAACCAAACGATTCCACGAGAACCTTCGTGGCCTGCAGGGCCAGCGGGGTGTAGGTGAAAACGTAGGACCGCCCCGTCAAACCCGCATTGGTGTGCAGGTCGATCAGCACCAGGGGCGACGTGGCCACGACCCCGACGCTGGTGCGCACAGGGAACTGCAGCGGCACATTGACGGCGCGCGCCGTCAGGCCGGTGATCTTCAAGCTGTCCATTCCACGATTCCTCACATGCCCAGATAAGCCGACCGCACCCGCGCGTCGTTGGCCAACATGGCAGCCTCACCTTCCAGGCTGACCTTGCCGGTCTCCACCACATAGCCGCGATCGGCGATGGCGAGCGCGGCCCGCGCGTTCTGCTCGACCAGCAGGATCGGAATGCCCTCGCGCTTCAGTTCCTTGACGACGCGGAACACCTCGCGCACCAGCAGCGGCGCCAGACCCATCGAGGGCTCATCCAGCAGCAGAACCTTCGGCGCGCTCATCAACGCCCGCGCCATGGCCAGCATCTGCTGCTGGCCGCCAGACAGCGTGCCGGCCGGCAAGTCCCGCTTCTCGGCCAGCACCGGAAACAAGTCGTACATGCGGCGTAGCCGTTCGTCCGCAGCCTCACGGTGGGCATAGGCCCCCAGGCGCAGGTTGTCCTGGACTGACAGGGGACCGAAGACCTGCCGGCCCTCCAGCACCTGGGCCAGGCCAGCCGCCACCCGGCGCTCCGGCGCCCAACGGGTGATGTCCTGCCCCATCAACATCACCCGGCCCGACCGAGCCCCGATGAGACCGGAGATCGTGCGCAGCAGCGTCGTCTTGCCAGCGCCATTGGCGCCCACCAAGGCCACCAGTTCGCCCTGCCTGAGGTTCAGCGACACGCCATGCAAGGCCTCGATGCGGCCGTACCCGGCCACCAGGCCGTCGACTGCCAGGACGGTGTCAGAAGATCCGCTCATGTGCTGTCCCTCATTCTTCGCTGCCCAGGTAGGCGGTGATCACATCGGGGTTGGCGCTCACCGAAGCCGCATTGCCTTCCGCCAGCTTCCGCCCCTGGTCCAGCACCACGATGTGGTCGGAGATGCTCATCACCATCTTCATGTCGTGCTCCACCAGCAGAACGGTCACGCCGTCGGCGGCAATCTGCCGGATCAATGCCGTCATCGCATGGGTCTCGCTGTCGTTCAGCCCTGCGGCCGGCTCATCCAGCAACAGCAGCTTGGGCCTGGCCGCGAGCGCGCGTGCGATCTCCAGGCGCTTGAGCACGCCGAAGGACAACTGCGTTGCATGCGCGTCGCGGTACTCGCCAACGCCCACGCGCGCCATCAGGGCCGCCGCCTCCTCCTGCAGGAGTGCATCGGACCGGCGCGACAGGCCGAGCATGCCAGTCAACAACCCGGAGTGGACATGCAGGTGCGCACCCAGCATCACGTTCTCCAGCGCCGACATGTTCATGCACACCTGCAGGTTCTGGAACGTCCGGCTGACACCCATACGCGCGAGGCGGTCAGGCGATGAGCCCGTGATGTCCTGCCCGTCGAGCAGAACCTGCCCGGAGCTAGGCACATAGACGCCAGTGATCAGGTTGAACAAGGTGGTCTTGCCCGCCCCGTTGGGGCCGATGACCGCATGCACATGCCCCTTCTGCACCTCGAAGCTGACGTCTGAGACGGCAGTCACCCCGCCAAAGCTCCGAGTCAGGGATTGGACGGCCAGCATCAACGAGCCCTCCGCAG
>Ga0208398_100102_pt1 | contig 86074 bp, 74 predicted proteins | sample LakWasMe79_HOW10_2_FD_183905 | JGI IMG/M metagenome (GOLD analysis project Ga0208398, IMG submission 183905) | Freshwater sediment methanotrophic microbial communities from Lake Washington under simulated oxygen tension - Sediment Metagenome... | ecosystem: Environmental > Aquatic > Freshwater >...
CAGAACAACCACATTTTCATGTCCATTTACGCCGTGTTCAAGTTGGAGTGCCTGAAGATTAAGCACAAGGCCAATCATTTTGCGTTACGGGCTAAGCTGTTCATAAAGGCGAACCAGATGGCTTATGCAGAATTGCAGAAGTTACGGACTGCGTAACATCAGTTACTAATAAACTTTTCCTGCGCCCCCGTTATGTCACTCCCGCAATATCCGGCCATGCTGCAGCGGAGAACAACATGAAACTTTCCATTAAAACGGCTAAACGGTTTATTTTCATCCGCAAGAGATATCAGGGGCGCAGACGCCCAGCCATGGGATTATGTGAATTCTAATTTACTGAAATTTGACGACAATCCCTGGCATTAAGTTAAGCTATCTGCAATTTATATTTATCTTGGAGAAGTTATGAATTCCGAACAACTCAGCAACATCGAAATACAGCCCGAAGCGGCGCATAAATACTCAGTAATATGGCTGCATGGGCTAGGCGCGGATGGTCATGATTTTGAAAGCCTTATTCCCGAACTGCATTTAACCGCGAAAGCGAATATCCATTTTATATTCCCCAATGCGCCTATTCAACCTGTCACCATCAATGGCGGAATGTCCATGCGCTCCTGGTACGATATCTTAGAAATGTCTTTGGAACGCAGAGTCGATATTGGCGGCATTTATCGGTCAACCGGCTTGATCGAACCGCTGATCCAACAGGAAATTGACAAAGGCATTCCATCGGCAAATATTCTATTGGCAGGATTCTCTCAAGGGGGCGTAATTGCGCTGCATACAGGATTGAGATACCAACATAAATTGGCCGGAATTATCGCACTATCGACCTATCTACCTACCATTGATCAATTAAAAACCGAGCGTTCAGCCGCCAACAATGACATACCGATATTTATGGCTCATGGCATCATAGATTCCATCGTAGCGGTTGAATCCGGCAAAGCCGCATTCGATAAGCTAAAAGCCATGGACTACAACATTGAATGGCATGATTACGTTATGGAACACAGTCTTTGCATTGAAGAAACCGAACACATTTCAGCGTTTATAAATTCAATTTTTATATGACTAGGCATCGCGTCCCTTGATGTCAGGGGCGCGATAAATTACGGATTTAAAGCCCATAATCGGCCCGGCCGGTAGATTTAAACTTTTAGCGACTATTGTTGGAGGTTTAGGTGTTAATCCCCTTTTATATGCTGTGGCGGTATATCGCGTTTTGTTGTGCCGGTATAAAGCTGCCTTGGCCGTCCTATCTTTTGATCAGGATCAGCTATCATTTCATCCCAATGGGAAATCCAACCCACGGTTCGGCCCATTGCGAACATCGCGGTAAACATGTTGGTAGGGATGCCTAATGCGTGCAGCACAATGCCGGAATAATAATCGACATTCGGGTAAAGCTTTTTCTCGATGAAATACTCGTCCTCAAGGGCGATACGTTCCAGCTCCAGTGCCAATTTAAATATTTTGTCATCATGCAGACCAAGCTCCGTTAGTACTTCATGACAGGTTTCACGCATTAATTTGGCGCGCGGGTCGTAATTTTTATAAACCCGATGCCCGAAACCCATCAGTCTGAACGGATCGTTTTTATCCTTGGCCTTGTTTATAAACTGGGTAATATTCGATACATCGCCAATCTCCTCAAGCATATTGAGTACGGCTTCATTAGCGCCGCCATGAGCGGCCCCCCAGAGACAGGCAATCCCGGCAGTAATGCAGGCGTAAGGGTTGGCGCCACTGGAACCGGCTAAGCGCACCGTTGATGTCGAGGCATTTTGTTCATGATCGGCATGAAGAATCAGGATTCTATCCAGCGCTTTCACCAATACAGGATTAGGCTCAAAGTCGTCACATGGCGTGCCAAGCATCATACGCATAAAGTTTTCAACGTAACTCAGCTTGTTTTGCGGGTACATAAACGGTAAGCCGGTACTGTATTTATGGCACATCGCGACAATGGTCGGTACTTTGGCAATCAGCCGGATGGCGCTTATGTCACGATCCCTTTTTGATTTGATGTCCAATGCATCATGATAAAACGATGACAATGCGCCAACAACAGCCACCATAATGGCCATCGGATGGGCATCCCGGCGAAACCCTTTAAAAAAATTGGTCAGTTGGTCATGTACCATCGTATGCATGGTTATGGTACTTTCGAACCGCTGCATTTCATCCGTGTCGGGCAATTCGCCATTCAGCAACAGATAGCAAACCTGCAAAAAAGTACAATGCTCTGCAAGTTGCTCAATAGGATAACCGCGATAAAGCAAGATACCTTTTTCACCATCTATATAAGTTATCGATGAACTGCAACTGGCCGTGGAAGTAAAGCCGGGATCATAGGTAAACATGCCGGTCTTTTGATACAGCGACTGGATATCTATTACATCAGGCCCCGTAGTTCCAGATAAAATAGGCAACTCGCATAAAGACTGCGTATTCTCATTTAGGGTAACACTGCGCAATTTAGTCATGGTTTTTCTCGGTATTGAAACATGGTCCGTCATCAGAAAGCCGGCTAAATTGCAAAGTACCGCAACTTAGCCGGGGCCGATTGAGTATGATTAATGTTGCTTAATATTTTAAATGGAATTTGCTTATAAAATAACAAAATCCTGAAAATATCTTTGACTCTCGACAATTACTCCTGTACTGCTATTGGCGTTGCTTCTACCTCCTGCTACGTAATGAGCTATTTAAATCGAAACTGCCCGGTCTATAGCCTGTTTTGCCAGCTCAGTCACTTTAGCCCAGTTCTTTGACTTTACCACATCCACAGGCGCCAGCCATGATCCGCCAACGCAGGCAACATTACTCAACTGCAAATAACTGTTGTAATTTTCCGGAGAAATACCGCCTGTCGGGCAAAAAGTCACGCCGGGAATGGGTCCTGCAATCGACTTCAGCATGGGGATACCCCCTGCCGCTTCGGCTGGGAAGAACTTGAAATGATCCAATCCGTACTCCATGCCCAACATCAATTCCGACAGCGTAGATATGCCTGGAATCAACGCAATATTTCCGGCATTGGCAGCTTCTAAAAGTTTCGGCGTTAATCCGGGACTAATCGCGAAAACGGCGCCTGCAGCTTCCGCCGCTTTTAATTGCTCAGGCGTAGTAATCGTACCCGCACCGACAATCGCGTCTTTGACTTCCTGACTGATAAGCTTGATTGCATCAAGCGCTATCGGAGTGCGTAACGTAATTTCCAACACTTTAATGCCGCCCGCGACCAGGGCCTTAGCCAAAGGAACAGCGTCATCCAGATCCTGGATAACCATCACAGGCATTACCGGGCAAGTGTTTAAAATAATATCGGGTTGAATTTTCCAGTTATTTTTAGTCATGGTTTTTTACCAAATTTTTATAGTTATTAATCGGCGACAAACAGATTTGTAGCGCCGGTTTCGGCAGAAGACGCACCCAGACGAAAACCGCCGAATAATTCGCGGCCCATACCGAAATGATGACCTTTGGCGCTATTCGCCGCCGGCACGCGGGCATTAAACTCATCCGCGTCTACCAGCACATTGACCTCGCCGGTTTGGGTATTCAGATGGATGACGTCCCCGGTACGCACTTTCGTTAACGGGCCGCCCTCTTCACACTCAGGGCACATATGGATGGCTGAGGGTACTTTACCCGAAGCGCCGGACATCCGTCCATCCGTAACCAACCCGACCTTGAAGCCTTTATCCTGCAATACCCCCAGAGACGGAGTTAATTTGTGCAGTTCGGGCATACCATTGGATTTCGGTCCCTGGAAGCGGAGCACCACAATAACATCTTTCTCCATTTCACCGCGTTTAAAGGCCGCAACCACATCATCCTGGTCATCAAACACCATCGCAGGCGCTTCAACGATTTGGTGTATTTCCGCTACAGCGGAAACTTTTGACACCCCGCGCCCCAAATTACCGTGCATAACATGAAGTCCGCCACCGGTTGCAAAGGGTTTGGCTACTGTACTGATAACTTTCGCGTCCAAAGACGCTTCAGGACAAGGTACCCAGGTTAATTTGCCGTCAATCAATTTTGGTTCTTGTGCATAATTCCTCATGCCGCGTTGGTCTGCAACCGTCAGAATATCTTCATGCAAAAGACCGTTCTTTAACAGTTCGGCAATCAATACGCCCATGCCGCCCGCAGCTTGGAAATGATTGATGTCTGCATGACCATTTGGATAAATACGGGTTAAAAAAGGTATTGCTCTGGACAGATTATCAAAATCATCCCAATTGATAATAATGCCCGCCGCACGTGCAATGGCGACCAGATGGATCGTGTGATTGGTAGAACCGCCCGTTGCCAATAAACCGACAATCGCATTCACAATCGCCTTCTCGTCGATCATATGACCAATCGGACGAAAATCATCGCCCAGCGCAGTAAATTTTAAAACCTGTCTGGCGGCGGCTTTGGTCAATTCATCGCGCAATGGCGTGTAAGGATTGATGAACGAACTGCCCGGCAGATGCAGACCCATAATCTCAACCATCATCTGGTTGCTGTTGGCAGTGCCGTAAAACGTACAAGTGCCCGCACTATGATAAGACGCGGACTCGGACTCCAGCAGTTCTTTACGGCCGACTTTACCTTCGGCATAAAGTTGACGGATACGCACTTTTTCCTTGTTGGTCAGGCCGCTAGGCATAGGACCTGCCGGTACGAACACGGCCGGTAAATGGCCAAAACTCAAAGCGCCGATCAGCAGTCCCGGTACAATCTTGTCGCAAACGCCCAAGTACAGCGCGCCATCAAACATGTTATGGCTTAAAGCCACAGCCGTGGCCATCGCAATCACATCGCGGCTGAATAACGACAGCTCCATACCGGGACGACCTTGGGTGACCCCGTCACACATGGCCGGTACACCGCCGGCAAACTGGGCAACGCCACCGGCCTCCTTTATCGCGGCTTTGATCAGCGCCGGAGCGTCTTTATACGGCTCATGCGCCGACAGCATGTCGTTGTAAGAAGAGATAATCGCAATATTGGCTTTCTGATGACCGGTCAAATCGCTTTTTTCACCGGCTCCGCAAGCGGCAAAAGCATGCGCCAGATTACCGCAAGCAAGCTCGGCACGATGCGGCTCCTGTTTTACAGCCGCATCAATACGTGCCAGATAGGCAGCGCGAGTTTCACGACTGCGCTCAATAATTTCATTTGTCACTTTTTCTAATACGGGATGCATATTTGTTCCTTCCGTCTATTTACGGTTAATTGATACGCAAGACAGGTAGGGTACGCATCGCGTACCTTTATTAAGCTTGGAAAATGGTACGCGATGCGTACTCTATATGACTGTTTCATTCTTCCCAGGCTCTTTCGTCCCTGGTAATTAAATCATTGGCTGCATCAGGACCCCATGTCCCTGCCGGGTAGGGCTGTGGAGCGGCATTGGTGTGCGCCCAAGCATCCTGTATCGAATCGATCCATGTCCATGCTTGCTCAATCTCCTCGCGGCTAAGAAACAGGGTCGGATTACCCCGCATCGCTTCAAGCACCAGTTTCTCATAACCGCCGAAAATCTTGCTGTTTTTAAAGGTGTCGGAAAAACTCAAATCCAACTTGGTTTTTTGCAGCTTAATATTTTCGTCAATACCCGGAATTTTGTTGAGCATCTGAATTTCCACTCCTTCATTCGGCTGCAAATGAATAATCAGCTTATTCGACGGCAGGTCCTCGAAGCTTTCTTTAAAGATATTATGCGGCAGCTGCTTGAAATTAACGACGATTTCAGTACGCTTATATTTCATGCGTTTTCCGGTGCGTAAGTAAAACGGCACACCGGCCCAGCGCCAATTATCAATAGCTACTTTCACAGCGACAAAGCTTTCCGTCGTGCTTTCCGTATTGGCTCCTTCCTCTTCAAGATAGCCCGGCACCGGCTTGCCCTTGATCTCGCCCGCTGTATATAGTCCGCGCACGGTTTTTTGGGCGACATTTTCTTTGGTAATGGGCCGTAGCGCGGAAAGAACCTTTATTTTCTCATTGTGTATGCTGTGCGCTTCCAGATTGACCGGCGGTTCCATCGCCACAAAAGTCAAAATCTGCAACAGGTGATTTTGCAACATATCGCGCAGCTGTCCGGTTTTATCGAAATAATCCCAGCGCCCTTCAATACCGACTTCTTCAGCGACAGTAATCTGAATATGATCGATGGTATTGTGATTCCAGTTAGTTGTAAAAATGGAATTGGCAAAGCGCAACGCTAATAAATTGAGCACTGTTTCCTTGCCCAGATAATGGTCGATACGGTAAACCTGCTTTTCGCTGAACACTTCGGCAACCGCATCATTAATATCTTTTGACGATTTAAGATCGTGGCCGATCGGCTTTTCCATCACCATGCGCGATTCTTCATTCAAAACCCCGCACTTAGCCAGCCCCTGACAAATATTGGTAAACAAGAAAGGAGAAACGGCAAAATAATTCACCATAACCCTGGATTGTCCATCAACAACGCTATTTAACAGCTGGTATTGATCCAGTTGAGTCAGATCTATCGTCAGATAGGAAAATCTCGCCGAAAACCTTGCCCATACTTGTTCATCAATTATTTCGTTTAAAAACTCTTGCAAACTGTTATGGACGATCCCGACAAATCCTGAATTATCGCCCTTGTGTTGATCGACGCCGATGATGCGAGTATCCGCTTCAATCAAGTTGGCTTTTTCAAGTCGATACAGGGAAATAAGCAGTTTGCGGCGGGATAAGTCGCCTAAAGCGCCAAAGATAACCAGGTCACAAGGTTTAAATACTGTTTTTTCGTTCATAGATGCGTTGTTGAATAAATAGTTATAGCCGACATTAATCCGGCATTTATGGGCGGAATACGTATTGTTTATTATCGCAGAATTTACCTCGGGGTGCAGTTCTGGATGCAGGCTTGAGCGCTGAGTCCGCTACTTTAGATTGACTAGGGGTGAAACGATTTATCATGCGCTGCTTGTATCGAATCGATATTTAGTTGACAGCATTCTCGACCTTCTTTTATAGTATTGATCCGCTACTACCATAAAAGAGAATATTTCACGATCCTGCGTCTGCCGATACACGCTACAACCTGCCAGACGAGATTGTTGATCGTTCAAAAATATCAAAGTGAAGTAGTTTATAGGGAAGAATCAATTTAGGCGTTGATAAGTCCAAGATTTTTATATCAATCCTGGCGCATCCATTAATGATTTAAACAACAAGAGGTATAAAAAAATGAACGAACAAGCACAAGTAAAAGACAAATTCTGGCTATATGTCGGCTGCACAGTAATTACTTTATTAATTGTCATTGGAATGGTCAAACAAAGTGAGAACGAGAAATTTGCGCCTATCAAACAGCAATTGGAAGAAGAAGCGGCCCAGATGAATATCCGCGTCCTGAACTGAACTCAACGTTAGTTATCCTTCATCATGACAAACGCCATGCTTTATAGCCTTCATCAAGCTTTTAAAGTATTAGCGGGCGCTTTTGCAGGCCTTAGCGTGAACGCACCACTTAAAATAATTAATGAGGAGAAAACCATGAAACTGAATTTGATATGCCTTTCGGCGGCATTAACCTTGTTTTCCGGAACAACATTCGCGGCAGAATATATTTACCGTGACCTGATGGCTAATACGCTGCCCTCGGCCTCATGTGAAGCAGAACCCGACGCCGTTGCAACGGCGTCAAAAGCCTATAACATCACCCGATACACCAAAACATTTTGTCAGTCGCAAGGCTACGGCTGGCATGTCGAAAAAGTGAAAGATGAAGGCAAATCCTCCTGCACACCGTGCACCGGCGCCAATCAAGGCAAAAGCCAGTGCCACCTGGAAGATGTGGTTGTTACCTGCAAACGCATCAAGCCCGGCTCGGTTGGTATGTTGCCCGGAAAAAGCTGATGACTATCGCGTGAGCAAGAGGCATGTCTGTTGCTCACGCTTATCCTAGCTTATTCATACTTCATTCGGGATTTGTTCCCGAAACGATCAGGCATGGTTTTGATGAATGCAATTTCCATGACGGTGAAAATCAATGCACTCGCCCCATAAACTCCACATGGCGGAACACAGAATCGGCGCTAATAACGATCTCATCAGGCGTGAACTCCTCCGGCATTCCGAGCAGCAATTCATTGGTAATGGCGAATTTGAGTTTCGCTTGAGCGGAGGCGCGATCCCGTAGATTATTCATTTCCTGTTTTCGAGTTCCCAGCATCGCAAGCAGAGCAACAGAAACATTCTTAATCTTTTCACGATCCGCTTTGCTTAACTTGAGCTTGTGTCGGCTGAGTAAGTCGAACACAGCAAGCTGGTCTTCATTTTCCAGGCCTTCACGGGTATAACGCTGCTGTTCTTGATCGAGCGAATCATGAAAGCTCATTAGCTCCTCAAAAACACGCTGGATTTCAGCTTCATCTTTATCGCGGTTATAGTCGGCAACGATGTCGAGATAGCGCTGATGAAAGGCCACCCGCGTCGGATTTCTGGCAATCATGCTTGCTAACCGGGCTTCGATCTTTTCTTTAAGCGTCAGCGCCAGCTTTTGCTTGATAGGGCTCTTGGCAAACTCGGCGCGGAGACGCTCAAAATTGATGCCGGACAGATCATACTGTTTAGTTCTCTGACGTACCGCATTCGGATTGGCTTTGGCCTCGACAGCCGCATCAACCACCGCATGCAACTCCTGCAAAATACCGCTGATATCCACTTTACTGCTCGGTATTTGCAGACGGTTATAAATCGCCATCAGAGCATTTTCTTCGTCATCATAATCAAACAGACCCGCATTCGGGAACAAACCGCGGAAGCGGTCGGCAATGTCCTCGCAAAGCACTTGATAGGTCTTTTTGCTCTCTTCATTGCAACACACCGCGTTTTCGGCCAGTAATAATTCCAGCTGTTTATCAAAGCCCTCAGCATCGATCAGTTTATCGAGATCATAACCAACACCCATCAAATGCATTCTGGCCTTAAGAATCGCCTCCGCATAGTCGGCCAATGCCTGCGTCTCGTCGCGTAGCGGGTCTACAGCCGGGCCGCTTGCATCATCGCCCTGGGCAAAAGTCGCCAAGGCTTTACGTAGGCTTTTGAGCATGCCGTTATAGTCGATCACCAAGCCGTTTTTCTTGTTGGCCGCCACGCGGTTTACCCGTGCGATAGCCTGCATCAGGGTGTGGCCTTTCATCGGCTTATCCAGATACAGCGTCGCCAATGATTTCACGTCAAAACCGGTCAGCCACATTGCGCAAACAATCGCGATACGGAAAGGATGCCGGCTGTCCTTGAAGCACTCTTCCAAGTTACGGCCATCAATGCCTTTGCTGATCAGTTCGCGATGCGGGCGTACATCAAGCCCCCATTCTTCAAAGTCTTTCACCTCGTTCTGCTCGGGGCTGAATACCGCGCACATTTGGGTTTCGCGCATCCACGCCAGATGCGCCCGCAAACGTTCCACAAACGGACTGGGCTTTTTGCCGGTTTTGACAAGCAGCACTTCTTCAGCGGCAAGCTTGGCTTCCAACTCAACAATCTTAGCTGCCCAGCGGGTGTTAATCAGTTGATACATTCGGACGCAAGTCACCTTGTCGATGCAGACAAACATCGCTTTTGAGTTGCCGCCATAACGAACCGTCTCGCCCGGCTTGGTTAAAGGTTCCATCAAGCGCCAGCGCTGGTGAAAGTGTTCGACAAAATCGCTCGCAATATCGCCCAAATGGCTATCGGAAGTCAGCACCGGATAATCGCGCGCCAATTGCCGATAAAGCTTTTCTTCCTGCTCTTCGTCCAGTTCGCCATCCGCTTTGGCGGCATCGATGCGCTCTTCAATGCGCCGGTTCAAGTCGGCATCGACAATCTGTAACTTCTCGCCGCGATTTTCATAGAACAGCGGCAAGGTTGCGCCATCGGCCACCGCGCGTTGAAAGTCGTAAACGGAAACATAATCGCCAAATACCTCGCGCGTCACCTGTTTTTCCGGGCCATCGATCAGCGGTGTGCCGGTAAAACCGATGAACTTCGCGTTTTGCAGAGCCTTACGCATATTCAGGGCTAACCGGCCGTATTGGGTACGGTGCGCCTCATCGGACACGACAATGATGTCGTCGCGAAGGCTCCAGTTTTCTTTGACCTGGTCGTGGAACTTGTGGATCAAGCTGAACGCATAGCGGCGATCCTGGTCTTTTAGCAGGCGTTGCAGCCCGTCGCCATTACGCGCCTTGTCGCCTTTGTTGGTGGCTGCGCCGCAGTTGACGAAAGTGCCGTAGATTTGCGTATCCAACTCTTTGCGGTCGATCATCAGCACGAAGGTGTAACCGGCCGATACTTTGCGATGGATTTTCTGGCAGAAAAAAACCATCGAATAACTCTTGCCGCTGCCCTGCGTATGCCAGAACACGCCCAAGCGACCGGCCGCCACATCGGGCGTATTGTTTTGCAGATTGGCGATAGCGAGGTTCACGCCCAGATACTGGTGATTGCGCGCGACGATTTTCACCGCGAAGCCTTCGCTGCTGTCAAACAGCGTGAAATTCTCGACTATATCCAGCAAGTTGTTCTTGCTGCACATGCCTTCCAGCAAGATGGGTAGCAGCGGTTTTTTGGGCGGCTCGTCAGGTTTAGGCGCAGGATCTTCACCGGCTTCAGTTAGGCGCTTCCAGCGGTAGAAGTGATCCTAATATAATCTGTTGTGCGACATTTTTTATTTTGTCGCACAACAGATTACTGCGCCTAATCAGCCATTCACTTGGCATTTGTGATTGTGATTGTCGACTCCTGAAATGACGAATAGCCGCTGTCGACCCAAACGCGACGTTCGGCTATGGTTTTACCTTTCCCTATACCTGCCATTCCATCAAAGTATTAACTAAGCGGAGATTTCTACAGACACTTTATTTCTGTTTTCAATTTCAGTCTGAATGGGAGTATATAAATCAACATCCACTTCCGGCGCTTCAATTGAAATAATCAGTGAATAACGAGCTGCTTTGTTAAATCTTTCAAGTTTTGTTCTCGTTCGCCACCAGCCCATCGCTGGATATATAGCTAATAATCCTCTTGCTGCTAAGTCAGCTGCGGTACCTCTCCATATATCTTTATGTATCGAACCTTTGTTTCTAAAGTCACCTAGTAACCAGTCTGGGTCTTTGGGTGATTTAATCGTTCCCTCTTCCTCATCATGCGCGTCTCGCGTGATTCTTTGCATAAACTGTTTAGTGGACTCAGTTGGCCTTTTTACTTCAAATCGGAGCTGATGACTCGGGTAACGATACTTACTTGAAACATTACGACTTGATGGATTTGGCTCAATAAAATAGGAAAGGGTTACTGTCATCCTGACTTGCGTCTCGCCTAGAGACATCAGCTGTTCTTTTGGCCATGGCAGGTCGTGGAGATGCATATCCTTAGTGGAGGGCGACTTACCTTTTTGTTTTTCAAATGGTTGCAGTTCGTCTTCGACAATCATTACCAGAGAATTACCTAAACTCCAAAGCGCTTTGTTGATGTCAGGTACACCATAACCGACAACCCGAACCAAATGCTGTGCTTTTTGTTTTTCTGTTCTCTTCCGGTAATTGAATTGTGACATCATTGCTTCTGTCCAACTCGCCGAATGTACTATCAAAGCTCTAACTGTTTCAGGCCACAAAGTGGGATAGTGTACATATATCTCAGCAGCAAATTTAGCAGCCAATGCCGTCGCTGCACTTGTTGCGTTAAAAGTCGAAAATAATCTGTTGGTGATATTATGATGCGTTGTTAATAGTTGAAGGCTTGACATCGATGCTGCACTGTAAGTATCAATTCCCATATTACCTCCCTCAAAAACCACCTCAGGTTTTAACGGCATAGACGAGGACCATGTCACCGAGGTTGTGCTATATGGACTCAAGCCGCCTTCTGGGGCTAACGGTTTATACGAATCGGCACCATCATCTCTGATGTCAATTTTCTTCGTGTAAGCCCCTACCGTTAATGCATTCCATGCCTGTCCAGGATCGTGAATGTCTTGCAATTCATTGTATTGTGGATATTCCTTCAATCCGGTCAAGTCATCGCCAGTATTACCCCCGCAAACAATCATTAATCGCCTTTTAAGGTTTTCTCCAAGATAGTCAGAAGTGAGCCCGTCAATTGTGGCCGACCAGGCTGAAGGTTTTCCTCGATCTCGTGATTCCGAAGCGGAAAGCGCCAGTGCAAATACTCTGGTACGCTCAAAGTTGGCAATTTCAGCTTCTGAAATACCGTCAGAAGTAATGATTCCTAAATGTTTGTCTTTATTGTCCCCAGAGAAACGTAAAAGCTTGGCTGACTCTATGCGATGTCCAATTTGCAGAGGGGTGGATTCAGTCAGAATATTTGAGAGATCACCCCATATAGCTAACCCTGCCATAGCAGTTCCATGACCATTGCTATCAGCTGCATCCCAATCAGGGTTTACTACAAATAAATCATTCTCCGAACATATTGGGCTTAACAATGGATGACCGCTGTTGACGCCTGTATCTAAAATACAAATATAAGGTGGATTGTCTGATACAAATGTTGCTCGTTCCAATAGGCTGGAACTGAAGTCCCTTTGCTCATTTATTTCAAGGTGATCAAAGAAATCGGCAGTAAATTTTGCCTTTCTTAACTCAGAAATTTTACTTATGAGAAGAGACGACGAACCAAAGGCATTTATACTGCCTTTAGCAAGAAAAACAGAACGCTCCGGGAACTCAAGAACATTGTTAGACACACGAATGCCCGCAATCTTGGCGATTTTTTTGAAGTCATTTATTACCGCTTGGCGATCACCAAGCACTGGTAACCAGACCTCAAGCCAGACTTCTTCCTCGGAATCAGTTGGATATAGTTCCGGGTCATCTGCCCACAGATTTACCAATACTGCTCTACGTATGCTGGCTATTGCATCAATCAATGTCCTATTATCCAGGGACTTGCCATTGCAATCTTTTTTATAAGCCATATAGGCTTCGATTTTCTTTTCTAAAACGCAGATTTTTCCGGCAGGAACAAGAACTGTAGCAACATATTTATCATTAACTATCTGAACATTGAGAAGTTCAATTCCTTGCTTAGCGTCTGCCAGACTTTCAAAAGCAAGTTCTACCCCAGGAAAACTCTCAAAGCAAATCTGAATCCCAATGGCTGTTTCTAATTCGTAATCATCAGTTCTAGCCGTTAAATCATGCTCAATTGCTTTAACTGCATCTATCTGAGATTTCAAATTAGCCCCATGGATGGCTCTGTCTTGAGAGGGGATGTTTGATGTTGTTACAACTGTGTGTGGATAGGTATATTTTTCAGGTTTGCCATTTTTTCCAAGCACTATATGTTTTTTAACTTCCTTGTTTGGTGCCATAACTACCCTTAATTCTCAAAAAGACTGTTTCGCATATCTCTCCTGTCCGCAATTGCTGCATCCAAGATAGGTACTGTAATTTTGTTATAATCATGAATAATAAGCTCTTTTATAGCTTCTTCAGATGCTCTCGTAATTTCAGCACTACTTAAGCCCGATGCCTTTTCAGAAAACTTTTTCCACGGGAAATTTTTAACTACAAACGGACTAAGTTTGTTTTTGAACAAAGTGATGATCTCTTCTTCTGCGGGCAACTCATAGCGAATTACATCATCAAATCGCCTAAATAAGGCATGGTCCAAGATCTCGATATGGTTCGTTGCACATATAATGAGGCTATTGGAGTCATCTTGCTCAATCATTTGAAGGAAGCTATTGAGTATTCTTCGAGCTTCACCAACATCGTTACTGACTGTCCTTTGTGAGCCTAACGCGTCAAATTCATCAAAAAAGTACACGCCTCGTACATCACTAATGGCATCAAAAACTTGGCGTAACTTGGCTGAGGACTCTCCCATGAATTTTGTAATGAGAGCATCCAATCTGACTTGAAATAAAGGGTAATCCAATTCTCCAGCCAAAATTGAGGCAGTGAAAGTTTTACCTGTACCCGGAGGGCCAACTAAAAGGATTTTTCTACGCGGGGATAATCCATGGCTTTTCAGTTTTGTACTGAGCTTTTGCTCACGAATCAATCGTTCAAGCCTTATTTTTAATTCATCCTTCGTTATTAAATCAACTAACTTATTTTTTGGGTGAGATACAAAAAGGAGTCCGCTATTATCCTGAATACCTTTTGCAATAGAAATTGGGGTATTTCTATTGCTGTTGGCTTTCTTCTTCGCCAATTCAACAATATCTCTGAGCTCTTGAGCCAACTTCCCATGCCCACTCCGGGCTTCATGGGCAGCAACTTGCAATGCGATAGACATAAATCTATCGTCATCTTTGTCAAGATGGGATTGCAGTAATGCTTTTAATTGCTCTGAGCTGGCCATAACCTTCTTCGTTAACTAACTGAAATACAAAAAATAATAAATATCCCGGCAACGGTCTTTTGCTATCTTCACATATTTCGACTGAAAACTCCATGGAAAAGGTATTGAACCAATTCCATGCTTTCATGGACACGGGGCGTATGGCAATAAAACTTATCATCAGACCGATGAAGAAATCATTAAGCAAGTCCAGCACCTGAGCGTCCTGACACCGCTTAAAAACAAAAAGAACAACGCTATGAATGAATCGCAGGATCAATGCTTATCCCCCGCAATTATTTTTCTTCGACAGCTGATTGAAGCATTATTTCTCTGGACTAAAGAAATAATAGGAATTGATTGTACTTAAGTAAATTTCGTATTTTGAGCCCAATTACTTGCGTCATTGAACGGCAGTTTTTGGCAATTGCCAAACTTCGTTCTGCCATATTCCTCACCATAAAGCAGCCAGTCGCGACTGGCAGAAATTGGCCGAACTGAGTCAACCAACTTTCATTATTCTGCCCAAAAAAATTGTAACGGTTTATGCAACAATTTGTAGGTGGCATTAAGACCAAAATTTTGTAGATGACATTATAAAGAACTCGCCGCCTTCTTGTGCGCCGCTCATGGCGAATTGGTTGAGGAAGTATTCGTAGATGCGACCGAAAACATCGCCCTTGGCTTTGGCGAGTACCGGGCTGTTAAAAATCTTGATCAGTTCGGCCAGCAGGTCGGGCTCAAAACCGACGTAGTCTTTAGGCAAAGCGCCTGCCAACAGTTTGTTGCCGTGCTGGTCAGTGACTTCATCTTCAATCGCGACCATCGCGTCGCGAATGTTGACGCCCAAAGTCGCGCTTTGCGGTAAGCCGGCCAGATAATCGTAACGGCTTTGTTCCGGCAGATAGATTGCCGCCTTGCCGCTAAAGCCAAGCTTAATCAGGCTTTCACGCACGTCGCCGGTGGCGCGGGCAGGGATAGCCGCTTCGACTTCCACCAGCAAAGCATAAAAGCGGGTTGTGGCGTGACGCAGAAAAATAAGGCCCAGCACGGGCATCGAGTATTCGGTTGCGGTGAGCTTGGAGTTGGCACGGAGCTGATCGGCGGCTTCCCAAAGATCATCTTCGAGTTGTTTTAATTCTTGGTAATCAATCATTTTTATTGTTTTGTACTGTCTGCTTTATGGGCTTAATTACTTAACTTGCCACTAAGCTTTGTTGTAATCAGGTTTGGTGATTGCATTGGCAGATAGCTTTAATTATCCGATCCTGTGGCGTTGACCATGATTTATAATATAGTAATTAACCTCATCAAACTCACACTACCTAATATTATAAAATGGCCGACTCAAAAATTTATCTGAATGTACCTTTTGCGCAAAAGGATGAGGCAAAAGCACTCGGTGCCAGGTGGGATGCAGTCCAAAAAAAATGGTTTGTCCCGCCGGAGAAGGACATTACGCTTTTTGCCAAATGGCAAACTGAATCCGGCGCTGTGGAACCGCCAAGAGCGAAAACGTCATCTTCCAATAATAGTTCTCCACCCAAGAAAACTGCCGTCGGAGCTAAAACCCATGCCACGATTAAAGACTTTGTTGCCTATAACGGCGATACGCCGCCGTGGGATTAACGTTTATTTCGGCAGATGATGCGCCATGCACGCTTCTTTGGGAATTAAGGCGCACCCACAGCAACGCGCCAAGCTTATCCTGCTTAATCCCCCTCATCCGGGATTTGTCCGCGCAATTCTTCCGACAGTAGCATTTGCCCTCCGGTAACAACCAACTGCTCACCTGCACTAATACCGTTTCCGACAAAATAACCGTCGGCTGTCGCGGAATATTGATCTATAGCGCGTCGGCTGAATTGTTCGGCATCGGTTTTAATGTAAACAAAGGCCTGATCCATGTACCAGACTAAAGCGGACTTCGGAATAATAACGCCGGACCGGTTTTCATTTTGCTCGGGTATCCATGCCGCAACACGCATGCCGGTTCTGATACGGCTACCGTCGGTCTGGAAAAAATAGCTTTCGCCTTGCACGGTATTATCTGTTTGCGGCGCGGCTGAAATCAGCTCTGCTTTAATAGCCGCACTGCGGTTGCCCGATGCTTCAACGTAAATGGTCTGAATCTCGTTTGCCAGCTGTTTATTAACCGGCAGGGTAATGTGCAACAGCGTTTTCTGGCCGGATAAAAACCCGCTCAGTGGGTCGGAGTCGGCTGATAACGCCAACTCCGCCAGCTTTTTACCCCAGTTGATTCGCGCTTCAGCAATAATAGTCTTGCCTTGAACGCCGCTGGCATCAACCTGTGCTTTATCGGTTTGCCATTGCGCGTGCTGAACTTGCAAGTTATGTTTCGATGTCGCGCCCTCACGATACAGGTCTTGCTGGCGCTTGATGTTTTGTTCAGCCTGCTGAAATCTTGCCGTAGCGCCGCTACGCTCCGTTAACGCGACCAAATACCGGTGCCGTAGCTCGACCAGCGGCTGTATATTGACCGCTTTTCCATAGGCCGTGAATTCAGGATGATCGCTGACAGGGCTCAGCGTTATTGTCTGCAAACCCGATACCGCCTGGGCTTTGGCGGCCAGGAAAATAGTTCCCTGCCCTGCGGAGCCCGACAGCTTGGCGACCGGCTTATCGTCATCGTCCGCAATAACGGGAGTGACACTGAGCATAAAAAAGCAGGCGATTAAAAGAGCATTCATAGGGACAAGAAAGTGAGTGTGTACATTTGTTCATGTTATAAGATTTCCATTCTTAAATGCATTTTTTTGTTGTTTTTAAAAAATTGCACGTTATCCTTTGAAAACAAAGTAACTAACTATAATATTTGGAGATTATCATGAGCGATGTACCGGATAACTTAAAGTACGCAAAAACCCACGAATGGGTACAAGTGGAAGACGATAATACCATTCGTGTCGGCATAACCGATTTTGCCCAGGAGGAATTAGGCGATTTGGTTTATATTGAGCTGCCGGAGCTGGGGCGTAAAGTAACTGCGCAAGAGCAATGCGCCGTAGTCGAATCGGTTAAAACCGCATCCGATTTGTTTAGTCCGGTTACCGGTGAAATCGTCGCTGTCAATGAAGCTTTGGTAGATGAACCTGAGCAGGTCAATGATGACGCTTATGGAACCTGGCTGTTTTGCATCAAAGCGGATGATCTGTCCGATCTGGATACATTAATGAGTGCGGATGCTTATCAGCAAATGATCGAGCAATAATCCGGTTTTATCCTGCTTGTAACGAAACTGACAGACATCTGTGTAATATTCACTTTTTCCAATAACATATATTCGTAACAAATAATGGCAAATCCAAATGCAAAAGGCCTTAAGCGCCTAATTAACGCGTGTTTTTTTTCTGTTGCCGGCTTTAAAGCAACCTGGACACATGAAGAAGCTTTCAGGCAGGAAGTTATTCTGTTTGTGGTAACGACCCCACTGGCCATCTGGCTGGGACAAAGCAATATTGAAAAACTACTGTTAATCGGCAGTATCGTTTTAGTCATGCTGGTCGAATTATTAAATTCGGCTGTTGAAGCTGTCGTCGATAGAGTCGGTCTTGAACATCACGAATTATCGGGCCGCGCCAAAGATATTGGTTCGGCTGCTGTTATGATGTCACTGGTTTGGGCAGCGGTAACCTGGACATTAATTTTACTTTAGCTGCAACTGCTTGCGGCATATACACATAACTGGCAATCACCGCACCTGTTCCCGACAGGTTTGCGGCATACATGCCATCCATGGCAATAAAGAGGAACATAATGAGCGCATTAATCTGTGGGTCTATGGCTTACGATACCATCATGGTTTTTCATGATAAATTTAAGCATCACATTTTGCCGGAAAAAATCCATATTTTGAATGTATCCTTCCTGGTACCGGTCATGCGACGTGAATATGGCGGTTGCGCGGGTAATATTGCCTACAATCTCAAATTGCTCGACGAAGAACCGTTAATCATGGCTACCGTCGGACATGATTTTGAACCGTATGCCCAATGGCTGGCTCAAAACCAGTTATCCAGCGAATTTATTCAGATTCTGGACAACAGTTATACCGGCCAAGCCTATATCACCACTGATGAAGAAGCCAATCAAATTACCGCCTTCCATCCCGGCGCAATGAATTCTTCGCATTTAAACTCAGTCCCTACCGACAGAAAAATCAGCATAGGCATCGTATCGCCCGATGGCAAAGAAGGTATGCAATTGCATGCCGAACAGTTTGCAGAACTGGATATACCTTTTATTTTTGATCCGGGCCAAGGCATGCCGATGTTTAATGGCGAAGAACTGCTCAAGTTTATAGATCAAGCAACTTGGGTGACATTGAACGACTATGAATCGGAGTTAATGCAGGAACGTACCGGCTTGTCGCTGGAACAAATAGCTGAGCGGGTTGATGCGCTGATCATTACGTTGGGGGGCAATGGGTCCCAGATTTACACTCACGGCGAATGCATCACCATTCCTGCGGCAAAACCCAAAGCGATACTTGACCCGACCGGTTGCGGCGATGCCTATCGCGCAGGGCTTTTATACGGTTTGATGAATGAGTTGGGCTGGGAAATTACCGGCCGGGTGGCCTCATTGATGGGCGCTATTAAAATCGAAAATAACGGCACCCAGAACCATTCATTTGATATAGATAGTTTTAAACAGCGCTACCGCGAAAATTTCGGTTCTTCGTTTTAGTCGTTAACTGAGATTACGTAATAGCTAAGAAATTTTCACCACGAAGACACGAAAGACACGGTATTTTATTTCTTCGAGTCTTCGTGGTGAATTTAAAACCATTACAACGAGCTATTCATGCTTAAAAATACCCAAAAACTATTAGACATCATGTCGCGCCTGCGCCACCCGGAAGAAGGCTGTGCATGGGATGTTAAACAAGACTTCACTAGTTTGGTTCCGTACCTGATTGAAGAAGCCTACGAAGTCGTCGATGCGATTGAACGCAATGACCTCGATGATTTACGCTTGGAGTTAGGCGATTTACTGTTACAGGTGGTGTTCCATTCCCAGATCGCGGAAGAACAAGGGTTGTTCAACTTTGAGCAAGTTGCAGAAGGCATTTGCGATAAATTAATCCGCCGCCATCCGCATGTTTTTTCCGATGCGGTGTTCAATACCGATCAGGAACGTCATCAGGCCTGGGAGCAGGCAAAAGCAGACGAACGGAAGGAAAAAAGTAAAACAGATGAGCAAGACAGCGTGTTATCCGGTGTGGCTCGTAATCTTCCGGCATTGATCGAATGTGAAAAAATACAGGACCGCGCCGCAAATCACGGCTTTGATTGGCCGGACGCGTTGCCGGTTTTCGATAAAGTGCTGGAAGAACTGGATGAGGTAAAAGAAGCCTGGCAATCCGGGGATCAGGCGCATATTCAGGAAGAAATCGGCGATTTATTGCTGGTTGCGGTTAATCTGGCCCGGCATTTAAACGTCAATGCTGAAGTCGCGCTCAAGGAAAGCACAAAAAAATTCTCCAGACGTTTTCAACACATAGAGCAACAGGTTAAAGCGTCCGGTCTGAACCTGAAAGACTGCGAATTAGCCGAATTGGATGTTTTATGGAACCAGGCTAAATCGGCTTTAAACAAAAAATGAATCGTATAAAGGCAAACAGGACGAATGCACTGTTTGCCTTGGAAGATGCTGTAACTTAGAACTCTTCCCATGAGTCAGTGTTCGTTGCCACCATTTGTGCTTTTGTCTTGGCAGCGACGGTACTTACCGGCTTGGTCTTAACAAAACCGCTTAAACTGCGTAAGTTGCCATCCAATTTAAAATGCGCCACCGTAAGTGCCAAGTTTTGCGTTTGTTCTTCCAGCGATTCCGCTGCCGCTGCGGCTTGCTCTACCAACGCGGCATTTTGTTGGGTCACATCGTCCATTTGAGCGATGGCCTGATTAACCTGCTCGATGCCTGAGGTTTGTTCCATCGACGCGGCGCTGATGTCGGACATGATCACAGTCACGCGACGGATAGCGCTAACGATTTCTTCCATGGTTAAGCCTGCTTGAGCAACCAGCTTGGTACCATCGTCAATCTTTTCGACCGAATCATTAATCAAAACTTTAATTTCTCCGGCAGCTGCTGCTGCGCGTTGCGCAAGATTACGCACTTCGACGGCCACCACCGCAAAGCCTCGGCCTTGTTCGCCGGCGCGAGCGGCTTCTACTGCGGCATTGAGGGCAAGTATATTGGTCTGGAACGCAATGTCGTCGATCACCGAGATGATGTCCACAACCCTGCGTGAAGATTCGTTAATTTCTTCCATGGTCGACACAACCTGGCCAACTACCTTGACCCCTTGACCGGCGATGTCCGTTGCGCCGACCGCAAGCTGATTGGCATGTTTTGCATTTTGGCTATTGGCTTGCACGGTAGAGGTCAACTCTTCCATGCTGGCGGCGGTTTGTTCCAAACTGGCGGCTTGCTCTTCGGTTCGATGCGACAGGTTATTGTTGCCTGCTGCAATTTCTTTGGCGGCGGTATTAATGGTCTCGGAAGCTTCTTTGATCTGACCGACAATCTCTTTCAGTTTTTCCACTGTGGAATTGGAGTCGTCTTTAAGTTGTTTAAACGTTCCGGAATAATTATTAACGATGGTTTCAGTCAAATCACCATGGGACAATGCGCCAAGCACTCGCACCACTTCATTCAGACCGGTAGAGCTGGTCTCCATCAGTTCATTGACGCCCTCCGCTAATTGCAAAAAGAAGCCTTCTTTATCGCCTTCGTTAATGCGCTGATTGAAATCGCCTAACACAGCGCCACTCACCACTTTAGCGACTTCCTGCTCAATGGCCACCTCAGCGGTTCGGTCTTTCCATTCCACCACAAAGCCGATTCTCTGTCCCTGTTCGTTACTGATCGCATTAACTATCAAATCAAAAGTAAGTCTTCCAATATGAATTTCACTACGAAAAGTCGCACTTAACCTGCCAAGTAATTGTTGTTGGTGTGCGGGTTTTTTGTGGAAAGTATTGATGTTTGCTCCTAATAATTTACTGGACTCAAACTTTGGAAAAACCTTGCGTATGTCAGACTCGGCGTGTTTCATCATAGTGAGTATCGCCGGATTCATATAAATAATGTTATGTTCATTGTCGGCCACCATCACATTAGACGTAATACCATCCAAAGCGGTTTTAAGGCGCAGGGACTCATCATGCTCTTTACGATCTTGTGTCATCCGTGCCAGCAATTGCTGCTGCATGATGTTCATGCAGCGAAACAGCTCTCCCAGCTCATCCTTTTGATAAAGATCGATACTGGAGTTCAAATCACCATTTGCAATCGCGCTCGCCACCTGCTGAAGCTTATTAATAGAGCTCAAAATCCCCCTGCTGATAACAATGGTCAATACGACAGTCATCAGTATGGACAAGACGGTTAGCGCGATAAAGAATATTACCGTGCGCTGAGCGTCGCTCTTGAATTTACTCGTCGCATCAAGAAGATCGCCGGAGAGCTTTTCTTCGACTTCCTTGATCAAATCAATTTTTTCGGTCGCGGTTTTGAACCAAAAAACAGGATCAATGCCAAGCCCGGGTTCATCACCTTTTTCCATTACGATTTTCTTTATACGTGCGACTTCATCGACGGCCGGTCCCGACACTTTGGCTTTGTAAAATTCCTTTTGGCTATCCAGAGCGGAGGCAAAAAACATGTCGGTATAGACGTCCTGAGCGGAAAAGTTCTTCAGGAATCGGCTCTGAGTGTCAGGCGTAAACCGGTCTGCGACAAACACTGTGCTCAGCAAGGCCCGTTCTATACCCGCACGCTCTTTGGCTTTAAGCAAATTTGAGTACGAAGAAGCCAGACGGGAAATTTCACTGTGACTGCTGAGTGTGGAGACCTGAGCCGGAATATCAAGCAGGGAGCCGATGGTTTTAGTGTAATAAGCACTCGATTGCGCTCCCTCCATGCCAAGGGCAGTAATACTGTCGCGTTTAGCGGCAAGCTCTCCCAGATTACTAACAGCAGTCGTTAGCTGGTTTTTCAGTTCATCATTGTAACTGCCGGGATCAAAACTCTTAAGTCTCGTTTGGAGCAACTCAATATGCTTATCGGTTTTTGCACGTTGCACCGGTAAATCAGTGGCAAATTTAACACCGTTGCTGCCGATAAAAGAGGCGCTCATACCGCGCTCTTTCTGCATTTCATGTACCAAAGCGCCAATTTTAACCGAAACATCGACCAGCGATTCCAGCTTGACCATCTCTTTCGAGAGCGACAATCTTTCCAAAACGCCTGACCCAGCGAAATAAAGCAGGGCGATGACCGGGATGATCGCCATCAGGATTAACTTTGACCTTAGGCTAGACGTGAAGACAATATTCTTTGGCATGTTACATTCCTTGAGCGATATTTCTCGAAGTATTTTGGAACATTTATAGACGTCAGGTTGTTATGCTTCTGCACTTGTTCAGGAGACGAGTCCGGCTCACTCGTCTGCTCCCTAAATATCTGACACATGCTGAGATTATAGCATCTAAAAGGCTAACCATTGAGCAATCGAATCGCCATCACGTCACATCCGGCGTAATGCAACACGCTATTTGCTGTTGAGCCCAACAATAACGCCAAGCCGTGTCGTCCATGAGAGCCGACAACAATTAAGTCGATATTCTCCCGCTCGGCAAACTTCACAATCTCCTGCTTGGGCGTCCCCCAAATCATCCAACGATCAGCCTGAGCTGCGCCAAGCTGATTGCCAATCTGCATTAACTTGGCTTTCTCCGCTTCGAGCAGGTCATAGCCCGAATCTTCAGCGAGTGAAATGACTGTTCCATAACCGGTATCCGGCATCGGAATATTATCCAGTACATGAATAATGCTCAATCTAGCCTGATACCTTTCGGCCAAATCTTTTGCTCTTCGGGCAACCGTGTCGCTATGCTCGGAATAATCCACGGCCAATAAAATGTGTCGGTAAGCATTCATTGTTTCCGCCTTATTGTGATAAATGCTGGGTAAGGGCGATTAGCCGCCCTTGTAAGCGCGCCAGGATTTTTCGCGAAAGCTAAAATGGATCCATCCGATTTTAGCAGCGAAAAATGACCTGGCCATTAATGCCTTCGGTGGCCCGCGTTCGTCCTCCGTCCGTCACGACGCACAACTTCGCGTTGCTACGCTGTGCGCCATGACTCCCGTAATGACTTGACGCCGTGTCGGATGGACTTGCATTTTGACTACGCTTCCGCTATCACTACAACTTCGTCAAAACGCCCGACCGCTACGGCTACGCGGGGGTCGTCGTACGCCGCTCCACTAACGTTACGCTTCCTGTACTCCTTCCCTGATTAATAATTGCGACTGCTCAGAACAGGTGCATTAGGAAAAAGCTTCTATTCCTAAGCACACCGCTACGCTGTTTTTGATTATGAGCGCTCTGACTCCCTATATTGGAAGCACACTTCACGCATCCATGCGGATATCACCATTCCTATACTTTATGGTAAATGTCGGCACCTTCTTTAAGGAACTGTTCGGATTTTTCATCCATACCGAGTTTTAAAGCGTCTTCCTCCGCAACGCCTTTTGCTTTGGCGTAGTCGCGCACATCTTGGCTGATTTTCATCGAGCAAAAATGCGGGCCGCACATCGAGCAAAAATGCGCGATCTTGGCGGATTCTTTAGGCAGGGTTTCATCATGAAACTCACGGGCTTTTTCAGGATCAAGACCGATATTGAACTGATCTTCCCAGCGGAATTCAAAACGCGCTTTGGACATTGCGTTATCGCGCGCCTGTGCGCCGGGATGGCCTTTAGCCAAATCGGCCGCATGGGCGGCAATTTTGTAAGTCACGATACCTTCGCGGACATCCTGCTTGTTCGGCAGACCCAAATGCTCTTTTTGGGTGACGTAACAAAGCATCGCGCAACCGTACCAGCCGATATTGGCCGCGCCTATCGCCGAGGTGATATGATCGTAACCGGGTGCAATGTCGGTCGTCAGCGGACCTAAGGTATAGAAAGGCGCTTCGCCGCACTCTTCCAACTGCTTCTCCATATTGACCTTGATCATGTGCAGCGGCACATGCCCGGGGCCTTCTATCATGGTTTGCACGTCGTGTTTCCAGGCAATTTTGGTCAGTTCGCCCAGCGTTTCCAACTCGCCGAATTGCGCCGCATCGTTGGCGTCATAAATTGAGCCCGGACGCAGACCGTCGCCTAATGAAAAAGACACATCATAAGCTTTCATGATTTCGCAGATTTCTTCAAAATGCGTGTATAAAAAGCTTTCGGTATGATGGGCCAGACACCATTTCGCCATGATCGAACCACCGCGCGATACGATACCGGTCATGCGTTTCGCGGTTAACGGGACATGGTGCAAACGCACCCCGGCATGAATGGTAAAGTAATCCACGCCCTGCTCGGCTTGCTCGATCAAGGTATCACGGAAGATTTCCCAAGTCAGGTCTTCGGCTTTGCCGTTGACTTTTTCAAGAGCCTGATAGATAGGCACGGTGCCGATAGGTACGGGTGAGTTGCGCAAAATCCATTCGCGGGTTTCATGAATATTTTTACCGGTAGATAAATCCATAATGGTGTCGCCACCCCAACGAATGCCCCAGAGCATTTTTTCGACTTCTTCCTCGATAGACGAGGTAACCGCCGAGTTGCCCAAGTTGCCGTTGATCTTGACCAGGAAATTACGGCCGATAATCATCGGCTCCAATTCCGGATGGTTGATGTTGCATGGAATAATCGCCCGGCCTCTTGCGACTTCGTCACGAACGAACTCAGGGGTAATCACATCGGGAATGGAGGCACCGAAAGAATCGCCGGGATGCTGGTCTTTCCACAAATGACGCATTTCTTCCATCTTTTGGTTCTCGCGAATGGCGATGAACTCCATCTCCGGCGTGATGATGCCTTGTCTTGCATAATGCATTTGCGAAACATTGTTTCCCGCTTTTGCCCTGCGTGGTTTGCGGATATGCTCAAACCGTAATTCAGCGGTAGCAGGATCTTCAAGACGCTGACGGCCGAATTCCGAGCTGGGGCCGGGCAATTCTTCGGTGTCGTTTCTCTCCGCTATCCAGGCTGAACGAATAGCGCCCAAACCTTTTTTCAAGTCGACTTCGACATTGGGATCGGTATACACACCTGAGGTATCGTAGACATAAAGCGGCGGATTTTTTTCAGCACCATTTTCCGAACCAAAATGCACCGGGGTATCGGATAACGTAATTTTACGCATCGGAACTTGTATGTCGGGGCGACTGCCTTGAACATATATTTTTTCCGATGCGGGGTAAGAATCAATTTTTACGCTACTGGATTCAGCAGACGTAACTTCTTTAAGGACAGCGCTCATGTTTATCTCCAACAATAAAACAATAAGGCGCAGGGAAGTCATGGCTTTCCTACGCCGGCATTAACCGGGGTCAGGTTCAAAGGGTTTTTCTCAGCCTTCTTGTCCTTGGTAACACATGGAAACAAAAAAGCACCCCTAGCCTTTACGGATGTATTCCTAAGTTAAAGGATAATGTCGAAGATTGCAAGCTCAGCCCGCATCACAGTAACGACAAACACCTTGTAAAACAAATGGTTTTGATAGCCAAGACCCTTTATAAGACCTCCTTCACAGTCAACATCAGATCATCGATTGCCATTAAGACAAAATATCGGCTAATTAAAATAATCCGAGGGAAAGAATTGCAGGGAAAGCTTTTAGTCGAGCGCTTATCTTGGAAGTGCTTCAGCCCATTGAGGAAATTATTTATCACACTGTAAAAATGATTTTTTTTACCAGCAATGTTAGAATCGATACAATTCCTGAATAACCAGATTTAACGGATGTCAACAGACTCTCAACAGCACACTCACCACCTACCGGTATTGGAATTTAAAAGCAGCACTTTTTCTGTGCCTGTTTTGGTTTTAGCCGGTAATGACATCATTACTATCGAACAACAGTTACAAGAAAAAATCCATCAAGCCCCTGAGTTTTTCAAAAATTCGCCGTTGGTGTTTGACTTGCAGGAACTGAATAGTCTTGATCTCGACATCAATGTTACCGAACTCATCAACATCATTCGTAAGCTGGGTTTATTACCGATAGGAATACGCGGCGGCGTTGCACAACAGAACCAGCAGGCGTTGGAACTTGGAATCCCGATACATTCCGGACATAGCATTGCCGCCTCGTCCGGCACACCAAAACAACAAACGCCTGATCCTGAGCCTGAAGCAGCTCCCGAACCACAATTCATTGCCGCAACCACCACACTGATTACACATCCTGTCCGTTCCGGCCAACGTATTTATGCAGAAGGCGATTTGGTCATTTTAGCCCAAGTCAGTGCCGGGGCTGAGATCCTGGCCGAAGGCAATATTCATGTTTACGGCTCGCTAAGAGGCCGGGCCTTGGCAGGCGTGCAAGGCAACACGGAAGCACGTATTTTCTGTTCCGATTTACAGGCTGAACTTATTTCGATTGCCGGAAATTACAAGATCAGCGAAGATTTGAATAGTGCCGTTCACAATCAGCCCGTTCAAATCTATTTACAAAACCATACTTTAATCATTAAAGATATTTAATTTATATTGCTCTTTGGAGGAAACATTTGTGGCACGAATCATAGTCGTAACATCGGGTAAAGGCGGCGTTGGTAAAACAACCACAAGCGCCGCTATAGCCATGGGGCTTGCAAAAAAAGGTCACAAAACAGCGGTCATCGATTTTGATGTAGGTTTGCGCAACCTGGATTTAATCATGGGTTGCGAACGCCGTGTTGTGTATGATTTTGTCAATGTCATTAACGGTGAGGCGACTCTTAACCAGGCATTGATACGCGATAAAAATTGCAACCTGCTATACATTCTGCCTGCCTCGCAAACCCGGGATAAAGACGCCCTGAGTCAGGAAGGTGTAGGCAAGATTTTAGATGAGCTCAAAAAAGAATTTAAATACATAGTCTGCGACTCCCCAGCCGGCATTGAAAAAGGCGCTCATTTGGCAATGTACTTTGCTGATGATGCGTTTATTGTAACCAACCCTGAAGTCTCTTCAGTGAGGGACTCTGATCGTATGCTGGGCATTTTATCCAGCAAGTCGCGCCGGGCCGAACAAAACGAGGAACCTATCAGGGAATATCTGCTGCTATCACGCTATTCGCCAAACAGGGTAAAATTAGGTGAAATGTTAAGTGTCGATGATGTACAAGAAATTTTATCGCTACATTTATTAGGCGTTATCCCGGAATCAAAATCCGTACTTAATGCGTCAAATTCCGGAACACCTGTTATTCTTGACGAAAAAAGTGATGCGGGTCAAGCTTATGCGGATATTGTTGCCCGGTATTTGGGTGAAGATAAACCACATCGATTCATTGATGAGAAGAAAGGCCTCTTTGGGAAGTTTTTCGGGAGCAAATAATGAGTTTACTGGATTATTTTAAGAAATCTAAAGCCAGCTCGGCGTCACTCGCCAAGGAAAGACTGCAAATTCTGGTTGCTCACGAGCGTAGCTCCAGAAACCAACCCTCTTATCTTCCTCAATTGCAAAAAGAACTGCTGGAAGTTATTCGAAAATACGTTAACGTAGAGCAAGATGCCATATCCGTTAATTTTGAACAAAACGATACTCAGGAGACACTCGAATTAAATATCGTACTGCCTGAACATCAAACCAAGATTTCTTAACACAACAATCCAAGCTAAAGGTGACCACTATGTCTAATACAATCGGCGATGCAGCAGGAATAATCTGGCAATACCTGGATAAAAACGGACCCTCCAGTGTCAATAAAGTTACCACTGAAACAGGTATCAATAGGAATGACGTTCAACGCGCCATAGGCTGGCTATCTAAGGAAGACAAGCTGTCCATTGAGATGGTAGGTCGAGCTGAAACGCTATCGTTGAAATAAATCAGGACTGTAAAGACGTTAACCTACATGGATGTAGGTTATGTCATTTACATTATTATAATGACGGGCAGTTCCCAAAAAGAAACTTTATTGTAGTTCCCGGTGACGGACAATGACATTTAAGAAAGGACCTTTAAACTGCTTGGCGAATGCATCCACCAGATAAACCGAACGATGCTGACCACCTGTGCATCCTATTGCCACGGTCAAATAACTGCGCCCTTCCGCCTCAAACCGGGGAATCCAGCGCTCAAGAAAACCCGTAATGTCCTTAAAAAGCTCGGCAACCAGTTCTTGTTCATTAAGAAAGTCGATTACCGGCTGGTCTTTTCCTGTTAGCCCACGCAATTCCGGAATCCAATAAGGATTCGGCAGACTGCGAGCGTCAAATACAAAATCGGCATCCAATGGAACGCCATGCTTAAAACCAAATGATTGGAACTGCAAAGAAATATGCCTGACATCCCTTTCACCTACCTGGTCTCTGATCAGCTCACGCAACTCGTGGTAATGCGTTCGACTGGTATCAATAACTACGCTGGCGTGTCTTGCAACCGGCGTCAACATTTCCTTTTCAATTTTTAAAGCTTCTTTTAACGGCACATTCGAATCCGTCAACGGATGCCGTCTCCGGGTTTCACTGTAGCGCTTCAATAAAGTAGACTCTTCAGCCTGCATAAAGATAATTTCGCAATCGATCTGTTTATTGCGTATTAGCTCCAAGCTTTCAGAAAAATTGACTAAGCTTTCACTCTGATTCCTGGCATCAATTCCAATTGCCGTCTTTGCATAAGTCTTCTTATCCACCAGCATGACGTGGTTAATAAAGTCTTCCAGCAATGTTACAGGTAGATTATCGATACAATAATAACCACAATCTTCCAGCGTATCCAAGGCGATACTTTTACCCGAACCGGAAAGACCACTGACGATTAATAGTTTCATAATGGGGAACTCAAGGATCAATCGCTTCAGGCAACCGCTCCATGCATTGCTCTTGATAGCTGTTCCAGACGAAATCCTACCTCCTCCATCCTTGGAGCAGTACTTCCTGCATAACCTACAGAGATGTGGATTATGCAGGTTTTATATCGAGAAAAACATCTGCCCGTGCAGCCGATCTTCGTCTCTTTCACCCAGAGCCGTTTACCTTATCTATGGTGTCCGGTTTTTTCTTTATGTTTGATAATTTGACGATCTAACTTATCCACCATAGCATCAATGGCTGCATACATATCTTCCTGATGATCTTCGGCAAACAATTTAGCTCCACTCAATTGCAGCGTTGCTTCAGCTTTTTGAATTAACTTTTCCACGCTTAAAATGACGTGTACATCGGTAACATTATCAAAGTGACGTGCTAATTTTTCAAATTTTGAATCGGTGTGTGCTTTTAAAGCGTCGGTTACTTCAAGATGATGGCCTGTTACGATGACTTGCATGAGATAAACTCCTTAATGGTAAATAATTATTTTGTCAGGCTGCGTTATAAAATACGCTTACGCTGACTTGATGATGAAATAAGCATCGCTTCACGATACTTGGCAATTGTCCTTCTAGCAACATTAATGCCCTTTTCTTTTAATAGCTCGGCTATTTTACTATCACTTAACGGTTTTGCCAGATTTTCATTGCTAATTAACTCTTTAATGAACGCCCTTATGGCCGTAGATGAACACTCTCCCCCTCCTTCTGTTGAAACATGACTGGAAAAAAAATACTTAAATTCGACAATACCATTGGGGGTATGCATAAATTTTTGTGTTGTTACTCTGGATATGGTCGACTCGTGTAATTCCAGCTCTTCAGCAATATCTCTCAATACCATTGACTTCATTGCAATAGAACCGTGTTCGAGAAACCCGGTCTGTTTTTCCACGATACACCGGGCGACACGCAATAAGGTATCGTTACGACTCTGGAGACTTTTAATAAACCATCTTGCTTCCTGCAGATGGTCTTTCATACAGGTATTATCCTTGCTGTTATCCGCTCTTTTTATCATGCTTGAATAAAAAGGATTGATGCGCAATTTGGGTGCTATATCAGGATTCAGGTTGACTTGCCATTTATCGTTTTGCTTAACCACATAGACATCGGGGATAACATATTCGGAATCTGAATCTTGTATCTGCGCTCCCGGCTTGGGATCGAGAGTTCTGATTAATGCTACCACCTCATCCAGTTGCCGTTCTGTCACACCCAATTTACGCATCAATTTTGACTGCTCATGCGTAGCCAACAAATCCAAATACCGGGTAACAAGAGTCAGCGCCTCCTCTTTATAAGGTGTAGTCTCCGGTAACTGCTGTATCTGTATTCTCAAACAATCTTTTAAATCGATCGCCGCGACACCGGCCGGATCAAAATTTTGCACCCGGTGTAGTACCGCATTCACTTCATCGAAATCCAGGTCGTCCAATTGATTCTGCAATCCTTGAAAAATTTCTTCGGGACTACTGATCAGATAGCCATCTTCATTGATCGAATCAATAATAGCCAAAGCAATGGCATGGTCCCGCTCCGAAAACGAGGTCAATTCCATTTGCCATAACAAATGATCCAACAAGGTTGAGGATTTACTACGCTGCGTTTCAAATTCAATAGTTTCAGCGGAACTGGATCCCGACTCCATCGCATATTCATAAACATCATCCCAGGAAGAATCAATGGGTAACTCATCCGGTATATCGGTTTGCGAACCTTGGCTGGTCAATAAATCCGCATTCTCAATTTTTTTTTCCGGCGTTATTTCAGCTTCCTGAACGGTGCTTTCTTCTTCATTAACTTCCAGCATCATATTAGACTCAAGAGCCTGTTGAATTTCCTGCTGCAACTCTAATGTCGACATCTGCAGCAACTTAATCGCCTGCTGCAATTGCGGCGTCATAGCCAGTTGTTGACCCAGTCGAAGATGTAAGGATTGTTTCATTCGGTCACACAATTTAGTAGGGGTGTAACCCCTGTTATTACTCTGTTCTTGGGTAGGACAACCACAAGAGATTGCCCCCTAAATTAAAGACTAAAGTTATTGCCTAAATAAACTTTACGCACTTCTTCATTGGCCACGATAGCTTCCGCGCCACCTTCGGCAATGACTCTGCCATCGTTAAGTATATACGCACGATCACAAATACCTAGCGTTTCCCTGACATTATGTTCGGTAATTAATACGCCAATACCGCGGTATTTCAAATGCTCGATGATTTTTTTTATATCATCTACCGATATCGGATCAACACCGGCAAAAGGCTCATCCAGCAATATAAACTGTGGATTGGTCGCCAATGCCCGGGCAATTTCAACACGCCGCCTTTCACCGCCCGACAAACCCAACGCAATTTGGTCGCGCAGATGAAGGATATGAAACTCCTGCAATAACTCCTCAATCACCAATTCAGCCTGTCCTTGGGTCAAATCGGAACGAATCTGTAAAACTGCACGTAGATTATCCGCCACACTCAGTTTTCGAAAAACCGAGGGTTCTTGCGGCAAATAGCCTATACCTAGTTGAGCTCTCAAATGCATCGGATGATGAGTAATGATTTGCGAATCCAGTGTAATTTCACCTTCGTCCGCTTTAATCAGGCCTACCATCATATAAAAGCTGGTGGTCTTTCCTGCACCGTTAGGCCCCAGTAAACCGACAACTTCACCGGTATCAACATGCAATGAAACGCCATTAACCACATTACGTTTATTGTAGCTCTTAATCAGCTGTTTTGCGGCTAGTCTGGTCATGTTTAAAGGCTAAAGGAAAAAATAAAGAACATTGATTGACCCATCATTTGTTACTGTCTTTCACGACCGGCTGCCCCTGCGACGGCTCTTTACCTTTCGGTTGCAATACAACATGAACGCGCTTGGTATCCGATTCTTTTTCTCCCGCTTTAACGAGTGAAGTTTTAAGATCGTATTCAATAAAGTCACTGGTATAAGCTCCGCTACCTTGCCAGACGGTGGCTTTATCAATCAAAATCAACAAATTCTTTTTAGGATAATACTCACCTGTTAGCGCTTCACCGGTTATATCTTGATCGCCCTCGTGAGGCGTCTGTTTGAATTTTGCCGGCTTGCCGGTAAATACCATTTTATCAGCTTCACCATCGATAAAATAAACCACCAGCTTATCTGAATTCACCCGAATACTGCCCTGAATTGATATCACGTTACCCGTATAAGTACTGGTGGCTTTTACGTCATCATAAGTCGCCGTATTTGAATCGATAATTATCGGCTGGTCGCCGTCGCTTTCCAAGGCGTAAACACCTGCGCTATAAAGCGCTAATAACAGTAAACAGTAGCCACTCCCATGTAACATGCGATAGCGAAGGTTTTTATTTTGTTTCATAGTTACCTTTTACTTTAGAGAGCAATTCCAGATGAATCGGTTCCGCAAAAGTCAGCTTCATACCAACTCCTGTTGTCCAATTCGGCAAACTGATTAGTTCGGCCCATTCATCCGTTTCTGCATAACTGATTTCCGGCTTTACTTTTAAATTGAAGGTATGGATTTTCAACGGCCTGACGCCTTCAGCAGCAGCCCTGTCAACATAAACCTTACCATTTAACAGCAGATCCTTGCCATCAGCAGACAAAACACCGGTTTCTGATTTAATTATCCACGGCGGTGTTTTCTCGTTATAAAAAAACATTAACGGATTTACCATGTACGTGACACTGTCATCACTGTAATGAGTCATTTCATCGGCAATCAATTTACTTTTCGGCCTGCCAAGATCACTCATTTCCCATTTTGTATAACCTTTACTGAAATAATCAGGGCTATGCGCCGGCACCGCTACACGCCCAAACTCATCCGAACCGGTCAATTTAATCAGCCACCAGCTCATTACCGCGATAATGATCAGGTACAAATAACCATAGTTTCCATTTAGCCTGATCATTTCATACCTTAGCTGGCCAGGTAAGCATTCAAAACTTCATCAAAGCGCCCTTGCGCCTGCATAATAAAATCACAAACTTCCCTGACCGCTCCCTGTCCTCCGGGCAATGTCGTACACCAATCGGCGCGTTGTTTAACAGCAAAGTTGGCATCATTAACTGCAATTGCCAGACCTACCCTGATCATTATAGGCAGATCCAACAAGTCATCGCCGACGTGCGCCGCCTGTTCGTGCGTTATGCCCATAAGCTCAATAATCTCATTAAACGCAGCGATTTTATTTTCGTGTCCTTGATACACATGTTCAATACCCAGGTTTTTCATACGCAGCGCAACCGAACTTGATTTGCGCCCGGAAATCACCGCGACCTCAACACCGGTCTGCCTTAGCAATTTGATTCCGTGACCGTCCCTCGCATGAAATGACTTGTATTCGTTGCCCTGACCATCAAAAAACAGCCGGCCATCCGTCAATACGCCATCCACATCCAGAATCAGCAATTTGAGTTTCTTGGCTTTTTCTAAAATAGCCAGTCTGTTTTGTATATCCGTTATCATACGATTCCTGCACGAATCAGGTCATGCATATTCAAAGCCCCTATCGCCCTTTGCTGTTCATCAACAACAATTAACGCATTAATCTTTTTCCGCTCCATAATCTGCATGGCTTCAGCCGCTAAAATATCCGCTGAAATAACCGCACAATTTGGTGTCATGACTTCCGTAATAGAGGTTTTATGTACATCAAGATTCCTGCTCAGCATTCGCCGCAAATCACCATCGGTAAAAATGCCGACAACGTGGTTATCCGCATCAACAATCGCCGTCATGCCCAATTTTTTCTCGGTCATTTCCAGCAACGCATGACTAATCAGCGCAGACTCGGATACTGAAGGCACTTTTTCGTCGGCATGCATAATATCGCCCACCATTAACAATAGGCGTCGGCCTAAACTGCCGCCGGGATGAGATAACGCAAAATCGTCGCGGGTAAAGCCTCGCGCTTCGAGCAGGGAGACTGCCAGCGCATCGCCCATGACCAATGCCGCCGTGGTGCTGGATGTAGGTGCAAGACCCAGCGGGCAAGCTTCTTGCTCAACAGCCACGTTGATATGGGTGGTGGCAAATTTGGCCAGCGTTGAGGCCGGGTTTCCGGTCATCGCTATTAACGGTACGCCCAGCCTTTTAATAATCGGCAATATGGTTAAAACTTCTTCGGTTTCCCCGGAATTTGATAAAGCCAACACAACATCCTGCCGGGTAATCATGCCCAAATCGCCATGACTGGCTTCGCCCGAATGCACAAAAAAAGCCGGCGTTCCGGTACTGGCTAAGGTCGCGGCAATTTTACCGGCAATATGCCCCGACTTACCCATGCCGGTAACCACAACACGACCTTTACAATGGAACATCAACTTACAGGCAACCACAAAATTATCATTAATTTGATCGGCTAATGCGGCAATTGCCTGTGTTTCTACCTGTATAACAGCTAAGCCCAAATTACGGAGCTTTTGATCATGTAATTTCATTTATTTGTATAAATATGTGTCTGCCTCAGTAGCGGCAACCTTACTGCGTCAATGATAAAGCATTTATAGCTTTATGGCGCAGTTGAATATAAATTCACAACGATTTTTGATGATAGTTACTCTGCTTTGCAAACCTGTCGGTTGCAGTAACCAATGCGTCGATCATTTCCTCGCCCTGAGCAATATGCCCGGCATTGGGCAATACGATATATTCTGCATTCGGTAACACTTTATGCAAACTGTAACCGGCTTCCATCGGACAGACCAAATCATAACGTCCATGAATGATAACCGTCGGAATCTGAGCCAAGCTTTCACAGTTGTCTAATATCTGGTTTTCCATAATAAAATAACAATGCTTGGCATAATGCAATTCCATCCGCACCTGCTTAACCATTTTCTCAGTTGAATGCTTGCCTTTCGGACTCGGCTGATAATCGTTGCCTAATGACACCTGTCCGCTCCAGGCCATCCATTCTTTGGCGACCCGTCTTTGGGCCATCTCGTTTTCACCCCATAAGACATCACATAACCCTTGCACCAGATTGCCCGAACTCTGTTCCGGGAGGCTTTCAATCAATCGCTGCCATTGCTCGGGATAAATCTTGCTTGCGCCATCTTTGGCAAACCAGTCCAAATCCTGCTGCCGTGCCAAAAATACCCCGCGAATAATCAAACCGATTACTTTATCTTCATGCTGCTGAGCATACAATAAAGCCAGCGCTCCGCCCCATGAACCACCAAACACTAACCATTGCTCAATAGCCAGTTGATGACGGATACGTTCCATATCATCGATTAAATCCTGGGTGGTATTATTTTCCAGCTCACCAAAAGGCAACGATAAACCGCAGCCGCGCTGATCAAACAGAATAATGCGATAAAACTCGGGATTAAAAAAACGCCGATGATCGGGTTTGGTGCCGGAACATGGCCCACCATGCAGGAAAATAACCGGAATACCCTCAGGATTGCCACTTTGCTCTACATATACGGCATGCTTGCTGCCGGTATTCAAAAAAAAAGTCTGGAAGGGTTCTATCTCAGGATAAAGAATTTTCATGGTTATAACGTCAAATTTGATTTGTTCCCCGGCAAGAACGGGAAAAGACGCTATTTTACCTTGAGCCTTTACCTTCCACCTCTTTTTAATTTTTCAAACATAAAAAAAGGGAGGGGTTTAAAACCCTCCCTTTTATTGGATTTATTTTTAAGCGTTTAGCTTAGAAACCTAAACCGAGGTAACCGCCGGCAGTAACACCGTCTGTGTTAACACCGTCAAGATTCTGCGTAGTTAAGTGATAACGAGCATCAGCACCTACATAAATGTTGTTCCAGATTTTGTAGTCGGCACCAATACCGAACTGCATACCTGGGTTCAATACGGTAATCGCATCAGATGGAGGGCTGACCACATTCAGTTCAAAACCTACAGGAATCAACCAAGGTCTAAATGCACTACCTTTCAAGAATTTTACTTTTGGAGAAGCAGCTAAAGTCAATTGGTTAACTGTCGCTCTTTGAGTATTGGCAGCAGGTAATGCAATACCTGTAGCCGCTGCTATTGTTGCTGTTTCTGCAGGAGATAGACCATTGTTCTTTCTTTCGCCAAGCTGCTTGTAATCGAACATCAATTCAGCCAGGACTTCTGTTTTATCCATAAGACCAAACAGATTGTCATTCACGCTGAAATCAAAACCGGCACCGAAATACCATGAGTCTTTATCGTTTATAGGACCAACTAAGGTACCGTTGTCGTTAGCTAAGCCAAGAGCTGAGACTCTTGTAGGATCCAACGTACCGCCACGTTGACTATTAGCATGACCATAACCGCCACGGAAGAAGACCATGTTGTCTTTGCTTTTTTTGCTTTCTTTCGGTTCTGATTTAACTGAGTTCATCCACTGATCCAACTCCTGAACTTTACTTGCTTCTGCGCTAGAGCGAGGACGGTTTGCTTCTGCTCTTAAACGACTTATTTCAGCCTGCATGGCTTGCAATTGCGCTTCCAATGCATCAACTTTACTGCTCACGCCCGATACATCAGCATGATGCTGCACCTTTGAGCCAGCAACTGCTTGTGGAGAAACCAATGCTCCGGCCATTGTTAATGTTGCTGTCGCAATGCCCAGCGCTAGTTTAGTTTTATTAATCATTTATCCCCCTCATGAGGTTGTTATTTTACAAAAATTTGCTTTAATACAACAAAGCTCATCTTCCGGGGATAATAGTAGCAGCTAAACCAAATCCCTACAAGTTTTAACGACATTTTTTTAATATTAATTAATCCTTATTTTTCAATAAGTATAGAGATATTTTTAATCTAAAATATCATGTCGTATGCGAAAAACAACACTTTATTCAACTGACACTCTCAAACCACAGCCAAAGATCCTTCGCACTTCTGTAGGGTAAATAAAATAAATTTGTTGCAGAGTAATATAGCAAAACCCACTCCGATCTAAATAATCTCGACCCGACCCCATTGGTCAAACGCTTTTTCAATCGCCGCTCACGCGCGCCGTCAAAACCGTATATATTGGTTCCAATAATTTAAGCAGACAAACAGCTTACTAATACAAACTTGATCATAGCTGTGGTTTGTTATAATTAACATTGTTAGATTTACCTACTAACAAGAATATTTATTTTTCGCACTAGTCTTCATCAACACATGACCAAAATCCCGGATATCACCATCATTGGCGGCGGCATTATCGGCTTGCTAACTGCCCGCGAGTTTATTAAGACTGGCGCTACCGTCACGATTATTGAAAAAAACGAACTGGGGCAGGAGTCATCCTGGGCGGGCGGCGGCATCTTGCTGCCGCTTTATCCGTGGCGACAATCAGACGCAATTACCCGCTTGGTGTTGCAAAGCCTGAAGCTGTATCCCTCCTTAGCAGCACAACTGACTGCCGAAACACAGATAGACCCAGAATGGAATCCCTGCGGATTGCTGATCGTTAAAAATCCTGACATTACTGCGGTGGTTAACTGGTGTAACGCCAATGAAATTTTATATCGGCCTGCTGGCGTCGATTTTTTTAACATGCTTAATACAGTGCCCGACCAACCGCTTTGGCTGCCCGAGATTGCCCAGGCACGCAATCCACGATTGGTTAAATCATTAAAACAAAACCTTCTTAACAAGGGCGTTACGCTAATGGAACATTGCGAGTTAACCTCTATTAACCTGACTAAAAGTCGCATTACATCAATCCATACCTCATCCGGCCAGTTCGCCGTCAATCAATTGGTCATTACTGCGGGCGCCTGGACCGGTCAATTGTTTCGGCAGCTCTTTCCGGCTGAAATTGACGATGCCCCCAAAATAGCTCCTGTTAAAGGGCAAATGCTGTTATTTGACGCTCAACCGGAAACGCTAAGCTATATGGTATTGGATGGCGATCAATACCTGATCCCTCGACGCGACGGCAAAATACTCGCAGGCAGCACGGTAGAGCAGGATGAGTTCAATAAGACAACTACAACACAAGCCCGAGATCGACTCAAAGCATTCGCAGTAAATTTATTACCGTCACTTAACGACTTCCCGCTAATTAAACACTGGGCTGGATTAAGGCCGGGCACTGAACACGGCATACCGTATATCGACAAACATCCAAACATCAGTAATTTATATATTAATGCCGGTCACTTTAGAAATGGTTTGGCGATGGGACCAGCATCGGCACAACTCATGGTCGATCTTATTTTGGAGCGCCCTACTGCGGTAGCGCCGGAACCTTATAAACTAACCAGCAAACACTAATACAAATGAACCTTTATCCATTACTGCGCCCTTTGCTATTTTCTCTGGCCCCCGAAACCGCTCACGAAGTGACGCTTAAGCTGCTGAATACGGTCTATATCTCGGGCTTATCCAAACTCATCTACCCGGAAATTGACAACAAGCCCATTAACCTCATGGGACTGGACTTTAAGAACCCGATCGGTCTTGCTGCCGGCCTGGATAAAAACGGCGACTATATTAATGCACTGGCCGCATTGGGTTTCGGCTTTGTCGAGATAGGCACGGTGACACCACGTCCGCAACCGGGCAACCCGAAACCGCGCTTGTTCAGACTGCCTGAGCATCAGGCAATCATCAATCGCATGGGCTTTAATAACCTAGGCATAGACCACCTGCTGGCCCAGGTAAAACAAAGCGATTACTCCGGCATTTTGGGTATTAATATCGGCAAGAATTTTGACACGCCGATCGAAAATGCGGCAGATGATTATTTAATCGGTTTACGTAAGGCATACACATCTGCCAGCTACATTACCATTAATATTTCTTCTCCGAATACGAAGAATCTTCGTCAGCTGCAACAAGGCGATGAAATCAAAAGCCTGATTTCATCTCTAAAAGAAGAGCAGCTCAAACTGCAACAAGGACACAGCAAATACACGCCCTTAGCACTAAAAATAGCACCCGACCTGACTGCCGAGGAAATAGCCCATATTGCCGGACTGTTGCTGGAATTTGAAATCGATGGCGTGATTGCGACCAACACCACCATTGCCCGCGACCTAATTGCAGGGCATCCGCTTGCCAATGAAGCCGGAGGTTTAAGCGGCGCACCGGTTAAGCAACAGTCTACGTTTGTCGTACGGGAACTGGCCGCTAAATTAAACGGCAAGATTCCGATTATTGCGGCAGGGGGGATTTTAAGCGCTGCTGATGCGCGGGAAAAATTAGAAGCAGGAGCGAGTCTGGTTCAGATTTACAGCGGCCTTATTTATCGCGGACCGCAGTTGATATCCGATATCGTGCAGAGTCTTTAGAGTAGCGTCTGTTGCTCTTGAATATAGGATCGAACCTCATCATTGTCGACGCGGGTGTAGATTTCTTCTACTGTTAGCGTCAAACCGATCGAGTCAAACAGTACGCTGTCGCCCATAAAATAATGATTGGAAACCCAGCCTTCACTTTTTCGGCAAACTTCCACATCGACAAAATCCTGTTCGATCAAAACGTATTCTTTCAGGCTGGGGATACTTTGATAGGCGATGCGCTTGGTCGTTTCATCAACACGCCGTGAAGCTTTCGACAAAACTTCGACAACAATCACCGGTGAATCGGTGTAATAATCGTGCTGATTCTGTTCATCGCAGACGACCATCACATCGGGGTAGAAAAACCGGCTGCCGGCCTTGATTTTCAGGTCAGAGCTGAACGGCTCGCAAGGTTTGTTTTTCAAAAAGCTTCTTAACTCACCAAAAACATTACCCGCAATTCGTTCGTGGTTCCTGCTGGCACCCGCCATTGCATAAACGTAGCCGTCAATATATTCATGCTTGATTTCCCTGGTTAATTCACCTGCCAGGTAATCTTCCTCGCTGATCCATCCGCCGGTCGATTGTAAATTTTCTGACATAATGTTACCCCTGCTATCAAACTGCCCAAGATGAGCATTCAATACGAGACATCATAACAACGGCCTTATTCCCCGGCAATCGACATCCACTCAACCAATATAGAACCGGTACGGATATTACCGCGATAATCGACATCATTACCCACGGCAACGATATTTTTAAGCATGTCTTTCAGGTTACCCGCAATGGTGATTTCCTCAACAGGATATTGGATCTTGCCGTTTTCCACCCAGAATCCGGCGGCACCGCGCGAATAATCGCCGGTTACCATATTAACCCCTTGCCCCATCAACTCGGTGACCAGCAATCCGGTATCCAACTCTTTTAACATTCCCTGATGATCAAGTTTGCCCGGATCAATCGTTAAATTATGCACGCCACCGGCATTACCTGTACTGCGCATGCCCAGCTTGCGGGCGGAATAAGTACTCAATACATATCCTCGCAAAATTCCGCCGCTGACGATATCGCGTGTCTGGGTGGCAATACCTTCACCGTCATACGCGCCGCTGCCCAAAGCACCTTTTAACAAGGGCTGCTCGTGGATGCGGACAAATTCAGGGAAAACTTGTGTATCCAGCGCATCCAGCAAAAATGACGATTTACGGTATAAATTGCCGCCGCTGATGGCGCCGATAAACGAGCTTAGCAAACCGGAAGCGGTTTCCGCACAATACAGCACCGGACACTGACGAGTGCTTAAACTACGCGCCTGCAAGCGTCGAAGCGTCCGCTCGGCGGCTTTTTTTCCCACTTCAACAGCAGGTTCCAAATCACGCGCATTTCTTGATACCGTGTACCAGTAATCGCGCTGCATACTGTCGCCGCGTTGCGCCAATACCGAACAGCTCAACGAATGGCGAGTTGAAGCATAGCCTTGAAGAAAGCCCAGAGTATTGCCCATAACACGGACACCTTGGTGCGTATCGACCGAAGCGCCTTCGGAATTACTGATTTCCTCATGATAGGAGCGCGCCGCATCTTCGCATTCGATAGCCAACGCAATCGCCCCGTCAACACCGATATTCCACGGATGGTTAAGATCAAGATCGGGAAACTCGGTAGCCAGCAGCTCCTTTTCCGGCAACCCGGCGTATTCATCTTCGCTGGTATAGCGGGCAATACTGCATGCCGCGCTGACCGTTTCCTTGATTGAAGCGGGCGACAAATCCGTGGTACTGGCAGAACCTTTGCGCTTGCCGAAATAAACGGTCACGCCCAGCCCTTGGTCGCAATGATGCTCTATGGTTTCGACATCGCCCAAGCGCACTGATACCGATAAACCGTTTTCCTGGCTCAAGCCGGCTTCCGCTGCACTCGCACCCTGTTTTACGGCTTCGTCCAGGATGTTCTGAACGGTGTTTTTTAAATGGCTGATTTGTTCGTGATTTTGCACTGTGTTCTCTTAATCTGTTTTTTTAGGCTACTTGCCGACTTATCTGCTGAAACGAAACTTCACTAATATTAGCTTGCGACATTGCATGTTCGATGGTCATTCCAATCAAATTCCCATTTTCATCCAGGTCCAGATAAATATTTTCATTGATTTCTTTGGTCTCGAAAACCGGATGTTCTGAAAACTCCAGCAATGCCGTATCGGTATCTTCAAAATATTTAATTTTCATTGTCTACCTCTTTAAATCCTCTATCAAAGAAAGCATTATGTACCGTCTCTTCATCTTCCAACAAAATAACCCTTAGATATTTTTCCTCTTCCCGAATAAATCCCCATTTTTTAAACCGCCCATCTGACTGCCTTTGGGTCTTAATCGGGTTAGCAACAACATTTTCAATCCATTCAAACTTTATAGATGACCTGTCCGCCCTATTCCGCGTATTAAAGAAAATACTGGGTAAATCTCACCTAAACACTCGTCCCGCCAACTGTCAGCCCGTCAATCTTCATCGTAGGCTGCCCGACACCGACCGGCACACTTTGTCCGTCCTTACCGCAGGAACCGACGCCGCTATCCAGCTCCAGATCGGTACCGACCATAGACACTTTGGTCAAAACATCCGGTCCGTTACCGATTAGCGTCGCGCCTTTAACGGCACGGGTGATTTTGCCGTCTTCGATCAGATAGGCTTCGCTGGCGGAAAACACGAATTTGCCCGAAGTAATATCGACCTGCCCGCCGCCGAAATTTTTCGCATACAAGCCTTTCTTGACCGACTTGATAATTTCTTCGGGATCATGCTGCCCCGGCAGCATATAGGTATTGGTCATACGCGGCATCGGTAAATGTGCGTAAGATTCACGCCGACCGTTACCGGTAGGCTTAACGCCCATTAACCGGGCATTGAGTTGATCCTGCATGTAGCCTTTGAGTATGCCGTTTTCTATCAATACGGTTTTCTCTGTCGGCGTGCCTTCATCATCGATAGTTAACGAACCGCGCCGTCCCGGCAAGGCGCCGTCATCGACTACCGTACATAAATCGGATGCCACTCTCTCGCCGACACGACCGCTGAATGCCGATGTGCCTTTACGGTTAAAGTCGCCTTCTAGGCCGTGACCGATGGCTTCATGCAGCAAAATGCCCGGCCAACCCGGCCCCAGTACTACCGTCATATTGCCGGCCGGGGCTTCGACCGCTTCCAGATTAACCAGCGCTTGTCTTACGGCTTCGCGGCCGTATTTCAGTGCGGTGTCCTGATCGATAAAATAATTATAATCGCTACGGCCGCCACCGCCCATGCTGCCCTGTTCGCGCTGACCGTCCTGTTCGACGATGACCGTGACATTCATCCGCACTAAAGGCCGCACGTCGGCAACCAAAGAACCGTCTTGTCTGGCTACCAGAATATGCTCATGCACGCCGACCAAACTGACGATAACTTCTTCAATCCGGCTGTCCAGTTTGCGTGTTTCACTGTCAACCCTGCGCAACAAGTCGATTTTCTGTTGGTCCGCCAATGATTTTAACGGGTTTTGCACCGCATAATGTTTCGGCCAATCGGCCGCTTTTATAGCGACCTTGCAATGCAAAGGGTCTGCTTCCTGCCCTTGCCGAACAATGGCCTTAACATTATTGGCCGCCTCCAGCAACACAGGCAGTTCAATCCTGTCACTATAGGCAAAACCGGTTTTTTCGCCGAATACCGCACGCACCCCGGCACCCTGTTCGATATTATGACTGCCTTCTTTAATGATGCCGCCTTCCATGACCCAAGATTCAAAATGGCTGGATTGAAAATAAATATCCGCCGCATCAACCGGCGAGCTGAGCAACCGGTTCATAATCTTTTCTATATCACCATCCTGAATACCGGCCGGTATCAAGATGGCTTGTCTTGCAAGGTTTAGTATTTCCATCAAAAGTTACAATAAAAGTTCAAGTAAAAGGATAGGGACATGGCAACACATCCCTACTTCGTCATTCTTCTTCCAGCTTATCACGTAGCGTGGTAAATAATAACTGCAACAAGTCTTCCGCACCTTCTACAGAAGGTGGCGGCGTAGTTTCGTTAGGTCCACTGCTTTGTTCGGTCGCATTGGCTAAAGTTGCGGTTACCACTGTTTCTTCAGCCTCTTGCTTTACAGTTAACAAATAGATGGCTGGATCATCACTTAAAAAGGCGGTGGCTTTTGCAAAAAAGCCGGTTTTATCCGTTGTATCCCGAGTCACATAATAAAGCCCTTTATCACGTTCATGATCGGTTATTTTGAGCCCGCTTTGCTTCAATGCCCGGCCTAAAGTGCTCCAGGCATCATCAAAAGGCTGTTTGATCGTCAGTTGCGTTGGCGCACTCTGATATACATCAGAGCCTAACCCGGCCCTGTCTTTTTTCTTCGGAATTGAGCTGTTGTCGACAATGCGCTGCTCTTTGGTAGGACTGCTGTTAGTCACTCTAGGCGGCCGTTCAAGATGTTGGGTATCGCGATAACGGCTGTCCGGGGTGGTGGTTCCGCAGGAAACCAGAAAACCGGTCAGCAATAAACTTTTAATTATTACATGCATATTATTCACAAAAAAAACGACGGTGGTTCAGCGCCGGAAATGCACCTCGTACTTTTTCCAGGCGTTCGATATCTATTTCGGCAGAGACAAAGCCGCCTCCCGTTTTGTAGCAATCCAGCACCACACCCCACGGATCGACAATCATGCTATGCCCGAAAGTTTTACGGCCATTAAGATGAAACCCGCCTTGGTTCGGCGCAATCACATAACACAGGTTTTCCACTGCTCGCGCACGCAATAGCAATTCCCAATGCGCGGCACCTGTTTCTGCGGTAAATGCAGATGGAATAACCAGTATTTCCATGCCCATCTTGCGGAAAAACTCGGGGAAGCGCAGGTCGTAACAGACGGCGACGCCCATCCTGCCAAAAGGCGTGTCAATCACCAGCAAATCAGTACCCGGTTCAATCGAGTCGGATTCCCGGTAAACTTCATTGCTGCCGGGAACGTTGACATCAAACAAATGCACCTTATCGTAACGTGCAACACGTTCGCCCTGATCGTTGTATACCAGACAAGCCGCCCGCACTTTATTACTGTCGTTACCCGCGATAGGAATAGTGCCGCCAACGACCCAGACTCCGTATTTTTTAGCGACCGTCGCCAAAAAACTCTGGATAGGCCCGGAGCCATCGACTTCTTTTGCTTTGATCTTGTCCAATTCGTGATCGCCCATCAGCGCAAAATTTTCCGGTAAAGCCACCAGTTTCGCACCCGCTTTGACTGCTTCCGCTATAAGCTTTTCGGCTTCCAGCAAGTTAGCGCTGATATTGGGACTTGATGCCATTTGAATGGCCGCACATCTACTCATATTGATCTCTCTTTAATTTATGACTACTCAGCAGATGCAAACTTTACAAATAGAGCATCAATAAATTCGACTGATACTGGCATGTCCGCTGTGTTCTCCATGACTGCTGTAGTTTTACCTTTATTTTTCTTCTTTCTGTCTTAACCATGGAAAATCGGTAATGCCGTTCCAGGTTTTTTGTAACAAGCCATCGTTTTTATGCATCGGAATGATTTCCACTTTACCCCACGCCCCTTTTACCAGATATTGGGAACCAAAGAAAAAACCTTCCTGATCTTTGCCGGTCAAAGACCGCCCAACCAAGGCCGCTACTTTACCCATAATTGTACCAGCAATAGGCACGGCATCGGCACTTTTAGGTGTGACATTAATAATATGATCAACAGTTTGACTCACAAGATCGGTATCACCGCTGATGGCGATTTTTGCAGGAACCGCATCGACGATTAAATTATGGGTCGATGCAATCCCGCTGGCCAAATCAAAATGCCCTTTGATGCTGTTAAACGTCAATCCTTCCTCATAAATATCGCTAAAATCCAGCTGCGCCCGCTTTATCCACTGAGCCAGGGCCAACATGCCCAATAACCTGCCGAATCCGGGCTCTATACTTAAAATCCGCCCATTCTTAAGATTAATATCTACCTGGCCTTTCAAATCCGCCAATGAGAATTGATAAGGCGCCGCGTTCCAGCTGACGCTGAAATCTACGTCTCCGCCGGTTTCGGCCAAATCCTTGGTAATATCCAACTGTGCCAGCAGAGGACCGGCGTGAGGCACTTCCAGATGACCGCGGGCATAGGTTACCGATTGTCCTCCTCTTGCCAGCCAATCGCCCGACAAGACCAGCTTTTGATTTTTCCCGATCAGCGCTACATCCTTAAAACTCATGCCGCCCGGTATGCGCTCAGTTTCCAATGATAAACGTCCCAGATCAATCGATTGCCACAGCGTTTTATTGCTGGTGATCGTCAATAAAGGCATAAGCTCTGCCGATAATGTCTGCGCAGCGGAGTCGTCTTTCGATCCTACTTGTTTTAATGCCGACATATCCAGCAATTCCATGTTCAGGCTGATTCTGTCGGTGCTGTTAAAGTCGGCAGGAATCTGGATGGTCCCCTTTGCTAGCGAACTGGCTATAGCTCCGGCCCAAAACTTGCCGTTACGCTTCAAAGCCAGATCGAAAATACCTACATCGATTTTCTTCCACAGCGCATGATCGCTATGAATTTTTAGTTCCGTCACGCCGTCACCTGCGCCTTGGGCAGTCGCCAAGCCTAACCAATCTTGCAAAGCCAAGTGGTCGCGGTTAATTTCCAACTTTAATCCTGCATCCTGCGATTGGACGACCTCACCGGTACCCACCAACACATGACCTGAATATAGGGTTTTTTTCACGGTATCCAACTGCATCGCCGCTTTTAGTTTATTGTCGTAATTTAACTGCACCGGCAATAACGGCTTATCATTTAAGTTGAACGTCAACGAGAAAGGTACGATTTGTTCGCGGGTTTTGGCCAGTGATGCCGGCAAATCCAAGGACACGCCGGAAAGCGTCGACTCCACAACCAGCTTAGGAGCCACATTCCCATAAGGCAAGTCCAGACTTAATCGATAATCTGTTGCCCCGGAAGCTATTTTCCACCAAGGCATATCAAATTGTGCCTGTAAGTCATCAACGCCAACATTCCCGTCCACGTTGACGGTGGTTTGGCTAGCCGAACTTTCAATATGGATTTCTATCGGATGCCCCAAGGCTGCGGCATGAATGGTATCGCTGTACACGCCCTGCTCGTTGAACTTGAGATCGCCGTTAATTTTACTGACCGGCAAAGCCAGCGACTTCACAGTCAATCCGGCATCTTTTAATTGTGCTTTTCCATCAACCTTGGTTGGCGCTCCATCAACCAAAGGAATTTTAAGATCCAACACTATCTGAGTGTTTCCGTGCGGGATAATCGCTTCCAGCAGCGAATCCACCGGCGAGCTCAACGGCGTCTGCTGCATAAAAGCCAAAACTTGGTCAATCCCGCTTTCAGCTTCGCCCTGAATCAGCAACTGTTTGCTTTTATTCAGCTTTGGAATAGTCACTTCAGCCTGTTTAATGATCACATTACCGGATTGCCCTTGCAGGACATTAACCTTGAGGCTGTCCTGTGAAAACATGACCTCGGCGTTCATACCGGTTATATGAGGCCAGTCGGGAGCGTATGACAAATCAAACCGCTCGCCATTAAATACAGCTTCAAAAACACCCGGGGCGGTGTTAAACGGAAAATCGTTCAGATTACCGTAAACCAGCAAGCCGCCGTTGGTCATACTGCCGCTAACAAATGCACGATCCAGCCAGGTGACGACATCTTTATCCATAATGCCTACCGGTAAAAAATGCGGGACTTCGGTTGCATCTTCTCCGGCAAACGAACTTTGCAAATCCATAAAAACCGGCTGATCCGATTTGGGAATATCAACCCGAAACCGGGTTTTGCTCTGAAAACTAAAAGAATCCAGTTCAATCATTGGACTGGATACAGACCAGACATTTTCCGCTTGCTGCCAATCCAATAGGCCTTGAAGGCGATTGATCGGCAAAGTTTCACGAAACAGATCCGGTGCTATTAACCGGGCATCTTTAGTCGCAAGCGTAATAACTCCTTGTTTTTCGTTACCCTTTATTTGGCCGGTCAAATTCTCTATACCGGGCACTGACAGCATCGGCGCAACACCGACCTTGGTAAACCTGCCGCTCAGGGCCACCGATTTTGTATCCAAATCGGCAAACAAGGAGAGATTCTCCAGCATGCCTTGTAACCGTGCCTGCGCCAGCAGGTTAGCCGGCTCATTCGGAATCGGGGCGAAGAACTGCGCAAGCTCGGACGCTTCCTGCAAGTCCAATTGTTCAACATACAGCGCTAATTTATGTAAAGCCGCATCATCCATACGCTGACCGGAAACACTGAATATTGCGGCAGGCCATTTTTTAACAGCGCCTTTGGCATTATCCTGGGTTTCCAGTGAGAAGTCGTTTACATCAAGTTGCCATTGGTTGTTTGCGTCGTTGAGTCCCCAATGAAAACGAGTGTTCAGCTGTTTAACCGAAAATTCCCGCTTATCCTGCCGAACCAGTGCCATCTGCTGAATTTGTGCCGCGACATCCATCGACACCAACTGCGATTGCCGCCAATCGCCCCAGATTTTGAAGTCCCCGGTACCGGTATTGATATGCAGCCGATCCCCGACTGAGGTTTGAACAAGCGCTACCAGCTCAGACAATAAAACGGCTTGGCCATCGATATAAATTCGACCTTGAATAGTTGAAGGCTCAAAAACGCTGCCTTTAAAGTCCATGGACACTCTTAATCTATTGCCGATTTTTTTCGGTAATTTCATCAGCATATTGAGCCGATGATGCTCGCCGTCATTGCTGATTGCCAGATCTACCCCATTAAACAACAGCGACCGAGCATTGCCCGTTGCATCCTGCCAGGTAATTTCGCTTTGCAAGACTTCGTATCTCCTGCCCTGCATGAGCCACTGCGGCTGACCGTCGCTGGCTTTTAAACCGGCAATAACAATACTGCCGTCCTGCTGCCGTTTAATGGTCAGCTTCGCTCCCACCAATGTGACCCAAGACGATGACAATAAATCCCTACTGACCAGCATATCCAATAAATTAACGCCCAGACGAATTTCATTAAACTGGATAGCGGGTTCTTCATTCCCTGAAGGGGGATAGGCGGGAGCAGTCTCGGATGAAATAGCGATGTCTTTTAACACCAGTTCAGGATTAAAGCCGCGCATTTTTGCGCCCAAGCGGCCTATTGTTACCGGTGTGCCGACAACTGAGCTGATATTGGCCGCCAGATCGGACTTATAGTGTTCAATTCCCGACAATAGCAGGCGTACACCGGTCAAGCCGATAGCTGCCGCAATCAAAGACCAGAAAATGAGATGCCGCGTTGCACGCGTAATATGATGGATCACTAAAAAAACCTGTAGGATGGGTAGTGCAAAGCGAAACCCATCAAAAATGCGATGTTCGGTTTGATGAGGTTCGCTCTCGGTAATTGTTCTTGCATTGCTCTACCTCCTCATAACCCACAGAAATGTGGAAAATGCGGATTTTGTAAGGAGCAAAATATCTGCCCATTCAGTCGAACCCATCTTACGATCTGTATATCTATAATGAAAAACAGTATGTATTACCCCTTATAGCAACACCACATCATACTGTTCCTGATTGTATTCGGCTTCGGCCCTGAACTTAATCCGTACACTCAAAAAGACTTCCAATTCCGCCAGCATATCCGCTTCTTCATCAAGCAGCATTTCCACAACTTCATTGGATGCCAGAACCAATATTTTCTGAACTTTGTACTGCCTGACTTCGCGAATAATTTCCCGGAATATTTCCAGGCACATCGATTCCGCTGTCTTCAAAACGCCGCGACCGCCGCAGGCGCTGCAAGGTTCGCAAAGTATATGCTCCAAGCTTTCACGGGTTCTTTTACGGGTCATTTCGACCAATCCCAGCACCGAAACTTCGGTAATGTTGGTTTTCGCGTGATCCTTTTCCAAATGCCGTTCGAACGCCTGCAATACCTGTTTTTTATGATCCTCGCTCTGCATATCGATAAAATCGATAATGATGATGCCGCCGAGATTTCTGAGCCTGAGCTGCCGGGAAATCGTCTGCGCAGCTTCAAGATTGGTTTTAAAAATAGTTTCTTCCAGATTACGGCCGCCGACATAACCGCCGGTATTCACATCGACAGTCGTCATCGATTCGGTTTGGTCGAACACCAGATGCCCGCCCGACTTCAGGTTGACTTTACGCTCCAGCGCTTTTTGGATTTCATCTTCAACACTGTAAATATCGAATACCGGACACTCACCGGTGTAATGTTCTATAACCGGCACAATTTCCGGTACAAAAATTTCCGCGAACTCGACCAGGCGATGATAAGTTTCTCTTGAATCCACCCGAACTCTTTCAATACCTTCCCTGTATAAATCTCTTAAGGTTCTGATACTGAGCGGTAAATCCTTATGGATAAACTGTTTGGGCTTGGCGTTGGCAATTTTGGCCGCTATCGATTCCCACAATTTCAGCAAAAATGTCATATCGGCAACCAATATCGCCTCATCAACGCATTCTGCCGCCGTTCTTGCGATAAAACCGCCGCATTTATGCTCCAGCCTGAACGTGTCGAGACAGACTCTTAACCGGGCTCGCTCGGGCTCGCATTCAATCCGCTGGGACACACCGGAATTGTGCGCATACGGCATATAGACCTGAAACCGCGACGGTATCGATATTTCCGTGGTTAAGCGCGCGCCTTTGCTGCCCAAAGGGTCTTTGACCACCTGCACGATAATATGTTGGCCTTCATGCAGATAATGCTCGATATTTTCCGAACCTTTTTTTTCCAGATCCTTCGCGCACAAATCGGAAAGATGCAAAAACGCCGCTCTGGGCAGGCCGATATCGACAAAAGCCGCCTGCATACCGGGCAGAACCCGGCACACTTCACCTTTATAGATGTTACCGACCAAGCCCCGTTGCCGTGTTCTTTCAATGATCAATTCCTGCAAGACGCCATTTTCAATAACCGCAACACGCGTCTCAGGCGGAGTAACGTTGATTAAAATTTCTTCACTCATTTGAAAAGACCTATGCCTTGCCTGGATAAAAGTTCTGCGGTTTCAAATAACGGCAAACCAACCACACCGGAAAAGCTGCCGCTAATCGACGCCACAAATACACCACCCAATCCTTGAATTGCATAACTGCCGGCTTTATCGGCCGGTTCGCCGCTTTGCCAGTAGGCCTCTATTTCGCATTCAGCCAATGATCTGAAAGTCACCTCGGTAATGCTTACCGCCTGATCGTGCTCTCGCCCCCTGAGCGAAATTGCACTATAAACTTGGTGCATTTTACCGGATAACAGTCTTAACATAGCAAGCGCGTCATCCCGATCTTTGGGTTTTCCCATAATCAAATCGTCCAAAACCACTGCGGTATCGGCAGCCAAAACCGGTAAGTTGTCGCCCAACTGCCGGACACACGCCGCAGATTTCTCAGCGGCCAATCGCTGCACATACGCCAAAGGCGCTTCATTGAGCAATGGTGTTTCATCGACATCGACCGCATTAACTTTATAAGTAACTTTAATTTGATCCAGCAGTTCCTTGCGGCGAGGAGAAGCTGAGGCAAGAATAATCTGCGCTGCCATTAGCGATGATAGGGATGGTTATGGAGGATACTCCAGGCGCGATAAATCTGCTCGGCGACGACAATGCGCACCAGCGGATGAGGAAATGTCAGTTTGGACAAACTCCATGACTCCCGCGCCAGCTGTTTGACTGAATCTGCCAGACCTTCCGGGCCGCCAACTAATAGCGAAACATGCTGCCCGCTTTCCTGCCAACGTTGCATCGCTTGCGCCAGATCGGGCGTCGTCCATGATTTGCCGGGTATATCCAAGGTTACAATATGCGTGCTTTGAGGGATTGCCGCGATCATCCGATCTCCTTCCTCTTTTACAATTCTGGCGACATCGCTGTTCTTGGTCCGTTTGCCCGGCGTAATCTCCTTAAGCACTAACTCGCATTCTCGGGGCAAACGTTTGGCATATTCATCATAACCCTGCTGTACCCAGGACGGCATACGGTTTCCTATTGAAATCAAATTTATTTGCATGCGGTGCAGGATACAGAGAACAGGCTTCTGATGCAATGAGGTCGAATGGAGTCGTATCCCATAACAAAAATAACTGACTGGAACTTAAGTAATGAGCTTACCAGCCGCTATATTAACAAACTGACACAGGAGTCATTACCGTGAACATTAAATCTTTAAAGCCGGCATTCACCGCGTCTGTTACCGACAGACTTGCGGTGCACACACCCTCCCTGGCGATAGCAGGATTAGCCATCAGCTTATTGATGACCTCTTGTACTACTGCCAAAGCACCGCCAACAATGGCGTTTTTTCCGCAAAAAACTATCAGCGCAATAGGCTATGGCACCGTTGAAAAAAGTGACCGGTATTCGCGATCGCAAATTAAATTAATGGCCATGAGAGCATCTAAAATGGATGCCTACAGAAGTTTGGCCGAGCAGCTTAATGGTATTCAATTGCGTGGGCAAACTACGGTTGGCGATGCGGAAGTCACCCATGACAATTATCAGATTTTCCTTAATGCTTATTTACGCGGAGCAAGGGTAAAAAGAACCTCAGCTATCGGCAGCGACATTTATGCCGGCGACGATACTTTTGAAACGGTTGTGGAGCTTGATTTGACGCCAAGATTCTATGAATGTATTAACGGTCCAAGCGAATTGATGAACCAGTGTCTCCAACAAAACATGGAAAGTCCGGCATCCAACACTGACGATAGCCCATCTAAAGTATCGAGCATTAACGGTTACAATTATCCCAATACCAAGGGATTTAACAACAAATAACCCAGCCAAAAGTCAGCCGAATCCTGATGGCGTGACTTTTTGTATTGTTGTATGACTTTATAAAGCTGTTATTGTCGTGAACAATTATTTTGAAAATTATCATAAATAGCATTTAATGATGACTTGCAGGAGCACCAGCTCCTGCTTACGCTCCTTGATCTATATAGTCCAAGTGGATGGCGTCCAGTAGAGCAATTCCAAGGCCAATATCTGTCCCTGTAGACACAGCAACAAACCGAGTTGATGAATGGCAAAAATAGTATTCAAATGCATATTGGTATCAGTCATCTTATTAAGCCAGTCATGCGCCACAGTTCAAAAACAACCTCCTACTAATGTAGTGACTGTTGAAGGTCAAGCCGCCATTAACAAAAGCATGCCGTTGTTAGCTAAAAAACAGGCATTGCAGGATGCTATCCGTCAGGCATCGATGCAATCGTCCGTAAATCTTCACAGCCAGACTACAGTCAACCAAAATAACGTTTCTATAGATACTGTTTCCCTGCGCTCCGCTGCTGCGGTGACCAATACCAAAGTGATTAAGGAATGGACTACCGATAATATCTATCATGTTGTCGCAATGGTGGAGCTATCCGCCGACAATTCCTGCACACCCCACTATCGAAAACGTATTATCGCAACCGCCTTCCCTTTAGTTAAACAAGAACAGGTAAGCGGCTACGAAACGCAGGATTTATACGGCGGCATTCCACGCGAGCTGAACAATCATTTAATTGAGTCCGGCGATTTTATAGGCAGCAACGCCACTAATATCAATTTATATCCAAGACCGGACTTGGCTCCGGAAATACAAGACCGCGCCGCCTATCGCCCATCAAAAGTCATGCAAATAGCCGCATCGAACGGTGTGCAATTGGTGCTGTCCGGTGTAATTAGGGATTTAGAGGTCGAATCCACTGAATACATGAGGGGCGCAGGGCCTTTGGCATTTGCCAGAAGTTTGGCGCGCGATGTCGTAGCCAGGCGCGGGGTTGGGATCGATGTTTTTGTACATGACGGATTTACCGGCGCATTACTCTTCCAGCAGCGTTATATTGACGATGTCATAGGCGATGTATGGATCCCCGCAACTTATACGGTAGGCAGTGAGCGCTTTAACTCCACTTCGACCGGCGCAAAAATAACCCAACTGATAGATCAGGCCAGTACGGATATTCGTCAGTCATTAAGTTGTTATCCTTTTGCCACGCGTATTATTGAAGTTAAGGATGACAAGGTGTTTATTGATGCGGGCGCGCAGGAAAAACTTAGCGTCGGTGATCAATTGGTGGTTTACAATACCGGCGGTGATGACTTGAATCTTGATGGCGGCCTCAGCTTTGTTGGTAAAGACAAGCAACCGGCCGGTGTGTTAACCATTCTTAATGTCACGCCCCGTTACTCCATAGGCAGCTTGGAAGCTCCTGCTCGTGATTTGGGCGTCAGGGTTGGAGACTGGGTAAAATCCTGGTAAACGGCTCGGCTCATTACAACCTAGCCTTGCTATACTGATAGCTTTAGACTATATATTTGCATTTACATTCACTTTTACCCGAGTCCATTATGGAAATTAAATCAAGCTTTTTCGGCGACCAAACCATTGACCCCAGCACCATCATTAATTTTCCTAACGGAATTCCTGGTTTTGAAGATCAAACCCGCTTCAAGCTATTTCATCAAGAAGGCGACAATCCCCTCATTTTCTGGCTGCAATCCTTAGACGATGAATCCCTTGCCTTTTCAGTTGCTCAACCCTCTATTTTCAATATCAATTACGACTTTGTATTAGATGATGCTGAAGAAGCCATACTGGGAATTGAAGATAATGCCGACGCGCTGATACTGATAATGTTACATAAAGATACATCCGACCAACCTGTCATTAAAGGGGCCATTAGATCCCCACTGGTAATAAACAGCGCAAAAAGAATAGGCTTGCAAAAAGTGCTTGCTCAAGTAGAACAAAGCATAACGCTGACCGACGCCAGCAATGAAATTAATGTTTCTGAGAGCGCATAAAGCCAATAGCAGGACGGATATCTCTTCGAAAAGAGCCCCAATATTCAATTTTTAGCAACACGCTCAAGCAATTAATAATTACTGCCGCTTTTTAGCGGCAGTTTTGCTGGTAAGGATACCGGCTAGAAAATTAATACCCAAGCGTTATTAAGTCTGAATCCCTTGATTTGCGCGCCATAAATCAGGCAATCAAGCTGAAGCGGCTTGGACAGGAATTGAACTGGCTGAACGCTGAACCTGGTTCTTTTCATTAAAATAAATCAGCGTAGGCTTATGACTTTCAGCTTCCTTTTGATCCAATATTGCAAACGCGCACACAATAATCAGATCCCCAGGACACGCTAAACGGGCCGCAGCGCCATTAACTGAAAATAACCCCGACCCTTCTTCAGCACGAATGGCATAGGTCGTAAAACGCGCACCATTATTGATATTATAAATCTGTATCTGCTCGTATTCCCTGATACCCGATAAATCAAGAATATTGCCGTCAATCGCGCAAGAACCTTCATAACCCAATTCTGAATGGGTCACCGTGGCTCTATGTAATTTCGCTTTAAGCATTGTGATTTGCATAATAAAAACTATCTAAATACCCTTGAGAACCGCGCATTATCCATTAATTGCAACAATGCATCAACTTTTAGCATTTTCCAAACCTTACAAATTCTGCTATAGCCTACCTGGAAAAACAAAGATTATCTATCAACCGGGTTTTGCCAAGCTTTGCTGCTGTCAACAAAACCAATTCTACATCATCCACATCTGCTTTTTTTAAGTCATTTGTCCTGCATATACTAAAATAATCCGGCTGAAAGCCTGCCTCCTGCAAAAACAGCAACGCCTTTCGCTCTATTTCTTCATAAGATTGCTGACCTGCTAAAATGGCATCACGCGCAACGCATAAAGATTGATACAGTTTGGCAGCGGCTGTTTTTTCCTCTGAAGTTAAATAACCGTTTCTGGAACTCATCGCCAAGCCGCTTGCCTCCCGAACTGTTTCCACACCGACTATGTCAACAGGGATATTCAAATCCCTGACCATCGTCCGTATCACCGTCAACTGCTGAAAATCTTTTAGCCCGAACAAGGCGACATCGGGTTGCACGATATTAAATAACTTACAAACAACTGTTGCAACGCCATTAAAATGTCCTGGCCTGGACGCGCCGCAATACCATTCAGACAAACCGGTTACAGATACAACCGTTTTGGCATCTTGCGTATAAACTTCTGAAACGGCAGGTTGAAACAACAAATCCGCGCCGGAGTCATTCAACTTTTCCTGATCTTCACGCTCGGTACGGGGATAAGTCTCAAAATCTTCGCCGATACCAAACTGGGTAGGATTTACAAAAATACTGACGACCACCCGATCCGCTTTTTTCTTGGCTTCATTTACCAGCTTTAAGTGCCCGGCGTGCAAATTGCCCATCGTTGGCACCAACGCAATACTTTGCCCTGCTGATCGCCATGCTCTTACAGCATCGCGTGATTCCGATATTGTATTAACTATCTGCATAAGCCTTAAAAACTATGTTCAGCCGCAGGAAACAAAGACTGCTTGACTGATTGGTGATAGGCATTGATAGCCTCCTCAATATTAGCTGCATCGCTCATGAAATTTCTGGAAAACCGCGGGCGTTTGATCGTACCGATATTGAGCATGTCATAAAGCACCAGCACTTGCCCATCGCAGTCTACACCGGCACCAATGCCTATAACCGGGATTGTTAACTGTGAGCTGATCTCTTTAGCCAAGGTTGCAGGAACACACTCCAATACCAGCAGGCCGGCACCCGCTTGCTGTAATTGATGGGCATCGGCAAGCATTTTTTCGGCAGCCGCCTGTTCCTTACCCTGAACCTTATAGCTGCCCAGTTGATTAATCGACTGCGGCAACAAACCTAAATGTCCGCAAACAGGAATACCCTGATCAACAAGGAAACTAACACAATCAATTCTCGGCCCTTCGAGCTTAACCATTTGCGCACCGCCAACCTGCATTAATTTAGCAGCATTTTTGGCCGCGATAATAGGGGTGGTATAAGTCATGAACGGCAAATCGGCGATAACGAACGAACGCTGACGAGAATTGCTAACACACCGGGTGTGATAAACCATGTCCCTGATGGTGACCGGCAGTGTTGAATCATGGCCCTGGATAACCATGCCCAGAGAATCTCCCACCAACATCATATCGACACCGACTTTGTCGATTAATGCACTGAAACCGGCATCGTAAGCGGTTAAACAAGAAATTTTTTCGCCGCGTTGTTTCATTGCAGCCAAGTCAGTAATTGACAACAGCTTTAACGTGGCTGTGGAAGCATATTGATTCATTTTATTCAGCGAAATAGCGGATTTACTGAAGCAAGGATCAATCAATCCAGCCGTTTCAGTTCATCCAGTGGACATAGGGCCAGCAGGTCGGCAATATTGCCTTTTCCGGGCACCACCAATTGCGGAGCAATCTCAAACAGGGGATACAAAACGAAAGCCCGCTCAGCCAAACCCGGATGCGGCACAATTAAATCAGGCAGCTCAATAAGCTGATCGTCATAGATCAACATATCCAAATCCAGCGTTCTTGCTCCCCAGCGCTCGGCTTTTCTGACCCGTCCGTGGTCATTTTCGATATGTTGCAGGCAACGCAGTAAATCCATCGGTGGCAAACCGGTTTCGACAGCCATCACCGCATTAACGTAATCAGGCTGATCCTGCGGCCCCATAGGCGAGCTATGATACAAACCGGAAAACGCCAATTCCTTAACTCCGGCTACGTGCGTTATTGCAGTACGCGCTGATTTTATTTGTTCGGCAGGGTCTGCCAAGTTACTGCCCAATCCTATATAAACAGTTACCAAATCAGTTTCTGAGTTTTGCATAGTTAGATACTTTAAGGCTCTGTTTTTGGCGAACTATCATTGGTCTTTTTATGATAACTTCTTTTGCGCACCGACTTGTTATTTTGAGTGCGGCGCGCGGGCTGAGTCATTTTTCTTTGTTCATTTTCACTGGCATTCTGATATTTTGTCCACCACTCGGCCAACTCGGGATCGGCACCTCCGGTCTCGGCACGTAATACCAAAAAATCATAACCCGCTCTAAAGCGTGGATGCCCGATCAAACGGCTGGGCTTAGATCCGATACGCGCATTAAATTTGGGCTGCATATTCCAAACCTCACGCATAGCCATACTAATATGACGAGGGAGAGCTGTACTTCTAACCTGACTGGCAATAATCTCATTGGCCGCATCCTGATAGGCAATGTATTCAACCTCGCCTTGCGCCATTTTTTCTTTGGCCAACATGCGTACGGGTTCCCACAAAAAGGCCGCCAATAAAAAGTAAGCGGTAACCGTTTTACCCTCGGCTATCCTGTTATCCGAATTTTCCAGAGCTTTAATTAACATCAACCGGGGGAATCCGTCTTCTTCAATCGCCAAACTGTTCTCAGTGGCAGGAAACAACACTTGAAAAAGCCCGTAATGCCTAAGCATTTCAAAAGTTTGCAACGCATAACCGGATAAAAACAATTTTAACGCTTCGTCATAAAGCCTGGCGGACGGTATGCTGGCCAGTAGCTGAACGTCGTTGTGTATCGCTTTCTCGCAATCACGATCCAGCTTGAAGCCAAGCTTTACGGCAAAACGCACCGCCCTTAACATGCGCACAGGATCTTCGCGAAAACGCATTTCAGGGTCGCCGATAAGCTTGAGTGTACCGGATTTATGGTCAGCCATGCCGCCGACATAATCCACTACCGAAAAATCCTTTATATTATAATAGAGTGCATTAACGGTAAAATCCCTGCGCCAAACATCTTCTTCAATCGTACCGTAAACATTATCCCGTAATAATCGCCCTTCCTTGTTGAGCACCTGCTTGTCGTTTTGCTCTTCTCCGGCACCTCGAAAAGTCGCAACCTCAATAATTTCCCGGCCAAAATGCACATGCGCTAGACGAAACCTACGTCCGATTAACCGGCAATTACGAAATACTTTTCTAACTTGATCAGGATCTGCATTGGTGACAACATCAAAGTCTTTAGGTTCCCGCCCCAACAATAAATCGCGCACGCAGCCGCCGACAAGATAAGCATCGAACCCTTCTTTTTGCAAACGATACAAAACCTTCAACGCATGCTCACTGATCTGGGATCGAGAAATATTGTGTTCCGCACGCGAGTATATTTTGACTCGTGCGTCGACCGGCTCAGCTTCATTTCTGGCTGATTTAATGATTTTTTTAAAGAAGTTTAAAATAGTCTTCACACCTTATTTATTTTTCTAATTATTTTGATTATATCATTGCTAATGAATTCTAACCCAATCCGCAAGTTTCTTTTACATTCCCCTTTTGAATGGAGTAGAATCATCACTCTGATTTTTTTCAAGCAATTCTAATTACATCGCGTTGCGTGTACCAGATAAAAAATCAGATAACCATTTTTTTAAACATTCGCACAAACATTAGCGTGCTTGACTGGAATTTGTTATGTTCAAAAAGATTCTTAATAGCTTAATTGACCAACCTTTGTTAACCAGCCTTTTTGCAACAGATTTTTTCATTCTTCTGTTTCATAGACCGCCATTCTTATTTTCTCTCGTAATGTTGGGAGCGCTAATGGCGATGTGCATGTATTTTGGTCAAAAACTAGCTTTATTTAAAATTTAATTGGTCGGCCAAACAAAAAATATACCGCAAAAACCAGGCAACGGTCCCGCTTCAAAACCTGGTTTTTTACGTCGCCTAACAGTAATACTTTATGATCTCCTGTTACTGATCGCCATTTTATTTGTCGCGACTGCAATATTGCTGCCTTTAAATGCAGGCGAAGCTTTCACCGCCCAACAATTCTTTTTCCCCATTTATCTACTGCTAGTCAGCTTCTTCTTTTACGCCTGGTTTTGGACTCATGGCGGACAAACATTAGGCCTGCGCGCTTGGAAAATAAAAGTACTCACACTGGATATGAAGCCCATCAGCTGGAAACAAGCTTTGCTTCGTTTCATGGCAGCCCTCTTATCGTGGAGTTTTTGCGGATTAGGTTTTTTGTGGATTCTTATTGATAAAAACCAACGCAGCTGGCACGATCATTTATCCAAAACAGCCCTTTTTTTTGACACTCAGGACCATCATTGAGCCACTACAATTACAAAACGCCAAGCCGCATAACTTACAAACAATAACTCGCGATGCCATCATGAATTGGTTTACTAAACTATTTCCCCAGAGCTCTACGCCCCTTCCGCCGGAAAAGAAACCAGACATCGCCTTCCCCACCAGTCCAAATAATATACTTACCTGCTCGGAACCTGTTTCCACCGAGCATAAAAAACTGCCGCTGACAGTTCTAAAAAAGCTGGCTCCACTTCGAGATATGGATGATGCCTATGTTCAGCAACTGGCCCACACTACATTACGCTATAGCCAGGGTTCTGTTATTTTCAGACTGGGCCAGAAAGCCAATTCCGTTTTTTATCTGCTTGAAGGAAGTGTTGAACTTCAGCCGGATAGCGACAACCGCTACACCCTGTCGGCAGAGTCATCGCTGGCCAATCTGCCGCTCAATAGCGGTAAGCTTTGCGGTTCAACAGCATTCGCTAAAACAGACATCACTATCTTGGCAATTGCAGGAGAATTTATCTGTCGATGGTCCGGAAAAAGCATCCAACAGACTATTTCCGTTGAACTCGTTGATATTGAATTGCCCAAACAAATTGCCGGCAACCGTTTTTTTACCAGTTTTTCGAGCGCCTACCGGGAAAACAAATTAAGCCTACCCTCATTGCCCAATGTCGCTTTAAAACTGAAAGAGGCAATGGAAAAAGATTTGGGCCTTCGAGAAGTCGTTAAAATTATCGGCGTAGATGCATCCATCGTCGCCAAACTTATCCAACTGGCCAACAGCCCGATATATTCGCCAATATCACCGATTACCAACTGCCATGCGGCTGTTACCCGATTAGGCCTGGATCAAACCCGCAAACTGGTCATGGGCATCAGCCTGAAACAATTATTCCGCTGCCAAGACCAGCAATTGATGGAAAAAATGCAAACCTTGTGGAAAAACAGCCTCTATATATCCAGCTTGAGTTTTGTGCTCGCGCAGGAAAACGGCACAGTCAACCCTGAAGATGCCCTATTAGCCGGCTTGGTTAGCGATATAGGTACGATACCGGTATTGCATTTTGCCGAGCAGAACCCCAATGAATACCCGAACCTTGATGTATTGGAATCGGCCATCCCGTTTTTAAGTCCGCCGGTCGGCTCGCTAGTGCTGCATACATTGGGCTTTACTCCGGAATTAGCAGCCATTCCCAAATACGCCGAAGACTGGTTCCATGAAAGTGACGGCGATAAATTGAATCTGGTCGATATCGTCATACTGGCCAAATTGCACAGCTATTTCGGTACCCACAGAGCCAAGGAAATACCGTATATGAACTCGATACCCGCCTACATTAAACTTAAAAACAGCAAATTAACCCCCGACTTTTCCCTGGACGTACTGCACAAAGCAAAAAATCGCATTCATGCAGCCATGAACTTTCTTTCTTGAGATTACTATGAATAATCCATTATTAACCAACTCCACATTGCCGTTGTTTTCCCAAATAAAACCGGAACACGTCGTACCGGCAATCGATCAATTATTAGCCGAAGCACGCTCGTCTGTAGAACAACATCTCCAGTCCACACAAAATTACACATGGAAAAACCTGATCGAGCCATTGGAAGATGTCGACGATAAGCTCAACAAAGCCTGGTCCCCGGTCAGTCACATGAATTCCGTGGTCAACAGCGATGAGTTGCGCGATGCCTACAACGCCTGTCTGCCTAAGCTCAGCGCCTATTCGACTGAAATGGGACAAAACGAAGCTTTGTTTAAAGCCTATCAATTTATTGCCGAAAGCGATGAATTTGCAACACTGGACATCGCCCAGCAAAAAATCATTCGCAATGCGTTAAGAGATTTCAAATTGTCCGGCATAGACCTGGATAATGAAAAAAAGCAACGCTACAAAGAAATCAGCCAGGAATTATCCGCTCTTGCCAGCAACTACGAAGAAAACGTGCTGGATTCAACCAATGCCTGGAGCAAGCTGATCAGGGATGAACAGGACTTGGCCGGTTTGCCTGAATCCGCTTTGGCTCAAGCCAAACAAACCGCTGAAAGCCATAACCAAGACGGCTGGATGATCACCCTGCAATTTCCATCCTATATTTCGGTCATGACTTACGCCGACAACCGCGAATTACGCCGCGAACACTACGAAGCCTTCGCAACCCGCGCTTCCGACCAAGGCCCGCATGCCGGACAGTGGGACAACAGCGAAAACATGGAAAAAATCCTGGCCCTGCGCCATGAAAAAGCCCGTTTGCTGGCATTCAACAATTACGCGGAATTGTCGCTGGCTGCCAAAATGGCTGAAAAACCGGATGACGTGACCCGTTTTCTCGAAGACTTGGCCGACCGCTCTTGGCGGCATGCGCGCAAAGACTTGGCCGAACTGCGTGAATTCGCCAAACAACACTATGGTATTAATGACCTGCAATCCTGGGATATGGCCTATTTCTCTGAAAAAATGCGCCAGCATTTTTACCAGTTGTCGCAAGAAGAAGTTAAAACCTATTTTCCAATCACCCGCGTCTTGCCGGGCTTATTTGCAATCGTAGAAAAACTGTACGGCTTGCAGATAACCGAGATCAACGATTTCGACAGCTGGCATCCCGATGTGCGTTTTTTCCAGATCCATGACCAAACCGGTTCACTACGCGGCCGGTTTTATCTCGATCTTTACGCCCGTTCCAAAAAACGCGGCGGCGCCTGGATGGACGATTGCGTCAGCCGCAAGAGATTCGACGATACCATTCAAACTCCAGTCGCCTATCTGACCTGCAACTTCACTCCGCCAACCGGCGATACACCGGCATTGCTGACCCATGACGAAGTGACCACGCTGTTTCATGAATTCGGTCACGGCTTGCACCATATGCTCACCCAGGTCGACCATCTGGGCGTTTCAGGCATTAACGGCGTGGAATGGGATGCGGTCGAGCTGCCCAGTCAGTTCATGGAAAACTGGTGCTGGGAAAAGGAGGCGCTGGCGCTGATGTCGGGCCATTATCAAACCGACGAGAAATTGCCGGATACCTTATTTGATAAAATGATCGCCGCAAAAAACTTCCAAGCAGGCATGATCATGGTAAGGCAATTGGAATTCAGCCTGTTCGATTTTCGGATTCACCGGGATTACGACCCAGAAAAAGGCGGTCGCATCTATGAAATTCTGGAGCAAGTCAGGGAACAGGTCGCCGTTGTCCAGCCACCGAAATTTAACCGTTTTGCTCATAGCTTCGGACATATTTTTGCGGGCGGTTATGCGGCGGGCTATTACAGCTACAAATGGGCCGAAGTGCTGTCCAGCGATGCTTTTTCGCTGTTTGAAGAAAAAGGCATTTTTGACCAGGAAACCGGCAAAGCTTTTTTAACCAACATCCTCGAAAAAGGCGGTAGTCAAAACGCAATGGAGTTATTTATCAACTTCCGCGGCCGCAAACCCACCATTGATGCGTTACTCAGACATAACGGCATCGCGGCATGATCTACAAAGACCTGCGCGACTTTATCAAACAGCTGGAAAAACAGGGAGAGCTAAAACGCATTACCGTTGAAGTCGATCCCTATCTGGAAATGACCGAAATCTGCGACCGCACCTTAAAACAGGGCGGTCCCGCATTGCTATTCGAAAATCCAAAAGGCGCAAATATTCCAGTGCTGGCCAACCTTTTCGGTACGCCCCGCCGTGTCGCAATGGGCATGGGCGCTGACTCCGTCACCGAGTTACGCGGCATCGGCGAGCTGCTGGCTTACCTGAAAGAACCCGAGCCGCCCAAAGGCATGAAAGACGCTTGGGAGAAGTTCCCAGTGTTCAAGCAAGTGCTGAATATGGCGCCTAAAATTATCAGCTCGCCGCCGTGCCAGGAACTGGTTCGGGAAGGCGACGAAATCGATCTCGGCGTTTATCCTATCCAGACCTGCTGGCCGGAAGATGTCGCTCCGTTGATTACTTGGCCGTTGGTGATTACCAAAGGCCCGAATAAAGACCGGCAGAATCTGGGCATCTATCGCCTGCAAGTCATCGCCAAAAACAAAGTCATTATGCGCTGGTTGGCGCATCGTGGCGGTGCATTGGATTTTAAGGAATTTCAGGCCGCCCATCCGGGCAAGCCTTTCCCTGTTTCCGTGGCCCTGGGCGCCGACCCTGCAACCATACTGGCCGCCGTCACGCCGGTACCGGACTCGCTGTCCGAATACGCATTCGCCGGTTTATTGCGCGGCAGCAAAACCGAAGTCGCCAAATCGTTAATTAACGATTTGCAAGTCCCGGCCAGCGCTGAAATTGTGTTGGAAGGCTTTATCTATCCCGGCGAATTCGCCGCTGAAGGCCCTTACGGCGACCACACCGGCTATTACAACGAAGTCGCCGACTTTCCGGTGTTCACGATCGAAAGAATCACCCAGCGCCAAGCGCCGATCTATCACAGTACCTATACCGGTAGACCACCCGACGAACCGGCCATCCTCGGCGTTGCATTAAATGAGGTGTTCGTACCGATTTTGCAAAAGCAATTCCCGGAAATCGTCGACTTCTACCTGCCCCCGGAAGGCTGCTCGTACAGGATGGCCGTGATCAGCATGAAAAAGCAATACGCCGGTCACGCCAAACGCGTGATGCTGGGCACTTGGTCGTTCCTGCGCCAGTTCATGTACACCAAGTTCGTGATCGTTGTCGACGACGATGTCGATGTGCGCAATTGGCAGGATGTGATCTGGGCGATGACCACACGGATGGATCCCGCCAGGGACTTGACCATATTGGAAAACACACCAATTGATTATCTCGATTTCGCGTCGCCGGTTTCAGGCTTGGGCTCCAAGGTGGGATTTGACGCGACCAATAAATGGCCGGGGGAAACCAATAGGGAATGGGGCAGGACTATTGTGATGTCGCCGGAGGTGGTTAAGAGGGTGGATGAGATGTGGGATAGCTTATTTTAGGACTCGCTCGCGGGGCATGCTGCCCCGTCCCACCTAGGACACCAAATTAGCCAACCATTCAGAAGGCTTCCGACTATGAGCGCGTTGGAATGTCAGACACAAAATGCATGCCCGACCTTCTATCTACATTACTAGGAATTAAGGAGTTTACATGAATGTTCAAGAATTTATTTCAACGTATCGAAATCATCCAGTGCTCTTCGTGGGAGCAGGAGTTAGCCTCCGATATTTAAATGATTCGTATACATGGGACGGATTACTTCGTAAGATTTCACATGATTTAAAAGGAAATGTTGAATATTATCTCGACATTAAATCTAGTTGTGAGACTGGTGGACAATATGGCTTTTCAAAAATGGCGGGGCTTATTGAGAAAGAATTTAACTCCGTTTTACTCTCTGATCGCAACGGAAAATTTAAGGAAGTTAATGATACTTTCTACGAGAATATGGAACAAGGCATTAATTTTAGTAGGTTCAAAATATACATATCGAAACTACTTTCTTCTATTGATATTAAAGATGGTATGACGGAAGAAGTTTCGGAGCTAAAAAAGATAAGAAAAAACATCGCATCAATTATTACAACTAACTACGATAAACTTATTGAGTCCGTATTTGAATTTCAGCCTTTGATTGGCAATGACATTCTATTAAGCAATCCATATGGTTCTGTATATAAGATACATGGATGTGTTAGTGATCCATTGAAGATCATTATTACAGACAATGACTATAAAAAGTTCGATGATAAATATGAATTAATTAGGGCACAATTGTTATCTATATTTATTCATAATCCTATCATTTTTATGGGGTATGGCATTGGAGATGAAAATATAAAGAGCTTGCTGAAAACTATTTTTACTTATGTAGAACCTAACTCTCAAGATGCAAATAAAATAAAAGATAACTTTTTATTGGTAGAATATGAGCCCTGTTCAAACTCGTTAGAAATATGCGAACATGATATTGATTTAGAAGGATTTTCAACCATACGCATCAACAAGATTAAGACTGACAATTTTAAAGAAATATATTCAGCCTTATCAAATTTAACACTGCCGATATCCGCTATGGATATTAGGAAAGTACAAAGCATAGTGAAAGAAATATATTCGGGTGGTGATATTAAAGTCAATATTACTGAGGATTTGGATTCTCTAGATAATAAAGACAAGATAATTGCTATTGGATCACCAAAAACAATCCAATATCAATATCAAACATCTGCTGAAATGATGTCCAATTACTTTAATATCATAGACGAATCAAACTCACAGTTGCTTACATTAATAAACAAATACACAATACAAAGCAGTCAATATTTTCCAGTGTTTGGATTTAGCAAAATATACTCTGAAATTAATAACATTGAGACTTTAAAAAAAAGACAAAGAGCCAAAGTTAAATCAGCACTAGAATCAATAGCTTCAACTTGTAAAATTGCGCATAATACAATTGACTCTATATTCTCGGATGATAGCATTACCGAATGTAACAAGAATAATGCAATATTTTGGCTGACATGTAATGGAGAGCTTCCGCTACATGAGGTTGAAAAATATTTACGAAATTTTTCTGATAAGTCCAACACTCCTTACCGGAAAATATTATGTGCTTATGATCTAAGAATGCATGATGATCAAAGCCATAATGCTGTAACACAACAGCCGTTCGTTAGCCCTGCAAGTCATTAAGCTTCAGGCCGGTATGTTTGAAAATGCGAGGGCCAGCCGGTTCTAGCTAACGTACGATATGCGATCTTGATTGACGTTTAATTTCCCAGCCGATGCTAAGCAGTGCGGCAAGAACTCGTTTGGCCTTTGCCGAAGGCCATTGACTCATGCAGCAACAAGTTGAATATTGATTGGAATGGGACGGCTTTCCCCGGTTTCGATGCGCTCGGCCAGTGCGCGAAGAGCTAATATTTCAGCCTTAGCCATTGCTTCGTCGGCGGTAGCGCCATACGTTAATACGCCGGGAATTTCCGGAACCTCTGCTAACCAGCGACCATCGTCCTCACGCTCATACTCAATATGAAAATTCATGATGTCTCCAGAAGTGGAAGCTCAGTAGGGTACGCTGGGTAGAGACTATAGCCGATACCCATCATAATCAATTATCGATGCGCTGGGTTTCACTTCGTGCTTTACAAGTCGCTACCGCTCTACCCATCTTACCCGGATATTGAATCAATCCGGCTAACAATCTCGCTGGACGCCAACTCCAAACCCTGCTTATAACATTCACTGGCTCTGTCTTTATCGCCTTGGGCAAACAACAAATCGCCGAATATTTGATAAGCCGGAACTGTAGGTTCGATTGATAGGCTTTTGGTCAGGTAGGTTGTCGCTTTTTGGTTATCGCCGCATTTCATGCTTAACTTACCCAGAACGGTCAGGAACACCGCATCCCGAGGATGCATAAGCAACCATTGCTCGGCGGTTTCAAGCTGTCTTGCAATATCAATCGATTGCACATTGCCATACAACACGACCAACGTTTGATCCCAGGTTGTCGACAAGGCTCTTGCCAAGCCGCCTTCAACCTTTGCGCCCGCTCCTGCGTCAATCATTGCAGCAAAATAGATCGCCGAAACGCCTTTCATGTTTTTTATGTAATCGGGAATTTCTGCCCACAGCGATTCAATTTCATCAACACTGCCTCGCTCGGCCGCCTGCTTTAATAATTTGCTGAAAGCTTCGGTCTCCAGCAGCTTTATCTCGGCTTCCATCAACACTTTATTGTTGTTCAATGATGGAATCAGTTTTCGGATGCCTTCCCAATCACCGGCTTGTTGATAAGCTTGGTGTAACAATTTTAAAACACTGGCATGAGTCGGATCGATGGAATGCAGGCGTGTCAGTGTCTCCAGGGCTTGTTCGAATTGTTTTTCCGATAAATGCAGTTCCGCCTGAGTCAGGCCTATTGCGACATCAGAACCCGGCGCCTGGTCGGCTGCTTTTTTTAGATATTCATCTCTCTTGTCAATCGCACCACGGGATTGCGCGGCTCTTGCTGCGGTCAGGTAATGGATCAACGGCGCGCCACTGTGCGAAGCATGCTTGATTAATACTTTTTCGGCTTTTTCCCAGTTGCCTTCTGCGGAATCAACCAGACCTGCAATCAGCGCTTCTTGAGAACGGTTGAATTTGATGCTGTTGCCTCGATTTTTGATTTGGCCCGGCAATCTGAGCAGCCAACCTAAGAACCTGAATAAAATGTAAAATACAAAAAAGCCCATGATCAGGCTAACCGTAAAAACGATTAATGAGGTTTCCAGGGACCAGTATCCGATACCTATCAGAACATAACCGGGATTCTCAAATCCGCCCAACCATTTATTGGCAAGAAATGCGGCGGCAACGGCGATAAGCAGCGAACCCAGAAAATACAGTATATTTTTCATTATGTACTCTCTGGATTATTGTGCGGCAGGTGCTGCTTCAACCGGCTTAGATGTCTCCGCAGGCGGAGCAGGTTCTGCCGGCTTTACCGCTTCGGCCGGATTGGCTGGCTCAACCGGTTTTGGAACCTGTTCGGATTTGGTTTTTTCAGCGGGCGGCATCGCCTTATCGGCTTCCAGCCTCAGCTTGGTAATATCCCTGAGCATTTTTAACGACAGGCTGATATCAGGGAAATGACTGCGGATTTTAATAGCATTAAACCTGTCCAGCTCGGCGACAAACTTATCCGTTTCTGCGTTCTTGGCAAAGTTTTGTCCGGTCCATTTTTTGGCATCGGCCAAGCTGGATTGGTAAAGTTGCTCATTTTGCTGAACCAGGGCGACTTTGACCATCTCCAGCTTCACTCTTAACTGCTCACGGATAAACTGCGCTTCTTCCGGCGTTAATATCTCTTTGATCGGATGTTCGGTATGCCTGAGGGTCACCATCCCTTCCAGTTGCCCCAAGGTCGAATCAAGCAAGGTTTGGCCTTCCTTATCGGTCGGCTCCGGTGCCGGCTTCGGCTGAGTTAACGTTTTTCCTGTATAAGGCAAAAACAAGGTTAAGGTATCGACCTGATCTTGCAGCGCTTGAATCGAGGCATACATACCCACGATATCGGCAACGGCAACATTACGGATAGCGGTAATATCCTTGGCGATTTGCTCGCGCACTTTAAATGCACCAGCATCCCCGCTTTCCCTGAGCCGTTGATCCGCCGCTTCCAGTGCTTCGCGGGTGGTATTTACATCGCCCATCAAATACAGGCGCTGATTGGCTATGCTTAACAAATATTCCGCATCGGCAATTAACCAGTCGCCGCGGGTCTTGCCTAATTGTCGTTGTACCTGGGAAATTGCGGCATTTAATTCGTTCCGAGCGCTGTCGAGTTTTTCGTTATGTAGCTGGGAAAAATCCGCCAGGGTTTTAGTAAAATGAGTGTCTTTCCCGGCAACATCGGCTTCGACGGTTGCCAGTTGGGATTGAATGGCTGCAAGTTGCGCCTGATAACCGCTAATCTGTTTAGATAATTCGATTAGCTGCATATCGCCTTTATTAACTTCGCCGCCTAAATTATCCTGCTGAGAGCGCAATTGCTGAAAAAGATAAAATCCGGCACCTGCCACACTTATGATGATGAGCAGCATAATGATGCCGAACCAGAGTCCGCTACGCGACCTGTGAGCTTTATTATTCTCGCTCACATTCTGTTCTTGTTGTTCACTCAATTCGGCCACTCTATTCCCCTGTCACACACTTTTATTACTGTCTCAAGAATTGCTGTATCGATAGGACTATCCGTCACAGTAATTCGATTAAATCCCATATCGGCAGCTATGCACCTGATTCTATCGCTAACTACCACTAAAGGTATCAATGACAATAGCTTATTATTTTCACCCAGCATTAAATTCAAATTTTGCAATGCTTCGGCACTGGTTACGGTAATGACGTCCAGGCTGTGTTGTGCAAGCAACTCGACAATCGGCGAGCTATCGATATGGGGGATTATTCTTTTATATACTTCCAGATAATTAACTTCTGCGCCTCTGCTGCGTAACGTAGTTGCCAGCTGTTCACGTCCGCCCTCACCGCGAACGATTAAAAAACGCTGCTTCTCGACTTGCTGTAATTGCGGCATCGCCAGCAACGCTTCACTGTTATAACCATTCTCAGGAACCAAATCGACAGGTAACCCGGCCATTTTCATGGCTTGTGCGGTTGACTGGCCCACGGCGGCAAAACGCACAAATTTCGTGCGGGGTATTTTGCCACTATTCGCCTTTAGAGCAAAATTTACTGCATTGGCGCTGATAAAAATAACCCAATGGAAGCTGTCCAGGTTCGCCAACGTATTTTTTATCTCTTCGGCAGCATCCCTCGGTACGATGTCCAATGTCGGAAACCGAACGGATATCCCGCCGCTCTGTTCAATTAAACGGCTCAGGCTTTCCGCCTGATGCTCAGGCCGGGTCACTAAAACGCGTATGCCGTTCAACACTTCACTCAACGGGCCTGCTCCTCGACAACTGCTCCATGCATTGATCTATCTCCTGTATCACTGCATTTAATGAAACAACGCTTGCAGAATTTTATCTGCACCTTGAGCCAATAAGTCTTCCGCAATCGTTTTACCAATGGCTTCGGCCTCGTCCAGTCCCCCTGTCCGCTCAGCCCGATAGATCAAGCTGCCGTCTGGGCTACCGACCAAACCGCGCATAAACAACCGTTCACCTTGCACCTGTGCGAACCCGGCAATCGGTACTTGGCAACCGCCATTCAAACGTGCGTTCATTGCTCTTTCCGCCGCTACGCACAGTCCGGTTTCGCCATCATGCAATGCGCTCAACATTTCATTGATTTCGAGATCATCGCTACGGCATTCTATGCCAATGGCGCCTTGGCCGCTTGCAGGCAGACTGATGGTAGTTTCCAGGCATTGGGTGATACGCTCGGCCATGCCCAATCTTTTTAATCCGGCTGAAGCCAGAATAATGGCGTCATATTCACCGGCATCCAGCTTAGCCAAGCGGGTGTTGACATTGCCTCTTAACGACAATATTTCAGCATTGGGGTAAAGTTCTTTAATCTGGCATTGTCTGCGCAAGCTCGACGTGCCGATCCTGGCATTAGCCGGTAAGTCGTGTAACGTCGAATAATGCTTGGAGACAAATGCATCGGTCGGATCTTCGCGAGTCAAAATCGCCGCCAAATGCAAACCGTCCGGAAACTCTACCGGCACATCTTTCATCGAATGCACGGCAATATCGGCCAATCCTTCCAACATACCTTGCTCCAGCTCTTTAACAAACAAACCTTTGCCGCCAATCTTGGCTAAAGGCGCATCAAGGATCTTATCGCCTTGAGTGGTCATTTTAACCAGCTCAGTCCTGCATCCCGGAAATATTTGCTCCAACCGTTCTGCAACATGTTCTGCCTGCCATAACGCCAAAGGACTCCTGCGCGTTGCAATGCGAATAATTTTTTCAGTCAAAAGAACACCATTCATATTTCAACAATAAATATTTTTAATTATAACCCGTGTAAGTTGATGACGGTTAATCGAACTTGAATTACCGGTCCGGGATGTGGATAAGGAGCGTTAGCAGGAGCAATCGCTTTAGCTGTATAATTTATATATTTAAGTCAATCTGCAAAAAACCACCATGACCAACGTTAATTCCGACAAGCTTTCCAGCGCCCGTTTTGCCCAAGCAACCGATGCCTTCGTTGAAGTGTTCACAGCTTCTGTCGATTTTGACCAACGTATGGCGCAACAGGACATTGAGGGCTCGATCGCCCATGCCAAAATGCTCAGCGCTTGCGGCATCCTGACTGAACAGGAACGCGACGCTATTATTGTCGGCCTTACTCAAATCGGTCAGGAAATCATTAACGGCGAATTTGTCTGGTCGATCAAGCAGGAAGATGTTCATATGAACATTGAAGCCCGCCTGACTGATTTAATCGGCATTGCCGGAAAAAAATTGCATACCGGGCGCTCCCGCAATGACCAGGTGGCGACGGATATTCGTCTTTACCTGCGCAGTGAAATCAAACAGATTTTAGGCCAGCTCACCCGCCTGCAAACAGCTATTCTGGACTTGGCCGAGCAACACGCCGACACTATCATGCCGGGTTTTACCCATTTGCAGGTCGCCCAGCCGATTACTTTCGGCCATCACCTGATGGCCTGGTTTGAAATGCTCAGCCGCGACCGGGAAAGACTCCATGATTGCTGCAAGCGCGTCAACATCATGCCTTTAGGCTCTGCGGCATTAGCCGGAACCAGCTATCCGATAGACCGCCAGATGACTTCCGATTTGCTTGGTTTCAGCCGACCCTCAGCTAACTCGTTGGACTCGGTCAGCGACCGTGATTTTGCGATTGAGTTTACGGCGGCCGGCAGCTTAATCATGATGCATTTATCACGCTTTTCCGAAGAATTGATCTTATGGTCCAGCGCCCAGTTTGATTTTATCGAAATGCCCGATGCCTTTTGCACCGGCTCCTCGATTATGCCGCAAAAGAAAAATCCCGACGTACCCGAACTGGTGCGCGGTAAATCAGGGCGTGTAACCGGTCATTTGGTTTCACTGCTGATGCTGATGAAAAGCCAACCGCTGGCTTACAACAAAGATAACCAGGAAGATAAAGAACCGCTTTTCGATACCGCAGATACTTTAATTAATTGCTTGCGGGCTTATGCGGACATGGTTCCTCATATCGAGGCCAAAAAAGCCAATATGTACAACTCAGCAAAACGCGGCTTTGCCACGGCCACAGATCTTGCCGATTATCTGGTACGTAAAGGCATGGCTTTTCGCGATGCCCATGAAGTCGTGGGCCTGGCAGTTCGTTTAGGACTGGAAAGCCAACGCGATTTATCCGAACTCTCCCTGTCAGAGCTACAGCATTTTTCGGGATTAATTACCGCTGATGTTTTTGATTATTTAACGCTGGAAGGCTCGGTTTCGGCCCGTAAACACATTGGCGGCACGGCTCCCGATACGGTCAGACTCGCCATCCAAACCGCACGGCAACAGATAACTTCAGATTAAAATAACGTCTTAGCCATGACCAGACCACACCACGAGCCTGCTATCCATTTAGGCTCTCCCGGCGAAGAGATTAGCATACAAGATCTCCAGACTATCAAGCACCGGTTTAAACGCTTGAACCGGTTACGCGAACAACGCGTCCAGGAGTTTTTGCAACCTCGCCAACAAGCATTTCTGGATTTATTACCCCTGCTTTTCCATTGCAACTTCCCGATGTTACCGGGATTTATTTCCTCGACGACACCAGCAGGAATACCTGAATACAATCCTGGCATCCAGACCATAAATGCCGCCAGGCAACTTGCAAAGAATTTCAATTATACCCGTCCGGCATCGCACATTTACCCCATTGAAGGCCTGTTCTTAATGGGCAGTGTCGGCAGCATCGCTTTTTCCAAAACCAGCGACATGGATATCTGGCTATGCCATCAGTCCGGCTTATTGCCCGGCGCCATTGATGAGCTGCAAAAAAAAGCCACCGCAATAGAGATTTGGGCGGCATCATTGGGTCTGGAAGTGCATTTCTTCCTGATGGACAGTAAACAATTCGTGCTCGGCCAAAACACCCCGATTTCCACAGAGAGCAGCGGTCAAACACAGCATTATCTATTGCTTGAAGAATTTTACCGGACGGCAATTTATATTGCAGGAAAAAGCCCTGCATGGTGGTTGGTTCCCCCTCACGAAGAAGGCAACTACACCGCCTATATCAAACATTTAATAGCCAATCTGTTCATTCCCGAGCATGAGCTTATCGACTTTGGTGGTTTCGATGCCGTCCCCGCTGAAGAATTTACCAGCGCAACCCTTTGGCATCTTTATAAAGCACTGCATTCGCCGCATAAATCGCTATTGAAACTGATGTTAATGGAATGCTATGCCAGCGAATATCCCAAGACTGAATGGCTGTGCCAAGACATAAAAAAAGCCGTTTATCAGGGCGACTATATGACGGCCGATCTCGACCCCTATTTGCTCATTTATCAAAAAGTCGAAAAATATCTGCAAAAAGCGCATAGCCATGGAAGATTAGCCCTTGCTCGTCAATGCTTTTATTTAAAAGTGATGGGGTCATCCGATAATACTATGGACTCCCAGACCAGAGCTGTCAGGGAGAAATATATGCTATCTATTGCTAAAAACTGGAATTGGCCAACATCCACTATTGATAACCTTAAATACCAGCGGCTCTGGAATATAAAAAAAGCAACATCGGAACATGCCGTTATCGTGCAGCAATTGACCCACTGTTATCGCATGATCATGGGATTCGCCAGAAGCTATGTAGCCCAAAACCAGGAAAACAGTAATGACCTGAAATTGATCGGTAGAAAGCTTCACGCCTTTTTGGAAAAAAGACCCGGTAAGATTGAAATCATTACCACGCGCTCCGAAGTCCACTCAAAAGAAAATATATTATCTATCGTAGAAGATCGTCTTCCGGGCGGCGACAATGGCTGGGCTTTGTACCTGAAAAACATACAGATGACTAACGCCGCAGATTTTGACCCCATACAAAAATGCCGGTCTCTGATCGAAATCCTTTGCTGGCTGATCATCAACGGACTCTATCACAAACAACTAAAGCTCCAATTCAGTTCGCATTCCCTTAAGATGCCGAATGAAGAATTGCATTCAACCCTGACACAAATCAATCTTTTTTTAACCCGGAACTTTAATTACGACCCTTCGCTGGAAACCTACCAAACCCTCAAAGCTCAGTTGAATTCACTGATTATTATCAATATGGGAATATCGGATGACGACGACTTGTGCGTTATGAGCGAGCGTTCCGATGCGTTAAGTTACGGCATGAGCCGCCAGTGCTTTATCCAAACTATCAACAGGATTTCACTGTCCAGCTGGGGAGAAATCACAACCAGTCAGGATGAAGGTATAGAGGGGCTGTTTAATTGTTTAACGGACATCATTAATAACAAAAAGCCGCCATCTGTGAGCGACCTGAAGTTTATTTGCCACACTCCGGCCCGGGCCAAGGGTATTATTCTTCGCGTTGAAGCTGTATTTAACAACTTGGTTAGAATTTTTGCCAAACAACATCATAATCGCTCACCCCGCTATATTTTACCCGGCGGAACTTCATTTTATGTTTTTCAGTCGACAAATAAAGCTCTAAGCTACAAAGAGCTGGCGACAAAAAAACTGTTATTAAATGAATTAGCCAGCCCTCAAGAACAGTTCAGCACCATTCATTTTGACCAGACCGTCCTCGAAAACACGCCTATCCATCTTATTTACTCGCTGAACAGGCCGCAAGTGATTCAGCTTTTTTACTATGAAAGCAAAGCCGACACCAGTGTCTATATTGTTGATGAAAAAGGAGCTTTATATATGCAGCAGCATAGCAAAACAAATCCTAACCATCTGCTAAAGCAATACTCCATTTTTTTAGAATCGCTACTCAACCGCAATCTTTTTGAAACGCTTTTGACGATTGAATATTACGAAATCAAGAAAAATCCGACCGGCGTTTTTTCTTATAACCCGGTACAACTGAAAGCAATATCCTCAAACCAGGAATTAAGCTTGCGCATCACCGGGGAAGATACTCATAAGGGCATTATCTATTCGATCTATTGTAATGAAAAAGAGTTTTCCTCGCTGGACCACGGCAATCAAGTTTTTTTTGCCGCTTACCAACATATACTCCAGTTCAGGAACGGTAAGATTAATTATCCGATTCATATTACTGACATCGACTTGCCGCTTTCCGCATTCCGCATCGACAACCCGGGAAAACTGCAAACTATTCATTATTTAAACTACAAACAGAAAATAGAGGATAAATTTAATATTTAATTTTACCTATTTATTAAATCGTCCTTCTGGAGCAGCTCGACAAACTCATCCGCCGGCAGAGGCTGACTCTTAAGATAGCCTTGGTATAAATCACAATTTTGCGTTTGCAGGAAAGCCAGCTGTTCCAGCGTTTCCACACCTTCCGCCAACACCTTAAAGCCTAAGATATGCCCCATTGCTACAATGGTCGCTGCAATTTCCATATCGTCTTTATTATGAGGAATATCATCGATAAAACTTTTATCGATTTTCAATACGTCCAAAGGAAAGTGTTTGAGATAGGTCAATGACGAATAACCGGTGCCGAAATCATCAATAGCAAGATGAACACCTTGAGCATGCAGGCTGTTCAGAATATTTGTCGTTTTATCCTGATTCTCCATCAATCCGCTTTCGGTAATTTCCAATTCCAGCTGCCCTGCCGGAAAACCGGTATCTCGCAGCACCGTTGCAACCAATGCGCTAATGTCACTGCGCCGGAATTGGTGCGGAGAAACATTAACCGCCAGAGTTATCGGCGGCAGCCCCATCTCCAGCCACTGCAGGCCTTGTCGGCAGGTTTCGCGCAGCACCCATTCGCCAATCTCCACAATTAAATTGGTTTCTTCGGCAATAGGAATAAAGCGGCAAGGTGGAATCAATCCTTCGACCGGATCCAGCCAGCGCACCAACGCCTCAGCGCCGACAATACGCCCACTGGCGATATCCATTTGCGGTTGATAGAACACCCTCAACTCCTGCTGTTTAATCGCCTTGCGCAGACGCGCTTCCAATGCGATACGCTGACGGACAGCAATCGTCAAATCTTCGGAAAAGTAAGCAAAACAGCCGCGTCCGTTATCTTTGGCGTGATACAACGCTGTATCAGCGTGATCCAGTAACATTTCAGGGTTGTCTGCATGCTGCGGATACAAGCTGATACCTATGCTGGCGCCGATCTGCACATCGTCGCTCTGGATAAGCTGAAACGATTTGCTTAAGTCGGCAATAATTTCTTCAGCGACTCGTGCGGCATCGTCCGGGTGAGTAATATCTTCCAGCAAGACGATAAATTCATCGCCGCCCAAACGGGCAACCATGTCTACCTCACGTAATCGGCTTGTTATTCTGTGGGCGACTTGTTGCAATAACTCGTCACCCGCCTGGTGTCCCAAGCTGTCGTTGACTGCTTTAAAACGATCCAGGTCGAGCATCAGCAATGCCAGCTGCTTGCCTTCGCGTCGTTCTACGTCAATCCCGTGCTTCAAACGCTCCAGCAACAAGCGACGGTTTGGCAGCTGGGTAAGCGCGTCATGGAAAGCCAGATGCTGGATTTCGTCTTCCGCCGATTTACGCTCGGTAATATCGGTAAATGAAGCAACATAGTTGGTAACCTGACCACGATCATCTGTTACGGCTGTAATATTGAGCCATTCCGGATATATCTCGCCGTTTTTACGCCGGTTCCAGATTTCGCCTTGCCAGTGTCCATCACGAGATAAACTTTCCCACATAGCCTGGTAGAATTGGTCATCCTGACGTCCTGACTTGAGCAAAGCCGGAGTTTTTCCAACGGCTTCCTCAACGCTATAACCAGTAACCCGGACAAAAGCCTGATTGACCCGGAGAATAACTTGATTGTTATCGGTAATGGCCATGGCTTCCTGGGATTCGAAAGCGGTGGAGGCGATACGCAGATCTGTTTCAGCCAGCTTACGCATGGTAATATCGATACTGGAACCAATGTACCCGAGGAATGTATCTTGTTCATCATAAAGCGGCACACCATGATCGAGCATCCAGCGATATTCACCATCAAAGCGGCGCAAACGATATTCCATACTGAATTCATGGCGGGCATCGAAAGAGGTAACGTAGGTATTAAAGCAATGCTGAAAATCTTCAGGATGTACGTTAGCTACCCAGCCATTGCCTATTTCCTGTTCCATTGTCCGTCCGGTAAATTCCAGCCAGCCCTTATTGAAGTAATGGAAATATTTGTCCGGCCTGGCAATCCAGATCAACACTGGCGCGCTGTCCGCCATAGTACGGAAACGGGCTTCGCTCTCTAACAGTGACGCCGTTGCCCGCTTGCGTTCAGTGACATCGGTGATAAAGCCGTGCCAAAGTATCGAACCATCCGCTTCCTGCTGTGGCAATGAGTTGCCGAACAGCCAACGCACCTTACCATCGTTGAACTTGACACGATATTCATGCCGCCAAGGAGTCAAGTTTTTTGCCGATGCGTTGATGGAAGAAACGATATTGTCATAATCGTCGGGGTGTAGAGCAGCGTATACCATCGACGCATCATCTCGAACATCCTCCGGACTGACTCGATAGATATCTCGGATCGCTTCACTGGCAAACGGAAAGCAGGAACTGCCATCAGGGTGCATCTGAAATTGAAATACGAGTCCGGGAACTCGACTGGCAATTTTTTGAAGGCGATCCAAAGCTTCTTGTAATGCCGTCTCCGATGCCTTGTGGTCGGTGATATCGCGAGTAACGGCAAGCAATGCAGTAATATGCCCGGATGAATCGCGTAAAGGAACCGCATGCGTATCCATCCAGCGTTGTATACCCTTGAGTCCACGCATCTCGAACTTCAGATTGCCGGACTCGCCCTCAAACACGCGCTTTATCAACGCCATAAAGGCGTCCCGATATTCCGGCGCCATAAATTGTAGTATGGGTTGACCGATGATTTGATCCAGAGACTCTGCTTCAATCATATTCAATCCGGCACGGTTTATCTGTAATACTGTTCCGTCTGCTGCCACCAGTTTCACACACTCAGGCTCGGCCTCAATGATAGCGTGCAATTGCAACTGACTCTCGGTGAGATGTCCAAGAAAGTAACCCAGCATGGCCACAACCAAAGAAGCCACAAAAAAGGATGCAACCAATCCGGTAAGCAGATAATCGGGAGGCACCTCACCCTTTAGCAATAGCCCCATCGCAGCAACAACAACCTCGGTCAACAACATCGAGAGAATCACTGAGAAAAACCATAACTGCCATACTTTGAGACGTTGGAGCAGCGGAAGAGGATTTATTTTCAAGTCAGTCCTTCGCTGTTGTTGCGGTATGCATAATTTTAGACTCAAACTTTAAATTAAGCCGCGCATTATCCCAGCTTCTTTCCAGGCGAACTTTAAAGCCATGAACAAACAATAGCGAACTCTATAATTTTTAACGATTCGTTAGTATAGCAACATGCTTATAGCCGCAATAGCTGTTTCCTACGTAAATAGACTAACCCCCTTAACTTTTGATATAATTAACAAGGTTCCCGGATACCTTAGGGTTATCCATTTTTGTAAGTTTTCATTTTCATCACTCTGGAGAAAATCTATGCCAATTAAAGTTGCAATCAATGGTTATGGTCGTATTGGGCGTAATATCGTTCGCGCGTTATACGAAGCAGGCCGTACCAATGAAATTCAAATTGTTGCAATCAATGATTTAGGCGACGCTAAAACAAATGCTCACCTGACTCAATACGATTCCGTGCATGGAAAATTTCCTTTCGAAGTGAGTGTTGATGGAGATTACATCGTCATTAACGGCGATAAAATCAAGGTATTCTCTGAAAGAGACCCCTCAAAACTGCCATGGGCAGAACTCGGTATTGATGCCGTTCACGAATGTACCGGTTTATTCACCAGCAAAGCCAAGGCATCTGCGCATATTACTGCCGGCGCAAAAAAAGTCATTATTTCAGCACCCGGCGGCAACGATGTCGATGCAACCATCGTTTACGGTGTAAATCATGATGTTCTGAAAGCATCGGATACTGTCATTTCTAACGCATCTTGCACAACCAATTGCTTATCGCCTTTAGTTAAGCCTTTGCTCGACACCGTTGGCGTGGTACATGGCTTAATGACCACCATTCACTCTTACACCAATGACCAGGTTCTGACTGACGTCTATCACAGTGATTTACACCGCGCTCGCTCAGCCACCCAATCAATGATCCCAACAAAGACTGGCGCAGCAGCCGCTGTTGGTTTGGTTTTGCCTGAACTGGTTGGAAAAATGGATGGTTTCGCAATGCGCGTACCGACTATCAATGTTTCTGTTGTTGATTTAACCTTCCAAGCTGCCAGAAATACCAGCAAAGAAGAAATTGACCAAATATTGAAAACAGCATCTGAAGGCTCATTAAAAGGCATTCTGGACTTCAACAGCTTACCACTGGTTTCAATCGATTTTAATCACAATCCTGCATCGTCAATCTATGATGCAGCATTGACCAAAGTCATGAATGGCAACCTTGTAAAGGTTCTATCTTGGTATGACAACGAATGGGGCTTCTCAAACCGTATGCTGGATACGACAATTGCTTTAGTTAACGCAAAATAACGGATTTCCCACATAATGTTAAGAAGAACCAAAATTTTAGCAACACTGGGCCCTGCTACAGATAAGCCCGGTGTACTTGAGGGCATGTTTGCAGCAGGCCTTGACTTTGTTCGCATGAACTTTTCCCATGGTTCTGCTCAAGACCACATCAACAGAGCGAACGCTGTCCGCGAACTTAGCTTGAAAACCGGCAGATTGGTAGGTATTTTGGCTGATTTGCAAGGACCTAAAATTCGCATTGCCCGCTTTAAAGATACCAAGGTGTTATTAAAAGAGGGGCAAAGCTTTGCTCTGGACATCAATTTTGATCCGATGGCTGGCGACAACACTCAGGTTGGTATTACTTACGAGCCATTAGCTTTAGAAGTCAAGCCAGGCAGCAGACTGCTGCTGGACGATGGACGTATCGTACTTGACGTGGTCAATGTTGAAAACATGCGCGTTAACTGTACTGTTGTCGTTGGTGGTGATTTGTCTAATAACAAAGGCATCAACCTGCTAGGCGGGGGTCTTTCGGCGGCCGCCTTAACCGACAAAGATAAGGAAGATATTAAAACGATTGCGATAATGAAATGCGATTATGTAGCCATTTCTTTTCCCCGCACCGCTGAAGATCTTCATGAAGCGCGCCGTCTGCTGGTTGCTGAAGGCTGTCATGCCGGCATCGTGTCTAAAGTTGAACGAGCCGAAGCTTTGGATGTTATTGATGAAATCATCCTGGCATCTGATGCTGTCATGGTTGCTCGCGGCGACCTCGGCGTTGAAATTGGTGATGCCAATCTGCCTGCCGTGCAAAAAATGCTGATTAAACGCACAAGGGAACTCAATCGCGTTGCAATTACCGCCACACAAATGATGGAATCAATGATCGACAACCCGATTCCTACTCGTGCCGAAGTTTTTGATGTTGCCAATGCAGTTTACGATGGTACAGATGTCATTATGCTATCAGCAGAAACAGCGTCTGGTAAATATCCGATTAAAGCGATTGAAGCAATGCATCGTGTTTGTATTGAAGCGGAAAAACAGCCCAAAGTTCGTGTTTCAGGCCACCGCGTTGAACTTCAATTTGAGCGCGTTGACGAAGCCATTGCAATGTCTGCCATGTATTTGGCTAATCACACCAAAATTCATGGTATTGCTGCGTTAACCGAATCTGGCTCTACAACATTATGGATGTCCAGAATCAGCTCCGGCATTCCAATTTTTGCGCTCAGCCCTAAACAAGAAACGCTTGGTAAAGTCACTTTATATCGCGGTGTTTTTCCGGTGCTTTTCATCCATGACCTTAGCGATCATGCTGAAGTAAACAGGGCTATCATTGCGGAATTAAAAAGGCGCGGAGTCGCTACTGACGGTGACACATTCATTATCACTCAAGGTGACCTCGAAGGAATACCGGGAGGCACTAACGCTTTAAAAGTTATCACGGTTGGATAATAACTCTTTTCAGCGTTGTACTGATCTCCTGATAACTCTCAGTCCGAGAATATTACACTTCTAACAAATATCACATCTCAATTAATAGCCGGAAAAAATTTTTCAGGCTATTAATTATAGAGCATTCGCTATCCTCCGGAATAAGTCTTAATTCTGGGATGACGTAGTTCGGCTCGCAAATAGTCGGAAAACAAATCGGCCTAGGAGCCTGTCGGACTTATCAGCTTTTACGTTTCATATATTGTAAAATAGCACTGAATTCAACAATTTCACCGGCATGATTTTATGAGTCGCTTTATCCAATTTGATCGAAGCCAACAGTATTTGCTTCCGCCGTCTGTGGACGAATGGTTGCCGAAAGGACACTTGGCGCGGTTTATCGTTGAGGTGATCGATCAGCTCGATTTGTCCAAGTTGACGCGCCGTTATTCCGGGAGTGGTTCAGCGGCTTATCAGTCGGCAATGATGTTGGCCTTGCTGGTCTACGGCTATGCCAGCGGCACCTTCTCCAGTCGCAAGATCGAGAGGGCGACTTACGATTCGGTAGCTTTCCGGTTCATTGCCGCCAACCATCATCCCGACCACGACACCCTGGCCCATTTTCGCAAGACCTTTCTGGTGGAGATGGAGGACTTGTTTGTACAAGTTTTGAGCTTGGCTCAGGCAATGAAGCTGGTCAAGCTGGGACAGATTTCGTTGGATGGCACCAAAATCAAAGCGAATGCCTCAAAGCACAAAGCCTTGTCCCACGGCCATATCGAAAAACTGGAAGCCCAGCTACGTGAAGAAGTGCAGACCTTGCTGAAAAAGGCGGCGGACGTCGATCAGGAGGAATTGGCCGACGGGATTGACTTGCCAGCCGAAGTGGCACGCCGGGAAGACCGCTTAAAAGCCCTGACGGAAGCCAAGGCCAAGATTGCCGAGCGGGTTAAAGAGCGCGACGAACAGGCCCAGAAAGACTACCAAGAAAAACTTGCCCGCCGTGAGGCCCTACGCGTAGCGGGTAAAAAGCCCCGAGGCAAAGAGCCGAAAGCTCCCGAAATCGGCCCCCAAGCTAAAGACCAGATCAACCTGACCGACGAAGAATCGCGCATCATGCCGAGCGCCAACGGCGTTGTACAAGGCTACAACGCCCAAGCTGCCGTCGATGTCGACAGTATGTTGGTCGTCGCCACCACACTCACCCAGCACACCAACGACAACCAGCAAGTCGAACCGATGTTGAGCGAACTGAAGGCTGTGCAAGACAAGCTCGGCAAGCCGGAAACACTACTGGCTGACAACGGCTACTTCAGCAAAGACAATATCCAGGCCTGTGTGGATCACAAGATTACACCGCTCATCGCATTGGGCCGGCAAATCCATCACCTACCACTGGAACAGCGGTTGACGCCCGATGCGCCCGAACCTGAAGCCGCTGATCCACTGGTCAAAATGGCCTGGAAACTTAAAACCCAGAGTGGTCGTGCGCTTTACGGCAAACGCAAAAGCACGGTCGAGCCGGTATTTGGCATCATTAAACAGGTGCTGGGCTTTCGCCAATTCTCGTTAAGAGGCCTCGACGCAGTGACGGGTGAATGGAAGTTGGTAACGATGGCCTTCAATTTAAAGCGGATGCATGTGTTGTCCGCAGGATAGCGGGAAAAATGACCCGAAATCACTCTTAGTTAGGCAGAACTGGGATAAAGCCCGACCATTTTTCAATGTGGAACAGTGATAATCGGTTTACGAACCGAGGAATCAATGCCGCCAAAAATCCGTATAGGGCAAGCAATGGTCGGAATAATGCAGAGCCCTGTCCGACAGACTCCTAGGGACTTTTTCAAGGCATTCGCTTTGACTTTAGGAAATCCGCGCGCGGTAGCAACAAGCGATGTGATTGCGTTGAGAGCGGCCTTGGGCGTTGGCATTTCTGGGAGCCGGCCAACTGTTTGAGTTCGCGGTGAAATTCTTCGACCTGCCAGCGCACGTCGTTCGCGTATTGAGCGATCTGCGCTGGCAGGTTGACATTCATTAGTGATGAGCCAGTCAATGTCGCCGTCTGGGGCGACCAGCTTGAATAATTTGACCTTAAGATACTTTTTTCAGTTTGACGATGATGCCGGATTGAAGCCATTATTCGGCTCTGTTTCATGAAGTTGCTCACCACATCGTGGCTGACATGATCCAAATGCTCGGACAGATTGAAGCTGGTGTAGTTGATCGGCGTGCAGATCAACTACACCTGAGTTCGGGATAAAAAAGCAGTGGGCGAGTATCCGAATTTATCATAACCTATTGTTTATTAATATAACATAAGCGTTAGGATGACTTCTGTCGCTTATTCGAGCCCACTTGGGAACAGCATTTGCTGTCATCCTCAGAGAAAAAGCGCAGACGACGGCGTGAGTTGAGCATGGGTGAGCTGATGACGCGGGCCGTCATTTCATCAACTGCATTTTCGCCATTTCAAGAGCTTTTACCTGGACTACGCTAATTGTGTCCGGCGTCAACTATCCTGTCCGAGTGACGACAATTACCTTGGCCGGTTTTAGTTGAAAAAATTTTGATTATTTTTTTAAGCTCTGTTTTTTTCGATAACTTTCTCCTTCTATTTCAATGATGGTGGCATGATGGATAATGCGATCAATAGCCGCAACGGTCATCATGGTGTCTGGAAAGATCTGATCCCATTGGCTGAAGGGTTGGTTCGAGATGATAATTAAGCTGCCGCTTTCATAACGATGAGCGATAAATTCAAATAACACCTGGGTTTCAGCATCGGTTTTTTTTAACATAGCCAATATCATCAATCACCAGAACCTGATATTTATCCATCCGCGTCATGGCGGTCATTAAATCCAGATCCCGCTTGGCTTTCTGAAGGCTTTGAACGAGTGCCGTGGCTGAGAACCATTTAACGCGAACCTCCCGCTCTATTAATTGATAGGCGAGCGCAGCCGCTATATGCGATTTACCGCCCCCCGATGGCCCGATCAGCAAGACGTTTCCCGCATGGTGTGCCCAGTCAGCCTGATCTTTTAATGCAATCACCTGTTGTTGCACAGACGCGCTGAGTTCTGCCAGATTCAGGTTGGTAAAGCTTTTTGCAACAGGCAAGCCCGCTTCTCGTGTCCAACGTTGCACGCGTTTTTAATAACGATCCGCCACTTCCTTGTTCACAAAGTCCCGATAAATAGCGGATATGACCATAACCGTGTTCCATAGCCTGCTCTTGATGGCATTGATAATGGCGAAAAAAGGCCGGTAGCTTGAGTTCTTTCAGTAACAAGTCTATGGTTTCAGGCATGACTGACGACAACCTCCGTGCGATGCCAATGCCCCGGCAACAGGCGATCATAGCTTGCTAAATCCTGTTGCCGTGCAGGTATAGAGGGAACCGGTTGTTTGCCTAAATAACGCTCCTGCAAGGACTTTAGCGATGGCAACGGTTTGTTGCTATCGACACGCGCTAATAGCTCATCGCCTAGCCGTTCTTCACAATCATGATCCATGGCGATACGGAGGACACCCACAATCCATTTGCACGCGTCTCTGGACTGAAGCTGTTGATCACAGTGCCGCCATAGTTTTCGATAAGTTTCGGTGGGTAATAACTCATCCCGAAACTGTAAAAACCGGAACGCCTGGGGTTTAGCGGACAGACTATGAATGATATGACGGTAATCAATGCATTTGCCCCGCTCCTGACCGGCTTTAAGGTAAACACGAGGTATCGTACTGGTTAGGGGTTGGCCGATAAAAAAAGCCAAGCGATCATGATAAACATGAACACGAACGTTTTCGCCAATCATGCGCGAAGGCACGGTATAAACGATCCTTTTGACCTCCAAGGTACTGCTGCGGGTCACTTTCAGGCTGAGCTCACTATAGTCCATGAAGCGTTCGCCCGGTAGTGCTTGCAAGGCCAACTGCTCGTCTTTAAAGCGGCTCTGGCAGCGTTTGTTCAAGCGCTCAGTGACGTTGTCCAGAAACGCCTGGTAATCTTTGATGGCGGCAAAGTCACAACTCCCTCTCAGCTTTAACGCTTGATCCAAACGGCGCTTAAATGAACCATGCGCACATTCAATGGCACCATTTTCATGGCTCACACCGCGATTGTTACGCGTTGCACGCAAGCTATAATGATCGCAGAGCGCGTCATAAGCCTTCGTTAATTTCTCCTCCTCTGCACGGTTAATAAAAGCCGCACTTAAACTGTCGGTGCGGTGCTCAATAGGACTGCCACCGGCCAGCGATAGCGCTGACTGCAAACCATCGGCTAACGCTGAATAACTTTCACCGCCCAAAATAATCTGTACATAACGCCAGCCACTATAGGCAAAGCGGAACTGGTACAAGAGATGGGTAAACACGGCGCTCTGGATAGTGATTTCAGTATTCGGATGGCTGAAGTCTGATAAGCCTTGCTGTCCAGCCGGTACAGACTGGCGAAAGATGACGGCCTTATCGGGCCCTTGGGTTGCTTTCCCATGTTTGACTCGACGCTGTAGGGTTCGCAATACACTGAAGGGAAATTGACCGGCATGTTCGTCTTCCAGATACTCCCAAAGTGTTAAGCCTGTTAGCTGTGCTTCTTTCTCTAGCAAGGGCACCAATTCCTTTTCCCAAATAACATCAAAAGGATTTTCGCGAGTGCGCCAATGGCGTTCTCCTGGAATTGACTGACGATCACCTTTTTCTATTCTGCAGCCAGAACGCTCGGAAATAGAGGCTTTAGCAGCGGCTGTCTCTTGGCTGTGTCCTAGTTGACGTTTGCTCATATATAAACTCTCTTGATGTTGAGTGATACGTTTTCCAGGCAAGAGCGGACTCCAAATAAAATTGAAATCCATCCTTGTCCTACATATCGGTCAACCGGTCAAGATAGTTGTCGCCGACCGGACAGGGTAATTGTCGCCGAACAGAACAGCCACGACCACGCACGCTATCCGAGAAAAAATACAAAACGCTGAAGAGAGCATCAGCCAACTAGCCTCTAAGTACCACATCAACCCCAAGACCGTTCACAAATGGAAGCGGCGGGAATCGGT
>Ga0208398_100112_pt1 | contig 79113 bp, 73 predicted proteins | sample LakWasMe79_HOW10_2_FD_183905 | JGI IMG/M metagenome (GOLD analysis project Ga0208398, IMG submission 183905) | Freshwater sediment methanotrophic microbial communities from Lake Washington under simulated oxygen tension - Sediment Metagenome... | ecosystem: Environmental > Aquatic > Freshwater >...
GCGCATGAAGACGACGATTTCCACCGGCTTGATGTCGGTGCCGGTGGCGATCATGTCCACGGTGACGGCCACGCGGGGGTAGTAGCCGGTGCGGAAGTCTTTGATGAGCTGCTCGGGGCTGGTGCCGCCGCCCTGGGCGCTGCGGTAGGTGATCTTCTGCGCGAACTCGTTGCCCCGGCCAAACTCTTCGCGCAATATCTCCACAATCTTTTCGGCGTGGTTGTCGTCTTTGGCAAAGATCAGGGTCTTGGGCAGCTCGGTACGGGTGGGGAACATATCCGCCTGCCAGCGGTCGCGCAGGGTGCGCACCACGGTGCGGATCTGGTCGGGCGTTTGCACGGCGCGGTCCAGCTCTTCGGGCTGGTATTCAAAGTCGTCGTCGAGCTGCCAGGCGGTCTTGCGGCGGGTGGCTTTGTCTTGCGTTTCCAGCCAGTAGCCTTTGTCCACCTTGGCACCCTGCTCGCCCACCTCGGTTTTGATGCGGTAAACGTCGTAGTTCACATTCACGCCATCGGCCACGGCCTGGGCGTGGCCGTATTCCATGACCAGGTTTTGGTTGAAGAAGCCAAAGGTCTGCTTGTTGGGCGTGGCGGTCAGGCCAATGAGGTAGGCGTCAAAGTACTCCAGCACCTGGCGCCACAGGTTGTAGATGCTGCGGTGGGCCTCGTCGGTGACCACAATGTCAAAGCTCTCGATGGGGATGGCCGGGTTGTAGCCAATGGGCTCGGGGTCTTTGAACAGGGCTTCTACGCGCTCGGTGGATTCTTCGTCCGCCTCCTCGGCCAGCTCGCGCCCCTTGAGCAGGCTGAACATGCGCTGGATGGTGCAGATGACCACACGGGCGGATGTGTCGATCTGGCTGCCCTGCAGGTGCTGGACGATGTATTCCTCGCCAAACTTGTAGTTGTTGTAGGGCGAGGCGTAGGCGTCAAACTCTTTCTTGGTCTGGCGGGCCAGGTTGCCGCGGTCCACCAAAAACAGTACCCGGCGCGCGCCGCCAAACTTGATGAGGCGGTAGATGAAGCCGATGCTGGTAAACGTCTTGCCGCTGCCGGTGGCCATCTGGATGAGGGCCTTTGGCTTGTTGGCAGCGAGGGACTTTTCCAGGTTGGTGATAGCGCCGATTTGTGCGGGCCACAGCTCGTAATGCGCGCCGCCGCTGCCCCATTCGGTGACCAGCTTGGGCATGGAGCGCATGCGGGCGAGGAAGGTGCCCGGCTCTTGCTGGGCGGCGGCTTGCGCCTGGGCTGACAGGTAGGCCAGCCACTGCACCAGCAGCTCGGGGCGGAAGAAGGCGAAGACGCTGCGGGCGCGGGGCTCGGGGTCCAGGCCGTTGGTGAAGTGGGTTTCCACGCCGGTGCTTTCCCACACAAAGGGCAGCGGGCGGCGCCACGCGGGCAGGCTGTTGGGCAGACCTTGGGCGTAGCGGCTGCTTTGCAGCTCCACGCCGGTGAGCGTGGCACCCTCCTTCTTGGCCTCGATCACGCCGCAGGCCTTGCCGTTCACATAGAGCAAATAGTCGGCAAAGCCAAAGCCGGAGTTGAGGGGGAATTCGCGGATGGCCACACCCGTAGAGGCGTGGATGTTGGCATCCGCCACATTGCAGACGTGCCAGCCCGCTTGCTGCAGCAGCGCATCGATGCTGACTCTGGCTTCCTGCTCTGGTGTCATGCCCCGCTTCCTCCCTTGTCCAGCATTCTAGGTTACAAGCAAAACAGGCCTCTAGCCCTCGTAGAATATGCGTAGGCAGCTACCAATTCAATAGCACGCCATTCACAGCGCGGTGTATTTCCTGCTGCTGCCGCGTGCCGTTTCCACCGGGTATTTTTCGGCGTTGGTTCGCAGTTTGCGTTGGGCGGCGGCCATGAGGTCGATGTCGAGCTGGTCGCAGAACTGCAGCAGGTAGAGGAACACGTCGGCAGCCTCTGCGGCAACATCGGCCTTTTTGTCAGCGTCCAGGGTGCGGCTTTGTTCCTCGGTGAGCCACTGAAAGTGCTCCAGCAATTCGGCGGCCTCCACCGACAGCGCGCAGGCCAGGTTCTTGGGCGCGTGGAACTGCGCCCAGTCGCGTTCGGCGGCGAAGGCGCGCAGGGATTCGGTCAGCGCCTTGATTTGCTGGCTCATCGCGACAGCACCGCCTGCAATGCCACGCCGGTGTGGGTGCCCAGCGCCACCACGCCTTCCGGCGCGGCTGCGGCCACCACCTGGCCACCGGCATTGCCGCCGTCCGGCCCCAGGTCGATGACCCAGTCGGCCTCGGCAATCACGTCCAGGTCGTGCTCGATGACGACCACGCTGTGGCCGGCGTTGACCAGGCGGTGCAGCACGCGAATGAGCTTTTCCACATCGGCCATGTGCAGGCCCACGGTGGGCTCGTCCAGCACGTAGAGTGTGTGCGGTGACTTCTGGCCGCGCTTGCCGATGTCGTCACGCACCTTGCTGAGTTCCGTCACCAGCTTGATGCGCTGCGCCTCGCCGCCGCTGAGCGTGGGCGATGGCTGGCCCAGCGTGAGGTAGCCCAGGCCCACGTCCTTGAGCAGTTGCAGCGGGTGCGCGATGCTGGGCATGGCGGCGAAGAAGTCCACCGCCTCGTCCACCTCCATCTGCAGCACGTCGCCAATGTTCTTGCCGCGCCAGGTGACGGCCTGCGTCTCGGGGTTGAAACGCGCGCCCTTGCAGGTTTCACACAGCACCTTCACGTCGGGCAGAAAGCTCATGCCGATGGTGCGGATGCCCTGCCCTTCGCAACCCGGGCAGCGGCCTTCGCCGGTGTTGAAGCTGAAGCGGTTGGCCGCGTAGCCGCGCGCCTTGGCCTCCAGCGTGTCGGCAAAGAGTTTGCGGATGGTGTCCCAGAAGCCGATGTAGGTGGCCGGGCACGAGCGTGGTGTCTTGCCGATGGGGGTCTGGTCCACTTCCAACACGCGGTCGATGGTCTCGAAGCCCTCAACACCGTCGCACCCCACCCAGGCAGAATGCTCTCCTTTTGATAGCTGCTCACGCCCTGCCTTCGAGGCCTTGAGGCCAACAACACTCTGAACGTTGGTCAGCAACACGTCCCTGGCCAGAGTGGATTTGCCCGAGCCACTGACGCCGGTAATGGCGACCAGGCGCTTGAGCGGCACATGGGCGGTGACGGCTTGCAGGTTGTGGAGCTTGGCGCCTTTGACGGTGAGCCAGTTGATGGGTTCGTTTTTTGCGGGGGCCGCAGCGGGAGTGCGTGGGTCACCCGCTGCTCCGTAGATGGCGGACACGCGTTCGCGCTCCAAAAACTCCGCGTTCACCGCCACACTGGCTGCGGCTTGTGCCGCCGCAACCGCCGCAGCCTTGGCCGCCTTGCCCCGGAGTTTCTTGACGCCTTTGCCCTCAACGCCATCGGCGGCAGAAGCCGGTGCGCCGGAAGCCGATTTCGAGGCGCCGAAGGCGACGTATGAGGCCTCCGGCGTACCGGCTTCGGCCGCAGCGAGAGCCACAGAACGTGCCACTGAAGCAGCGTAAGACTCAACAAACCGCCGCGCCACCAACGGATGCTTCATCGCATGCAACAAATACCGCCCGGTCTGCGACTCGGAAGCCGCCTGAACATCCGCAACAGAACCCTCGGCAACAAGACGTCCACCCCGCTTGCCCGCGCTGGGTCCAATGTCGATGATGTGGTCCGCGTGGCGAATGGTGTCCTCGTCGTGCTCCACCACCACCAGCGTGTTTCCCTTGTCGCTGAGCGAGCGCAAGGCACCCAGCAAAATCGTGTTGTCCCGCGCGTGTAGGCCGATGGTGGGCTCGTCCAGCACGTAGCACACGCCCTGCAGGTTGCTGCCCAGTTGCGCGGCCAGGCGGATGCGCTGCGCTTCGCCACCGGACAGCGTGGGCGCACCCCGTTCTAGCGTCAGGTAACCCAGCCCCACCTCTTCCAAAAATTCGAGGCGGCTCTTGATCTCGGGCACCAGGTCGCGGGCGATGTCGCCCTCTCGCGTGGTCATGCCGCCGATCACCTGCAAGGTCTGCACCCACTTGCGCACGTCGGTCACGCTCAAACGCGCAATGTCTGCAATGCCCACGCCGGCAAAACGCACGGCCCGTGCAGTGGCGTTCAGGCGCGTGCCCTGGCAGGTGGGGCAGGTGGCGTCATGCAGGTCCTCGATGTCCGCCTCGGCAAAGGTCTGCTCGCGGCCCTTGTTGTCGTCGTCCTTTACCGAATCGTCAAACACCTTGCGCTGGTCCTTGGTGAGCGCCACGCCGGTGCCCACGCAGTCCGGACACCAGCCGTGTTTGCTGTTGTAGCTGAACAGGCGCGGGTCCAGCTCCACATACGAGGTGGAGCACACCGGGCAGGCGCGCTTGGTGGAGAACACCTGCACAGTACCAATGCCCGCCGTCGACGTGCCGGCCAGCATGGCCGCTTTCAAACCGTCCATGCCGGAGAGCACATGCACCACGCCCTTGCCATGCACCAGCGCGGTGGACAGCGCCTCGCGCAGTTGCGCCTCCTGCGCCGGGTTCACATCCAGGCTGGCCACGGGCAGCTCGATGTTGTGTTCCTTGAAGCGGTCAATGCGCGGGAATGCGGTGGTCGGCAGGAAGTTGCCATCCACCCGCAGGTGCGTGAAGCCACGCGGACGCGCCCAGTCCGCCAGCTCGGTATAGACACCCTTGCGGCCCGACACCAACGGCGCCAGCAGCCCGATGTGCTGGCCGCGAAAGTCTTTCAACAACTGCGCCGCAATGCGGTCCGCCGACTGCGGCTCCACCGCAGCACCATCGTGGATGCAGTGCTGTGTGCCCAGCTTCACGTACAGCAGGCGCAGGAAGTGCCAGACCTCGGTCGTAGTCCCCACGGTGGACTTGCGCCCGCCACGTGACAACCGCTGCTCAATCGCCACGGTCGGCGGAATGCCGTACACCGCATCTACCTCCGGCCGGCCGGCCGGTTGCACGATGGAGCGTGCGTAGGCGTTCAGCGACTCCAGATAGCGGCGTTGGCCTTCGTTGAACAAAATGTCAAACGCGAGAGTGGACTTGCCCGAGCCGGAAACGCCCGTCACCACATTGAACTTGCCCCGCGGAATGTCCACGGAAAGCGACTTGAGGTTGTGCTCCTTGGCGTTGACGATCTGAATCGCCCCCGCCCCGCCCGCATGCTGTTGGCCCGCCGGGGCTGGCGATGCGCCGGGCGCCGATTTGGCAATCGCGAAGCGAGTGTATGAGGCGCTCGGCGCATCGCCAGCCCCGGCCGCGCGTTCCAAATACGCTGTCCGCGGCTCCGCCACCTGATGCACCACCCCCATCGCCGCCGCATACTCCCGCAGCGCCTGGCCTGTGTGCGAGCTGGCGTGCAGCATCACATCCTCGGGTGTGCCATGGGCCACCACTTCGCCACCAGCGTCACCGCCCTCCGGCCCCAAATCAATCAACCAGTCCGACGCGCGAATCACATCCAGGTTGTGCTCGATCACCAGCAGCGAATGCCCCGCCTCCAACAGCTTGCGCAGGGCCCGCATCAGCTTGGCAATATCGTCAAAGTGCAGCCCGGTGGTGGGCTCGTCCAGCATGAACAGCGTGCCACGCCGCGCCACCGCCTGGCGGCTGGCCGTGCTGGCCTTGGCCGCCTCGGCCAGGAAGCCGGCCAGCTTCAGCCGCTGCGCCTCGCCACCCGACAGCGTGGGCACGGGCTGGCCCAGCTTCACGTACTCCAGGCCCACATCCACAATCGGCTGCAGCGCGCGGATCACGTCGCGGTCGGCGCTGAACAGATCGGCCGCTTCGCTCACCGTCAGGTCCAGCACGTCGGACACATTGACGCGGCGGCCCTTGCGCTCAATCGTCACCTCCAGAATCTCGGGCCGGTAGCGCTTGCCATCGCAGTCCGGGCAGCGCAGGTACACGTCGCTCAGGAACTGCATCTCGATGTGCTCAAAGCCCGAGCCGCCGCAGGTGGGGCAGCGGCCATCGCCGCCGTTGAAGCTGAACTTGCTGGCGGTGTAGCCGCGTTCGCGGGACAGGTCGGCACCGGCAAAAATCTCGCGGATCGCGTCCCAGGCGCCCACATAGCTCACCGGGTTGGAACGCGCCGTCTTGCCGATGGGCGACTGGTCCACAAAGACGACTTCACTCAACTGCTCGGCGCCCAGCAGGCGCGCATGCGCGCCGGGTGTCTCGGTGGCCTTACCAAAGTGGCGCAGCAGCGCCGGGGCCAGCACGTCTTGCACCAGCGTCGATTTGCCGGAACCGCTGACGCCGGTGATGCACACCAGGCGCTGCAGGGGGATTTCGACGTGGACGTTCTTCAGGTTGTGCTCGGTCGCGCCTTCCAGAACCAGGCGCGGCGTATTGGCTGCAACCATGCGCTTGAAACCCATGCCCACCTGCTTGCGACCACCCAGGTAGGCGCCGGTCAGGGTGTCGGCGCCCTTGAGGTCTTCGGTGCTGCCGTCAAACACAATCTGGCCGCCCTTCTCGCCGGGTCCGGGGCCCATGTCGATCATGCGGTCGGCGGCGAGCATGACGGCCGGGTCGTGCTCCACCACGACCAGGGTGTTGCCGGCATCGCGCAGGCGCTGCATGGCGACGATGATGCGGTTCATGTCGCGCGGGTGCAGGCCGATGCTGGGCTCGTCCAGCACGAACAGGGTGTTGACCAGGGAGGTGCCCAGCGCGGTGGTAAGGTTGATGCGCTGCACCTCGCCGCCGCTGAGCGTGCGGCTCTGGCGGTCCAGCGTGAGGTAGCCAATGCCGACGTCGCACAGGTATTTGAGGCGGGTGCAGATTTCTTCGAGCAGCAGCTTCAACGTCTTGGCTTCGGCTTCGGATGTCGTTGGTTGCGCAGGGCTGGTTCCGTCCTCGGTGGCCGAAGACAGGGGAGCGGCGGGCTCCTCATACGCGTAGCTCGAAATCGTCGCCCCCCGCTCCCCTGCCTTCGGCTGCGCCTGAGCGGACGGGAGAGAGTCTGAACCAACAGCGTTCGAAGCGGGGTTGGGCGCGGTGGGGGTGCCGGAAGCCGATTTCGAGGCGCCGAAGGCGACGTATGAGGCCTCCGGCACCCCCGCCGTGCCCAACCCCGCCTGCAACGCATCAAAAAACCGTCGCAACTTATCCAGCGGCAACAGCATCAGGTCGTGCAAACACAGCCCAGGCAGCGATTCCAACTGATCGCGGGTCCACTGGACACCCTGCGGCATGAAGCGCTTGGCCGACGCCAAAACGGCATCCGCCTGCTCCTTGGTTCCGATGCGCCACAGCAGGCTCTCCGTCTTCAGCCGCGCCCCGCCACAGGTACCGCACGGCGTGTAGCTGCGGTACTTGGACAGCAGCACCCGGATGTGCATCTTGTAGGCCTTGCTCTCCAGGTACTCGAAGAAACGCCGGATGCCGAACCAGTGCTGGTTCCACTTGCCGTTCCAGTTCGGCGAGCCGTTGATCACCCAATGCTGCTGCTCGGGCGTGAGCTTGTACCAGGGCGTGTCGCGCGGGATGCCGGCACCTTCGGCGTGGCGCATCAGGTCGTCCTGGCACTCCTGCCACGCCGGGGTCTGCATGGGCTTGACGGCGCCGGCGCGCAGCGTGAGTTTGTCGTTGGGGATGACCAGCCCCATGTCCACACCCACCACCCGGCCAAAGCCGCGGCAGGCCTCGCAGGCGCCGACCGCCGAGTTGAAGGAAAACAGCGAGGCAATCGGGTCCTGGTAGCGGATGTCGCTCTGCGGGCAATGCAGGCCGGTGGAGAAGCGCCAGATGACGGGCTCAGCAGTTGCTATCAAATCAGTAGCTGACTGCGCAGGTTCTGCGAGGGCTACAGCCTCATTGACCACATAAACATTCAGCCGGCCACTGCCACGCTTGAGTGCGACCTCAATGGCTTCCAGCGCGCGGGCCTTTTCCACGTTGGCCATGCGGAAGCGATCGGCCACCACGTCCAGGACCTTTCTGGAGCCACTTAGGGTGGACACCTCGCGCTCGGCGTGCACGCGCGTGAAGCCGCTGGCGGACAGCCACTGCGTTAGCTCTTCGGCGGTGGTGCTGGCGGGCAGCTCCACCGGGAAGGTCAGCACCAACCGGGGATCACGTGCCTGCGCTGCCCGGCGCACCAGCTCGGCATAGACGGTCTCGGGCGTGTCGTGCTGCACGGGCAACGCGGTCTGCCGGTCAAACAGGTTGCCGGCACGGGAATACAGCAGCTTGATGTGGTCGTTCAGCTCCGTCATGGTGCCCACCGTGGAGCGGCTGGAGCGCACGGGGTTGGTCTGGTCGATGGCAATCGCCGGCGGCACGCCTTCGACCTTGTCCACGGCTGGCTTGTCCATGCGGTCCAGGAACTGGCGGGCGTAGGCGGAGAAGGTTTCCACGTAGCGGCGCTGGCCCTCGGCGTACAGGGTGTCAAACACCAGGCTGGACTTGCCCGAACCGCTGGGCCCGGTGACCACCGTCAGCTCGCCGGTGCGGATGTCCAGATCCAGGTTCTTGAGGTTGTGTTGGCGTGCGCCGCGAATGCGGATGGTTCCCTGGGTCATGGTGGGCTGCTTTTTGAAATGAGGCCAATCATTCTAGGGATTTGCCCGGGCAACACGGTGAACGGGGTTATGCTCGGGCAAGGGCAAACCCGCATGTGGAAGTCCACACTTGGCACCACCGCCCGCGCATCGCACCATGCGCCTCCACCCACAGCCCCGGAGACTCCACCATGCACACCCTTGTACGCACCTTCGGCATTCCTCTGCTGGCCGCACTCGGCGTGGCAGCGGGCAGCGCGCAGGCCCAGTTGCGCATCGGCCAGCCATCCGGGTTCACCGGCTCCGTGGCCGCAGGCGTCAAGGAGAACACCGACGGCGCACGGCTCTACCTGGATGCGGTGAACAAGCATGGCGGGGTGCACGGCCAGCCCGTCGAGCTGGTTTCGGTGGACGACCAGTTCGACCCGGCCAAAACGGTGGAAGCGGCGCGCAACCTGATCACCCAGCAGCACGTGCTGGCCCTGTTCCTGAACCGCGGCACGCCGCACGCCCAGGCCCTGCTGCCGCTGCTGGCCGAGTACCACGTGCCCCTGGTGGCACCCAGCACCGGCGCCATGGCCCTGCACGATCCGGTCAACCCCTGGGTGTTCAACGTGCGCGCGCCTTACCAGCGCGAGGCGATCAAGGCCGTGGGCCACCTCGTGAGCCTGGGCATGACGCGCATTGCCGTGCTGCAGACGGACGACTCCTTTGGCGCCGATGCCGTGATTGGCGCTGAAAAGGGCTTTGCCGCCGCCAACATCAAGCCGGTGCTGCTGCAGAAATTTCCGCGTGACAAGGCCGACTTCGCCGCCCTGGCCAGCCAGGTGGTGCACAGCGAGGCGCAGGCCGTGCTGTACATCGGCTCTTCGGGCACGGTGGCCAGCGGCGTCAAGGCGCTGCGCGGTGCCGGCACCAGCGCCCAAGTGGTGACGCTGTCGAACAATGCGTCGGAGGGCTTCATCAAGCTGCTGGGCGAGCACGCGCGCGGCGTCATCGTCACCCAGGTGTTTCCCAATGAGCGGGCCATGACCTACCGCCTGATCAAGGAGGCCCAGGAGCTGGCAAAGGCCAAGGGGCTGAACGGGGTGTCACCGGCCATGATGGAGGGCTTTGCCGCCGCCAAGGTGCTGGTCGAAGGACTGCGCCGCGCCGGGCCCAAAGTCACACCGAACAGCCTGCGCGATGCACTGGAGGGGATGCAGAAGTTTGATCTGGGCGGGCTGGAGGTGAGCTACAGCGCAGGCGACCACACCGGGCTCGACTTTGCCGACCTGTCCATCATCGGCAGTGACGGCAAGTTCCGCCGCTGAAGAACGGGTGACGACGCCCCCTATTGGGTCAGCGTGCGTTCCAGTTCGGCGCAGGCCTTGGCGCCGACGGCATCCTTGATCTTGGGCAGGAGCGCAAGCAGCTCTTCGTAGCCGCCTGCGGCCTCCACGGCCAGGTTCAGGCGGAAACCCCGCAGACCCAAAGCTGCGGTGAGCTTGGTGGCCAGCGGCTTGGCTTCCTGGTAGCGGTCCTGTGCGGTGTGATGCCTGAAGGAGTCGGCCACGGTCTGGTCCGCGGCGGCCTGCACGGCCTTGGCTTCGGCCAGAAAGGCCTCACCGGGAGCCGGCGCCAGAAACTCGTGGGCGACCATGTGCTCCACGTCCTCGGGCGTGAGCCCCAGACCGGTGGCCGCGGCCAGCACCTGCTCAACGGACTTGTTGCCGTCGAACATGATGAAAGCCGTGCGTTGCCGGGTGGAAAACAGAGGCGAACGTGCCTTGAAGGCCTGCTGGCCGATCTCTGTCTTGACGAGTTTCATGGGTGCATCCTCACGAGTGGATCACCGCCTGGTTTTACCATGCGCGCCCTGCATCATATACGCCGCCCCTCCACTGGAAAACCCTTACTTGCTGGCGGCGGAGGCCGGAGCCGAAGGCGCGGACGCTTCGCTGGCCGGAGCCGATGCCGCTGTAGCGGCAGGGGCCGAGTGGGTGGCATCGGCGCCATGCTTCTCGCCACTCATGTCAATGTCCCCTCCCTTGCTCAACATGAACAACGCCAGGGCGGCGAACGCGACAAATGCCACAACAATTTTCCACATAACTACTTCCTAAAAAAAAGACCCCGGACCACCATGGTCCGGGGTCGTCAACTCACTTCAGACTCAGTCGTTGGCGTAGATGTCAACGTCCTTGGTTTCCTTCACGAACAACATGCCGATGACGAAGGTCATGCCGGCGATGATGATGGGGTACCACAGGCCGTTGTACATGTTGCCGGTCTGCGCCACGATGGCAAACGCCGTGGTGGGCAACAGGCCGCCGAACCAGCCATTGCCGATGTGGTACGGCAGGCTCATGGAGGTGTAGCGGATGCGGGTTGGGAACAGTTCCACCAGCATGGCGGCGATCGGGCCATAGACCATGGTCACCAGGATCACCAGGTAGGTCAGGATTGCGACAACGGTAACCTTGTCGAACTTGGCCATGTCAGCCTTGGCAGGGTAGCCAGCGGCCTTGAGTGCATCGGCCAGGCCCTTCTTGAACTCGTCGCCCTTGGTCTTGACGTCTTCCTTGGACAGGCCCTTGATGGTGTAGCTGGGGATCACCGTCGTGCCCACCGTGATGGTCGCGGGGGTGCCGGGGGCAGCCACCACGTTGTCATAGCTGACCGAAGCGCCGGCCAGCGCCTGCTTGGCAATGTCGCAGGAGCTGGTGAACTTCAATGTGCCGGTGGGGTTGAACTGGAATGAGCATTCGCTGGGGTCAGCGTGCACCAGCACCTTGTTGGCAGCCTGTGCTGCGGCCAGGTCGGGGTTGGCAGCCTTGGTCAGCGCATTGAACACGGGGAAGTAGGTCACCACGGCCAGCAGGCAGCCGGCCATGATGATGGGCTTGCGGCCGATCCTGTCCGACATGGAGCCAAAGATGATGAAGAAGGGCGTACCGATCACCAGGGAAATCGCCACCATGATGTTGGCGGTGGGACCGTCCACCTTCAATGCCTGGGTCAGGAAGAACAGGGCATAGAACTGGCCGGAATACCAGACCACGGCTTGACCGGCGGTCAGGCCGATCAGGGCCAGGATCACGATCTTCAGGTTCTTCCATTGACCGAAGGATTCGGACAGGGGAGCCTTGGAGGTCTTGCCTTCGGCTTTCATCTTGGTAAAGGCGGGCGATTCATTCATGGACAGGCGGATGTAGACCGACACGGCCAACAGCAGGATGGACACGATGAACGGAACGCGCCAGCCCCAATCGGCAAAGGCGGCTGCGCCCAGCACGGTCTGGGTGCCCAGAATCACCATCAGGCTGAGCATCAGGCCCAGCGTGGCTGTGGTCTGGATCCACGAGGTGTAGGCACCGCGCTTGCCCTGAGGAGCATGCTCAGCCACATAGGTGGCTGCGCCGCCGTACTCACCGCCCAGTGCCAGGCCCTGCAGCATGCGCAGGGCGATCAGGATCACGGGGGCGGCCACGCCGATGGTGGCGTAGTTGGGCAGGATACCCACGATGAAGGTGGACAGGCCCATGATCAGGATGGTCACCAGGAAGGTGTACTTGCGTCCGATCATGTCACCCAGGCGGCCAAACACCAGCGCGCCGAAGGGGCGCACGATGAAGCCGGCGGCAAATGCGAGCAGGGCGAAGATGAAGGCCGAGCCTTCGTCGAGTCCGCTGAAGAACTGCTTGGCAATGATGGCGGCCAGGGAACCGTACAGGTAGAAGTCGTACCACTCGAACACTGTGCCGAGCGAGGAAGCGAAGATCACTTTCTTCTCTTCCGCCGACATCGGGCGTGGGGCGATTGTTGCCATAGTTATGTCTCCAAATAAAAAATATTCGACCAACCGAGACGGCTGGGTGGACGGACTATGGAAGTCAGTTCTGACCTAGTTCTGACACCCTCCCAACAGCAACTGACGGCAAACTGAATGCAGACTTACGCATTCAGTACTAACCCGTAGACGGTATTTTTCATGGTGATAAAACCCGTGGTTTGACGGCCATCGCCTCAGGAAAACGCGTAAGGGAAAGTCCCCGTATTTCCGACTCATGCGTAAGGACTTCGTCAGACCCCACGCACATGATCGCGCCCCGGTAGCGGCCATTGCTGGCTGTTTCTGACACCGAATTCAACCGAAAAAGGAGAGACATGACAGACCCCATCGTGGCCAAGATCGAGGCCAATCCCAAGTACCACGAGCTGCGCCGGAAGCGCAATTCGTTCGGCTGGATGCTGACCATCGTCATGATGGTCGTGTACTACGGCTACATCGCGCTGATCGCCTTCAACAAGCCGTTCCTGGCTCAGCCCATCGGCGCCGGCGTCACCACCCTGGGTATCCCGATTGGCATGTTTGTCATCGTGTTCACCATCGTCATCACAGGCATTTATGTGCGTCGCGCCAATGGCGAATACGACCGTCTGACCGCCGAAATCCTGAAGGAAGCTTCCAAATGAAGGCCGGACTCCAATTCCTGATCGCGCTGGGCGCACTGTTGGCCGCTGCAGCGGCACAAGCCGCTGGTGGCGACCTTGGACAAGTGGACAAACAACCCACCAACTGGGTTGCCATCTCCATGTTTGGCGGCTTTGTCGTCTTGACGCTGTTCATCACCAAGTGGGCCGCGGCCAAGACCAAGTCGGCTGCCGACTTCTACACCGCGGGCGGCGGCATCACCGGCTTCCAGAATGGCCTGGCCATTGCCGGTGACTACATGTCTGCCGCATCCTTCCTGGGTATTTCCGCCGCCGTGATGGCCACCGGCTATGACGGCCTGATCTACTCCATCGGCTTCCTGGTGGGCTGGCCCGTCATCACATTCCTGATGGCCGAGCGCCTGCGCAACCTGGGCAAGTTCACCTTCGCCGACGTGGCCGGCTACCGCTTCCAGCAAAAGCCCATCCGCATTTTTGCGGCATCGGGCACGCTGGTCGTGGTGGCGTTCTACCTGATCGCCCAGATGGTGGGCGCCGGTGCGCTGATCAAGCTGCTGTTTGGCCTGGAGTACTGGATGGCCGTGGTCATCGTCGGTGCGCTGATGATGGTGTACGTGCTGTTCGGCGGCATGACCGCCACCACCTGGGTGCAGATCATCAAGGCCTGCATGCTGCTGGCGGGCGTGTCCTTCATGGCGTTCATGGTGCTGGCGCAATACGGCTTCAGCCCTGAAGCGCTGTTTGCCGCTGGCGTGAAGGTCCGTACCGATATCGCTGCCAACGGCGGCAAGACCGCCGAGGAAGCCGCCAAGATCGGCCTGTCCATCATGGGCCCCGGTGGCTTCGTGAAGGACCCGATCTCTGCCATCTCCTTCGGCATGGCGCTGATGTTCGGCACCGCCGGTCTGCCCCACATCCTGATGCGCTTCTTCACGGTGCCCGATGCCAAGCAGGCTCGCAAGTCCGTGCTGTGGGCCACCACCTGGATTGGCTACTTCTACGTGCTGATCTTCATCATCGGCTTTGGTGCGATCACCCTGGTGCTGACCAACCCCGAGTTTGCGGACACGGCCAAGGGCATCATCAAGGGCGGTGGCGGTTCGGCCAACATGGCAGCCGTGCTGGTGGCCAAGGCCGTTGGCGGCAACGTGTTCTTCGGCTTCATCTCGGCCGTGGCATTCGCCACCATTCTGGCCGTGGTTGCGGGTCTGACACTGTCGGGCGCGTCCGCCGTGTCGCACGACATCTACGCCACCGTGCTCAAGCAGGGCAAGGCCGACAGCGCTTCCGAGCTGAAGGTCTCCCGCGCCACCACCATCGTGCTGGGTATCGTGGCCGTGGTGCTGGGCATTGCGTTCGAGAAGCAGAACATTGCGTTCATGGTGTCACTGGCATTTGCGATTGCCGCATCGGCCAACTTCCCCGTGCTGTTCATGTCCGTGCTGTGGAAAGACTGCACCACCAAGGGCGCCGTCATTGGCGGCTTCCTGGGTCTGATCTCTTCCGTGGCCCTGACCGTGGTCTCGCCGTCCGTCTGGGAAGCCACGCTGGGTTACCCCAAGGGTTCCGCATGGTTCCCCTACACCTCGCCCGCGCTGTTCTCCATGACCATCGGCTTCGTTGGCGTCTGGCTGTTCTCGATCCTGGACCGCAGCCCGCAGGCCGCTGCGGAACGTGGCCAGTTCAAGTCGCAACAGATTCGCTCCGAAACCGGCCTGGGTGCCGCGGGCGCATCCGGGCACTGACCCCCGCAACGCCCTCCCCAAAAAAGGCCGACGCTCGTCGGCCTTTTTTTTCTTGTCGTTTCAGGTTGCTCTACCTGGGCCACATATGTTCAAAGCTCAGCCGCGTCTTTCAGCTCGCGTGGCTTGAAGACTATGCGTGTCGAGCAGCCATCGGGCGACACGGAGAAGTGCAGGGCAATATCCATGCTGAGGGTGTTGAATGCTGCCGATTGCGTGACCTTCCCGTCATCCTGGAATCCGCCCAGAACCCGGTTTTTGCCGTAGGACGCCTCCAGCTCAGTCAAGGCCAAGTCAAAGGGGACGTGTTTTGCGCACGATGCTCCTGCGGCCACCTGGAGGTACTCGATCCTGGACACTCGCCGCGCGTGGATGAAGTAGGTCGCCCGATACGACTGGGTGGCAAAGTGGAGGTCCCGCAGCACCCACTTTCCCAACGCATTGCGCGGCCCCGGTTCCGGCTTGTCCAGCCGTTCGATTTCGGGAATGGTCGCAAGCAACGACTCTTCCGGAACGCCCAGCAGCGACTCCGCGTCGGCGCATGTTGCACCGCATCTTTGCGCAACGGACGGTGGAGCGTGCAGGGCGACAAGGGCCGTCAGACACAGGATCAGACGCCGCACAAGCACTCTTCCGGAGAGACCTGCGGCTGTCGATCAATCGGATCGACAAAAGCATTCAATAAATACATTTGCTGCAATATACTTCCAAAGGTTGATCCGGTCCTGTTCGACGTGATTGACTGAACCAGTGAGTTGACTTGGAGCCCTTCGGGGCTCCTTTTTTTTCAGTCATTGCTTTCGGCGCAGCGTCGTTCGAGAAGCTCGCGCCGGCGCTGCCTCGCGCGCATCGACACACTGGTCCGGCGTCCAATGCCTCCATCCGAACCGGTGTCTCGACAAACCAGAACCGGCACGGACGCCGCCGATATCAGCCGGGGGACAATGCTGCCGCTGAGTAGGCGCAGCACGGCATTTCTGCCTTCGGTGCCGACCATGATCAGGTCACACTGTTTTCGCGCAGCGGCATCGGCGACGCTTTGAGCGGCCTCGCCGCCCGGACCTATGACCTGAAAGCTCTGGATGCCTGCGCGCTCTGCCAATTCACTGGCAGCGCCAAGCAGCACTTGCGCACGTGCAGTCGCTTCTCGCTGAAGGTGCTCCCCGGTGATCTCAGCCACCGGAAGAATGTCAAAACTCGCAACCTCCGGCACCGACAGTGTGTAAAAGAAATGTATGTCGGCACGCAACGCCTGCGCCATCACGATGGCCTGCTTGATGACGGATTGCGTTACAACCCTGTCGTCGACGACAACCAGAATTCGCTTGTACATCTCCGAAACTCCTCCATGTCACGCGCTCCCCTGATCGGTTTGCCCTGACTTCCCCACTCGGAGCAGTTGCAGTGCAGCCAGGGACGGATACAAGGGTGCGCTGATCAACCGCGAAACACCGCTGGCCAGCAACGCACTGGCCATCAGACTCAATACAAGTGCATGGCCGTCCACCATCTCCATGACAATGATGAAGGCGGTCAGCGGCGCCTGCGTGACTGCAGCAAGAAATCCGGCCATCCCCAGCGCGATCAGCGTGGGAGCATTCGCATATGCGGTCCATTGCGCGATGTCGTTTCCCAGCGCGCCCCCAATCGCCAGCGAAGGCGCAAAGACGCCCGCCGGCACTCCGGCCCATGTGGAAAGCCAGGTGGCCACGTACTTCAGCAACACATACAACGGGGATGTATCGTTGGTGTTTTCGAGCATGGCGCGGTTGTGCGCGTAGCCGCTGCCGTAGGTCTCCCCGTTGCTCACAACGCCCAGGATCGCGATGGCGAGCCCACACAGGGCGGCAAAGATGACCGGGGAGCTTCGTCGCAGCCGGCTCAACCGGTCGGATGAACTTCCACTCAACGAGACGATCAGCAATCTGGAAAACAGTCCGCCTGCCACGCCGCTGCTGATGGCCACCAGAACGGCAGGAAGGACGAGGGCCGGACCAAAGCCTTCCACGCGAATGATGCCGAAATAGCTTGCATTTCCATAGGCGGACACACCCATCAGGCCCGCCACGATGATCGCCACGAGAACCAGACTATTGCTTCGCTGCTCTGCACGCTTGGAGAGTTCCTCAATGGCGAACATCACGCCACCCAAAGGCGTATTGAAAGCGGCGGCTATGCCAGCGGCGCCTCCCGCAATGAGCAGGCTGTGATCGGAAATGTGGGCCCGCTTTGGCATCCACAGCCTGGCGTGGTGCATCACGCCTGCCGCAATTTGCACCGATGGTCCCTCCCGCCCGATCGACAGTCCCGCCAGGAGGCCCCATGTGGTCAGCAGCGTCTTGGCAAGCGTCAACTTCATGGACACGAACAGACGCCGAGCGCCACCCGTGGCCTGCGGTTCCAGGGCCGCCATGACCTGCGGTATGCCCGATCCCGCCGCGCCGGGGGCGAATCGTGTTGTCAACCAGACAATGCAGGCGGTCGACAGAGGCATCCACACGAGCGGTCCCCACCAGAACGACTTCTGGAAACCGAAGAACGCACCCAACGCGTGCTCCGCGAGCCAGGTGAACGCCACAACCGTAAGACCGGCCAATGCGGCAAAAGCGATGACGACACCGCGCCCAGTCCACAAATGCCAATCCGAAAGTTCATTCTTGAAAGCCGTTGGTATATGGGGGTGTGAACGCATATCTGGCGCGGTGGTTTACCCGATGGGATGACTGTATCCGCTAATTATATTGTAACAAATGCATATGATACATTTCAACAAATGTAATTGGATGCAGGCCATCGCTTTCTAGAGGACAGCCAGATGATCAGAATAGGACTTATCGGATATGGAAAGGCGGGCGCAGCGGTCGCACAGGTGTTGCAGGCGGACCCCCGTTTTGACCTGCGCTGGGTCGCCCGGCGCACGGCCTGCGGCGAGACACGGACACTGGAGAACAGCGACACACCACTCATTGGACTTGAAGACATCAACCTTGGAAAGTGGCTCGACGCACACCCGGTCGACGCATTGGTGGATTTTTCGGCGCCGCACTCCCTGTCGCTATACGGGGAGGAGCTGAAGCGCAGGCGTCTGATGTTGGTCAGCGCAATCTCTGCCTATACCGAATCGCAGCTTGAATACGCTCGCGCCCTCGGTCACCACACGCGCGTGCTGTGTTCGCCCAACATCACCTTGGGCATCAACTTCCTGATCATGGCGGCCAAGCTGTTGCGCAGCATTGCCCCATTTGCGGACGTGGAGATTCTGGAGCAGCATTTCAAGGAGAAGCCGGAGATCTCGGGCACGGCGAGGAAGATCGCCGAAAGCCTGGAACTGGGATCGGAGAAGATAACGTCCTTGCGATTGGGCGGCATTGTCGGACACCACGAAGTGATATTTGGTTTCCCTTTCCAGACGGTGCGCCTTACACACGACTCGATTCGACGTGAGGCGTTTGGTACGGGAGCGGCCTTTGCGCTGGGCGAGTTGGCTCGTTGCGCTCCGGGTTTCTTTACCTTTGAAGACTTGTTGATGAAGAAGCTGCGAGAACAACTCGCGCTGCCCTGAGCGGAACGCACCTGTAGTCCCATGGTATGCCTGGAACCTATGATCGAGGGGTCAACAATCTTTCGTGCGATCACCATGATGCCAAGTCCTGAACAGCCGGCCGAATCCGTCACCCCGACCAAGGTCCTGCGCCGTTTCCGTGTGGTCTTTAACGCGGTACGCACCCATTTCCGCCAGATGGAAAGACAAGTCGGCCTGGGCGGCGCACAAGTCTGGGCACTGAGTGTCATCAAGGCGAATCCGGGACTTGGCATGGGCGACGTTGCCGCCTCCATGCAGATTCACCAATCAACAGCCAGCAACCTGATCAAGACGCTGCTCAAGAAAGAGCTGATCAGCCTGGAGAAGGCGCCCGATGACCGACGGAATGTCCGACTCAAGATCCTGCCCGCCGGGTCGCGCCTCCTGAAGAAGGTTTCGGGCCCGTTTGAAGGCGTGCTTCCGGAAGCCTTGAACAGCCTGAGTGGGGAAACCCTGCAACGGCTCGACGAAGACCTCGGGCAGTTGATTGAATTGCTCAATGCAGACGAGGCCGCCGAGGAGAAGCCTTTGGCGCAGATCTGATACGGGCGCGGGGGCATCAACGGCGGATGGATGGCCTGGCACACGTGTCTCCTAGTGGACAGGCGCTTCATTGACGGGGGGTCATCCGAATAATCGTGCCCGTATGATTCGCCGTTTGACATTCGGGGAAGTAGGCGCACAGCGTTCTCCCGGCAACCCACTGCAGGCACATGATGAAATTTCTGAGCCACGTCTCCATACTCAAAAAACTGACCATCCTCACGGCCTTCTGCGTGGCTGGACTGGTGCTGGTTGCCGGCTTCATGGCCGTTGACGCACGCCAACTGGGACAGTCCGGTCGAGAGAAGCAGGTGCACGGCGCGGTGGAGTCCGCCATGGGCGTGCTGAACTGGGCCTACCAGCTGGAAACCAGCGGCAAGATGCCCCGCGAACAGGCCCAGGACACCGCCAAGCAGGCCATTGGGGCGATGCGCTACGCGGGTGGCGAATACATCTTCATCAGCAACCTGCAGAGCCCCGCCTTGATGGTGATGCACCCGATCAAGCCCGAGCTCAACGGCAATGCGATTCCCTCCAACGGCGGCGAACCCCTCCTGGACACCTTTGCCAACAAGGTCCGTGCGAGCAAGGCGGGCTTTGTCGAATACCTCTGGCCCAAGCCCGGCAAGGACGTGCCCGTCGAGAAGATTTCCTTTGTCCAGGGTTTTGAACCGTGGGGCTGGGTGATCGGGACCGGCATGTATGCCGACGACCTGCGCGCCGAATTCCTGGCGCAGTTGGCGAAGATCGGAACCGCCGTGGCGCTGGGTGTCGCGCTGTTCTCGTGGCTGGCGTGGGTCATCTCGACCTCCATCAGCCGCGGCATCGGCAAGGCGGTCCGCGTCGTCGACGCTGTTGCCAAGGGCGATCTGACCCAGGCCATACAGCCCAAGGGCCACGACGAAATTACCCAGTTGCTGTCGTCCATGGTCAGCATGCAGACGAGCCTGTCCGACGTGGTGCGCAGTGTGCGCCGGAGTTCGGAGAGCGTGGCCATGGCCAGTTCGGAGATCGCACAAGGCAACAACGATCTGTCCTCGCGCACGGAGCAACAGGCCAGCGCGCTGGAAGAGACCGCAGCCAGCATGGCAGAGCTTGGCTCCACCGTTCGCCAGAATGCGGACAGCGCACGCACGGCCAACCAGCTGTCGCAGGGCGCATCGACCGTTGCCAGTGAGGGGGGCCGTGTCGTGGGCGAAGTGGTGTCGACCATGAAGGACATCAATGAATCGAGCCGCAAGATCAGCGACATCATCCAGGTGATCGACAGCATTGCGTTTCAGACCAACATCCTCGCGCTCAACGCGGCCGTCGAAGCGGCCCGCGCTGGCGAGCAGGGACGGGGATTCGCGGTGGTGGCGAGCGAGGTCCGGGCACTGGCCGGCCGCAGCGCGGAGGCGGCCCGGGAGATCAAGTCCCTGATCAACGCCAGTGTGGAAAAGGTTGAGCACGGTACCTCGCTGGTCGACCAGGCAGGCACCACGATGACGGACGTCGTGAGCAGCATCCAGCGTGTGACGGACATCATGGGCGAGATTGCCTCTGCCAGCAATGAGCAGTCACTGGGCGTGACCCAGGTGGGTGACGCCATTGGCCAACTCGATCAGACCACGCAGCAAAATGCCGCGCTTGTGGAGCAGATGGCCGCAGCCGCGAGCAGCCTGAAATCCCAGGCCGCCGATCTGGTCCGCGCCGTGGCGGTATTCAAGTTGCAGGACGACCGGAGCGCCCTGGCACTCTCACACTAGCCCACCAGGCTGCCCTGCAGGATCAGGGAGCCAGTTGGCGCAGCTTCAAAAAAGCCAACGCGGCCATCACCGCGTCGTTGAGCGCATCGTGCGCCGGCCACAGCGGCAGGCCCAGATCGCGCATCAGGGTGTCAAAGCGCAGGTCAATGGTCGGGTGGTCCCGCGCATGGGATGGCAACTGCCGGTACTTGTAGTCGTAGTACAGGCCAGAGACCTCGATCTTGTCCTGCGGCAGGCCCATGCCCAGAATGGGGAACAGCACGCGGTTGATCATGGCCACATCAAACTCCAGGTAGTAGCCCACCAGCGGGCGGCTGCCGATGAAGTGCATCAACTGCATCATGGCCTCATCGGCGCTCACGCCCTGGGCCACATCCTGCTGGCGCAGCCGGTGCACGCGCGCACTGTCGGCGGTGATGCGCTGCTTGTCCGGGCGCACCAGCAGCTCCAGACGCTCACTGGTCATCACCCGGTTGCCGCGGATGCGCACGGCGCCAATGGCGATGATGTCGTCCGTCTTGGTATTCAGGCCCGTGGTCTCGCAGTCCAGCGCCACCCACTCGTCCTTGGGCGGCGCATCCCACATGAAGCGAAAGCGCGGGTCCCCCAGGTGGTACAGCATCCACTCGCGCTTGAGTGCGGCGATCCATTTCTCCACAGGAAAGTCTGCGGCCATTACAGGGCTTCCAGGTGGAAGCGCTGGTTGAGCAGCACCTTGAACAGTTTGACCACGCCCAGCGTGTCCTTCAGCAGGTCACGGTCCAGGCTGCTGAGCTTCTCCATCTGGATGCCACCCGAGACGGCGTGGCCGGTATCCATCTCCTGCAGCCCCACCTTGAGCTTGAGCCCCATGAAGAAGTGCAGGCTGTCGATCAGGTCGGCGGCCAGCTTCTGCGGCAGCTTGCCGGCCGCTGCCAGCGCCTCGATGCGACCGGTGGTGCTGACCTCGGTCAGTTGGTGGGCCAGCGCCAGGCTGCGAACGCCGTGCACCAGCGGGAAGGTGCCCACCTTCTTCAGATCCAACTGTTCGCCATCCTTGTCACCCAGCGCCAGCAGGCGGTTCCACCAGCCATGGCTGCTGCCAAAGAAATTGATGGCCGAGGCAAAGCGCGCCAGCATGGCGTCGTTGCCGGCAGTCAGGTCGAACACGGCCGCGCGCACCTGCTCCAGCAGCGTGGTGTCGCCACAGACGGCATGGGCATCCAGGAAGATGGCCAACTCCATCAGGCTGTCCGGGTTGGCGGTCACCGACCACAGGCGCACCATCTGGCTGAAGTCCGACACGCTCTGGCGCCAGTGCGGGTTGCTGACCATGATGTCGCCGGGGCACGGCGGGTAGCCAAAGTCGGCCAGCGCGGCAGAGAAGCGTCGGCACACCTCGGCCAGATCAACCGAGCACACGTAGCCGTCGCGCAGCACCAGGCCGTTGTCCTGGTCGGTCTTGAGCAACTGTTCGCCGCGCCCTTCACTGCCCATGACGAACAGGCAGCTGTTGGCAACCAGGTCCGGCGGCGCAATGAGCTGCCAGGTGCGCTCGAACAGGCGCAGGTTCAGTTCCTGCACCAGCCGTGCAATCAGATTGACCTTGGTGCCGTTGCGGTGCAGCAGCGCGATCAGGCGTGTGATCTGGCCGGCGGCCACCTTCAGGGCATCCACGTCCTGGGCGGCGATGATCTGCTCGTTGATCTGGTAGGACTGGTTGGAGAGGAAGCCAAACAGGTCCAGCGCCTCCAGCACACCGGTAATGGTCTCGCCATCGGCCACCAGCAGGCGGCGCACCCGGTGCTTGATCATGGTCGCCAGCGCGTCGCCCACCAGGTCATCGGGCCGCACCGTGATCAGGGAGAAGTTGGCCAGCTGCCCCACCGGCAGGCGGTCCAATGGTGTGCCGTCGAGAATGGCACGCTGCAGCCCGGTCGCGGTGAAGATGCCCAGGGCGGGCGGCGTTGTGAGTGGATCGCGCACCAGTACCGCACCGATTCGCAGGGCCTGGAACATCTTCACCACGTCCAGGATACTGGTGTCTGCACCGACAAAATGCGGCCGGTGGATAAAGGCCGCATCCACGCGCGCCATGGCCAGGGACTGCAATTCGTGCTGGCCCTGCCGCTCTGACAGCGCATTGAGCTTGTTGGACAGGTCCGAGAACAGCAGCGCGCCAAAGGTGGCGTTGTCGGCGATCAGGTCACTGACGGCCTGCTTGGCCAACTGGTAGGCGACCACCTCTTCGGCGGCCACAAAACGGCTGCTGACCTTGCCGGCCACCAGACCGCGGCCATCGAAGCAATCGTCGGGTCCGTAGGTGGTGATGAGTTCGTTGCCATCGAACTGCTGGACATAACCCTTGATGATGACAAACAGGTGGCTGGGCTGCGCGCCCAGGTCCAGAATGGTCTCTTCCTGCGGAAAGTAGGCAATGTCGACGTTGTCCTGCACCAGCCGGCGTTGCTCCGGCGTGAGACAGTCAAACGGGGAGGCGGAAAAGTTGAAGGCGCTGGGCATGCACTATTTTTTCATGCCCACCCTGCACATTTCTGACGGTGCCCTACTGCCGTGCGACGCCCACGGGCAGGCTGGCCGCCGCGTCCCAGCGGGCTCCATCAAACCAGGCATCGCCCTGCAGGTAGGCGCGCAGCATGGGGATGCCGTCCAGCCCCCAGAACACCTTGCCGTCCACCTCCAGCGCCGGCACGCCAAACACGCCCTTCGCAATGGCCTCTTCGGCATGTGCACGCAACTGCGCCTTGACCGATTCGCCGCCCGGGTCGCGCGCGGGAGCCAGCTGTTGCGTGAGGGCTGCCAGACGGGTTGCGTCGGCAGCGTCTTGGCCGCCCACCCACACGTGCCTGAACACGGTCTCGCAGACATAGCGGTTGGGCTGCCCATTCGGGTCCGTGGCAGTGGCCAGGCGCAGCAGGCCCAGCGGGTTGAACGGGTGGGCCGCCGGCATGTCCAGCGTGCGGCCCTTGCTGTGGGCCAGCCACTGCACCTGGCGGTAGGTCCAGTCCCGCTTGGCGGGAATCTCGGCCGGGCCCAACTGGCCATGGTGCTTGAGCAGGGCTGCAAACAGCAGCGGCTTGTAGGTGACGGAATAGCTCAGGCCCATCAGTGCCTGGGGCAACTCCTCGAACGCCAGCCAGGCGTAGGGGGAGATGAAGTCCAGGTAAAAGGTGATGTGTTTCATGCCCTGCCTTTCAGATGAGCGATGCGCTGCTCGATGCGCAACCAGACCGCCCGTTTCTCGGCATCGGCGCTGGAACTCCACAGCCGGATCTCATCCAGGCTGCGCAAACAGCCTTCGCAATAGGCACCGCTACCGTCCAGCGCGCAGACCGAGACACAGGGTGATGGCACATTTTCGGCTGCAGCCCTCGCCAACAGTGCGCGATCAGCTAGCATTTCGATAGCATTCATGGGCGCTTCAGGGCTTTGGCGCCTGCGTGACATCGGCCGTGGGGGCATCCGCCAGAACCGCCAGATCATGCGGACGCAGCTTGAACACACCGTGCGGGTGGCCCGCTGCGGCCCAGATTTCCTCGAAACGGAACAGCTCCTCGTCCACCAGCGTCACGGGTGGCTGGGCATGCGCCAGCGGCGACACACCGCCAATGCTGAACCCGGTCCTGGCCTTGACGAAATCGGCATCGGCACGGCCCAGTTTGCCAACCAGCGCCTCCACCTTCTTCTCGTCCACGCGCCGGTCGCCGGAAGTGATGACCAGCACGGCCACATCATCTTCCGTGCGGCGGAAGATGATGCTCTTGGCAATCTGGCCCAGGGCAATGCCCAGGGCGTCGGCGGCCTGCTGCGCGGTGCGTGCGGCGTCACTCAGCATCACCGGGGCGTGGGGGTGGTTCTTGGCCTTCAGCGCGGCAGCCACGCGCTGCACGCCTTCCGGCAGATTCTGCAATGTCTGGTCTTCCATGGGCCCGATTATCCCAGCCGCTTGTTCAACAGTGCGGTGGCAGCGCGCGAGTTGGGCTTGCGCTGCAAAAAGTCGCTGATGAACTGGCCGGCGTCCACCAGCTTGTCCAGGTCAATGCCGGTCTCAATGCCCATGCCATGCAGCAGGTAGACCACATCTTCGGAGGCCACATTGCCGGTCGCGCCCTTGGCGTAGGGGCAGCCGCCCAGCCCGGCCACCGAGGTGTCGAACTGCCACACACCCATCTGCAGACTGGCCAGGGTGTTGGCCAGCGCCATGCCGTAGGTGTCGTGGAAGTGGCCCGAAACCTGGTCGATGCCATAGACGGACAGCGCCGCGTCCAGCGCCCGCTGGACCTTGATCGGTGTGCCCACGCCAATGGTGTCGGCCACACCCACGTGTTGCACGCCGATGTCATGCATCAGCTGCGCCACCAGGGCCACACGCGGGGGGGCGATCTCGCCCTCATACGGGCAACCCACGGCACAGGAGATGGCGCCGCGCACCGCAATGCCCTGCGCCAGCGCCGCCTGCACCACGGGGCGGAAACGCTCGATGCTCTCGGCAATCGAACAGTTGATGTTCTTCTGGCTGAAGGCCTCGCTGGCGGCGCCAAAGACCACGATCTCATCGGGCTGCGTCTTCACCGCCGCCTCAAAACCCTGCAGGTTGGGCGTCAGCACCGAGTAGCGGATGCCGGCTTGGCGCTGCACACCGGCCATGACCTCCGCGTTGTCGGCCATCTGCGGCACCCATTTGGGCGACACAAAGCTGGTGACCTCGATCTCTTTCAGGCCGGCTTGCTGCAGGCGGTGCACCAGCTCGATCTTGACGGCGGCCGGCACCGGCTGTTTTTCATTCTGCAGGCCGTCGCGGGGACCGACCTCGACCAGTTTCACGCGTTGGGGCAAATCCATGGTGACTCTCTTTTCTATAAACGCCTGTCAGTATCCCCGAACAGGCTCAACCACACCGGCCACGGGCTCTCCCCGCTGCAAGGCCGCGATCTTGTCGGCGATCTGCGCAATGCTCTCGCTGCGCAGGGTGCGGGCAGATGTATGGGGTGTGACGGTGATTTTCGGGTGTATCCAGAACGGATGCCCCGACGGCAGTGGCTCGCTGCGGAACACGTCCAGCGTAGCGCCCGCCAGGTGCCCGCTCTCCAGCAGTGCCAGCAGGTCGTCCTCCACCAGATGGGCGCCGCGCGCCACGTTGATGACATAGCCGCCAGCCTGCAGGCGCAACAGGCTGTCGCGGTCCATGATGTCGCGCGTATCGGGCGTCAGCGGCAGCAGGCAGACCAGCACGCGGCTGGCAGCCAGAAAGTCCTTGAAACCGTCTGCCCCGGAAAAGCACTGCACGCCATCCACCGCCTTGGGCGAGCGGCTCCAGCCATTGACCGGAAATTCAAACTGCGCCAGGGACCGCGCGACCCGCGCACCCAGCACGCCCAGCCCCATGATGCCCACCGGAAAGTCGGAGCGCGCGCGCGGCTTGCGGAACGACCATTGGCCCTGGCGGGTGTCGGCCTCGTAGGCGTCGAACTCGCGGAAGTGCCGGATCACGGCGTGGCACACGTACTCGGCCATCTGCACCGACATGCCCGCATCGTCCAGCCGCACGATGCGCGTCTGGGGCGGCAGCCTGAGCTTGAGCAGCGCATCGACGCCGGCGCCGATGTTGAAGACGGCCTTCAGTTGCGCCTGCTCGTCAAAGAACTGCTGGGGCGGGGCCCAGACCACGGCGTAGTCCGCCGGCGCGTCACCGGGCGCCCACAGGGACACGTCCGCGCCCGGCAGCGCCGCGCGCAGGCCCTGCAGCCAGGGCTCGGACGCGGTGTCGGTACAGCAGAAGGTGATACGCCGAGATGAGCTCAATCTAACTACCGTTGAGCGTCAGCTTGGTTGCCACCGATTGCACGCCAGTCTTGTTGTCCACCGTCTTGGCAAACAGTCCCCGGTAGAGGCCCGAGGCAATCCGCCAAGATGTCTGGGATGCTGTCGCCATCGAATTGCCACTCGACGTCACGGTGTCGGAGCGAACCTTGCATACCGTGAAAGTCCCAGCCGGCACGGTGACCACTTCCATTCCCTGGTATGTCAGGGTCGTTGCCGTTGTTACAGTCATCGCGCCTGTCAAGGAATTCGTCGTCAGGGCGCTCACGCTCTGTGACACGGGCGCACTTATGGCCAAATTCAATGGGGCCTGAACCGCCGGGGAATAGACGACGGACACGACCATGGCCGCCTGCCCTGGGAGAGACACGGTGGCCGTGGTTCCTAGTGTGTTAACGGAACTCTCAACCACCTGCATGTACGACTTCTGGCTGATGGTCGACCCGGTGTAGGTCCCCGCCAAAATCACCGAGTCTGCCTGCACCTCCAACGCATTCGCGCCGTTGTAGATGGTCGTCCGATTCACGGTGGTAGTGGTCGAGGTCACGGATTGATCCGATCCCTGCATGACGGATTGGTAGCTGCTTCCCACGGACATGAGTGCGCCGTTGTTGGCACAGTCGGAATAGGTATTGGCAGTCAGCGCGTAGGAGCCAACGCGGACGACGACGTTGTTGTAGGTCACGCCCTGGAAGGACACCGAGCCTAACGTCAGAATGTTGGAGGTGGGGTCAAAGCTGGTTGCGCCTGGTGCACCGCCTGCGACACTCTGCAACGCATAGCCATTGACCGTAACGACCACATTGGTGTAGGTCGCGCCGCTCATGCTAATGCTGTCCAGCGACAACCGCCCCGTTGCCAAATCAAAACTATTGACGGCGTGCGCGCCAAATGAAGTACACGCCCCCAATACCCATGCAGCACAACGTGCCGCGGCAAACATATTCGACTTCAACTTAACCTCCCTAGTTTATGTAACACGCTCACGATCAACCGTGAACAGAACTCGTGTTCCGGGTGAGCCCGGCTAGGAATGTATCACCCCATGGCCACCCCCAAACCATCGGTTTGGATGCAACCATGGGGCTGTTGTTCTAGATCAACCTGCGGTCGTTTCCAGCTTCAGCAACTCGGCGCCCTCGGTCACCTGGTCGCCGGGGGCGAACAGCAGTTCGGCCACCTTGCCGTCGCTCGGTGCGGCAATGGTGTGCTCCATCTTCATGGCCTCCATCACGGCCAGTGCCTGGCCCTTCCTCACCGCATCACCGGCCTTGACGGCAAACGACACCACCTTGCCGGGCATGGGTGCCGTCAGCCGACCACCTTCTGCATGCACTTCACCGGCGTGCGCCAGCGCATCGATTGCTACGATTTGTGTAGCGCCTTGCGCACTGAATACGTGGGCTACCTCGCGTTTTTTATACAAATGCACGGTGGAGCGCAGGTCGCCATAGCGCACATCCAGCGCGCCGCCGGCCACCGGCGCGTAACGCAAGGCAGCCGTGTTGCCATCGATGGTCAGTTGCAGGCCGCCATCGTGCAGGCGGGTGAACAGCGCCGTATGCGGCTCGCCGCGGAACTCCAGCTTGAATTCCCGGTTGGAGGCGCCGTGCGAGCGCCAGCCGTCGCGCTGCGCCCAGGGGTCAATCCAGCCATGGATGTTGGCCTGCTGCGCCAGTGCATGTTCACGGACCAGCATGTCGGCCACCATGGCAGCAGCCGCCATGTGCAGGCCGACCTTTTCCTGCTTGAACAGCACCGCGGACTCGCGCGGGATCAGCGCGGTGTCGAGCTGCGCCTGGGCAAAGGAATGGCTGGTCGTCACGTGGCGCAGGAACTGCACATTGGTCGCAAGGCCCACGATATGGGTTGCGGCAAGCGCCGTATCCAGGCGTGCCAGGGCCTGCTCGCGCGTTGCGCCATGCACGATGAGCTTGGCCACCATGGAGTCGTAGAACGGGCTGATGGTGTCGCCCTCGCGCACGCCGGAGTCCACGCGCACGGCGTTGTCGGCACGCTCAAACGTGGTGCATGCAGGCAGGCCGTAGACATGCAGCGTGCCGGTGGCAGGCAGGAAGTTGTTGTCGGGGTTCTCGGCGCAGATGCGGGCCTCGATGGCGTGGCCGTGGATGCGCAGCTCGTCCTGCTGCAGGGGCAGCGGCTCGCCCGATGCCACGCGCAGTTGCCACTCCACCAGATCCTGGCCGGTGATGGCCTCCGTGACCGGGTGCTCCACCTGCAGGCGGGTGTTCATCTCCATGAAGAAGAAGTTCATGCTTCCATCGTTGCGCTGCTCGACGATGAACTCCACCGTGCCGGCTCCGACGTAATTCACGGCACGGGCCGCGGCCACGGCGGCCAGACCCATTTGCGCGCGCATCTCGGGCGTCATGCCGGGTGCGGGGGCTTCTTCCAGCACCTTCTGGTGGCGGCGCTGCACCGAGCAGTCGCGCTCGAACAGGTAGACGTAATTGCCCTGGGTATCGCCAAACACCTGGATTTCGATGTGGCGGGGGCGCTGCACGTACTTTTCGATCAGCACCGCATCGTCACCAAAGCTGTTGATGGCCTCGCGCTTGCACGATGCCAGCGCGCTAGCAAAGTCTTCGGACTTGTCGACGGCGCGCATGCCCTTGCCGCCACCGCCGGCGCTGGCCTTGATCAGCACGGGGTAGCCAATGCGGTCAGCCTCGGCCTGCAGCAGCACCGGGTCCTGGTTGGCACCGTGGTAACCGGGCACCAGGGGCACACCGGCCTTTTCCATCAGTTGCTTGGACTCGGCCTTGAGGCCCATGTCCTTGATGGCGGATGCTGGCGGGCCAATGAAGACCAGGCCGGCGTCGAGACAGGCCTGGGCAAAGTCTTCGTTCTCGCTCAGGAAGCCGTAGCCGGGGTGAATGGCCTGTGCGCCCGTGGCCTTGGCAGCCGCAATGATTTTTTCCCACCGCAGGTAGCTGTCCTTGGGCGAGCTGCCGCCGATGTGGATGGCCTCATCACAGACTGCCACATGCTTGGCGCCGGCATCGGCGTCGGAATACACGGCCACGGTCTTGACGGCCAGACGGCGCGCGGTGGCCGCCACGCGGCAGGCGATTTCGCCACGGTTGGCGATGAGGATTTTGGTGAACATGCTGGTCTCTCTCTTTCAGAATTTCTTACGGTATTCGGCTCACGGGCCCGGCCAGACGACCTGATCGTCCACGGCATACAACTTGCAAATCTGGCCGCTGCGCTGGCAATATCCCAGCGCGCGCCCGGTCACGTAATCTCCGGTGGCGTAACCCCAGCCACCCTTGTTGCCCACCGCAAACGCGCGCGGCGTTTTGGCTTCCAGGAACTTCGCGTAGGCCGTGATCCGGCTCCTGGCGTTGACGGGCACCTTGTCGGCCTCGGCAATGCCGGCAAAACCGCTGGCGGGCGGGCGCTTCACAATGGCCGGCTGGTCAAACCCCAATTGCGCCAGGAACGCATCCACCACCGGCAGCCAGTGGTCCATGTCGGAGGCCCATCCGCCGTGGCCGTCCGCCCCGACCGGACCGAAGGTGGTCATGGCAGCCTTGCCGCCACCCTCCGTCCAAGCCTTGTGCCAACGGCGGGGGATTTCGGGGCCCCAGTACTTGTCGTTCTCCCAGTACATCCATAACATGGGCACCGTTGCTGACCTGGCCAGGCTGGCCCAATATTGGCCTACCGAATTCGGGCTGCAAGGGTTCTCGGGTTGCGTCTCGGGATTGCCTCCCGAGCCCCCGGCGAAATTGATCCCCGCCAACAGCCCAGCCGGATTGCGACCGACCGTGGCGATGGCCGTCAGCCCACCCATGGACTGCCCTGCCACGATCCAGCGTGCGGCATCCACATAGGGCAGACTCTTCGCGAACGCCCATGTGGCGAGAACTTGGTCGGATGCGGCGATCGCTGCCGGCTCAATCTGCGTTGCGCCGCACTTGCCGCTGTACTCGGGGTCAAATTCCCCATAGGTATCGGCATAGCCGACCCGCGTTGGCGCCAGCACGACGAACCCCTTGGCGACCAGGTAACGCGCCAGATGTTCGGGCCGATTGCGGCCCTGCGTGGCCCGTTTGGCAGTCACTGCACGACCGTGGTTGAAGACGACCAGGGGGAAAGGCCCGGGTCCCGACGGACGAAAGATCGTGACCGGAATGGAACGGGTTTCCTGGCGGCCATACAGGTCCTTGACCGTGACCGGGATGCGCACGGTTTCTTCCATCAGGTCCTTCGCCACCACTTCGTCCGCCGTAGCGGCGAGCGTTGCGGCCGGCTGCTGCGCCAGGGCCGAGCCGGCAACGCAGGCGGCGGCGCACAGAAAGGCAATACCGCTGCGCAATGGAGACCGCATGCAATTCATGGCAGGCTTGCGTGGCTGCGTGCCATTACATCCGGAACACGCCGAACTTCACATCCGGAACCGGCGCATTCAGCGCCGCCGACAGGCCCAGCGCCAGCACGCGGCGCGTGTCCACGGGGTCAATGATGCCGTCGTCCCACAGGCGGGCGGTGGCGTAGTAGGGGTGGCCCTGCACTTCGTATTGCTGGCGAATCGGCGCCTTGAACGCGTCCTCTTCTTCCTTGGACCAGGCGCCGCCCTTGGCTTCGATGCCGTCGCGGCGCACCGTGGCCAGCACGCTGGCGGCCTGCTCACCACCCATGACGCTGATGCGCGCATTGGGCCACATCCACAGGAAACGCGGCGAGTAGGCGCGGCCACACATGCCGTAGTTGCCGGCGCCAAAACTGCCGCCAATGATGATGGTGAACTTGGGCACATTGGCCGTGGCCACAGCGGTCACCATCTTGGCGCCGTTGCGGGCGATGCCCTCGTTCTCGTACTTGCGTCCGACCATGAAGCCGGTGATGTTCTGCAGGAACACCAGCGGGATCTTGCGCTGGCAGCACAGCTCGATGAAGTGCGCGCCCTTCAGCGCCGATTCGCTGAACAGGATGCCGTTGTTGGCGATGATGCCCACCGGCATGCCTTCGATGTGCGCAAAGCCGGTGACCAGCGTGGTGCCGAAGCGGGGCTTGAACTCGTGAAACTCGGAGCCGTCGACGATGCGGGCGATGATCTCGCGCACATCAAAGGGCTTGCGGGTGTCGGCGGGGATCACGCCGTACAACTCTTCTGCTACATATTTAGGAGCTGCCGGCGCACGCAGCGCGGGGGCTAGCGGCTTCTTTTGGTTCAAGTTCGCCACGGCGGTGCGGGCAATGGAGAGCGCATGCAGGTCGTTCTGCGCCAGGTGGTCGGCCACGCCGGAGAGGCGCGTGTGCACGTCGCCACCGCCCAGGTCTTCGGCCGTGACCACCTCACCGGTAGCCGCCTTCACCAGCGGTGGGCCGCCCAGGAAGATGGTGCCCTGGTTCTTGACGATGATGGTCTCGTCACTCATGGCCGGCACGTAGGCGCCACCGGCCGTGCAGGAGCCCATGACCACGGCGATCTGGGCAATGCCTTCGGCGCTCATGTTGGCCTGGTTGAAGAAGATGCGGCCAAAGTGGTCGCGATCCGGGAACACCTCGTCCTGGTTGGGCAGGTTGGCTCCGCCCGAATCCACCAGGTAGATGCAGGGCAGGCGGTTTTGCTGGGCAATCTCCTGCGCGCGCAGATGCTTCTTGACCGTCACGGGGTAATAGGTGCCGCCCTTCACCGTGGCGTCGTTGCAGACGATCATGCAGTCCACGCCGCTCACGCGGCCAATGCCGGCAATCACCCCGGCGCAGGGCGCGCTGTCGGTGCCGTCACGGTCGGGATACATGCCCATCGCCGCCAGCGGTGAAAGTTCCAGGAACGGCGTGCCGGGGTCCAGCAGCATGTGGACGCGGTCCCGCGGCAGCAGCTTGCCCCGTGCCGTGTGCTTGGCGCGGGCCGCATCGCCACCACCCATGGCCGCCTTGTCGGTCTGGGCGTTGAGATCGGCGACCAGGGCGCGCATGGCGGCGGCGTTGGCCTGGAAGTCCGCCGAGCGGGCGTTGAGTTGGGTTTCGAGGATGGGCATGGGGGCGTCTCTTCTTTCAGGCAGTTTTGTCTTCTTGCAGCCCGAGCTGCTGTTTCATTTCATCACGGATTTTGAACTTCTGGATCTTGCCGGTCACGGTCATCGGGAACTCGGACACGAAGCGAATGTAGCGGGGCACCTTGTAGTGCGCAATCTGTCCCTTGCAGAAGACGCGAATGGCGTCTTCGTCCAGTGTCTGCCCCGGGCGGACGATGATCCAGGCGCACAGCTCCTCGCCATACTTCTGGTCGGGCACGCCCACCACCTGCACGTCCTGCACCTGGGGATGGCGGTACAAAAACTCCTCCACCTCGCGCGGGTAGATGTTCTCGCCGCCGCGGATCACCATGTCCTTGATGCGGCCGACGATGTTGACGTAGCCCTCTGCATCCATGGTGGCCAGATCGCCGGTGTGCATCCAGCCATCGGCGTCGACAGCTTCGGCCGTCTTGGCAGGGTCGCCCCAGTAGCCATGCATGACAGAGTAGCCGTGCGTGCACAGTTCGCCCGACACACCCACCGGAACCACTGCACCGGTCTCCGGGTCCACCACCTTGACCTGCAGGTGCGGCTGCACCTGGCCCACGGTGGCCACGCGCCGCTCCAGCGGCGTGGTGGTGCTGCTCTGGCAGCTCACCGGACTGGTTTCGGTCATGCCGTAGGCGATGGTGACCTCGGCCATGTGCATATCACTCACGACCCGCTTCATGACCTCGATGGGACACGGCGAGCCGGCCATGATGCCGGTGCGCAGGCTCGACAGATCGAACTCGGCAAAGCGCGGGTGGTCCAGTTCGGCAATGAACATGGTCGGCACGCCATGCAGGCCGGTGCAGCGCTCGTCCTGCACCGTTTGCAGGACCGTCAGGGCATCGAACCCGTCGTTGGGGTACACGATGGTGGCCCCGTGCGTGAGGCAGGCCAGATTGCCCAGCACCATGCCGAAGCAGTGGTACAACGGCACCGGAATGCACAGGCGGTCTATAGGCGTCAGGCGCATGGCCTCGCCGATGAAGAAGCCGTTGTTCAGGATGTTGCGGTGCGTCAGCGTGGCGCCCTTGGGAAAACCCGTGGTGCCGCTGGTGAACTGGATGTTGATGGGCTGCGTGGCCTGCAGCGTCCTGGCAATGGTGGATAGACGCGGATCCGTGGCATTGCCGCTGGCGAGCAGGCTGGAGAAACGCATCACCCCGGTACCCTCGTCGGCCTGGCCGGGCTCATCGATCCAGACCACGGAGCGCAAGGCGGGCAGGCGGGCGGACTGCAGGGCGCAGGGCTGCGCACTCTTCAACTCGGGCGCCAGCTCATGCAGCATGCCCAGGTAATCGCTGGTCTTGAAGCGCGGCATGGTGACCAGCGCCTTGCAGCCGACCTTGTTCAGCGCGTACTCCACCTCGGCCACGCGATAGGCCGGATTGATGTTCACCAGGATCAGCCCAACCTTGGCAGTGGCCAGTTGCATCAGCACCCACTGGGCGTTGTTGTGCGACCAGATACCGATACGGTCACCCGGCAGCAGCCCCAGACCCAGCAGAGCGCTGGCCAACCGGTTGCTGGCCGTCTGCAACCCACGGTAGCTGTAGCGCAGGCCCTGGTGCCGACTCACCAGCGCCGGATGATCCGGCTGGCGGGCCACCATGGCATCGAAGAAGTCGCCCAGCGTCTGCTCGATCAGCGGCACACCGGTCGCGCCGCGGGACAGGCTGTGGGTCAGCAGGGATGGGGCGGCAGGCGCTGCTGTCGGCTCAAATGGCGTCATGGCGGGGTCCAGTGGTGAATGTGGTCCAGGGAACAAACTCTGTCGTCGAGAATAGAGTCGGCACCTTGCCAGCGGTAGACACTAAGGTTGCAAATTGCGCCAACTTTTGGCACAGTATGCTTTGTGCAAACCGTTCGCAGCAGCCCCTTCCCGTCACCACGCACTCCGGGAGTGGCCGCGACACCCATCGCCTTTGTACAGTCCATTCTGCTGGCCTATGCGCGCTACGGCATCGCCCCACAGCAAGCACTCCAGAAAGCACAGATTGCGCCAGACCTGCTTGCCGACCCGGATGCGCGCATCACCGCCTGGCAAATGGAGCAGATCTCGGACGCCGCGATGCGGGAACTCGACGATGAAGCCCTTGGCTGGTTCAAGCGCCGCCTGCCCTGGGGCAGCTACGGCATGCTGGCACGCGCGTCGATTTCCGCCCCCACGCTGGGCGTGGCACTCAAGCGCTGGTGCAGGCACCACGGACTGCTTGCCGATGACATTGCGCTCAGCCTCCAGGTGAGCGGTGGCAGCGCCGTCATCACCATTGCTGAACGGGAGGAACTGGGTGCGCTGCGCGAGTTCTGCCTGGTCTCGGTGCTGCGCAACATCCACGGCCTGGCCTGCTGGCTGGTGGACTCGCGCATTGCGTTGCAGCAGACCCATTTCCCGTTTGCGCCACCGCAGCACCATGCAGCCTATGCCGTGCTGTTCTCCGGGCCCACGCGTTTCGAGGCCGGCCCGGCCAGTATTCGCTTCGATGCGCAATACCTGAACCTGCCGTTGCGCCGCGACGAGAAGGCGCTGCGCCAAATGCTGCAACACGCACTGCCGCTGACCGTGCTGCAATACCGCCGCGACCGCCTGCTGGTGCAGCGGGTGCGCCAGGCCCTGTCCAGCCACGCCCAGCAAACCCACAGCGCCGAGGCGCTGGCCGCGTTGCTGCACGTCTCGCCGCGCACGCTGCACCGCCAGCTCAAGGAGGAAGGCGCTACGCTGCAAGGCCTGAAGGACGAGGTGCGCCGCGCGCGGGCGGAGGAGCTGCTGCACCGTTCACAACGACCGATCAAGCAGGTGGCCGAGGCTGCTGGCTTTCAGAACGAGAAGAGCTTCATCCGCGCCTTCAAGGGGTGGACCGGGCTGTCACCTGCGGATTTCCGCAAGCGCGCCTTGCCAGAAGCCTGACTGGCACTGACGTTACCAACGTGGAGCATCAAAACAGCCACCGCAGGCCGATCAGGGTGTGCGCGAGCATGGGTAAACGCAGGTCCCCGGTACGCACATGGATCAGCGCAAGCAACACACCCGTAAGTCCGGCAAGCACCACATTCGCAAGGCCGCCTCCCCAGTGAATCCATGCAAACGACAGGGTCGACACAATGACAAAGACCGAGACACTTCGAGGGAAATAGTGTCCGCAGACCGTGCTGAGCAGGCCCCTGAACACATACTCCTCTACCACTCCCGCCGTCACCGCAAAGTACGCTATCGCCAATACAAAGCATATTCCCGCCTTGGGAGCATGCCCGTAGTAATCAATAACCCGTGGCAAGGCCTCCGGAAAATGTCGTACCAGTTTGGCTCCAATCCCCCATCCAATCTGGGATAGCAGGAAGAGCCCCAGCACGTTCAGCAGCGTGAGGTAGACCAACAGGCCCGTGTCCAACCTTGCATTGCTGCGCTCGCCGATGCGGAATGCGGGAACCAGTGGCAGTCGAAAAACGGCCACGAGCAATGCGGGCAGGAGGACGAAACACGCCGCATCGGCCATCCAGAAATTCACGCCATCCAACAACGGCAACCAGAACTTCTTTGACAGCGTGATCACAAAATAGACGGTGAACGCGATCAGGGCCCATCGCGGCCTTTGCTCCGCTACCACCTGCCCGCCAGAACATGCGTCAGCGGTTGTGGACATCCCGGCCTGTTAACCCAAACGCGTCTTCCGACGCTCGTCTTCTGCTATCTCTTCAACGCTCAATGGAACGAACGGTCCCTGCATGCGCATCTTCCGATAGCGCTCGCCATCGGCGGAATTCCACATTTCAAATAGCTTGATCAGCGCCCAGGCGCCAAGCAGAAAAAGAGCCGGTAACGCCAAAAATAGCCAGGCGACATTGGACATGTTTTTTCCTCCCTTTCACGTGAAATCTGTTCTTCTTGTGTGGCGGGGATGATGCCAGCAGACGGACGGAGGATCAAGCCCCGGGCGTTTCGGCACCATTTGCGGTGTGGTTGGCAGACAAAGCGCCTGCAGTCTGCATAGACTTGCGCTCCATGATCACCCTCCACCACTGCGTCAGCGCCCGCTCCTTCCGGCCCCTGTGGCTGCTGGAGGAATTGGGTATTCCCTACAACCTGCAGATGCTGCCGTTCCCGCCGCGCGCGCTGGCCCGCGCGTTCCTGCAGGAGAACCCGCTGGGCACGGTTCCGCTGCTGGTGGATGGCGACACGCGGATGACGGAGTCCGCCGGAATCTGCCAGTATCTGGCCACGCGACACAGCCCTGGCGTGCTGGACGTTTTGCCCACGGAAAGCGCCTTTGGCAATTACCTGAACTGGCTGCACATGAGTGATGCCACCCTCACGTTCCCGCAGACCCTGGTGTTGCGCTACACCCACTTTGAGCCACCTGCGCGCAAGCAACCCCAGGTGGCAGAGGACTACAGCCGCTGGTTCCTGGCGCGCCTGCGTGCGGTGGACGCCGCCGTGCAGCATCAGGACTACCTGTGTGCGGGGCGCTTTACCGCCGCCGATGTGGCCGTGTCCTATGCGCTGATGCTGGCCGGGCACCTGGGTCTGGATGGGCAGTTCACGCCTGCAGTAGCCGCCTATTGGACACGCTTGCGCCAGCGGCCGGCGTACCTGCGGGCCCTGGCCGTGCAGCACCAGACAGCGTTGGACCAGGGCGTGCCGACCACACCGGCACCCGATACGCGGCCTTGAACCTGCCGCGCCTCACGGGACGGCCCCCGCTACCTCGGCGTGTTGCGGCTTGATGCGCACCGCCCAGGCCACACCAACGAGTAGCAGGCCGACGCCGGCAAGCGTCAGAGGTTGCGGCCATTCGCCTCGCAGCAGGTAGGCGTAACTCAGGGCAGCCAGGGTTTCAAACACGATCAGTTGCCCCACCAGCGCGGTGGGCAGTCGCTGGCTGGCCTCGTTCCAGCAGTGGGTTCCCAGCCAGGACGCAAACAACCCGATGGCCAGCATCAGCCCGACAAAGGCCATCGGGCGCGGGCCGAAGGGCATGGGAAAGATGTCGCCCGATGCGACCGTCCAGCCCCAGAATGCCACATACCCGGCCAGTGCCAGGGGCAAGGTTGCCAGCCCTTGGGCCGTGGCCCAGGCGCGCGGCTTGCGCCCCGGGTGGTCGCGCAGCCAATTGGCATTGCGAAGCGGATACCAGGTCCAGCAGGCCACGGCGCCGACGGCCAGCAGGGCACCGCTGCCATAGCGCGGCACATCCGCCACCGGGTTGGCGGATAACACGGCCATCTCCACCTGGTTCACGCAGGCAATACCCGCCAGGATCGTCATCAGACTGGGAACCAGGCGGCCCCATGGCAGATGCCCGTCACGCTGGTGGTTCAGCAGATTGGCAGAAATCGAGATCACCACCGGCAAGGTACCGATGATCATGGTCGGCAGCGGTCCACCGGCACGCTGGATGGCGCTGGCCAGGCACAGGTAATACAGCACATTGCCAATCGCGGCGAGCTTGAGCGCCTCGATCCAGTCGGAGCGGTTCATGCGCGCCAGTTCGGATCGGTCCAGCCACGCCAGCGGAATGGCAATCAGCCCGAACGCCAGATAGCGCCCAAAGGCCTGCAACGCAGCCGGATACTCCGGCAACATCAAGGGCCCCACAAAGACCAGCCCCCACATGATCCCCGCCGTCAACGCAAACGCAATTCCTGCCAACATGAGCCGTCCTTCAATCGATAAGGGTGGCAGTGTCGCCCGGATTGCAGGGCGCGTCTTGTACGAGATTGCGGTTTGCGGGGCGCTCAGGCGCCCACCTGGCGCTGGTAGCGCGCGGGTGCTACCCCATAGCGGCGTCCAAAGGCGCGGGTCAGATGCGCCTGGTCGGTCAAGCCCGCCCGCGCCGCCACCTCCGCTGGCGCCACACCCTGCGCCAGCCATTGCTTGGCGGCAAACAGGCGGCGGGCCATCAGCATCTGGTGGGGCGTCACGTGGTACTGCGCCTGGAACTGACGCAGAAAATGGAAGGGGCTCAAACCCGCCAGAGCGGCCAGGTCGTCCAGCACGATGCGTTCGTCCAGATGGGCCTGCATGTAGTCAATCACATCGGAGAAACGCACCGGGATGGCCTTCTCCACCGTGGGCTGCATGCGCGCATAGGGCTGCAGTCCGGCGGCAAACTGCGCCAACAATCCATCAAAGGCCAGTGGGTCCCGGGTACGCCAGAGCGCGCCCAGCAGTCTGGAGAGGTACCGCGCCTGCTGGCGGTCCCTGTCCACCACCGCATCTCCAAACCACCAGCCGGTTTGGCCGGTGATGTCCTCCAGGACGGCCGGCTCGATGTAGACCATGCTGTAGCGCCAGCCGCCGTCGGTTTCGGCCTGTCCCGTATGCAGTACATCGGGATTCATCAGCACGATGGAATCGGGTGGCGCCAGGTGGTCGCTGCCCCGGTAGCGAAAGCGTTCCACGCCCTGTTCAATGACGCCAAAGCCATAGGCGTCGTGGGTATGCGGCTCAAAGGCATGCCGAACAATGTGGGCGCGATAAAGCTCGACACCGGCACGCCCCGGCGGCGCGCGGAACTCGGCGCGGTCCTTCTGGAATTCAAACTGTTCGGGTACGGCATGCATGGCTGTCCCGCATCGTACCCAAATGCAGGCTTGACCGCGCAGCAGGGACACATTCCATGGCATGCGTCAATGGTCGGATATTGATATCCGGCAATGGCCGTGCATGCACTCTGGGTTACTCTTGGTTACAGCCTGCCAATAGGTGGCGAGGCTATTCTCCAGGAGTGGGCTCTGTGGTATCTGTTTTGATCGGCATTCTCGTTGTGGTAGTCGCTGCCGGGGCATTTCTGGCCCTGCGATCCAGGTCCGGAAACGCGGCACCTGCGCCCCAGCCGCCAATACCGGCACCGCCCCGCACGCAGGCCAGTTCACCCACCGCGGTCTCCGGTGCTCCGGTTGCGTCCGCGCGGGTGCCACAGGCCCGCCCCCGGCAGTACCGTTTGCCCGATGCACTGCGGGTGTTTCAGTTTGCGCGGGCGTCGGAGCTTGACGCCACAACCCGCGAGGCCATGGCTGCCAGGCTGCGCACCGTGCCCCGCCCACCCAAGGCCTTGCACAAACTGGTGTCGGCCGAGTTTCTGGCGCACGCCACGTCGACGGATCTCAGCGAAATCGTCATGGGGGAGCCCGAAGTGGCTGCCAAGATTCTGGCCGTGGTGAATTCGCCGCTGTACAGCCTCCAGAATCCGGTTGGCAACATCGGGCAGGCCGTGACCTTTCTCGGCATGAACAAGGTCCGTGGAATCTGCCTGCAATACATGCTGGACGACTCTTTCCGCACTAACAACGCAGAGATGAAGAAGGTTTACCAGGTGCTGTGGAATGAGAGTGCGCTGGCCTGTGAACTGTGCTTCAGGCTGGCCCAGTTGCTGAAGATCGAAGACGCTGGCACGCTGGTCACGCAGATCGTGCTGTCGTACCTCGGTCGACTGGCGACCTATGCCCTGATGGAGCCAGGGGATGTTGTCGCCATCGCCAACAAGGGCCTGCTGGAACGTTCCGTCGCCGAGCAGCAGAAGCTCGGCCTGGCGTCGGCCGAAATAGGCGGCCTGCTGATGCAAGACTGGGAGCTGCCGCCCAGCATCATCAATGGCGTGAAGGAAATTGATTCCGTGCTGGTGACGCCCGTGGACCAGACCAGCACCAGCCGCCGCACGCGCCTGGCACTGTGCTACCTGTGCTCGCGCCTGGCCGAAGGTCTGGCCACCGGAGATATCCCTGAATTGGCCGTCTTTGATATTGCCGCCCAGGAAGACGCGGAGTACTTCCATCTGCACGCCTACATGGACGTGGGAGACATGGTGCGCGTGGCAGACCTCATCCGCATGCCGGACATCGCGGCCTCCGTGCAGCACATGGTGGAATCCATGCGCGCGTAACCACGCGGCACACCGGTACAGGCCATGCAAACCAAAACATTCACCAGCGGGCGCATCCGCAAGGCCGAATACGACCCTGCCACGCAGCAGCTCGACCTGCACTGGGACAGCAAGACCGTCGTGGCCTACAAGCACGTGCCGCAGGAGGTCTTTCGCCGCCTGTGCAACGCACCCAATCCAACCACCTATTGGGAAGACCGGATTGCCGAGGAATACCCCAAGGGCACGCCCATGACATCCAGCGCCACGCCGGATGCCGCAAAGCAATTCAACGACCTGTTTGGCGGCGGCGACTGAGCCGCCCCGCCCCAGGCACAAGCCCTCCGTTACAGCCGGGGGGTCGCGCGTGCGATGATGGCCGCGCAATCGGCCCCGCGTGGCAGGTTGCCAAAGGTCAGGCCGCTGCTCTGGCCCGCCAGGCGCGAGGCGCAGAAGGCATCGGCCACCGCCGCGTTGCCATGGCGCACCAGCAACGCACCCTGCAGGGCCAGCGCCATTTTTTCCACAATGGCGCGGGCGCGGTATTCAATGTCACTGTGGTCCGCCAGCTCGGCACCCAGTTGCGCCACATACGCGTCCAGCCGCCGGTCCGCACCGGAGGCGGATTGCACCTCGGCCATATAGGCGTCCACCGAGCCGGCGTTGCGGCCCATGGCGCGCAGCATGTCCAGGCACTGCACATTGCCGCTGCCCTCCCAGATGGAGTTGACCGGCGATTCGCGGAACAGCCGCGGCATGATGCAGTCTTCCATGACGCCGCTGCCGCCGATGCATTCCATGGCCTCGACCGCATGGGCTGGCGTGCGCTTGCAGATCCAGTACTTGCCCACCGCCGTGCCGACGCGCACCAGCAGTTTTTCGTGCTCGTTTTCCTGCCCCGCATCCAGCGCCCGGCCAATGCGCATGGTCAGCGCCAGTGCGGCCTCGTGTTCGATCACCAGATCGGCCAGCACGTTCTGCATCAGCGGCTGCTGGGCCAGGCGGCGGCCAAAGGCTGAACGGTAGCCGCAGTGGTGCAGGGCCTGTGCCACGGCCTGACGCATGCCGCTGCTGGAACCAATCATGCAGTCAAAGCGCGTCATGGCCACCATGTTGATGATGGTGGCTACACCGCGACCCTCGCGCCCCACCATCTGGGCCCAGGCACCGCGCAGTTCGGTCTCGCACGACGCATTGGCCACGTTGCCCATCTTGTTCTTCAGGCGCTGGATCTGCATGGGGTTCTTGGTGCCATCCGGGCGCCAGCGCGGCAGCCAGAAACAGGACAGGCCGCTCTCGGTCTGCGCCAGCACCAGAAAGGCGTCGCACATCGGGGCCGATACGAAATACTTGTGGCCCACCAGCTCATAGGCCTGGCCGGGTCCGCCTGCGCCCAGGGCATGCGCGCGCACGGTGTTGGCCCGCACATCGGAGCCGCCCTGCTTTTCCGTCATGGCCATGCCGACCGTGATGGCGGACTTCTGTTCCATGGGAATGTTGCGGTGGTCATAGCCCAGCGCGGTGATCTTGGGCAGCCACTGGGCCGCCAGATCCGGCTGCTGCAACAGTGCAGGCACCGCTGCCGATGTCATGGTCACGGGGCAGCCATGCGCGGCCTCCACCTGGGCCTGCAGGTAGAACTTGGCAGCGCGCGCGACGTGGGCGCCGGCACCCGGCTGGCGCCAGTGCGAGGCATGCAGGCCATTTTCCAGAGACGTCTTCATCAACTGGTGGTAGGCCGGGTGGAAGCGCACCTCGTCGACGCGGTGGCCGTAGTTGTCGTGCGTGTACAGCACGGGCTTGTTCTCGTTGGCCTGGAAGCCCAGCTCGATCATTTCCGCCGAGCCGGTGAGCCGGCCAAAGGCCTGCAAGTCGTCTTCGGCCCAGGCCGCACCCTCGCGCGCCACGGCCTCGCGCAGGGCCGCGTCCTGCTGGTACAGGTTGGTGTCGCGCAGGTGCGGTGGCTGGTTTTCGACAACGTGTGTCTCTGCCAGATGCCCGATGGCGGCGGCCACGGAATTGGCGGGAGCGGTGGTTTGCAGCATGGTGTCTCCTTGCGTGGTGCTGTGTCGGCCCCGAAGGGCTTTGCACAAACAAATGAATCAATATTCACCTTATTGGAGGAAGTACACCACAGCACCCGCCAACTGTCAACGTGCATTCGACATGCCGGCCTGGTGACCGGGGCAAATATGGCCGCTGGCCCTCGTCAGATGTGCGTGACGAGCTATCAATACAATAGCGAATCCAGCCCCGACCCGATTCATCCCGACCCAGGCAACCTTCCATGGCATACCGGCCCACCGAAAAGACCCAAGCCCGCAAGGCCGAAGGCCGACAGCGCCTGCTTGACGCCGCTCTGGCAATGGTCAGCACCGGCGGCTTTGGCGCGCTCACCATGGCCGGCGTGGCGGCCCAGGCCGGCATCGCCACCGGGGCGGTCTACAAGCACTTCGAATCCAAGGCGCAACTGTGCGCCGAGGTGTTTCGCATCGCCACCGAGAAAGAGGTGGCCGTGGTGCGTGACACCGCCCTGGGCGCCGGCAGCGCGGCCGAGCGCCTGCAGCACGCCGTTGCCGCGTTTGCCGAGCGCGCGCTGCGCAACCCGCGCCTGGCCTATGCGCTGATCGCCGAGCCGGTGGATGCCCTGGTGGACGCCCAACGCCTGCGCTACCGCCAGGCCTATGCCGAGGTGTTTGAACAGCTCGTGGTACAAGGCATGGCCAGTGGCGAATTTGCCGAGCAGGTGCCCAGCGTCAGCGCCGCCGCCCTGGTGGGGGTGATTGCCGAATCGCTGACCGGCCCGCTCTCGCCACAACACGCACAGGAGCCACTCTCGGGCGGGCCGCTGATCCAGGCTATCCTGGCCTTCTGCCTGCGTGCTGTGGCCCGGCCCACTCCCGTGCGGCCTGCGGATTAGGCCTTGGCTGCGGCGCGGCGCGCCTTTTGCGCTTCCAGCGTCTCGGTGGGGGCGCCCTGCTTGACCCATTCGGTGTAGCCACCCTCGATGTGGGCCACGTTGGTCATGCCCATGTCCTGAAGCGTCTTGACGGTGAGCGCGCTGCGCCAGCCGGCACCGCAGAACAGGATGTACTCCTTGGCATCGTCGCCGAAGAGGGGCTTGTAGTAGGGCGAGCCCGGGTCCACCCAGAACTCCAGCATGCCGCGCGGCGCATGGAAGGCGCCGACGACGGTGCCGTCGTTGAGTTCGCGGATGTCGCGAATGTCCACGAGCTGGGTCTTGGGGTCGCCCAGGCGGGCCACCACGTCGGCCACGGGGTAGGTGCGGATTTCTTCCATGGCCTCGTCGACGAGGTCGCGGGACGATTTGGTGATGGGCATGCGGGTCTCCTGGCTTTGTGGGTGATGGGGTTAGCCCCATGTTGGCAAGTGTGCTTTACCGCGATACTACCGCGCGCAGCGGCCTTACCGCCGTTGCTCCCGCCACTTTGCAGAACAGGACCATCCTTTGTTCCACACCTCCAAGTGCCTGCGGGTGCGTTCACGATATGCCCTACCCCTGGCATGTCTGGGTGCACTGACATGGGCAACGGCTTACACGCCGGCATTCTCGCAAACACCAGCCCCCAGCGCCAACAGCACGGATGCCGCCCAGGAGCGTTCGCAACGCCAGTCGGACAGTGTGTACCGCTGGATCAGGTTGCACACAGAGCCCGCGCGCAAACCGGAGTCCGTCAAACCCCGCGCCAGACCCGATGGCAATGCGCTGGCCCCGCGCAAGCCGGCATTGCCGGCAGCCAACGCCCCCGTTGAACCCCAGCAGGCAGCGGAAGAAGTCGCGGTGACCGCGCCCGCCGTGGGCCCGGAGACGGCATCCGACAACCAACCGGCCGTGGCTGCGACGCCACCCGCATCCGCACCCGACACCACTGCCGCGGCAGCGGCAGCGCTACCCGAAACCGTGACAGTGGATGAGCCCGACCTCAAGCCCATCGCCCAACCCCAGCCGGAGATTCCGCGTGACCTGCGCGCCACCATCGCCAATGGCCGGGTCATACTCAGCTTCACGGTGCAGCCCGATGGCACGGTCAAGGACGCGGCGGTCCTGCGCTCCACCAACCGGCGCCTGAGCAAGCCGGCGCTGGACGCCGTATACAAATGGCGGTTCGAGCCGATACGCGTGGCCCGCACGACGCAGGTGGAATTCGAGTTCACGCTGCAACAATGAAAAAGGGCGCCGCAGCGCCCTTTCCCGAAGCATGTCACCTCACGCAGCCAGTGCGCGCTGGATGATGATCTTCTGCACGTCGCTCGTGCCTTCGTAGATCTGGCAGACGCGCACATCGCGGTAGATGCGCTCCAGCGGAAAGTCGCTGACATAGCCATAGCCGCCCAGCGTCTGGATGGCGGCGCTGCACACGCGCTCGGCCATCTCGCTGGCAAACAACTTGGCCATGGCGGCCTCTTTCAGGCAGGGCCGGCCGGCATCGCGCAGGCTGGCTGCGTGCCAGATCAGTTGGCGCGCGGCTTCGATCTGGGTCGCACACTCGGCCAGGCGGAAGCCCACGGCCTGGTGGTTGAAGATCGCCGTGCCAAAGCTCTGGCGGTCCTTGGCATAGCTGACTGCCACGTCCAGCGCGCTGCGGGCCATGCCCACGCTCTGCGCGGCGATGCCGATGCGTCCGCCCTCCAGACCGCCCAGGGCGATGCCGTAGCCCTCGCCCTCTTTGCCGATCAGGTTCTCAGCGGACACGCGGCAGTTGTCGAAGTTGATCTGCGCCGTGTCGCTGCTGTGCTGGCCCAGCTTGTCCTCGATGCGCGCCACCACATAGCCCGGTGCGTTGGTCGGCACCAGGAAGGCGCTCATGCCGCGCTTGCCGGCGCCCTTGTCGGTGACGGCAATGACGATGGCCACGTCACCATTCTTGCCACTGGTGATGAACTGCTTGACGCCGTTGATGACGTACTCGTCGCCTTCACGGACGGCCGTGGTGCGCAGGCTCGATGCATCGCTGCCCACATGCGGCTCGGTCAGGCAAAAGGCGCCCAGCAGTTGGCCCTGCGCCAAGGGTTCGAGCCACTGCTTCTTCTGCTGCGCATTGCCGTACTTCATCAGGATGGCGTTGACCGGGCAGTTGGTCACGCTGATCACGGTGCTGGTGCCGCCGTCGCCGGCTGCGATTTCTTCCAGCACCAGTGCCAGCGTCAGATAGTCCAGCCCCGCGCCGCCCAGTTCCTCGGGCACGCAGATGCCGTAGGCGCCCAGCGCGGCCAGGCCCTGGTGGACTGCCTTGGGAAAGTGGTGTTCCTTGTCCCATTGGGCGGCGTTGGGCCAGAGTTCGGCCTGCGCAAAGTCGCGCACCGCGTCGCGGATCATTTCCTGGTCTTGGGTCAGCAGCATGTGGAATCCTGAATGGGGTTGTGATGGAAGAGATGAATGGCTTACCAGTGCTTTGCACGCGTGCCATCGTGCACCAGCAGCCGGCCCTTGTCGGCCGGCGTGACCGAGGCGACGGTGGCGCGGATGCCGCGCACACTGTCCTGCACGCTCAAGGGTGCGCCATGGCCACCCATGTCGGTCTGCACCCAGCCGGGGTCCAAGGTGACCAGCGTGGCACGCGGGTAATCGTGCTGCGCGGCGGCCACGGCCATGTTCAGCGCAGCCTTGCTGACGCGGTACAGCCAGGCACTGCTGCTGGGCACGCCTTCGATTTGCGACATCGATGACGAAAAGAATGCGAACACGCCACCGGCCTCCTCCACCCACGGTGCCACCTGCGGCAGGGCCTGCATCGCGCCCAGCACATTGGTGTGCATGACGTGGTCAAAGGCCTGCTGCGTGGGCGGCGAGTGGGCGGATTCGTGGGTCAGCACACCGGCCACATAGAACGCCAGGTCCAGCTTCTCGCCATCGAGCTGCCAGCTCAGACCGCTGACGCTGGCCGGGTTGGCCACGTCCAGTTTCAGTGGCACCGCCCCCAGCGCGCGCAGATGCTCCAGCGCCGCGTCGTCGCGCGCGGTGGCGATGACGCGGTCACCCGCATCCAGGTACTGGCGCACCAGCTCCAGGCCAATGCCGCGGGATGCCCCGATGACAAGAACGTTCATGGTCTTTTGTGCCTCCAGCCCTCGTGGAATGTGCGCGAGCAGCTCCTGAATTTATAGCATTTCCAGCGCCACGGCAGTCGCCTCGCCGCCGCCGATGCACAGCGTGGCCAAGCCCTTCTTCAGGCCACGGGCCTGCAGGGCATACATCAGCGTGACCATGATGCGGGCGCCGGACGCGCCAATGGGGTGGCCCAGGGCGCAGGCGCCACCATTCACGTTGACCTTGTCGTGCGGCACGTTCAGCTCCTTCATCAGCGCCATGGGCACCACAGCAAAGGCTTCGTTCACTTCCCACAGGTCCACATCGCCCACGGCCCAGCCGGCCTTGGCCAGCGCCTTCTGCGTGGCGCCCACGGGGGCGGTGGCAAACCACTCGGGCTCCTGCGCGTGGGTGGCATGGGCCACGATGCGGGCCAGCGGCTTGCAGCCCAGCTTGGCGGCGGTGCTGGCCTTCATCATCACCAGCGCGGCGGCGCCATCGTTGATGCTGGAGCTGGATGCGGCCGTGATGGTGCCGTCCTTCTTGAAGGCGGGCTTCAATGTGGGAATCTTGTCCAGCTTGACCTTGCCTGGGCCTTCGTCGATCGACACGACGACCTCGCCACCGCGGCCCTTGACCGTGACGGGCGTGATCTCGGCGGCAAATGCGCCGGACTCGGTGGCCGCCTTGGCGCGCTGCACGCTGGCCGTGGCAAAGGCGTCCTGCTCGGCGCGGGTGAAGCTGTACTTGGCGGCGCAGTCTTCGCCAAAGGTGCCCATGGAGCGTCCGGCCTCGTAGGCGTCTTCCAGGCCGTCGAGCATCATGTGGTCAAAAATGCGGTCATGGCCGATGCGGTAGCCGCCGCGCGCCTTGGGCAGCAGGTAGGGCGCGTTGGTCATGCTCTCCATGCCACCGGCCACCAGCACCTCGTGGCTGCCGGCGATCAGCATGTCGTTGGCGAACATGGCCGCGCGCATCGCGGAGCCGCACATCTTGGACAGCGTCACCGCGCCCGCGCTCTTGGGCAGGCCGCCCTTGAAACCCGCCTGGCGTGCGGGCGCCTGGCCCTGGCCCGCCATCAGGCAGTTGCCGAACAAGACCTCAGTCACCAGCTCGGGGGAAACGCCGGCGCGCTGGACCGCCGCCTTGATGGCCGCGCCACCCAGGTCATGGGCTGCGAGGCTGGAAAAGTCGCCCTGGAATGCGCCCATGGGGGTGCGGGCGGCGCCGACGATCACGATGGAATCCGACATGCTGTGTTCTCCTGGTCAGTTGAAGGGGTTGATTGTAAATAGTTGACGTTTACGTAAACGTCAATTGTGACAGACTCCGGCCTGCCCACCACGCCACATCCGGCGAATTGCCACCTGCTGCACCGCACGTGACGCTGCGGTAACCGCGCTCAGCGCTGCTGCCCCAGCGCACTGAGCGTGTAAACATACGCCTGCACCGCCGTGCCATCCTCCAGCGTGGCCTGCACCGGCACACGGGCATAGCCCTCGCCCTCGAAGGCGTCCAGCCGCTCCCAGTGCGCGGGGAGTTCATCCGACGTGAACACCAGCCCCGGCACCACGCCACCGCCCCCATCCAGCACCAGACCCGGATACCCCGCCGCCGGCCCCCAAGTGACGTCGTGCACGGTGCCATGCACCTGCGCGGGTTGCCAGGTGCCGGGCACATCGGCCAATACGTGGGCGTTGGATCGGCCGGGGGCCAGGGTGCCGTAGACAAACAGACGATGGGGCATTGTGGGCGATTCCCTGCAGGTCGTGTTGCGGATCAATGTCGGTCAGTCGCGGGAGCGAGACATAGGGCTATGCGACAGGTTCAACGTCGGAGGCCAATGGCACGCGATATACGCCGCGAAGCGGCAACCTGATGTCGCGTGTCCGTATGGGCCGACCGACTAAAGCGAATTTTTACCAGACAGCAAATGGCTGACAAATGCTAGGAATGCCAACAAGGCCCAAAGGCCAAGGGTAACGACAATGTTGCGTGGCCGCGCCGTACCCCAGAGATGACCAAAAAGACTTGCCGTTTTCTCACTTCCCAGGCAAAACCCGGTGATGGTTGCACTGGCGATGATTGTGATTGCCCACACGTGGAACTGTCCAAAGAATCCGAGAAACTCCCATCCTCGGCCACGACTGACCACGAGGATGATCACGGGCACAGCGATGACGGTAAGCGCCATGAAGAATGCCGCAATGATTGCCGATATCAGGCGGTCGTTGAAAGCAATCTCGGGCCTATGCATGGATGGCGACGTATGCGGTTTAGTTCAACGTAGAGGTAACCGGCCTTGCGCGGCTTTTCGCGCAAGGTCCGTGTTGACCGCCGGGTTAGCTACCTGTGCCACCCCCGCCCGCCTTGCGTGCAACGTACCTCTCGTATTTCTCGGACAGTGTGTAGACGTAATCGAAGATGGCGATGGTGAAGTCGATGATGTCCTGTGCATTTTCTTTCGTTGTATCTTCATCAGAAGCATGAGCGCCAATATTTCGCTCCTTCCGCAATGCCTCGGCCCAGCTAAAGAGGCGCTCATCGATGACTCCCTTGTTCTTGAGTTCGGCGAGACCTTTGCCGATCATGTTCGCGCCTGCCTTTTCTTTGATGAGGCGTTCCAGTGCGCGGCCACACAAGACAGCGCTAGCCGAGTAGATACCGTGCGAAATGCATTTCTGTGCGTCTTTGATATCACGGCGCGCAGCCTCTGGAATAGCGGGACCGACATCCGCAAGCGATGGTGTTGGCCAAAGCCGTTCGGCTGCATCCCAACCCCAGTTGTTGAATTCATCCCGGTAGACAACTGACGAACCGAATAGGGCGTTGTGACAGGAAGGACATTCCACAAGGAAGAACGCTTGTTCTTCGCCGTTACCCACCCACGCCGTAGCCTTGGCCGTAACTCGAACGGCGCAGTGTGGACAATCGATAACGACGTCATTCGTCATGGCGTTCCTTAAGGTGGTTCAACGTTGGCGCTGTCCGGCACGCAGCAAGCGCCGCGAAGCGGCAACCTGCTGCTGCGCGTCCGCGACGAGCAACTTGTTATGCATTGTGAACGCCTTCGGGAAGACCAGACGCTCCATTCATTTTTGTAATCTTCCATTTATTCATATCCTTGTGCTCAAAATCGATCTTGTAATCAAACGATGAATCGACTGAGAGCAGTAGGACACAGAACGTTGAACCGTTTTTCTTCGAAAGAACCTCGCGCAGCTCGGAGCCTAGGGCGTTGAACTTTTCAAAGAAACTCTGGAGCTTAAACGGGTCGAGCAAAAACACACCCGCGTCCGTAACATAAGACCCGTTCGAACCGAATTGCTCATCTGTAGCACTGAACCGGACAAATGCCTTACTCCAAGTTGGAACGTGAGCTTGCATTGCTGCAATCAGTTCTTTCGCAAGTTCAATCGTTACTTCAGACGCGCGATCATTCATATGGAAGGCTCCGCTGCGATCATTGATGCATAACGGAAGGTGCGCGGGGCTCGCGCAGCGAGCATCCGTCACTATCGTCATCTTCCGTTTCGGCCAACAACATCTCTTGGCGCTTGTCGCTTCGTGTCACAAGACCCTCCCCTTTTTTTGTAGCCACTCACGTAGCTGTGTCACTGCGTCCGTTCCAAGAGCTCGCTCTTGTTCGCGCGCTGTGCCGCAGCTACGCAAGCTATCAGAAAATCAGCGTTTTATAAACACCCCCCAAAGGTATTAGCGCCACTGTTTTAGCCGTAAATCGGAACGTAATGTATAGAGCAAAACCTGCTCGATAAACTGGCACGTGCTCGATATTCTGGACATTGAATCCTCCCCTAAGTAGCTTGCAGCCTCGTTCACGCCGTCTTCACGCCGTGTTAAACGGATATCGATATTCTGGCAGACCTGATGCCGCATCGGTGACCGATTCCGCCCAGCGCGACTGCCCACCCACACAGGCACAACTGCTACAGTGCCAACCCACCGCACCGCACCCAGCGCCCCACCCAACCAACCCCATGCTCCCGCCCTCACCGCCCACCGGCCAAGAGCCCCAGGCCCTGTTCCGCGATCTCATGCAGCGCGCCCAGGCCGCAGGCGTCACTCTGCGCGCGCCGCCGCCGGAGCCCACCACCTGCTGCGGACGCGGCTGCAATGGCTGTGTGTGGGAAGGGTTCTATGCGGCGGCCACGTTCTGGCAAGAGGACGCCCTGGCTGCTTTGGCAGAGGCTGAGGGCGCGCGCTAATCCGACAGCGCGGCGTGGATGGCGGCTGCCATGTCGGCAACCGCCCGGCGGGATTCGGCAAAACCGAGCAGCGGCCAGACGTGGACCATGTCGGGCGCCACGCGCAGGTCCACCTCGCAGCCATGGGCCTGCGCCTTGGCGGCAAATGCGATGGCGTCCGGGCCCAGGATGTCGCGCCCGGCGGCAAACAGCGTCATGGGCGGCAGCCCGTGCAGCGCGCCGCGCATGGGGCTGATGGCCGGGTGCGATGTGGGCAAGCCGCCCGCATACATCTGCCCCGCCAACCGTGCACCGACCATGGCCAACATCGGATCACGCGGCTCGATGGCCGGGGCCTCGGGGTGCGGCAGCTCCACATCCACCCAGGGCGTGATCAGGATGAGCCGATGCGCGGCCTGTGCCCCCTGGTCGCGCAAGGCTGCGGCCAAGGCCAGGGCCAGACCGCCACCGGCCGAGTCGCCCATGAGAAACAGCGGGTCACCCTGCGCCGACTCGCGCTGGTGCACCTGCTGGGCAAATTCAAGCGCCGCCAGGCCGTGGTGTTCCGGCGCCAGCGGATACAGCGGCACCACCAGCTCAACACCGGTCGCGTGTGCCAGTTCCGCCACCAGGCGCCAGTGAAAACCGGTGATGGGGCGCACATAGGCGCCGCCATGGAAATAGACAATGCGCGCGGCCACCGGCTGCGTCCGCTTCGAGCGCACGCGAAAGACCGCGTGACCATGGACCTCTTCCTGCGCAATGTGCAGATCGCGCGCCTGTTTGGCGGTCGGCCGCGCCGGCCCGGCCTGGCGTGTTTGCCGGATACCCTGCTCCAGCCCCTGCTGGGACGCGTAGATGCGCTTGCGCCGGATCAGGCGCAGCAGCAGGAAGGTGGTCTTGGCGCCGAGACTGGTGGCCATGGATGTTCGACTCCACTGTGATGGGATGGCGCATCTTAGTGGAGCGCTACAGCGTGGGCCGCGCCCGCAAGGGCATCGGAGCGCGCACCTGAGAGTGCCCACGCGTAAACGCCTCCATCAGTTGCCGGCACGCGCCGTCCGGGTCCGCCGCCTGCGTGATGGCCGTGATGACCGCCGCACCGCAGACGCCTTGCGCGGCCACATCGGCCATCTGCTCCACACCGATGCCGGCAATGCCCACCACCGGCACCGGCAGCAGGCCGGCCCAGTAGCGCAGGTTGTCCAGCCCTTGCGCAATCCACGGCATGTCCTTGCTCCGCGTGGGAAAGATGGGGCCGCAGGCGATGTAGCTGGGGCGCTGCGCCCAGGCGCGGGCCACTTCCCAATAGCTGTGGGTGCTCAGCCCCAACCGCACGCCGGCCTGGCGCAGCGCGTGCAGATCGACCTGGTCCAGGTCTTCCTGCCCGACGTGCACACCATAGGCGCCCAGGCGCAGCGCGAGCTGCCAGTGGTCGTTAATGAAAAGTTGCGCGCCGGGTGTTTGCGCGGCCATGGCGATGGACTCGCGCACCTGCGCTTCCAGCGTGGGCTCGAACGGGTCCTTGATGCGCAGTTGCACGGTGCGGATGCCACTCTCCAGCACGCGGCGCACCCAGTCCGCGCTGTCGACCACGGCGTAGACGCCCAGGTCGGCGTGGCCCAGCGCGGGGAAGGCCGCCGCATCCACTGGAGCCGACAGCGCGGGCAGGTTGTCGGCATGCTGCGCAAAGTCTGGCTGCGCGCAAACCGGGCCGCCCCCCTCGCCCGCCGCATAGGCGTGACGCAGGGCGTGGGTGGTGGCCATCTTGGCCAGCACGATGGCATCCGCCACACAGTAGCCGCACGCCAGTGCAGCGGCGGCGCTGGAGGCAAAGGTGCAGCCGGTGCCATGGTGGTGCGGGGTGTCCACGCGCGGCAGGCTGAGCCAGCCCGTGGCCTGCGGGCCGCAGAACCAGTCGGCCGCCCGACCGTCGTCGCTAGGCGCATCGCCACCGGTGATCACGACCGATGCCGGGCCAGGGGTTTGCCCCACCGCCAGCCCCAGGCGCTGCGCCTCGGCCCGGTTGGGGGTGACCAGCGTGGCGCGTGGCAGCAGCTCGGCCACGTAGGCCTGCACCAGCGCCGCGTCGGCAAAACCGGCGCCTGTGGTGGCCCCCAGCACCGGGTCCACGACCAACGCGACCGACTGGCCTTGAGAACGCAGGCGGTCGACCCAGCGGCAGACCACGCGCAGGTTGTCCACGCTGCCCAGCAGGCCGGTCTTGATGGCAGCCGGCGGCATGTCCTGCGCCAAGGCGGCCAGTTGGGCATCCAGCAGCGCCGGGCTGACCGGCTCCACGCGCGTGACCGCCACCGAGTTCTGCGCGGTGATGGCCGCCACGGCCGTGCAGCCGTGCACGCCAAAAGCAGCCAGCGCCTTCAGGTCGGCCTGCAGGCCCGCACCGCCACCGCCGTCGGAGCCGGCGATGCTCCAGACAATCGGCCGCCGCACGTCCGGCAGCCCGAATGGTTGTGAATGGAAAAGGCCACCAGCCCTCGTGGAATGTGCGTGAACAGCTACTGAATTCATAGCAATATCGGGTAACCCGCCACCGGTGTGGATGCCACGGCCATGTCCTGCTGGGCCATGACGCCGGATTCAAACGCCAGCCGCCCGGCCGCAATGCCGAGCCGGAAGGCGCGCGCCATGCGCACCGGGTCCTGCGCCTTGGCCACGGCGGTGTTGAGCAGCACGCCATCCAGCCCCAGCTCCATGGCCTGCACGGCGTCGGCCGGAGAGCCGATACCGGCGTCCACGATCAGCGGCACGCCGGGCAGGCGTGCGCGCAGGGTGCGCAGCGCGCCGGGGTTGACCAGGCCCTGGCCGGAACCAATGGGTGCGCCCCAGGGCATGAGAATGTTGCAGCCCACGTCCAGCAGGCGCTGGCAACTGACCAGATCGTCCATGCAGTAGGGGAAGACCTCAAAGCCGTCCTTGACCAGTTGCCGCGCGGCGTCCACCAGCTCGAACGGGTCGGGCTGCAGGGTGTGCTCGTCGCCCACCACTTCGAGCTTGATCCAGTGCGTGTCGAACAGCTCGCGCGCCATCTGGGCCAGCGTGACGGCCTCGCGCGCGGTGCGGCAGCCGGCGGTGTTAGGCAGCAGGTGCGCGCCGGTGGCCCGAACCATGCCAAAGAAATCGCTGGCTGCGGCGCCATGCGCCAACTGGCGGCGCAGGCCCACGGTGACCACCTGTGCGCCGGACGCGGCGATGGCCTCTTGCAGCACCGCGGGCGAGGGGTAGCCGGCGGTGCCCTGGAGGAAGCGGCTGGTGAGCGTGCGTCCGCCGATTTGCCACTCTTGCGGGGCGAGCCTGTAAGGCCGGACGTTTTGCTCCGTGTCCCCCGCCCGCTGCGCGGGCTCCTCCTTTACCTGCGCAAAACGCCCGGCCTCCCAGGCTCTTGGTGTGGTGTTCATGCTCATTAGCCTCCGGTGATGGGTTGGAAGGTCACAATCGCGTCGCCGTCGGCCAGCACACGCTGGCTGCGCAGATCGCGCTGCACAAACTGGCCATTGACGGCGGTGGCCACGGCCTCGGGGGCCAGGCCCTGCTGCTGCACCCACTGGGCCAGCGTGCGCGCGCTGGAACACTGGGCCGCGCCATTGACCAGCAGTTGGCGCGTGGGTTGCGCCGTCTCGGTGGTGCTCATGTCGGCAGCTCCTGCGCCAGCGCCTCTTCGACGATGGCCGGGGCAATGAGCCAGCCATGGCGGTACAGGCCGTTGATGCGGGTGATGCCGCGCGCCTGCGACAGCAGCGGCAGGTTGTCGGGCAGGGTCGGGCGCAGATTGGATTCGGAGTGCACCACGCGCGCCTCGGCCAGCCCGGGGATGACGCTGTGCGCGGCGCTGAGCAACTCCAGCGTGCTGCGCAGGGACACGGGGGAGCGGTCTTCGCTCTCGATCTCGCTGGCGCCCACCACCACCAGATCACCGGGGCGCGGCACGATGTAGACCGAGTGGCGTGGGTGCATCAGGCGCAGTGCGCGGTTCAGTTGCACGCCCGGCGCATGCAGCCAGAAGACCTCGCCGCGCACGCCGCGCACCGGCAGCTCGGGCCGTGCGCCGGTGCCGCGCACATCAAACACGTGGTCGAAGCGGTGGCGCACGCTGCCGTGCTCCGTGTCCACCTGCAGACTGCCCGCCTCCACCGACGCCACGCGGCTGTGCCAACACCAGCGCACTCCCTGGCGCGCACCCTGGGCGGCAAGCGCCTGCATGGCCTGCACGGTGTGGATTTCGCCCTCGCTGGGCAGCAGCCAGCTCAGGGCCGGACCATGGACGGACGGCTCCAGCGCGGCCAGGCGCGCGCCATCCAGCGGCTCGGGCTGGTAGGGCGCACCGGCCCTGGACTGCAACAGAGCCACCACGCGCTGCGCGGCACCGGCGTCGCCGCGGTGGGCCAGCAGCAGGCTGCCCTGCAGATTCAGCGCCACCGGCTCATCCATGGATTGCACGATGCCGGGCCACAGTTGCAGGGAGCGCAGCCCCCAGCCAAACACGCGCGCATCGGCGCACTCCAGCTCGGCCACCGGGCTCAGCATCCCCGCCGCCGTCCAGGCCGCAGCCTGGGTCCCCGACTCGGCCTTGGGACCGGGACCCGAGGCGGGGTCAAACACCTCCACCCGGTTCCCCCTGCGACTCAACTCCAGCGCCAGCAGGCGCCCCAGCAGGCCCGCGCCCGCAATGCCAATGTGCATGTCCGTTCTCCTGTTCTCGTCCGTAGGGGCGGGGGTCAGCCTTGCGCCGGGGTGATGGGGATGTAGATCTCGCCGCCAACCTTTTTGAATTCATCCGACTTGGCCTGCATGCCGCTCTCCAGCGCTTGTTCGTCGCTCACGCCCTGGGTCTTGGCGTACTCGCGCACCTCCTGCGTGATCTTCATGGAGCAGAACTTGGGGCCGCACATGCTGCAGAAATGCGCCACCTTGCTAGAGTCCTTGGGCAGCGTCTCGTCGTGAAAATCACGCGCGGTGTCGGGGTCCAGCGACAGGTTGAACTGGTCCATCCAGCGGAACTCGAAGCGTGCCTTGCTCAAGGCATCGTCACGCGCCCGCACACCGGGGTGGCCCTTGGCCACATCGGCCACGTGGGCGGCAATCTTGTAGGTGATGATGCCGGTCTTCACGTCGTTTCGGTCGGGCAGACCCAGGTGTTCCTTGGGCGTGACGTAGCAGAGCATGGCGGTGCCGAACCAGCCGATCATGGCCGCGCCGATGCCGCTGGTGATGTGGTCGTAGCCCGGGGCGATGTCGGTGGTCAGCGGGCCCAGGGTATAGAACGGCGCCTCATCGCAGTGCTTCAACTGCTCGGTCATGTTGGCCTGCACCATGTGCATGGGCACGTGGCCAGGGCCTTCGATCATCACCTGCACGTCTTGCGCCCAAGCCTTCTTGGTCAACTCGCCCAGCGTGCGCAGCTCGGCGAACTGGGCCTCGTCGTTGGCGTCGGCGCCGGAGCCAGGGCGCAGGCCATCGCCCAGCGAGTAGCTCACGTCGTAGGCACGCATGATCTCCGTCATCTCGTCGAAATGCGTGTAGAGGAAGTTTTCCTTGTGGTGGGCGATGCACCACTTGGCCATGATGGAGCCGCCACGCGAGACGATGCCGGTCATGCGGTTGGCCGTGAGGTGGATAAAGGGCAGACGCACGCCGGCGTGCACGGTGAAGTAGTCCACACCCTGCTCGGCCTGCTCGATCAAGGTGTCGCGGAAGATCTCCCAGGTCAGGTCTTCGGCGATGCCGCCCACCTTCTCCAGCGCCTGGTAGATGGGCACGGTGCCAATGGGCACCGGGCTGTTGCGCACGATCCAGTCGCGCGTGGTGTGGATGTTTTTGCCGGTGGACAAATCCATCACCGTGTCCGCGCCCCAGCGGATGGACCACACCAGTTTTTCCACTTCTTCCTCGATGCTGGAGGTGACGGCCGAGTTGCCGATGTTGGCGTTGATCTTGACCAGGAAGTTGCGGCCGATGGCCATCGGTTCGAGTTCGGTGTGGTTGATGTTGGCCGGGATGATGGCGCGGCCGCGGGCCACCTCATCGCGCACGAATTCGGGCGTCATGATCTTCGGGATGCTGGCACCAAAGCCGTTGCCGGCCAGGCGCGCCTCGCGCTCGGCATTGGTCTGGTACTGCACCATCCACGCCTGCTTCTGGTTCTCGCGGATGGCCACGTATTCCATCTCGGGCGTGACGATGCCTTTGCGCGCGTAGTGCATTTGCGTAACGTTGGCGCCACCACGTGCGCGGCGCGGCTGGCGCTGCAGGCCTGCTGCCTGCGCGCGCAGGGTGGCCAGGGCGTCGGTCTCACCATGCTTCAAACCGTCATCGAGCGCAAAGGGCTTGCGGCCTTCGTAGCTTTCGGTGTCGCCGCGGTCGGCGATCCACTTCTCACGCACCAGCGGCAGGCCCTGGCGCACGTCGATGTGTGCAGTGGGGTCGGTGTACGGGCCGGAGGTGTCGTAGACCGTGACGGCCTCGCCATTGCTCTGCAGGATTTCGCGCAGCGGCACCTGGATGTCGGCGCGGCTACCGCTCAGGTAGATCTTGCGGGAGGCGGGCAGCGGCTCGCGGGTGAGCTGGATGAACTGGGCAAGTTTGTCGGGTGCGTTCACGGGGTGTCTCCGGTAAAGGCCCGAAGACAAGACGCACCCCAACACGCAAACCCTAAAAAGACGCCGCCCGGACGGCACCAAGGCCGCGGCAGCACTGCACTTCTTACGCTGGTATGAACCAGATCAAGTTCGCGGGTTTGGAATCCATCTCAGCGCAACCATTGCGCACCCCGGGCAGCGCGCAGTGTACGACAACCTTGAAATCGTGCTGGCGTGTGTGAACCCAGGTCCAGCATGCCCTACGGGTTGGGGCCACCTTCTCCGTCTGCCGCACAGCGACATCGACGTCGTACCCGTGATCGCCAATCCGCCCGCCAAGGGCCTTCTCCAAAAGAGCAATGGTGCGATGCCCACCGAAAGCTTTGGGCCAAACACTGCCGCTTGCACGGCTATTCAAACACCACTCATCACCGTATCCATCGCAGCAACAATGTCGTGCGCATGCTCGCGCATCGAGCCGACCTTGGCCCTGAGATGCCGCTTGTCGAGCGGAGCTGCCTCAAAGGGCACCAGCATCAGGCTCTGACCTTGCACGACGAACACCGGGCATAGCCGACGCGGCAAATTGGTCACAGGGAGCTTGGTTACTACCAGTGGCACCACCATGCGCGTGGCAAGTGCTTTCAACAAATCGCTTTGGATATCCACCACAAACGGGTAGCTGTCCCGCATGCGGGGGCTGGGGTTTGGATATACGTCGTACTGCATTACCAGACGCGCAGATCGTCGCACCAAAGGCCGTTCTTCTCAAAGCGCGCGTTCTGCTCGTCAATCCATGCCTTGTGGGTTTGGTTGAATGCTCTCTGCCGTGCTGCCAGTGTTTTGCTTTGCTCGGCTGACTTCAGTGCGTCAAACTGCTGTGCCGACAAAATGACGCTGTCGATACGTCCGTCTTTTTCGACAAAGACCGGGCCCGTCTTGGCTTGGGCGCAGACATAACCGAATCGATTCTTCGCCTCCGTAGCAGTGACTTGCATGGCACGACCTCCGGGAAATGATGATTGGCTATTTTAGCCATTACGCAACCCGAGGTGCCGGCATTGATGGGCTGCCAAGTTCCCTGTTACTCCCGATTCCTGAGTGCACCGCCAGGCTGGCGCCCCTGGAACAGGTAGGTGAGCTGCGAGATGCGGTCCCGTGCCATGGTCTCGCCCTGGCTCGCGGACAGGGCGGCCATCAGGTTGGAGCGCAGGTACCACAGGGCGTCAATGTCGGCCGCAAAGGTGAGCTTGTGGCGCAGTTCGGGGTTGTCGGGGCAGTATTGGTCCATCAACGTCAGCATCGCCAGGCGCACCCGCGCGAAGGTGTCGGGAGCGCTGCTGATGTCCTGGCCCAGCATGGCCCAAAAGCTGTTTCGACTGCGCATGGTTGTACTCCTCTCGCCGCGGACGGCTGCCGTGCAAGGCAGACCTGCCCGAACCGGTTCCGCCATCATCCGGCCTTGCGCGGGCATGGCGCAATGGTCTGTAAACCCACAGGGGCCGTGTGTGCGGGGTCTTACGAAGAGTTACCTTTGTGTCCCCAATATTGCTGCGGTCGTCGTCCTGTCAGGACTTTTCGGTGATGGACCGCCAGGTCTGCAGCGAGATGGCCTCGCCCGATTCGGGGTCCTGCACCAGCACGCGTTTGGCCTTGGGCTCCACCAGGAACACATTCCACAGCTCCAGCCGCTCGGGGGTGTTGGCATAGACCGAGACGGACCAGTAGCAGCGCCCCTCCAGGGCCACCTGCTGGTCCAGGGATTCGCCGTATGCGATCGGGAAGGCGTGGGAGCGGGACCAGGCGACCAGCTCGGGCAGACGGCGCACGGTGGCAATGGAGCGCTGGTAGTCCGGGGCATGCAGGGCCTGCGCGTCACAGCGTGGCGCGCGCTCGGGCGGCGGCTGCGTGGCCGCCTGGCCCGCAGCGCCCAGACACAGCAGAAGAGTCAGACAGGCAAGGTCGCGCATATTTCCCAGTCTACAAGCGCCGCCCGCTTCGCAACACGCGGAAAAGCGGCCCATTCACGTCGCTTACGTCGCCACCGCAGGCGGCGGTGGGAAGCGCTTGTCACGGTCGTAGGGAAACACGTCGTGCACGTGGCCGGCCAGGATGCGGTCCTTGTGGGCCTGCCAGAACGCCACGTCCAGCAAGTCCGCATGGTGTTTCATGAAGATCGCCCGCACGGCCGGGTTGCCCAGCAGGAAGGGTGCAAAGCTCTCGGGAAACACATCATGCGGACCCACGCTGTACCAGACCTCGCCGGAAATTTCGTCTTCGTCGTTGCGCGGCGCGGGTATACGGCGGAAATGGCAGTCGGTGATGTATTCGATCTCGTCGTAGTCGTAGAACACGACCTTGCCGTGGCGGGTGATGCCGAAGTTCTTCCACAGCATGTCGCCGGGGAAGATGTTGGCGGCCACCAGGTCCTTGATGGCATTGCCGTACTCGACCACGGCCCGTTCGATCTGTTCGCGCGCGCGAACGGCTGCCGCGCCGGTGTCGGCGGGGTTGGCGCCGCCGGCATCGAAGGCTTCCTGCAGGTAGATGTTGAGCGGGATCATGCGCCGCTCGATGTAGACGTGCTTGATGATGACTTCCAGCGTGCCGTCGCCATCGCGGTCGGTGATCTCCAGCTGGCTGGGGGCAAACTTCTGCAGCTCATCGATCAGCGCGTCGGTGAAGCGGTCGCGCGCAAAGCCCACGTCGCTGTACTCCAGCGTGTCGGCCATGCGGCCCACGCGGTCATGCTGCTTGACCAGCAGGTACTTGTTCTTGATCTGCTCGCGCGTGGTGTCCTTTTGCGGCGGGTAGTAGTCCTTGATGACCTTGAACACATACGGAAAGGACGGCAGGTCAAACACCAGCATGACCATGCCCTTGATGCCGGGCGCGATGCGGAACTGGTCAGTGCTATGGCGCTGGTGGGCCAGCAGGTCGCGGTAGAACAGGGTCTTGCCCTGCTTGGCCAGACCGAGGGCGTTGTAGATTTCGTTGCGCGGCTTGCGCGGCATCATGCTGCGCAGGAACTGCACGTAGGCGGAAGGGATCTCCATGTCCACCATGAAGTAGGCCCGCGCAAAGCTGAACAGCATCAGCAGGTCGTCTTCGCCGAACAGGGCGGTGTCGATCACCAGGCGCGAGCGCGGCCCGCGCGCATCCAGGCTGCCGTTGAAGCTGCGGTCGGCCACCGGCACCTTGGTGTGCAGGATGGGCAGCGCAAAGGGAAATTCGTTGAAGCCGTTGATCAGCTTGCCGACGATGTAGCAGCCCTTGTTGCGGAAGAACAGGCCGGTCAACACCTGGATCTGGAAGTTGGCGCGCAGTTTGGCATCCCCCAGACGGCCCATCATGGACTGCTGGACCTGGCTGCAGTAGTACTCCAGGTTGTCGAAGGGGCGCTGCAGGTCAAAGTCGTTGACCATCTGCACCAGCACGCTGTGCATGGTCTCGCGCGTGGGGTAGTAGGCGCGGTAGGTGGGTCGCTTCTCGGACTCGTCGTTCTCGATGTACTCGGTGCTGACCGCGGGGCGCACGAAAATGAAATCGTTCTGGAAGTAGCTGCGGTGCAGGATCTTGGTGGTGACCGAGTTGAAGAAGGTCTCGGCCAGCTCGGGCTGGTGGTGGTTCACCAGGAGGCCGATGTAGTGCAGCTTGATCTGCTGCCAGATGTCCATGGACTTCTCGCCGGCCTTGAACTCACGCTCCAGCCGGCGCGAGCATTCCATGACCCGCAGGTCGTAGAACTCGATGCGCTCACGCTGGGCGCGCTGCTGGCCATGCCAGTCGGCGGTCTCGAAGCGGTGCTTGGCGCGACCGGACTCGGTGCGGAACAACTGGTAGTGGCGGTTGAAGCCATCCATCATCGCCTTGGCGATGTCGTAGGCAACAGACGAGTCCAGGCGGGCGGGAAACATGTTGCTATGAATTCAATAGCTGTCTACGCACATTCCACGAGGGCTTAAGGCACATTTGACATCAAACCTTGTCGTGGCGGGGCATCAGCCGCACGCCCGAGAGGGCCTGACGGTACAGCGCGTCCAGATCGTCGCCGCCGCTGACCGTCATGTGCAGGTCCTGGATCAGGCCATCCTGCAGGCCATAGACCCAGCCATGCAGCGTCACGTTCTGACTGCGCGCCCATGCGTCCTGCATCACGGTGCTTTGGGCCACGTTGACGACCTGCTCGATGGCGTTGAGCTCGCACAGGGCGTCGGCCCTGCCGTGTTCGGGGATCACGTCCAGGATGTCGCGGTGGCGGTCACGCACGTCCTGGATGTGGCGCAGCCAGTTGTCGGCCAGGCCGATGCGCGCGCCTTCCAGCGCCGCCTGCACGCCCGAGCAGCCGTAGTGGCCCACCACCATGATGTGCTCCACGTTCAGGCGCTCCACCGCAAACTGGATGGTGGACAGCGCGTTCAGGTCCGAGTGCACGACCACGTTGGCCACGTTGCGGTGCACGAAGATTTCGCCCGGCTCCAGGCCCGTGATCTGGTTGGCCGGCACGCGGCTGTCGGAGCAGCCGATCCACATGTACTTGGGCTTCTGCTGCGCCTTCAGGCTGGTGAAGAAGCCGGGTCGCACGGACTCCATGTGTGCGGCCCAGGCGCGGTTGTGTGCAAAAAGGTCGCTGAGTTTCTTTGGCATAGGTTCCTTCTATTTTTTGAGCGAAATACGCACGTTCCAGTCAAGCAGGCCATAGCGGGCCCGCTCCTGCTGGTCGTCCAACGCGTTGAACTGGCACGGGGCACCGGCGGTCTGCGCACCTGCCGTGGGCGCCGAACTGCAGGCAAAGGAATTCGGGTTGCCCAACTGCCACTGGCCCTGGGCGTTGCGGGATTCGCCAGTGAAGAACAGGGTGCGCGGCGCATCCATGGGCGTGGCCTGCGGTGTGCGCAACAGGTCGCGCCCCGAATTCACGTAGGGGCCGTTCACGCCGACCAGTGGCAGCAGGGTGTTGAACATGTCGCGGTGGCTGGCGGGCAGCGCCTCTTGCGGTCCGCAGGCCGCGCCACCCATGCCCTGCCCCCAGATCACAAACGGCACCTGGCGCGCCAGGTAGCGGCGTGATGCCTCGGCGTACATGCCGAAGGACCGCACGTTGTGGTCGCCCGTGGCGGCGACGATGGTGTTCTTCCACAGCGGGCCCTTTTGCAGGCCCTGCACGAAGCCGCCCAGCAGGTCGGCGGCGTAGTGGTAGGTGTCCAGGTTGAGCAGCAGGGTGTCGGAGCTGGTCTCGCCCTTCCACAGGCCCATTTCGCGCGGCACGCGGTGGTAGTCCGCCGGCAGGTCGTAGGGCGGGTGGTTGGTGCTGGTCAGCACGAAGACGAACAGGGGCTTGTCGGCCGGCTGCGCGGCCAGGCGCTTGTCCAGGTACTTGAAGACATAGCTGTCCCACACGCCCCAGATGCCCAGCGTGGCGTCGGGGTAGGCTTCCTTGAGGTTGTTGGCGTCCACCACCTCGTCAAAGCCCTGCACCGCCAGCACGCGGTTCAGGTCGCGCCAGCCGGAGCGGGCCGAGGTGACGAACAGGGTCTGGTAGCCGGCGTCCTTGACCACCTTGGGGATGGACCAGGGAATGGGTTTGCGCCCCACGTCACCCAGGGTCAGCGGCGTGATGGGCGAGGAGAACAGGATGGCTTCCAGCGACGGGTGCGTGCCCGGCTGGGCCGAATCGAAATTGCGGAAGTGGCAGGCCGACTCCAGCGTGGGCACCATGCGGCCCAGCACGTCGAACTTCGGGCTCTGGTAGAGCATGGGCTCGGCGCTCCACGACTCCATCAGGAAGAAGATCAGGTTTTTCTTCGGCGCATTGGCTGGCAGTGGCGCGTGGGCGATCAGCGCGGCCTTCACTTCGGCCTCGCTGCCGTGTGGCAGGCCCAGCACCTCGGCCGCGGCCAGCGGCGAGTCGAAGCCCATGGCCTTGAGGCCGGCGATGGGGTTCTGCAGGTTCTGCGACTGGCCGCGGCTGTCCCACGCGTATTTCAACGCGATGGGGCCGTTGGGCACCATGTCGTTGAGGAAGGGCGAGGTGGTCACCGTCAGGTGCTGGCGCTGCAGCGCCATCTCACGGATGGTCCCCTTGCCGGCAAACACCAGTGCAAAGAACACGATGATGGCCAGCACGATCTGGATGGCCGCGTGGCGGCTCTGCAGGACGGTATCGGGCCGCAGGCGGCGCACCAGCACGCGGTGCAGCAGCACGGAGCCATAGGTCAGGCCCAGCCCCAGCAGCACGGTCCAGATGACGGGAAAGTCGTGCCAAATGGTTTGCAGCACGGCGGAGGTGTCGTCCTCCACCAGGCCGAACACCAGGGAGTCAATGGGGGTCTTGTAGAACCCGAAGTAATGCAGGTTCACCAGCGACAGCATCACGTACAGAAACGCGACACCGGTGGCAATGCGCCCCTGCACCTTGCCCGAGACCCAGGGCAGCACCAGCAGCAGCAGAAAACCCGCCACCGCGCTGACCTTGAGGTCGAAGCGGAATCCCTGCACCACCACGCTGGCGATGTCGGTCGAGCTGGCATGAAAGCCGGCTGGCCAGAAGTAGGCCAACTGGCCCAGCCGGATCAGCGAGAGCGCCACCACCAGCGGCACAACCAGCACCCATGCGCGCGCAAGACCGCGCAGGATGCCGTGGAGAAGGGAATTCAGTGTGCGGGTGATGGTGGATTTCATCAAAGCAGTTCGCCGGACATAGGGTTAGACCCTACATTGTCTCAGCGAACAGCTCCCGACCAATCAGCATGCGGCGAATCTCACTGGTGCCGGCCCCGATTTCATAGAGCTTGGCGTCGCGCCACAGGCGGCCCAGGGGGTATTCGTTGATGTAGCCGTTGCCGCCGAAGATCTGCACGCCCTCACCGGCCATCCAGGTGGCCTTCTCGGCCGTCCACAGGATGACGGAGGCGCAGTCCTTGCGCACCTGGCGCACGTGTTCGGCGCCCAGCAGGTCCAGGTTCTTGGCCACGGTGTAGGCAAAGGCGCGCCCGGCCTGCAGCACGGTGTACATGTCGGCCACCTTGCCCTGGATGAGCTGGAACTCACCAATGCTTTGACCAAACTGCCTGCGGTCGTGGATGTAGGGCACCACGTTGTCCATCACCGCCTGCATGATGCCCAGCGGGCCGCCGGTCAGCACGGCGCGCTCGTAGTCCAGGCCGCTCATCAACACCTTGGCGCCGCCGTTGACCTGGCCCAGCACATTGGCCAGGGGCACTTCCACATTTTGGAACACCAGCTCGCCGGTGTGGCTGCCGCGCATGCCCAGCTTGTCGAGCTTCTGCGCGATGCTGAATCCGGGCATGCCCTTCTCGATCAGGAAGGCGGTAACGCCGCGCGCACCCAACTCGGGTTCGCTCTTGGCGTAGACCACCAGGGTGTCGGCGTCGGGGCCGTTGGTGATCCACATCTTGTTGCCGTTGAGCAGGTAGTAGCCGCCCTTGTCCTCGGCGCGAAGCTTCATGGACAGCACGTCGGAGCCGGCACCGGGTTCGCTCATGGCCAGGGCGCCCACGTGTTCGCCGCTGATCAGCTTGGGCAGGTACTTCTTGCGCTGGGCATCGGAACCGTTGCGCTTGATCTGGTTCACGCACAGGTTGGAGTGGGCGCCGTAGGACAGGCCGACCGACGCGCTGGCGCGGGAGATTTCTTCCATGGCGATCATGTGGGCCAGGTAGCCCATGTTGGCGCCGCCGTACTCCTCACCCACGGTGATGCCGAGCACGCCCAGATCGCCCATCTTGCGCCACAGGTCCATGGGGAACTGGTCGTTGCGGTCGATTTCCGCAGCGCGCGGGGCGATCTCTTCTTGCGCGAATGCGCGCACGGCGTCGCGCAGGGCGTCGATGTCTTCACCGAGTTGGTAGTTCAGTCCGGGCAGGTTGCTCATGGGTTCTCCTCTTTGGTTGGTTTGGTGGGTTGGCGTTGGCCGTCAGGCCTTGCCTGCCTTGGTGGTCTTGGCCAGCAAGGCACGCGCTTCCTTTTCGTGGGTTTTGAGTTCGGCCAGGTTCGCCTGCATGTCGGCCATCTGGGCCTCCAGCTGCTTGCGGTGCACGGCCAGCACGTCCAGAAACTTCTTCAGCTGCGCGCCGGTGTCGCGCGGGCTGTCGTACATGTCAATGATTTCCTTGGCCTCGGTCAGGGAAAAGCCCAGCCGCTTGGCCCGCAGTGTGAGCTTCAACCGCGTGCGATCACGCCCGCTGTAGACGCGCGAACGCCCGCCGGGCCCGGCACGTTTGGGCTCCAGCAGCCCCAGGTCTTCGTAAAACCGGATGGCGCGCGTGGTCAGATCGAACTCGCGTGCCAGATCGCCAATGCTGTAGGTGATACTCATGAGGATGGTGCGAACAAGGGAGACAGTGCCCGGAAGAGACGCCGCCTAGAATGTCCGTTGTGTTGACGTTTACGTAAACGTCAATTATGTAATAAAAATGAGGCGACTCCATGAATGAATTGGAACTGCAGCTCCACTACCCGCTGGGCGACACCCTGGCCCCCGGTGGCGGCACGCTGGAAGTGGCTCCCGGCGTGCGCTGGATCCGCATGGCCCTGCCCTTTGCGCTGAACCACATCAACCTGTGGCTGCTGCGCGATTGCGTGGACGGTGTGGAGGGCTGGAGCATCGTCGACTGCTGCATCCACCGCGACGAGGCCAAGGCGCAGTGGGAGAGCATTTTTGCCAACGAACTGCAGGGCCTGCCGATCCTGCGCGTGATCGTCACGCACATGCACCCGGACCACATCGGCCTGGCCGCCTGGCTGTGTGAACGGTGGAACGTGCGTTTATGGATCAGCGCCACCGACTACCAGATCGCCCGCCTGGGCTGCATGGGGCCAACCGGCTTTGGCGGCGACCGCGCGGCGGAATACTTTGCATCCCACGGCCTGAACAGCCCGGAGGCCGTGGAGCAGATCCGGGCGCGCACCGGTTACTTTCCGTCCCTCGTGCCATCGGTGCCGCCCAGCTACCGGCGCCTGATGGAGGACATGCTGCTGACCATTGGCGGACGCACATGGCGCTGCATCAGCGGCTACGGCCATGCACCCGAACACATGGCGCTCTACTGCGATGAGCTGAAGGTGCTGATCGGCGGAGACATGATGCTGCCGCGCATCTCGACCAACGTCAGCGTCTACGAACAGGAGCCCGAGGCCGACGCGTTGAAGCTGTTCCTGGACTCCATCGACAAGTTCCGCAGCCTGCCCGAGGACACGCTGGTGCTGCCGTCGCATGGCAAACCATTCACCGGCCTGCACACCCGCATCGGGCAACTGCATGACCACCACCGCGACCGCCTGGCCGAGGTGATGGAGGCCTGCAGCGCACGCCCCTGCAGCGCCGCCGACATCCTGCCCGTGCTGTTCACGCGCGCCTTGGACCTGCACCAGACCACTTTTGCCATGGGCGAGTCGGTGGCGCACCTGCACGCGCTGTGGTTTGCCGGCAAGCTCCAGCGCACGCTGCACGCCGATGGGGTTTTCCGGTTCGGTACGGCCGCCAGTTGACCGACATGCAGGCGTAAGGCAGCCACGCGAAAATGCACAAAACAACCCAGGGAGACACCCATGCCTTTGCACACCTCGTCCAATAAAGTCTCGTCGCTGCTGCTGGCGGGCGCGCTGGTCTTTTCCTGCGCGCTGGCGCAGGCAGCACCAACCAGCACCAAATTCGAACCCACTGTGCAGTTGCAGGGAACCACGTTGCAACTCAATGGGGCGGGCACGCGCTACCGGGTCGTGTTCAAGGTCTACGATCTGGCGCTGTACACGTCCAAGAAGGCAAGTACCCCGGAGGAATTGCTGGCACTGCCCGGCCCCAAGCGCCTGAGCTTCGTCGCACTGCGTGAGATCCCCGGAACCGACCTCGGCGTGGCGTTCATCAAGGGGCTGCAGGCCAATGCATCCAAGGAGCAGGTGCAGAAGCACGCGGGCTCTTCGACGCGCCTGATCGACATCTTCTCCGGCCAGTCCAAACTGATGCCCGGCGACAGCTTTGCCATGGACTATGTGCCGGGTAGCGGCACCACCTTCTACATCGCCGGCAAGGCCCAGGGCGCAGCGGTGGGCGACGCCGAGTTCTTTGGCATGGTCCTGAAAATCTGGGTCGGCAGTTCACCCGCAGACTTCCAGTTGAAGGATGCGCTGCTGGGTCTGGACGGAAAGGCCGGTCGCTGACACACTGGCGCCATGATTGACCTGTACTACTGGACCACGCCCAACGGCCACAAGATCACGATGTTTCTGGAGGAGGCGGGACTGCCCTACCGCATCCACCCGGTGAACATCAGCACGGGCGAGCAGTTTGCCCCCGAGTTCCTGCGGATCGCTCCCAACAACCGCATCCCCGCCATCGTCGACACGGTGCCGGTCGATGGCGGCGCGGCCATCCCGGTCTTCGAGTCGGGCGCCATCCTGTTGTACCTGGCCGACAAGACCGGGCGTTTCATTCCGCAGGACCTGCGCGGCCGCAACATGGCCCTGCAATGGCTGTTCTGGCAGATGGGCGGCCTGGGGCCCATGGCCGGGCAGAACCACCATTTTGTGCAATACGCACCGGAGCGCATTCCCTATGCCATGGAGCGCTACGTCAAGGAGACGGCGCGCCTGTATGGCGTGCTGAACAAGCACCTGGGCGATGGCCGGGACTACATTGCCGGCGACTATTCGATTGCCGACATGGCCTGCTACCCGTGGGTCGTGCCACACGCCCGCCAGCAGCAGAACCTGGCGGACTTTGCGCACCTGGCGCAATGGTTTGAACGGGTGGCCCAGCGTCCGGCCACGGTGCGTGCCTATGCGGTGGCCAAAACCATCAACACGGCGCCCACGGTGAATGCGGACTCCCGGTCCGTGCTGTTTGGGCAGGATGCGCGAACGGTGCGCTGAGCGCCCGCCTTACCACTTCGGAATCGAATCGTCCTTGAGTTGCCCGCGCAACTCGGCATAGTCGGGCACCACGCTGCGCACCGTGTCCCAGAAGCGCGCGCTGTGGTCCATCACGCGCAGGTGGCTGAGTTCATGGGCAACCACGTAGTCGATGACGGCCGGGCGAAAGTGGATCAGCCGCCAATTCAGACGGATGGCCCCATCCACGCGGGCACTGCCCCAGCGGGTGCCGGCCGAACTCAGGCTGAGCTTGCGCCACTGGACCTGCAGCAGTGGCGCGAAGTGGTCCAGTCGCTGCAGGAAATGCTCGCGCGCATGGCGCATCAGCCAGGCCTGCACGGCATCGCGGATCTGCTCGGGCGTGGCGTGCTTGGGCAGCCCCACGCGCAGGGTGGTCGGTGCGTTGCCGCCAGAGGGGTCCAGTTGCGCGCCGACCGCGCCAAAGCCATGGGTGGGGTCCAGCGCCACCTGCACCGGCTCGCCGAACAACGGCAGCACCGTGCCGTCGCACCACGCGATGCGGGCCTCATGCTGGCGCGCCTGGCGCTCGCGCGACTCGCCCAGCTTGCGGGTGATCCACTGCGTCTTTTCGCGCAGCGCGGATTCCACTTCGACCACGGGCGTCCAGCGCGGAGCGCGCACGACCAGACCATCGGGTCCAACCACAAAGCCGATGGTGCGCCGCTTGGCCCGCTGGAACAGGTAGGCCACCACCGCATCGCCCAGGCGCAATTCACGGTTGGCGCGGGGATGCCTGAACACCGCCGGGACCACCGCCTGGTGCAAGGGCTGGACCTGGGTGTGGGGTACGCCCGGGCCCGGACTTGCTACAGTTTCAGGAGCTGGTGACGCACTATCCACGAGGGCTGGAGGCCCAAACAGATCCAAAGTGTATTGGTAAAGGCTACGCACGGTGTGCATACGGGGCAGCTACTTGAGCACCGCCGGGCCGCCCCAAGGTGCGAAGGCCCCCTTGGGGGGCAGCGTAGTACACGCAGTGACAAGCGTGGGGGCCATTACTTGTAGGCCTCGGGGTCGAGGCGGCGCATTTCGGCCTCGATCCAGCTCTCGACTTCCTGCATCAGCTCCTTGTGGTGGCGTCCGGCGCTGGGAATGGGTTTGCCGATGGAGACGTCGACAATGCCCGGCGTCTTCACAAACGCCTTGCGCGGCCAGCATTTGGCCGACGTCACGGCAATGGGAATCACGGGCGCGCCGGTCTGCACGGCCAGGCGGGTGCCGCTGGTCTCATACACGCCCTTTTGACCGCGCTCAACCCGCGTGCCTTCCGGGAACATGATGATCCAGATGCCTTGCGCCAGACGTTCCTTGCCCTGGGCCACGACCTTCTTGAAGGCCTGTGTGCGCAGGCTGCGGTCGATGTGGATCATGTCCAGAAGGCCAATGGACCAGCCGAAGAAGGGCACATAGAGCAGTTCCTTCTTGAACACATAGGCCAGCGGGTGCGGCATGATGGCCGGCATCAGGAAGGTCTCGAACGTGGACTGGTGCTTGACCAGCAGCACGGCGGGCGTCTTCTCGCCCACCGGCAGGTTTTCCATGCCGGTGATGCGCGTCTCGATGCCCAAGAGGGCCCGTGCGCTGCCCCGGCTGCTCAGGCTCAGCCAGGCGGATGCGATGCGGTAGCGCGTGGAACGGCTCATGCCAAACAGTGCACCCAGCACGATGGCCATGGTGTAGGGGATGACGGTCAACGCCATCCACGCCATGTGCAGAACCGAACGAATGAAAGACATAGTTGAGAAAAAAGGCCTGCAGCCCTCGTGTGGATTCAATACATCGCTATCACAAAGATAGCACTATAGGTCGGCAGCCTGGGACGGGCGCGCGTCCTTGCCAATCAGGTAGTCGGCAAAGGCGGCCAGGTCCTGGTGCACCACGGTGGTGGCCGGATAGCCTTCGGGCAGTGGCAGATCGCGGTAGGCGGCAGCCTTGCCGGTCAGCACCAGATGCGGCTCGCAACCGGCGGTGACCGCGGCCACCAGGTCGCGCTGCGAGTCGCCCACGGCGGGCACCCCCTCCAGCTCAATGCCATAGCGCTCGGCAATCTGTTCGAACAGGCCCGGTTCGGGCTTGCGGCAGCGGCAACCCTCGTCGGGCGCATGGGGACAGTAGAAGACACCGTCGACACGCCCCCCGACCGCCGCCAGCATGCTGTGCATCTTGGCGTGCATGGCGTTGAGCGAGGCCATGTCAAACAGGCCGCGGCCCAGACCGGACTGGTTGGTGGCCACCACCACATGCCAGCCCGCGTGGTTCAGCCGCGCAATGGCCTCCAGCGCGCCGGGCAGCGGCTGCCACTCGGACGGGGACTTGACGAACTCGGCGCTGTCTGCGTTGATGGTGCCGTCGCGGTCGAGGATGACGAGGCGCATATTAGCTCGCCAAACGGGACAAATCGGCCACGCGGTTCATGGCGTCATGCAGGGTCTTGAGCAGGCCCTGCCGGTTCAGGCGCAGGTCCAGTTGCTCGGCATTGACCATGACACCGTCGAAGAACGCATCCACCGGTGCCCGCAACGCCGCCAGGGTTTGCAGGGAGCCGGTGTAGTCGCCTGCGGCCAGCTGTGTCTCGGCCTTGGGTGCCACGTCACGCATGGCGGCATAGAGGGCCTTTTCGGCCGGTTCCTGCAACAAGATTTCGCTGACATGGGCATCCACGTCGGGCGCCTTCTTGAGGATGTTGCTGATGCGCTTGTTGGCGGCGGCCAGGGCAGGCGCCTCGGGCAGCGCGGCAAAGGCGCGCACGGCGGCCAGGCGCTTGGGCACATCGCCCAGGCGCTGCGGGCGCAGGGCCAGCACAGCATCGACTTCCTGCGCGCTGTAGCCCTGTTCACGCAGGGAGCCGGCCAGGCGGTCGTAGATGAAATCTTGCAGCTTGGGCTGGTTGGCGGCGAAGTCGGCCTGTTCCTTGTCGGACCACAGCTCCAGCATGGAGCCAAAGGCCTTGGCCGCATTGGAAAGGATGGCGTCCAGGTTCAACGAGAAGTCGGCCTCCATCAGGATGCGGATCACGCCCAACGCGTGGCGGCGCAGGGCGAATGGGTCCTTGTCACCCGTGGGCAGGTTGCCGATGCCGAACATGCCGACCAGGGTTTCCAGCTTGTCGGCCAGGGCCACGACGCTGCCGGTGTGGTTGCGAGGCAGGGCGTCACCGGCAAAGCGAGGCTTGTAGTGGTCTTCGATGGCGATGGCCACACCATCGCGCAGGCCGTCGTGGCGCGCGTAGTAGCCACCCATGATGCCTTGCAGCTCGGGGAACTCACCCACCATGTCGGTCAGCAGATCAGTCTTGGCCAGGGTGGCTGCCTGCTGTACCTTGCTGGTCAGCACGTCCATTTCCTCTTTGGCGTGCACGGTATAGGGCACAGTGGCCAGGCGCAGTTGTTCCACAATGCGTCCGGCGATGTCGGCCACGCGCTGCGCGCGCTCGCCCTGTGTGCCGAGCTTGTTGTGGTAGACCACCTTGGCCAGCCCGTCCACACGGGACTCCAGCGTTTTCTTGCGGTCCTGGTCGAAGAAGAACTTGGCGTCTGCCAGGCGCGGGCGCACCACGCGCTCGTTGCCGCCGATGACCGCGCTGGCGTCCGCCGGGCTGATGTTGCTGACCACCAGGAACTGGTTGGTGAGCTTGCCGTGGCTATCGAGCAGCGGGAAGTACTTCTGGTTGGCCTTCATGGTCAGGATCAGGCACTCCTGCGGCACATCCAGGAACTCTTTTTCGAACTGGCAAATGAGCACATTGGGGCGCTCAACCAGCGCTGTGACTTCATCGAGCAGGGCGTCGTCATCAATCGGCGTGCAGCCACCGCCGACCTTCGCAGCGGCCGCGGCCAACTGGCGGGCGATCTCGGCCTTGCGTTCGGCAAAGGATGCGATGACGGCGCCGTCGCGCTGCAGCGTCGCCGCATAGCTGTCGGCATCGGCAATCACCACCGGCGACACGGCCGCCTCAAAGCGGTGGCCTTGCGTGGTGTAGCCAGCAGTCAAGCCCAGCACCTTGACCGGCACCACGGTGTTGCCATGCAGGGCCACCAGGCCGTGCGCGGGGCGCACGAAGTTCACGCTGGTCCAGCCGGGCAGCGCGCAGTCGCGCTCCAGCTGGTAGCCCATGACCTTGGGGATGGGCAGCTTGGCAATGGCTTCTTCCAGCGCCTTTTGCAGACCGGTGTCCAGCGTGGCGCCGGTGACCAGGCTGTCGTAGAACAGGGCCTCGGCCTTGCCGTCCGGAGCGCGCTTGAGGGCCGCCACGGCCTCGGCAGGATTGCTGACATCCGCACCCAGGGCCTGCAACTTTTTGAGGAGCGCTGGTGTGGCGTTGCCGCCGGCATCCAGGCCCACCGTGACGGGCATCAGCTTTTGCTGCACGGCCTTGTCGGCGGCCTTGAGCCACACGTGGCTGATGTGCGCGGCCAAGCGGCGCGGCGAGGCAAAGGCGGTTGTTACCGAGTCGCCATTGATGAGGCCGAGTGACCGGAGCTGGTCGGCCAACTGCGTGGCAAAGGCATCGCCCAGTTTCTTCAGCGCCTTCGGGGGCAGCTCTTCGACAAACAGTTCAACGAGAAGGTTTTGGGTCGTCATCATGCAGCTTTCTTCGTCGTCGTCATCTGTTCCACCCATTCGCGCGGCGCCAGGGGGAAGCCCAGGCGTTCGCGGCTCTCAAAATAGCTTTGCGCCACGGCACGCGCCAGGTTGCGGATGCGGCCGATGTAGGCGGCGCGTTCGGTCACGCTGATGGCGCCGCGCGCATCCAGCAGGTTGAAGCTGTGTGCGCATTTCAGCACCTGCTCGTAGGCGGGCAGCGCGAGTTGCGCTTCCATCAAATGCTTGGCCTGTTTCTCGTGTGCGGCAAAGGCGGTGAACAGGAAGTCGGCGTCGCTGTGCTCGAAGTTGTAGGTGGATTGCTCGACCTCGTTTTGTTTGTAGACGTCGCCATAACTCAGCCCATCGGTCCAGGTCAGGTTGTAGACGTTGTCCACGCCCTGCAGGTACATGGCCAGGCGCTCCAGGCCGTAGGTGATCTCGCCGGTGATGGGCTTGCAGTCGATGCCGCCAACCTGCTGGAAGTAGGTGAACTGGGTCACCTCCATGCCGTTGAGCCAGACTTCCCAGCCCAGGCCCCAGGCCCCCAGCGTGGGGTTCTCCCAGTCGTCTTCGACGAAGCGGATGTCGTTCTTCTTCAGATCAAAGCCCAAGGCTTCGAGTGAGCCCAGGTACAGCTCCAGGATGTTGCTGGGTGCGGGCTTCAACACCACCTGGTATTGGTAGTAGTGCTGCAGGCGATTCGGGTTCTCGCCGTAGCGGCCATCCTTGGGGCGGCGGCTGGGCTGCACGTAGGCGGCCTTCCAAGGCTCTGGGCCCAAGGCGCGCAGGAAGGTGGCGGTGTGCGAGGTGCCGGCGCCGACTTCCATGTCATAGGGCTGCAGCAGTGCGCAACCCTGGTCGGCCCAATAGGCCTGCAACTTCAGGATGATTTGTTGAAATGTGAGCATGCCCTGATTTTACAGGGGCGAAACCGTTAGCGTGCCCTCGCAGGCCGTGCGCGGACAGCTATGAAAACAATAGCAATCGAGAGCAGCCACAGCGGCCACAGCCCGAAGCGCCCCACCCACCAGGCAAAGGGCGTGGTGCCGCTGCGTCCCTCCACGGTGCCGACCAAGGCCCCCCGGGTGTAGCGCTGCAGGGACTGGACCACCCGTCCGGTGTGGTCAATGATCACCGTGGCCCCGGTGTTGGTGGCGCGCACCATGGGCCGTTCGAACTCCAGCGCCCGCATGCGGCTGATCTGCAGATGCTGGTCAATGGCCACCGTGTCGCCAAACCAGCCGATGTTGCTGACATTCACGAAAATGGTGGGGGCGCGCGCCGCATCGACAAACCGGACGCCCAACTCCTCGCCAAAAAGGTCCTCGTAGCAAATGTTGGCCGCCAGGCGCTGGCCCTTCCAGTCAAAGGAATCCTGCCCGACCGCGCCGCGGTTGAAGTCGCCCAGCGGGATGTTCATCATGCGTGTAAACCACTTGAACAGCGGTGGAATGAACTCGCCAAACGGCACCAGGTGGTGCTTGTCGTAACGCCAGACTGCCTTCTGCTGCGGTGCAAAGCCGACGACGGAGTTGGTGTAACCCTCAGCCATGTTGCCCAGCGGCACACCAATCAACGCGGCCTGCCCCGTGCTGGCGAAGCGGTTCTTCAGCGCGACCCAGTAGTCCTCCGGCAAGTCCTGGGGCAACAAGGGAATGGCTGTTTCCGGCGCGACGATCAGGTCGGTGCTGCTGCGGTTGATTTGGTCGCCGTACCAGTGGAGGGCCAAGGGCACACCCGAGCCAGGCTGGAACTTCTCGTCCTGCGGAATATTGCCCTGCAGCAGGGTGACTGAAAGGCTGCCGGCCGTCACGGACCACGTTGGACGCCATCCCGCCGGGGCCAGCAAGCCCAAACCCAGCACAACGGCCAGAACGCCGCGCATAGTCCAGCCAGCACGCAGGATCGCAACGCCGGCAGCCGCCATCCATGCCGCGAGGAAGCCGACACCATATGAACCGACCCAGGGAATCCAGGGAGACAGCGGGCCATTCGCATGTGCGTAGCCAATGGCACCCCAGCCAAACCCGGTCAGCCAGGTACCACGGGCCATTTCAGCCATGGTCCACAACGCGGCAAACGCCAGGGTGCTGAGCCACGGGTTGCGCTGGCGCAGCCGCCAGTACACGCCGCAGGCCATGGCGTAGTACGCCCCCAGCGCCATGGCCAGCGCCACAATCGCCAGCACGGTCATTGCAGCGTTGAGACCGGCAAAGGTGTGCATGGAGACATACAGCCACCAGAATGTGGCGCACAACCAGGCGGTGGCAAAGACCAGGCCCGTGGTCGCCGCCTGCCGGGCGCTGGAACTACGGTTCAGAGTGCCCACCAGCGTGGCCAGCGCCAAGCACTGCAGCCACCAGATCGGCTCGCCACCGGCATACCCAAAGGAAAATGGCCAGCTACCCCCCGCGGAATTTGCGTAGGCAGCTATTAAAACAATAGCAAACTGGTAACCAGGCGGTGCCGGGGAAAGCCGTGAGGATGCCAGTCCCGACATGCCGTCAATGGCCGGCTTCGGCGACGGGCGATACCTTGAACCACTTCACGGCACCGCCCTTGGTGTGGAGCACGGTAAAGTCCAGTCCGCCCAGTTCGTAGCATTCGCCGCGCTTGGGGACATGGCCCATTTCGTGGGCGATCAGGCCGCCAATCGTGTCGAACTGGTCTTCGGGGTCGGAGCCCATCAAGGTGACGGAGAATGCGTCGTTGACCCGTTCAATGGGCGTATCGCCGCTGACGCGGTAGGTTCGGTCGGCCAGGGCGAAGATATCCCCTTCGTCCTCGGCGATGTCAAACTCATCCTCAATCTCGCCCACGATCTGCTCCAGTACGTCCTCGATGGTGATCAAGCCCGCGACGCGGCCAAATTCATCGATGACGATGGCCAGGTGGTTGCGGTTGCCGCGGAAGTCGCGCAGCAGGTCGTTGAGACCTTTGGTTTCGGGTACGAATACGGCTGGACGCAGCAATGCGCGGATGTTGAACTCGGGCGCACGCTGCAGCTTGAGCAGATCCTTGGCCATCAGAATGCCAATGACGTTTTCGCGCTCACCCTCAAAGACCGGGAAGCGCGAGTGCGCGGTGTCAATGACCGTGTTGAGCAGGTCATCCATGGGCGCCTGGATGCTGATCATGTCCATGCGCGTGGCCGGAACCATCACATCGCCTGCCGTCATGTCTGCCATGCGGATCACGCCCTCAAGCATGACCCGGGATTCGGCGCCGATGATGTTGTTGTCTTCTGCTTCGGCCAACGTTTCTATGAGTTCGGCCGTCGAGTCCGGTCCGGGGTGGAGGAACTCGGCGAGCTTGCGCAGGAAGGTGCGTTTGTCTTCCTTGTCGGGCATGCGCGCGGGATGGGGGTCTGACACTGACGTGGGGGCAAGGTCTGCCGTTGTTGCGGACCCCCTAGGATAGCGGATTTGTATGACGGCGCCGATTGGTGCCGCCCCTGCTCAGTATGGCATGCGGCTCTGGGCGTCAATGGCGCCACGTCGCACGGCCTGCACATCCGCCAGGAAACTCCAGAATTGCTTGGCCTGTACCTTGAGACGGTAGTCAGTCTGGGCCACCTGTTCTTCGATCAGTTCGGTGACCCGGCTGTCGAGGGTGGACTCCGGCAATTGCAGGTACGCCTCACTCTCCGTGCCATCCCGCTCCACACGGGCGCCAGCGTTGCGCGCAATCTTCAGCATCGCAGTGTTTTCGCTCAGGGCGTGGATGAACATCATGCTGACACCGTCATTGGTGGCGTGCATGGCCGCACGATCAAACAGGCGGGCGCCATATCCCTTGCCGCGCGCCGACGGCAACACCGAGACGCCAAACTCCGCGCAAGAACCATGGCCTTCATCCTTTGCGTAGGCCAGATGGGCCATTGCGATGAGTTCGAGCTTGCGGTTGTAGATGCCGAAGATCTCATCCCGTTCGAAGTCGAGACCTTCCACATAGCGTTCGATCTGGTGGTCCTGCGCCGAGTAGCCGAAGCGCAAATAGCGGTCCTGGGGCTCCAGGGACAGCAGGTGCCTCAGGATGCGTTCGCGGTGGTTGGCGCCCAGCGAACGGATGGGCACGAGTAGCGGTGCGGGCCGCGCGACCGCTGCGCCGTCTTCACCCTCGTGGGGTGGGCGCATCAGGTCGAGTCCCGCTTCCAACGAGGCCTTGATAAGAGTGGTTGGATCAAGCATGTCCGGAATATAAGGGTTATCCCTAGTATTGCCACACCAAAGTAGTAACGCAGGAGACTGTGTGGAAGACGAGTCCGACGGATTTGATCGAATTTCATGCATCTTGTGACAGCTAGATGTGGAAATTTCCGATAGTAAGCACCAACACATTAGTAGTGTTACGTATGCCTAACTGCGTCACACAGGGTATGGTGGTTCGCTACACTGGGTACCTTATGGAAGCTGCAGACACGATCCGCGAAGCTGTCGCACGGGTGGCCATCCTGCGTGAGGGCGCCGCGACCGAGCCACAGTTGCGCGCTGCGACGCACGCAGTCAAGTCATTCCAGGCACAGCGCTTTGCGGGCACCTATGCCGACCTGCTGGTGTCTGCCGAGTACGCGGGAGCAACACGGTTTTTCCTGGAAGATCTGTACAGCGAGAAGGATTACTCTCTGCGGGACGCTCAGTTCGCGCGCATTGCCGGCGCTTTGCAACGGCTGTTCCCCAAGCAGGTAGTGGTGACTGCCGTCACACTCGCACAACTGCACGTCTTGACTGAGGAGTTGGACCAGCAGATGGCCAAGGCATGGATCGATGCCGACGAGACAACCGATCCCGTTGTGCGCTACATGGCTTGTTGGCGCACGGTCGGACGAAAGGCTGATCGTGATCGGCAGCTAGAGATGGTGCTGCAGGTTGGCGGTGAGTTGGACCGCTTGACCCTCACACCCGGCCTGCGCACCATGTTGCGAATGATGCGCAGGCCGGCCACACTGGCAGGTTTGGGCTCGCTGCAGAACTTTCTGGAATCGGGTTTCGACATATTTGCGCAGATGTCAGGCAGGGGCGCACGGGCGCGTGAATTTCTTCACACCATCCGGGAACGGGAATCCGACTGGATCAGACAACTGTCCGACAACTCCATCGCCACGCGTTGCGAGAAGGCGTTGCAGGTCTGCCTGGCGCAATCACGACAATGTTTTAGGAACAATTGATGGATCTTGCCTTTCCCCCCGGCATGCATGTGTTCGAGCGCGGCTGGCTGTCGTCCAACAACATCCTGATTGCGAGCAGCGAGCAAGCTGTGCTGATCGACAGTGGCTACTGCACGCACAGCGCGCAGACCCTTGCACTGGTTCAGTCCGTCCTGGGGGACCGCCCCTTGGATCTTCTGCTGAATACCCACTTGCACAGTGACCACTGTGGTGGCAATGCTGCCTTGCAAGATCGCTATCCGGCGTTGCGGACCTTGATTCCACCCGGCAACGCGCCGGAGGTTGCGCGTTGGGATGAGAACGCCTTGACGTATGCCGGGACAGGGCAGCAATGCCCGCGTTTTGGTTTCCAGGGGCTGCTGATACCCGGCACCGTTGTTCGCGTTGGCCAACAGGAGTGGCAGGTCCATGGCGCAGGTGGCCATGATCCACATTCCATCGTGTTGTTCGAACCGCGCCACCGTGTGCTGATATCCGCCGACGCGCTTTGGGAAGCTGGATTTGGCGTGGTCTTTCCCGAGCTGGAGGGAGTCAGTGCCTTTGCCGAGGTGGGCGCCACGCTGGACTTGATCGAATCGATGCGGCCGATGCTTGTCGTCCCGGGGCATGGACGCCCCTTCTCAGATGTACAGAAGTCTTTGGATATAGCCCGCGGGCGACTCGACTATTTCATTCTGAACCCCGCAAAGCACCAGCAACATGCGGCCAAGGTGCTGCTCAAATTCAAGCTATTGGAACTGCAGACCTGCACCATGACCGCGCTGTTGGGTTGGGTATCCGGTACGCCCTATTTGGAACGACTGCAACGGGAGCAGTACGCTGACCAGAGCACATCCGAGATGGTTGCAACGTTGATTGCAGACCTCGTCCGAAGCGGCGCAGCTATCCAGGACGGAGACATCATCAAAAACAAAGGGTAAAAAAAAACGCCCCCTCCTTTGAGGGGGCGTTTTCTGGCTGTAATAGCCTGACGATGACCTACTTTCACACGGGAACCCGCACTATCATCGGCGCAGAAGCGTTTCACTGTCCTGTTCGGGATGGGAAGGAGTGGTACCACTTCGCTATGGTCGTCAGGCATAACTTTTTGCCACCCTGACACAAGGTCAAGGCGACCAATTTATAGAGCTAATCAGCTTCATCGATTTAACGAACCTGTTTGTAATTGCTTACAGACAGGATTTTTGAATGCGTCAACTTGGCATAACTTCCTTGATCTTGCGATCAAAGTTATAGGGTCAAGCCGCACGAGCAATTAGTATCAGTTAGCTTAACGCATTACTGCGCTTCCACACCTGACCTATCAACGTCCTGGTCTTGAACGACTCTTTAGGGGGCTCAAGGCCCC
>Ga0208398_100115_pt1 | contig 76588 bp, 28 predicted proteins | sample LakWasMe79_HOW10_2_FD_183905 | JGI IMG/M metagenome (GOLD analysis project Ga0208398, IMG submission 183905) | Freshwater sediment methanotrophic microbial communities from Lake Washington under simulated oxygen tension - Sediment Metagenome... | ecosystem: Environmental > Aquatic > Freshwater >...
ATGCAGGAACAGTTACAGCAGGAACAAGTCCGCAGTGTATCGGCGGAACAACAACATATACCGTAAGCGGTGAAGTTTTAGGAGGCGGAACAGGCGGATGGATAAGCGATGACATAACAGTAGCAACTGTTGTTTCAGGAACCGGAGCAGTTACGGCAGTAGGAGCAGGAACCTGTAACATTATTTACAGAGTGACCGGCGGTTGCGGAGGAACAGTATCGGCTTCAAAACCTTTTACAGTTACCGCGACTGCAAATGCAGGAACAGTTACAGCAGGAACAAGTCCGCAGTGTATCGGCGGAACAACAACATATACCGTAAGCGGTGAAGTTTTAGGAGGCGGAACAGGCGGATGGATAAGCGATGACATAACAGTAGCAACGGTTGTTTCAGGAACCGGAGCAGTTACGGCAGTAGGAGCAGGAACCTGTAACATTATTTACAGAGTGACCGGCGGTTGCGGCGGAACAGTATCGGCTTCAAAACCTTTTACAGTTACCGCGACTGCAAATGCAGGAACAGTTACAGCAGGAGCAAGTCCGCAGTGTATCGGCGGAACAACAACATATACCGTAAGCGGTGAAGTTTTAGGAGGCGGAACAGGCGGATGGACAAGCGACGACACAACGGTGGCAACGGTTGTTGCAGGAACCGGAGCGGTTACGGCAGTAGGTGTAGGAATCTGTAATATTGTTTACACAGTGACCGGTGGTTGCGGCGGAACAGTATCAGCTCAACAATCGTTTACAGTCAATTCTAATTTGCCTGCAGATGTAACCATTGCAGCTTCAACATCAACAACAATTTGTTCAGGAACTTCAGTGACTTTTACGGCTACACCAATTAATGGAGGAACAACACCAACGTACCAATGGTACAAAGGCGCTTCTCCAATTTCAGGTGAAACGGCTGTTACTTATACATCAACAACTTTTGTAAATGGTGATGCGATTTCAGTAATAATGACATCAAACGCCACTCCTTGTGTAACATTAAATCCGGCAACTTCGAATGTTGTAACCATGACTGTTAATCCTTTACCAGCCACTCCAACGGTTAGTGTTACAGCACAGCCGAGTTGTGTTGTTTCTACAGGAACTGTTACAGTGTCAGTACCTTCAGGAATGAATTATAGCATAGATGGAGTAGATTATGGCAATACTTCCGGTGTGTTTTCAGGAGTTGCAGTTGGAGCTTATAATGTAACTGCCAAAGATGCCACAGGCTGTATTTCGGCTTCTGCACCAGTTTCAATAATTGCGCCGGTAACCAATACCTGGGATGGATCAAAATGGTCCAAAACAGGAGATACTACACCGCCGACAAGTACAGATATAGTTGTCTTCGACGGTAATTTCAATATGACAAGCCAAATAGACGCCTGTTCGGTTCAAATCAATTCTGGAGTAAATGTTGTTGTAGGGGTTGCGGGAGCAAGCAATGCAACCGCAGTTTTAAAGATTGAAAACGGTTTGGATGTACTGGGAACCGGAACGATAACTTTCGAGAACAATGCGAGTCTGGTTCAGGTAAATGATTTGGCGGTTAATACCGGAATGATTATTTACAAGCGTGAGTCCAGCCCGATGAAGAATTTCGATTACACGTACTGGTCCTCGCCGGTAACAGATCAGGTTCTGGGTGTTTTGTCCCCGAATACCTTATCGGATAAATACATGAGCTATTCGATGAACAAATGGGTGATAGAATCCCCTGCGGCGAAGATGAATCCGGCCGGCAAAGGATTTATTATCCGTGTTCCCAAGCCTCAGTTCTGGCCGAATCCTGCCGCGACGACTTATATTCAGCCGGTACAGTTTATGGGGGTTCCGAACAATGGGGCTTACACTCTGACGATAGATCCGACAGGATACAGCAATCTGATAGGGAATCCGTATCCTTCGGCTATGAGCGCCGATGCCTTTTTGCAGGAGAACAGCATCAACAACCCGAGACTGGAATCGACAATCCGTTTGTGGACCCACGGTACAGCTGTAACAAATTTAAAATATTCCGGGACAGATTATGCCTCTTATAATTTGTCGGGAGGTGTGGCTGCGCAGAGCGGAGGAGAGATACCTTCGGGCTATATCGCCGCGGGACAGTCCTTTTTTGTGAAAAGCGGAACAGCACCGGCACCGGTTGTTATCAACAACAGCATGAGAGTAGGTGTTTCGGGAAAAAATGCCCAGTTCTTTAAAGCAACAAAATCGAAAACCACCTCAGTTGAGAAACACCGTGTGTGGCTGAACCTGACCAATACCGAAGGGGCTTTCAAGCAGATGCTTGTGGGATATGTTACAGGAGCTACGAATGGTATTGATAATGCCTTTGACGGTAAAACGATAGACAGCAATAAATACATTGATTTTTACAGTATCAGTGACAATACAAATCTTGTGATTCAGGGTCGTGCAGCCCCATTTGATAAAACGGATAAGGTGCCTTTGGGGTATAAATCAACTATTGAAGGCAGTTTCAGTATCAGCATTGACAAGACAGACGGAGATTTGGCATCTCAGCCTGTTTATATTGAAGACAAAGAAACTAATGTTATTCATAATTTAAAGGACGGGTCCTATTCATTTACAACAGCTAAAGGAACCTTCAATGACCGTTTTGTGTTGCGATATAAAGATAATACTCCGGTTGTAGTACAGCCAGTTGTAGTCGAACCACCGGTTGTAGTGACGCCTCCAGTAGTTGTAGAACAGCCGGTAGTTATAGAGACTCCAGTGACGGTTGATCCGCCTGTAGTAGTGACACCTCCGGTAGTTATAGAGACTCCAGTGACGGTTGATCCTCCAGTTGTCGTAACTCCTCCTGTGGTTGTAGAACCCCCGGTAGTTATAGAGACTCCTGTAACAGTTGATCCTCCTGTTGTTGTGATACCTCCAGTTGTTGTAACGCCTCCGGTAGTTGTAGAGACTCCAGTGACAGTTGATTCTCCTGTTGTTGTAGAACCACCAGTTGTTGTAACGCCTCCGGTAGTTATAGAGACTCCTGTAACAGTTGATCCTCCTGTTGTTGTGACACCACCAGTTGTTGTAACGCCTCCGGTAGTTGTAGAGACTCCAGTGACAGTTGATCCTCCTGTTGTTGTAGAACCACCAGTTGTTGTAACGCCTCCGGTAGTTGTAGAGACTCCAGTGACAGTTGATCCTCCTGTTGTTGTAGAACCGCCGGTAGTTATAGAGACTCCTGTAACAGCTGACCCTCCAGTCGTAGTTACACCGCCTGTTATTGAAACACCTCCTGTAACTGCCTTAGACCCGACATTGGAAAATCCGAGTTTTGATAAAAAAGGGAATTCAGTTATTGTGTCTGTAAATAACCGTCAGATTAAAATCAATTCATTTGATGAGACTATAGCAATGGTTATGGTTTATGATTTGAGAGGAAGATTGCTTTATGAAAATGATAATGTCAACAGCAATGAATTTCTTATACACAGCTTGAATTCGAGTGATCAGTTTTTAATTGTTATGGTACAATTAACTAATGGTAATTGGGTAACCAAAGAGATTATTTTTTAGCTTACTTCATTAAAGAAAGATATTAAAAAAAAACTGACCGAATAATATTATTCGGTCAGTTTTTTTTTAAATAGTTGAATAAGGTTTTTGTTTTAAAGCAGCAAGCTTTTTTATTGTTAAAATTTGTAAAAATAAAGCCTATACTTGTTAAAATATTAATAACTAGTTATTCAGCCGAAATTTGTGTATTTAATACCGGTTTTATTTTAGTGTCAATTTTTAATGTTTATTTTTGGCACGTAAAAATACGTGTTTTTGGTTTTACAAGAAAAATACATAGATGAAAAGCGGGATTTTGTCCAAAAAATGCTTAAAGAAAATCGTCTTTTATTGGATTTATAGATAGAAACACAAAATGCAAGCCCCAAATCTATGATCTATGGTTAAAAAATTACTTTTATTTACACATTCTCTTTTTTTAAAAACACTGGTTATAATTTTGTTCTTAATTGCTCCCAAAATGTTTGGCCAAACTGCTGTCAATAGAATTTACACCGATTGGAATGGATATTGGACTTCAAATGCAGCTACGGGAACAAATAATCAGCCTAATACTGAAAACAATTTATTAGCCTTTTTGTGGAACGGTAAAACTTACGCAACCGGTGTTAATAATGCGGTTTTAACATCACATTCTGTGTCGTATGAAGATACTAGTTTCAGAGCTTTGAAAATTCAATCTCTGGGCTACGATGGGAGTACTTATTTTTTACAAGGTTCGATGATTGACAATTCATTGACCAATAGAATTTTGACTCCACCATTATTAGGTAGTTTGTCTACTCCTGCTGAATTAGCGTCAAGACTTACGGACGGTATTAATGGATTGGCTTTAGGTACAGGGATAGCCAATATAAAAAGCGGCACTTCATCTGAATTTAAAATCGGAACCGATAATTTACGTTTGGGCGGTATTGGGGATAATATACCGGACATCGTAGTTAGTCAGGTGGCTCAGCCTAGTTCGACAGTTGATACATTCAAATTTGTGAATGCATCAGGAAGTATTGTCGGTAATGTTGTAAATGTCGCCTTTAGTTCTATTCCGGTTGTCGGAACCTATAGATTAGATTTGTTTAATGCAAACAATGGAGTTGCAGCTTCTGGGTTCAACGCAAATGATACCCGGGATATCCGTCTTTTGGCTATGGATTTGAGTTCTTTTGGAATTACAGCAGCCAATGCTGCTCTGGTAGATCGTTTTGTAGTTAGTTTTTCAGGAAGCTCTGATTGTGCTTTTATTGCTTTTAATACAAGTTCTTTAAAAATAGCTGATTTAAGTTTGGTTAAAAAAGCTTCTTTGTCAGGATGCGGTATAGTAGGAGATGTTATTAATTATACATTTGAAGTTACCAATACCGGTGAAGTGCCAATAACCGGTATCAATGTAACTGACGCTATGCCAGGATTGACAATATCAGGTAATCCAATCGCAACTTTAGCGGTTGGAGCTTCAGTAACACTTACAGGTTCCTATACTATCACTGCTGCTGATGTTGCAGCAGGAAAAGTTGTTAATTCAGCTAAAGTTACCGGAACAGATCCTTCGTTAAATACTGTTGAGGATGTATCCGGGCAGACTAATTCAGACGATATTGCGACGGTGACTCTTTTGAATTCTGTTGCATCGCCTACAATTGGCACTATTGCCAATGCAAACTGTACTACATCGGGAAGTGTTGTTTTAAGCGGGCTTCCTTCTTCCGGATCTTGGACATTAGAGAGAAGTCCGGGAGCTGTAACAAGTGTTGGTTCTGGAACTTCAGTTACAGTAACTGGTTTACCTGTTGGAAATTATACTTTTAAGGTTTCCAATGCTGCAGGATGTAAGTCGGCTTCCAGTTCGACTGTCGCGGTTGCAGATAAATCGGCTACCATTTGGGATGATTCTGTTTGGTCTGACGGAGTACCGGATGCAACTAAAAGAGCAATTTTTGCAGATGATTTTTCTATGACTTCTGATTTAACGGCTTGTGCCTGCACTATTAATACAGGGGTTACGGTTACAGTTCAATCTGGAAAAATTATGACATTGACCAACGAAGTTGCAAATAACGGAGGTACCTTAATTTTCGAGAATAATTCGAGTCTTGTTCAGGTAAATGATTTAGCTGTGAATACGGGAAGTATCATTTACAAGCGGAACAGTTCTCCGATGAAGAATTTTGACTATACGTATTGGTCTTCACCGGTACAGGATCAGGTTCTGAATGTTTTGTCACCGAATACCCTTTCGGATAAATACATGAGCTATTCGATGAACAAATGGGTAATCGAATCTCCGACAGCCAAGATGAATCCTGCAGGGAAAGGATTTATTATCCGTGTTCCAAAGCCACAGTTCTGGACAATTCCTACTGACCCTACTTATATTCAACCGGTACAGTTTGTAGGTATACCGAACAACGGAGCCTATACCTTACCGATTGATCCGACAGGGTACAGCAATCTTATAGGGAATCCGTATCCTTCGGCTATGAGTGCCGATGCCTTTTTGCAGGAGAACAGTATCAATAATCCGCGATTGGAATCTACAATCCGTTTGTGGACACACACAACAGCGATATCAAACCTAAAATATTCCGGGACAGATTATGCCTCTTATAATATGTCGGGAGGAGTGGCCGCTCAGAGCGGAGGAGATATTCCTTTGGGCTATATCGCCTCCGGACAGTCGTTTTTTGTAAAAAGCGGTACGGCACCGGCACCGGTTGTTATCAACAACAGCATGAGGGTTGGTGTTTCAGGTAAAAACGCCCAGTTCTTTAAAGGAACGAAATCCAAAGCGGCATCAGTTGAGAAACACCGAGTGTGGCTGAGCCTGTCCAATACCGAAGGAGCTTTCAAGCAGATGCTTGTGGGATATATTACTGGAGCTACCAACGGTACTGACAATGCTTATGACGGTAAAACAATTGACAGTAATAAATACATTGATTTTTACAGTATCAATGACAATACAAATCTTGTGATACAGGGTCGTGCAGCGCCATTTGATAAAACCGATAAAGTTCCATTAGGTTATAAATCAACTATTGAAGGCAGTTTCAGTATCAGCATTGACAAGTCAGACGGAGATTTGGCATCTCAGCCTGTTTATATTGAAGATAAAGAGACCAATGTTATTCATAATTTAAAGGACGGATCCTATTCGTTCACAACAGCTAAAGGAACATTCAATAGCCGTTTTGTGTTGCGATATAAAGATAATACTCCAGCTGTGGTACCACCAGTGGTCGAACCTCCTGTCGTAGTAATAGAACAGCCGGTAGTTGCAGAACCTCCAGTAGTTGTGGAAACACCGGTAACAGTTGATCCACCAGTTGTAGTGACGCCTCCAGTAACAGTAGATCCTCCGGTTGTTGTTGAAACACCTGTAGAGGTTGACCCTCCGGTAGTTGTGGAGACTCCAGTGACAGTTGATCCACCAGTTGTAGTGACACCGCCAGTAGTTGTAGAGACTCCTGTAACTGTTGACCCTCCGGTAGTTGTTGAAACACCAGTTGTTGCAGAACCGCCGGTAGCTGTGGAAGCACCAGTAACAGTTGATCCACCAGTTGTAGTGACACCGCCAGTAGTCGTAGAGCCACCAGTAGTTGTAGAGCCACCTGTAACTGTTGACCCTCCGGTAGTTGTTGAAACGCCAGTTGTTGCAGAACCGCCTGTGGTTGTAGAGACTCCTGTAGCAGTTGATCCCCCGGTAGTTGCAGAACCGCCAGTAATTGTGGAAACACCGGTAACGGTTGACCCACCGATAACCGTAGATCCTCCGGTTGTAGTGACACCGCCTGTAACCGCATTAGACCCGACACTTGAAAATCCAACTTTTGATAAAAAAGGGAAATCAGTTATAGTTTCTGTGAATAACCGTCAGATTAAAATAAATTCATTTGATGAGACTATTGCAATGGTTATGGTTTATGATTTGAGAGGAACATTGCTTTATCAAAATGATAATGTCAACAGTAATGAATTTGTGATACACAGTTTAAATTCTAGTGATCAGTTTTTAATTGTTATGACCCAATTGATTAATGGTAAATGGGTAACCAAAGAGATTCTCTTTAAAAATTAATCCAATAAAACTTTTTTTGAAATCCCATTCTGAATTGTAAGAATGGGATTTTTTATTTAACGACATAAAAACTTACAAAAATTTTATTTAACATTTGTTTAGCTAAGAAAGATTGCTGTATGTCGATAAATGATTGGTTTTTAGTTATATATTTGCCAAAAAATTGATTTTAATTAAAAAAATTAATGCAAATTTCTAATGACAATACCAACTGATTTAAATCAGGTTCATTAGCCAAAACAAATTAGATTCTAAATACCACCTTTATATGAGTAGAATTATACTTAAGACTACCCTTTTTACATTTATTTTATTCCTTTTTGCTTTTAATGAAAATGCAAATGCACAGTGTTCAATAGCAAGTACAACGAATGCAAGTTCATTGACCTGTGGGACTTCACCAATTAGTGGCTGTGGTGGAATTTTGTATATTGGTAACGGCTCGACTGCAATGTCTTTGAATATGAATGCCAATTTGGATCTTACTTGTTTGGGCGCGATTCAATTCATAGTTAAGAATAATGCAACTCTAGATTTTTCAGGAGGTAATTATGATTTAAAATTAGCAACAGGTTCTTCTGTTGTCTTTGAATCTGGTTCTGCTATATATAGTGGAGGTGGCTGTAGTGCTTCAGATAGAATTTATATTGGAAGTACAGTTGTCGGGAATTGCAATGGGAGTGGCAGTACACCCTCTTTTTCTGAGATAGTTGCAAACGGAGGTATTAATGCCGCTGGTATTTTATCCGGTAATCAATATATCTGTACATCAGGTACCAAGACGACAAATTTTACTTCAACAACATCCGGAGGTAATTGGTCTAGTGGAACACCTTCAATTGCTACGGTAAATTCTTCGGGGCTTGTAACAGCTGTAGCGGCAGGAACCTCAATAATAAGTTATACGGTCTCAGGTGTAGCGGCTACCCGTACAGTTTATGTAAGTTCTTCGGTTCCATCTGCTCCTGGGACAATAACGGGAACTACTGCACAATGTCCATCAGTGACAGGTCAGATATATTCAATAGCAGCAGTAAGCGGAGCCGGCAGCTATACTTGGGCAGTGCCAACCGGATGGTCAATTACTTCAGGTCAGGGAACTACAAGTATTACTGTAACATCCGGTACTGCCGGACAAAATGGTAATATTCAGGTGAATGCTGTCAACGGATGCGGTACCGGTAATGGGACCTATCAATGGGTTACTGTTGATCCAGTGCCTTCGGCGCCGGGGACAGCAAGTCCGTATTCACCTAATTGTACAGGATTTACTGCTCAATGGGCTTACACTAGCTATGCCACAAAGTATTTTCTGGATGTATCGACAAATAGCGGATTTTCATCATTTGTTGCAGGTTATAATAATTTGGATGTAGGGAATGTTTTGAATTATGCCCTAACCGGATTAAATCCCGGGACAACTTATTATTACAGAGTTCGTGCATACAGCAATTGCGGTACAAGTCCGAGTTCTACAACGATGAGTTCTGCAACAACGGCTAGCCCTACTATAGCACCAACTGTTTCAGCAGCTACAAGTCCAGATTGTGATAGTGCAACACTAAATTGGAATTCAATAACTAATGCAACTGGCTATTATTTGGATATTGCTACAGACAGTGGTTTTACAACATTTGTTTCAGGATACAATAATTTAAATATAGGCTATTATCCGTCGTCGGGTTATTACGCAGGCAGTTTGCCATCCGGAACCCTGTATTATAGAGTAAGAGCAACAAACAGCTGTAATGTGACTACAGCAAATTCCAATACAGTATCTTTTCAAACAACTGCTCCTTTAGGAGGCTCGGTTTCTTCAGCACAGACTATTTGTTCAGGAACAAAGCCTGCTAATTTAACATTGTCAGGGCATACAACTACAAATACGGCTATAGTTAAATGGCAAAAATCAGTTGATGCCGCATTTTCAAGTCCAACAGACATTAGCGGTACAACTACTACTTTGACAGGAACAACTATCGGGAATTTAACTGCAAACACCTATTTTCGGGCTGTTGTTCAAAATCAATTCGGATCATGGTGTACATCATATTCTACACCTGTTTTAATAACAGTTAATAATTCTATTTCTGCAGCTTCATCAACTCCAACACTTTGTATTAATACAGTAATGACCAACATTACTCATACAACGAGTGGTTTTTCGGGAATATCCAATAGCGGTGTTTCCGGGGCAAATGGATTGCCTGCAGGAGTAAGCGCATCTTTTGCATCAAATACTGTAACAATCAGTGGAACTCCGACTGCTTCTGGAACATTTAATTATAGTATTCCATTAACAGGAGGAAGTTGTGGTGCATCCAATGCTACAGGAACAATTACAGTTAACCCACTTCCGGTTGCGGCAGGAGCAATTAGCGGGGTATCTCCGGTTTGTCAAGGGCAGTCCGGTGTTGGTTATTCTGTCACGGCTATTACAAATGCCACTAGCTACAGTTGGTCATATTCTGGAACAGGTGCAACAATTACAAATGGTACAACAAGAACTCCTACAATAGCATTTGCTTCAAATGCAACATCAGGAGATCTTACTGTTTACGGTGTTAATACTTGCGGTAATGGAACAGTTTCTGCAACTTATGCAGTTACAGTGAATCCAACCAGTGTTGGAGGAAGTATTGCAGGCAGTGCTTCGGTATGTGCGGGAACCAATAGTACAATATTGACATTAAGCGGTCATACAGGAACTGTTACCAAATGGCAATCTTCCACATCGAGTACATTTGCTTCGTCAGTGACGGATATTGCCAATACTACAGCTACATTAACTGCCACAAATTTAGCTGCAACAACTTATTATAGAGCAGTAGTCACCAGCGGTGTTTGCTCTTCTGCCAATAGTGCTACAGCAACTGTAACAGTAAATACACTTTCAACTGCCCCAACGGGAATAGCAGGAACAACGGTAATTTGTAACGGAGGTTCAACTACACTTTCTGTATCAGGGGGAAGTGCAGGAACTGGTGCAACAGCAGAGTGGTTTACTGGCTCTTGCGGAGGTACACCGGCCGGTACTGGAAACAGTTTAGCCGTATCACCAACATCAAATACTATATATTATGTCCGATATAACGGTACATGTAATATAACAGCATGTGCTTCGGCTACAGTGACGGTGAGTAATGTCCCGACAACATCTAATGCAGGACCTGACCAGGCAGGAAACAGCACATCTTTTACATTGGCGGCAAATACTCCAACAGTAGGGACTGGTGCATGGTCAGTAGCGAGCGGACCAAGTACACTGTTAAGTCAGTTTAGCAGTACTTCAAATCCTGTTGCGACATTTACTCCTGCAGTTTCTGGAACCTATGTTTTGAATTGGACTATAAGCAACGGCAGCTGTACATCTTCTGTAGATCAAGTTGTCATTGCAAATAATTGTGTGGGCAATCTTATTAGTAATGGAGATTTTGCCAGCGGCTCATCAAACTGGACATATGCCACTTCACAAGGGAGTTATGTAGAAATTAACCCAGAAAACACCTATTTTTCTACAACCAATGCTAACAGTACTGCAGAATTAGATAAAGATGCTTCGCTAAAGCAAACAGTAGCGGTGATATCCGGTGTTTCTTACACAGTCAGTTTCCTTTATGGTCAACGGCCAGGTGCTCCAACACCAACAGCTGTGGATATTAAGATTACTGGTGGTGCCTCTACTATTACATCACCAACTTTGTCGACTTCCAGTACAACTCCACAGATTGGTTCTTTTACTTTTACTCCAACGAGTTCTTCGATAGGGGTAGAATTTTATAACTCTTTACATGGTGGAGCTACCTATGGCACTATTATAGATGATATAGTTTTAATGCCTTCTTCTCAAGTGGCTCCAGTTGCTACAACAACTCCAGCAGGTACTTTTAATACTTATGCTTCTTGTTCGGCAGGACCAATTCAATTGGATGTAAATAATATTCTTGTTTCTGGTGTTACTTATGCGTGGACAGGATCTTCAGGTGCAGTGTTTTCACCTTCAGCCAATATTAAAAATCCTACAGTAACATTTACTGGAGCTGGTATTCAGCAGGCAACAGTTACAACAACTACTGCAAGCGGTTGTACAGCGAGTTCTACTACATATGTAAATGTAAAAGGACCTACTATAACAACGGCAGCTACGCCAGCAGTAGTTACTGCAGTTTGTAAAAGCGCAAGTGCGCAAACTGCAACAATGGTTTATACAGCTACAACAAATAGTCCAACAAGCTATAGTATTGATTGGAATGTGGCTGCAAATACAGCGGGATTGGCAGATCAGGCCAGTACTGCTTTTGCTTTTGCGGGAGCTGGTGGAAATCTGAATACTATTGCCATAACTGCAAATACTCCTGCAGGTACCTATGCAGGTATATTGACTATTAAAAATGCCAGTGGATGTACGGCTACGCAAAATATTACACTTACAATCAATGCCAACGCAAGCATAGCCTCGGTAACGGGAGCCAGTTCAATCTGTATCGGAGGAACAGCGACAGCTTACACTGCCAATAGTGTTGTTTTAGGAGGCGGAACCGGCGCATGGAGCAGTACTAATACTGCCGTTGCAACAGTTGATGCTTCTGGAAATGTAACAGGCGTTGCAGCAGGAACCACTGATATTGTTTATACAATAACCGGAGGCTGCAGCGGAACGAAATCAGCTTTGAAAACAATAACAGTTAATGCCAATGCAAGCATAGCCTCGGTAACAGGAGCGAATTCAATCTGTATTGGAGGGACAGCGACAGCTTATACTGCCAATTCAGTAGTTTTAGGAGGCGGAACCGGCGCATGGAGCAGTACTAATACTGCCGTTGCAACAGTTGATGCTTCTGGAAATGTAACAGGCGTTGCAGCAGGAACCACTGATATTACTTATACAATAACAGGAGGATGCAGCGGAACGAAATCAGCTTTGAAAACAATAACAGTTAATGCCAATGCAAGCATAGCCTCGGTAACAGGAGCGAATTCGATCTGTATTGGAGGGACAGCGACAGCTTATACTGCCAATTCAGTAGTTTTAGGAGGCGGAACAGGGGCATGGAGCAGTACTAATACTGCCGTTGCAACAGTTGATGCTTCTGGAAATGTAACAGGAGTTTCGGCAGGAACCACAGATATTGTTTATACAATAACCGGAGGATGCAGCGGAGTGAAATCAGCTCTGAAAACTGTTACTGTAAATCCGAATCTTCCGGCAAGCGTGAGCATTGCGGCATCACCGTCAGCGACAGTATGTTCGGGCACATCGGTAACCTTTACGGCTACTCCTGTCAACGGCGGGACAACTCCGGTTTATCAGTGGAAACTTAACGGAACTACAGTTGGAACCAATTCCAGTACTTATACCAATGCGGCTTTGGCAAACGGAGATTTAGTGACCTGTGTTGTGACTTCGAATGCGTCACCATGTCTTACAGGAAGCCCTGCGACTTCGAATACGGTTGCCATGACAGTAAATCCGAATCTTCCGGCAAGCGTGAGCATTGCGGCTTCACCGTCAGCGACAGTATGTTCGGGCACATCGGTAACCTTTACGGCTACTCCTGTCAACGGCGGGACAACTCCGGTTTATCAGTGGAAACTTAACGGAACTACAGTTGGAACCAATTCCAGTACTTATACCAATGCGGCTTTGGCAAACGGAGATTTAGTGACCTGTGTCCTGACTTCGAATGCGTCACCATGTCTTACAGGAAGCCCTGCGACATCGAATACGGTTACCATGACAGTAAATCCGAATCTTCCGGCAAGCGTGAGCATTGCGTCTTCACCGTCAGCGACAGTATGTTCTGGCACATCGGTAACCTTTACGGCTGCTCCGGTCAACGGCGGGACAACTCCGGTTTATCAGTGGAAACTTAACGGAACTACAGTTGGAACCAATTCCAGTACTTATACCAATGCGGCTTTGGCAAACGGAGATTTAGTGACCTGTGTCCTGACTTCGAATGCGTCACCATGTCTTACAGGAAGCCCTGCGACATCGAATACGGTTACCATGACAGTAAATCCGAATCTTCCGGCAAGCGTGAGCATTGCGTCTTCACCGTCAGCGACAGTATGTTCTGGCACATCGGTAACCTTTACGGCTGCTCCGGTCAACGGCGGGACAACTCCGGTTTATCAGTGGAAACTTAACGGTACAACAGTTGGAACCAATTCCAGCACTTATACCAATGCGGCTTTGGCAAACGGAGATTTAGTGACCTGTGTTCTGACTTCGAATGCATCACCATGTCTTACAGGAAGCCCTGCGACTTCAAATACGGTTACGATGACTGTAAATCCGAATCTTCCGGCAAGCGTTAGCATTGCGGCATCACCGTCAGCGACAGTATGTTCGGGCACATCAGTAACCTTTACGGCTACTCCTGTCAACGGCGGGACAACTCCGGTTTATCAGTGGAAACTCAACGGTACTATTGTGGGAACGAATTCCAGTACTTATACCAATGCGGCTTTGGCAAACGGAGATTTAGTGACCTGTGTTCTGACTTCGAATGCATCACCATGTCTTACAGGAAGCCCTGCGACTTCGAATACGGTTACCATGACCGTAAATCCATTACCTGTGGCTCCCGTTTTAAACGATATTACTTTAGGCTGTAATCAGACTACGGCTACGCAAATTTGGACAGCAATTTCGGGTATATTAAATTACCGATTTGATGTGTCTACAGATTCTTCATTTGGGACTTTTCTGGCAGGTTATCAAAATCTGTCGGTTGTATCAACAGCTACTTCTTTAGCTGTAAGCGGGCTGAGTCCCGGACTAACGTATTATGTTAGAGCAAGATCTGAAAGCAGTTGTGGTGCAAGTGTCAATTCTTCAGTGGTGACTATAACTGTTAATCCTTTACCAGCCACCCCATCTGTTGCTGCGACTTCACAGCCGAGTTGTGTTGTTTCTACAGGAACTGTTACAGTGTCAGCTCCTTCAGGAATGAATTATAGTATAGATGGAGTAGATTACAGCAATACTTCCGGAGTGTTTTCAGGAGTTGCAGTTGGAGCTTATAATGTAACTGCCAAGGATGCCACAGGCTGTATTTCGGCTTCTGCACCAGTTTCAATAATTGCACCGGTTACCAATACCTGGGATGGGTCAAAATGGTCCAAAACAGGGGATACTACACCGCCGACAAGTACAGATATAGTTGTTTTTGACGGTAATTTCAACATAACAGGCCAAATAGACGCCTGTTCGGTTCAAATCAATTCTGGAGTAAATGTAGTTGTAGGGGTTGCGGGAGCAAGCAATGCAACCGCAGTTTTAAAGATTGAAAACGGTTTGGATGTACTGGGTACAGGAACGATAACTTTCGAGAATAATGCAAGTTTAATACAGGTTAATGATTTGGCTGTGAATACGGGAACTATTATTTACAAGCGCATCAGTAGCCCGATGAAGAATTTTGATTATACGTATTGGTCTTCACCGGTACAGGATCAGGTTCTGAATGTTTTGTCACCAAATACGCTGTCTGATAAATACATGAGTTATTCGATGAACAAATGGGTAATTCAATCACCGACAGCCAAGATGAATCCGGCCGGGAAAGGATTTATTATCCGTGTTCCAAAGCCTAATATTCACTTTGCTAATGGAGAATATTGGACTACGTCAACTTACGCGCAACCGGTTCAATTTAAAGGTGTACCGAACAACGGAGCTTATACCTTGCCGATTGATCCGACAGGGTACAGCAACCTGATTGGTAATCCATATCCTTCTGCAATGAGTGCCGATGCCTTTTTGCTTGAAAACAGTATCAACAATCCGAGACTGGAGTCCACGATCCGTTTGTGGACACACGCAACAGCTATATCGAACCTAAAATATTCGGCAACGGATTATGCTTCGTATAATTATACCGGAGGAGTTGGAACCAGCGGTAATTTTGTGGACAGCAACGGAAACGGAATTATGGACAGCGGTGAAGAGGTGGCCTCTAACACGCCTTCAGGATATATAGCTGCCGGACAGTCCTTCTTTGTGAAAAGCGGAACAGGATCCGGACCAATTGTTATCAATAACAGTATGAGAGTTGGTGTTTCGGGCAAAAATGCTCAGTTTTTTAAAGGGACCAAATCGAAAACTGCAACGGTTGAGAAGCACCGTGTGTGGTTGAATTTAACCAATACTGAAGGGGCTTTCAAGCAGATGCTGGTAGGTTATGTTACTGGAGCTACAAATGGTATTGATAATGCATTTGACGGGAAAACGATAGACAGTAATACATATATTGATTTTTACAGTATCAGTAACAATACAAATCTTGTGATACAAGGGCGGGCTGCCCCATTTGATAAAACCGATAAAGTGCCTTTGGGATATAAATCGACTATAGAGGGTACTTTTAGTATCAGTATCAATCAGGTTGATGGCGATTTGGCATCCCAGCCTGTTTTTATAGAAGATAAAGCAACAAATGTAGTTCATAATTTAAAGAATAAGCCCTATTCTTTCACGACAGCCAAAGGAACATTCAATGACCGTTTTACACTGGTTTATGTTGATAAGACAGCCGTAGTGACACCTCCAGTTGTTGTAACTCCTCCTGTAGTTGTAGAGACTCCAGTGACCGTTGATACTCCTGTAGTTGTAGAGACACCAGTAGCGGTTGAATCACCAGTTGCTGTAACGCCTCCGGTAGTTGTAGAGACTCCAGTGACCGTTGATACTCCTGTAGTAGTTGTAGAGACACCAGTAACGGTTGAACCACCAGTTGCTGTAACTCCTCCTGTAGTTGTAGAGACTCCAGTGACCGTTGATACTCCTGTAGTTGTAGAGACACCAGTAACGGTTGAACCACCAGTTGCTGTAACGCCTCCTGTAGTTGTAGAGACACCAGTAACGGTTGAACCACCAGTTGTGGTGACTCCTCCGGTGACAATTGATTCTCCAGTGACAGTTGATACTCCTGTGGTAGAGACACCTCCTGTAGTTGTAGAGACACCAGTAACGGTTGAACCACCAGTTGTGGTGACTCCTCCGGTGACAATTGATTCTCCAGTGACAGTTGATACTCCTGTAGTTGTAGAGACACCAATAACGGTTGAACCGCCAGTTGTGGTGACTCCACCGGTAGTTGTAGAGACTCAGACTCCTGTGACAGTTGACCCTCCAGTCGTAGTTACACCGCCTGCTATTGAAACACCTCCTGTAACTGCTTTAGACCCGACATTGGAAAATCCGAGTTTTAATAAAAATGGAAAATCACTTGTTGTATGGGTAAATAACCGTCAGATTAAAATCAATTCATTTGATGATACCATGGCAATTGTTATGCTGTATGATCTGAGAGGAAGACTGCTGTATGAAGACGGTGCTGTCAATAGCAATGAGTATGTGATAAATGATTTGAATGTAAGTGACCAGTTTTTAATTGTTATGATTCAGCTCAGCAATGGAAAATGGATAACTAAAGAGATTATCCTTAAAAACTAATTCAAAAAAATAACTGTTTTACAATCCCATTCTGAATTGTCAGAATGGGATTTTTTTTGCATTATGGGTTACAAGAAATGAATATTGACAAAATTATTTAGATAATTTTCTAAGAGCAGTATTAAATAAAGCGTTAGTATTGTAAGAAATTGAATAAAAAAATAAATTTAAATTATAAATAAATTCTTATTTTGGTGCTTTTATTTTTGATATTAGTCTTTTGGAATTGATTCGGATTTATTTTATGAAATATTTTTTTGCAGCCAGTTTGTTATTTATTTGCTTTTCAGCGAAAACTTTTGGACAAACTTTATTCAGTAATGCTATTAATGGAGTCAATACTAATTCTTCGAATCCGTATAGTAGCGGGCAAATAGTGAATCCAGATATTACAGTTACCGGTATCGGCAGGGGGAGCGGAATATTTGGTATTAATTCGAATAACAGATATGATGCCCGAAGCTGGAAATCTGATGAATTGGATCCTAATGCCTATTTTGAGTTTGAATTAACTCCCAATACCGGAAAAAAAATTGACTTTGTCAGTTTTGAATATACCGGCCAAATTTCGGTTAATGGCCCGGTTCTTTTTGCGTTCCGTTCCAGTGTTGATGGTTTTAGTTCAGATATTGGAACTGTTTCTGCAACGGGTTCGACAGTTTCTTTATCGGAGGCGGTGTTTCAGGATGTATCTTCTCCGATAATCTTTAGACTGTATGCCTGGGCTGCAAATACAGGAACTGGAACTTTTAGTGTAAATGATTTTCAGTTTAATGGTACAGTTTCTTGCGCTGTTCCGCAAAAGCCAGTATTGCCGGATACAAACCTTGGTTGCTCTTCTGCCTCTTTTGTACTGAATTGGCCATCATCTTTACACGCTTCAAATTATTTTATTGATGTTGCTGTTGACTCAGATTTTTTGAACATTCTTCCAGGCTATCATAATAAAGACTTAGGCAGCACTTTAACTGAAACTGTTGAAGGATTGAGTATTGGAGGAACTTATTATGTTCGACTACGTTCAGCCAACAATTGTGAAACCAGTGCTGATTCAAATATTATAAAAGTAACTCGGTCGGAAACGGTTTACAATGGTTTATGGTCCAATGGTATTCCAGATGCGTCCAAAAAAGTGAGGTTCTCCAGTGATTTTAATGTGAATGCGACGTTGGAGAGTTGTTCTTGTCAGATAGATCCAGGTGTTTCTGTTCATGTTGATTCCGGAGTTGTTTTGAAGATCGAAAACGGTCTGGACGTGCAGGGAACAGGAGCAATAACCTTTGAGAATAATTCGAGTCTGGTTCAGGTAAATGATTTGGCTGTTAATACCGGGACAATTATTTACAAGCGGGAAACTACTCCGATGAAGAATTTTGATTATACCTACTGGTCTTCACCTGTGCAGGATCAGGTTCTGAATGTTTTGTCACCAAATACGCTGTCTGATAAATACATGAGCTATTCGATGAACAAATGGGTAATCGAATCACCGACAGCCAAGATGAATCCACCTGGGAAAGGATTTATTATCCGTGTTCCAAAGCCACAGTTCTGGACAATTCCTACTGATCCTACTTATATTCAACCGGTACAGTTTGTTGGAATCCCAAACAACGGAGCCTATACCTTACCGATTGATCCGACAGGGTACAGCAATCTGATAGGAAATCCGTATCCATCGGCTATGAGTGCTGATGCTTTTTTGCTTGAAAACAGTATCAACAATCCTAGACTGGAGTCCACGATCCGTTTGTGGACGCATGCAACAGCTGTATCGAACCTAAAATACTCGGGGACTGATTATGCTTCTTATAATTATACCGGAGGAGTAGGAACCAGCGGTAATTTTGTTGACAGTAACGGAAACGGTATTATGGACAGCGGTGAAGAGGTGGCCTCTAATACACCTTCAGGATATATTGCAGCCGGTCAGTCCTTCTTTGTAAAAAGCAGTACAGCATCCGGGCCGGTTGTCATCAACAACAGTATGAGAGTAGGTGTTTCGGGCAAAAATGCTCAGTTTTTTAAAGGATCAAAATCGAAAACCGCCTCAGTTGAGAAACACCGTGTGTGGCTGAACATGACCAATACCGAAGGGGCTTTTAAGCAGATGCTTGTGGGTTATGTGACAGGAGCTACCAATGGTATTGACAATGTATATGACGGTAAAACGATAGACAGCAATAAATACATTGATTTTTACAGTATCAGTGACTATACAAATCTTGTGATACAGGGTCGTGCTGCGCCATTTGATAAAACCGACAAAGTTCCATTAGGTTATAAATCGACTATAGAGGGTACTTTTAGTATCAGTATCAATCAGGTTGATGGAGATTTGGCATCCCAGCCTGTTTTTATAGAAGATAAAGTAACAAATGTTGTTCATAATTTAAAGAAAGGTCCGTATTCTTTCACGACGGTCAAAGGAACATTCAATGACCGTTTTACACTGGTTTATATTGATAAGATAGCCATTGTGACACCTCCGGTTATTACTTCAATATTTAAAAATTTCTCTTTTGGTACAAAAGAGAAAACTGTGAATGTATCTGTCAATAATCATCAGATAAATATCAATTCCTATGATGGTAGTATAACTGCCGTCTGTATTTATGACTTAAAAGGACAATTGCTCTATCAAAATAGGCATATCAATAAAGAACAGCTTGTGGTTGCTGATTTGATTCCGAAGCATCAAATTTTAATCGTAAAAACGATTTTTGGTAATAATTTTAGTCGAACCGATAAGGTCGTTTTTTGATTTATAGAAAAGGAAAACCCCCAGTTTTGATTAAAATGGGGGTTTTAATATTTTTTAGAAATTTTTATTTTCCTTTTACAGAGGCTTCCAGGTTTCTCTCGATAATATGATCCGGGCGTGACCATTTTGGTTTTTCACCAAGTGATTCGAATTGCGAATCAACAGCTTCAACCGTTGGTCTTTGTGATTTTTTTGTAAATGGCTTTTGAGGTTTCAGACCCAATAAATCAAACATTTTCATATCTTCATTTACATCTGGATTTGGTGTTGTAAGCAATTTATCGCCAGCAAAAATAGAATTGGCTCCAGCAAAGAAACACATAGCCTGTCCTTCACGGCTCATATTCATTCTTCCTGCCGATAAACGGACTTGTGTCTCTGGCATTACAATTCTGGTAGTGGCAACCATTCGAATCATTTCCCAGATTTCAACCGGTGTTTCATTTTCCATTGGAGTTCCTTCTACAGCTACCAAAGCATTGATTGGCACTGATTCGGGCTGAGGGTTTAGGGTGGAAAGTGCAACAAGCATTCCTGCTCTGTCTTCTACGCTTTCTCCCATTCCGATAATTCCGCCACTGCAAACAGTAACGCTTGTTTTACGAACGTTTTCTATGGTTTGTAAACGGTCTTCAAATCCACGGGTAGAGATAACTTCTTTATAGTAATCCTCAGAAGTATCTAAGTTGTGATTGTATGCATATAGACCAGCTTCGGCCAAACGCTGTGCTTGGTTTTCGGTAATCATACCTAGAGTACAGCATACTTCCATATCCATTTTGTTAATGGTACGGACCATTTCCAAAACCTGGTCAAACTCAGGGCCGTCTTTTACGTTTCTCCAGGCTGCTCCCATACATACACGGGATGAGCCGCCGGATTTGGCTTGAATTGCCTGCTCTTTTACTTGGTTTACAGACATTAAATTATTTCCTTCAACACCGGTATTGTATCTTGCAGCTTGCGGACAATAGCCGCAATCTTCAGAACATCCGCCGGTTTTAATGGAAACCAAAGTAGAAACCTGAACCACGTTTGGGTCATGGAACTCCCGGTGAATTGTGGATGCTTCAAAAAGCAAATCCATCATAGGTTTATTATAAATAGCTATAATTTCTTCTTTAGTCCAGTTGTGTTTTGTGATACTCATTGATCCTTTATTTTGATGCCTCAAAAGTAATCAAATTGTTCTAAAGAAGCAATGTACTTGGGTTTAAAAAGACTTACAGGGAATAGTTTAAAAAGCGTGGTTAATCGGCAATAAATTTATCGTTATAGTAGAGCATCAGCAGCATCGTAACAATCACAGATGATGCAATTCCTTCAAAAAACAAGGTGAAGCAATACATATTGATTGAGGGATGTCCGCCAAATAAAAAGGTTTCGGACAAATTATGAATATAGGCATCACCGCCTCTTATGTAGCTGTAAATCAATAGTCCGATAACGGATAAGGTTACGCCGATTACTGAAGTAATCAATCCTGCCAAAGCATTTGGAACAAAATTTTTCTTGCCATGTGCAATTCTTGACCGCAGTGTGTCATTTACGGCATAAATAATAAAGAATACGTTTAGTAATCTTAAATAGAAAAGATTGGATAAACCCAAAAATTCCATTAAAAGGAAATAGACTCCTATTGATATAAAAATAAAGTACCCGTTTTTAATTTCTTTTTTTACTTTCATGGCATTGATTTTTAAAAGTTAGAAATTCAATATGTATTTGGAAGTCAGGAGTATTGATATAAATTTACGAAAAAAAATCGTCCGTATTACAAATACATCGATATAGTAGTTTTACCCATTTTGTTCAAATGGATCAGGCAGTTGTTTTAGGTAATGGTTTTAGGAAAAGACATAAGGCGAGAGCTCATGTCATTATGCTACTATTTTTCCACTAAGTTTTTTAAATAAAGCTCTAGCAAAGTGCGAAGATGTACGCTGTAACTTTGTGCACTTGCATTTTTGCGAGAATAAATTCAAACTTAAGCTAATGACATTGGTGAAAGCTTATAGCCTAATGCTTATTGCCTAAAGCTTCAAAATAAGCCAAAGCGGTGTTTCTGTCTTTTCCCAATTGCTCTTTTAAAAGTTCCACCGAATCAAATTTCTGTTCGGAACGGATTCTTTCCAATATGTAAACAGTAATTTTTTGACTGTATAAATCTTCGTTAAAGTCAAAATAATTGATCTCAATAGTCTGATGCTTTCCTTCAACAGTAGGATTGAAGCCGATGTTCATCATGCCAAGCACCATTTTTGAATGGATGATACTTTTGACAATGTAAACTCCGTTTTTGGGAATAAGTTTAAAATTTTCTTCAATTTTCAAATTGGCGGTGGGAAAACCAATGGTTCTGCCCAGTTGTTTTCCTTTGGCTATAATTCCGGTTAATGAATAATCGTAGCCAAGGTATTCATTGGCCAAAGCCACATTGCCATCAATTAAGGCATGTCTGATTTTTGTAGAGCTTACTGATACTTCCTTGATTTCCTGAGCCGAAATTTCTTCTACTTCAAAATCATATTGTTCTCCAAAAGCTTTTAAATCATCAATATTGGCTGTTCTGTTTCGTCCAAATCGATGATCGTGGCCGATTATTATTTTATGGATGTGAAATTTATCGACAAGGATATTTTTCACAAATTCCTCGGCAGTAAGTCTGGAGAAAGTTTCATCAAAGGGATGGATGACCAAATTTTGAATCCCGATTTTATCAAGCAGTTCAATTTTTTCTTCAATTGTATTGAGTAGTTTGATATCCGAATCTTCCTGAAGAACCATGCGGGGATGCGGGAAAAAGGTAAGTACAAGACTTTCGTATTTTTCGTTTTCAGTATTTTGAGTGATTTTTTCCAGTATTTTTTTATGTCCAAAATGAACACCGTCAAAGGTTCCTAACGTTAGAATTGTTTTTTTTGCATTTTCCCCGGATGCAATTTGGAAATCGTTTATAGAATGAAAAATTTTCAAAGTACCTATTTTAAATATTTTGCAAATTTATATTATCTATTTTAAAAAGAAGAATAAGAAGTTTCTATTTTCATTAATTCTAATGCTTATTATGTTAAAAAATGCATCAAATTGCGATAATAATTTAGTGTTATTGTTACATTTTTCAAATCGTTTTTTAAATCGTTGTATATTCTGTTGTAAATGAATTAATTTTGTGTAACAGTTAAGTGTATTAATTGCTATTTCTTAAAACATTTTCAGCATATGAAAAGAATATTATTTTGTTTAGGGTTTTCAGCCATAAGTTTTGTCGGATTTTCTCAAGCTAAATCGTCCTGGACGGTTGTGGGGTCTTCAGAAAGAAGTATTTCTCAAAAACAGGAAGGAGATTCGGGAGCAGCGCATCAACTATTATACGCTTTAAACGAAACTGAATTCAAGCAATCGTTGGAAACACTTCATTCTGGTGGTTCATCAATCAAAAGTATAGCAGTTGCAATTCCAAATAGTGCTGGAAAAATTGAGCAATTTAATGTTGTAGAATCTTCCAATTTTGCTCCTGAACTGCAGCAGGCATATCCTGAAATCCGTGCCTATTCCGGAACAGGGATTACAGATCCAAAGGCATCCATTAGCTTTAGTGTATCACCGCGAGGTATTCAAACTATGGTTTTAAGAGGTGACAGCGATTCTGAATTTATAGGAAAGTCTGGGAATGATAAATCAATATATACTCTGTCCAGTTCCAAAAAAAGAGGTAAAGGAGATTTGCCTCTGACCTGCAAAACGTCAGATGTTGCATTGAATAAAGAATTGACTAAGAAAGCACTGCAGCTAAAGTCTAGTAATGCTTCTTTTAAAACTATGCGTTTGGCACTTTCCTGCACTGGAGAATACACCCAATATTTTGGAGGTACAGTTGCTGATGCTTTAACTGGAATGAATGCTACTATGACAAGGGTAAATGGAATTTTTAACAGAGACCTGGCGTTGAAATTGATAATTATCTCCAATAATTCATCTATTATTTTTACCGATCCGGCTACAGATCCATACTCTGATGCAGCTAAAGGAGTCGAAGTTGTTGCTGGTTGTACCGGAAATGAATGCCCTGGAACCTGGAATGAAGAAGTGCAGAAAACTATTACTGATAAAATAGGGGAAGGTAATTATGATATCGGCCATTTATTCGGAGGCTCAGGCGGTGGTGGAGACGCAGGTTGTATAGGATGCGTTTGTGATGCATTGACAAATACTAACTCAACACCGGTTTATACAGCAGGAAAAGGGAGTGCTTATACTTCACCATCCAACAGTCAGCCGGAAGGGGATTCTTTTGATATTGATTTTGTAGCGCACGAAATGGGACATCAGTTGGGAGCAGCACATACTTTTTCATATACTGTGGAAGGTACCGGAGTCAGTGTAGAGCCGGGGAGCGGTTCAACCATCATGGGTTATGCAGGAATTACTAATTATGATGTTCAAAACCAGTCGGATGATTATTTTGCCTATGCCAGTATCTCTCAAATTCAAAATAATTTAGTATCTAAAACATGTCCTGTAAGTACGGTATTGAGTAATCAAACACCTTCTTCGAATGCTGGTGCTGACTATACTATTCCAAAAAGTACAGCTTTTGTTTTGAATGGTACCGCTTCAGATCCAAACGGAGATACAATGACCTACTGCTGGGAACAAAATGACTCTGCTACGAACAGTGAAAGCGATGCGAACAGTGTTGCTTATGCCACAAAACCGAATGGTCCTAATTTCAGGTCTTTTTTACCTGTGAGTGTAACGAACCGTTATTTTCCGGCATTAAGCAGGGTGTTATCAGGGCAGTTGGTGACTAATTGGGAGGCTGTTCCGTCAGTAGCAAGAAATTTAAGTTTTGTATTTACGGTCAGAGATAATGCAGTTTCGGGTTCTGCGCAGACTAAAACAGACGGTATGACTCTTACTGTTGATGCAACCAAAGGGCCTTTTGCAGTAACATCGCAAAATGTTGCTGATTCCAGTTGGGGGTTGAGTTCGTCACAAACAATTACCTGGAATGTAAACGGAAGCAGTTCGTTGTCGGGAGCGGCCAATGTGAATATTAAATTATCAACTGACGGAGGTTTGACTTTTCCAACAGTTTTGGCAGCAAGTACACCAAACGACGGTTCTGAAGTGATTACGGCTCCGGCAACAGCAGCAAAAAACTGCAGAATTTTGATAGAACCTACAGGAAATGTTTTCTATGCGGTAAACAGCAAGCCTTTTGCTGTAGGTTACAGTATTGCAACCTCCTGTAATAACTATCCTTTTACTGGAACTTTTCCAGTGGCAATACCGGAATCAACGACTTATGCTGAAAAAACAGTTGTAGTATTGGCATCCACCTCTGAAATTACAGATGTTAATCTTAATGTCAGTTTTACCCATTCTTATTTATCCGATGTTCAAATCGAAGTGGTTAGCCCGGCGGGAACTACTGTGAAGCTTTTTGATAGGTCCTGCGGTGCAACAGACAGCAGTTTGGTTCTGACTTATGATGATTTGGGAGCTCCTTTGAATTGTGGTTTGACAACAAGTCAAACGGTTGTTCCGGCAGGTGTTTTATCTGCTTTTAATGGTGAAAATCCAGGAGGTACATGGAAATTAAGATTCAGAGATTTGGGGCAAGGCGATACAGGAACTATAGATTCGGCATCTATACAGATTTGTTCCAGCACTTATACTACTCTGGCAACAGAAAGTTTTGAAATTAATGATTTTGTATTGTATCCGAATCCGAACAAAGGAGATTTTACTATTCGTTTTTCAAGTTCCAATAACACAGATATTCATGTTTTTGTAACCGATTTGACAGGACGAAAGGTGTACGATAAAAAATTTGAAAATACAGGTGATTTCAATCAAAATATTCAATTGAAAAATGCAGCTTCAGGAACTTACATCGTTACGGTTGTTGACGGTGACCGAAAAGGAGTTTCAAAAATCATAGTAAAATAGTTGTTTTAAATACATAAAAAAGGGAGACAAGCTGACTGTCTCCCTTTTTTATTTTCCGTTAAAAGTGGTCATGGTGTTTTCCAGTCCTGCTGTTCCGAATGATTTTATAATTTCAGAAGCGAGTTCCAGCCTTTCGGGTAATTTTGCTTTTTCGGCATCGTCCCAATCTCCTAGTACATAATTGACCTGCTGTCCTTTTTTGAATTCGTCGCTAATGCCAAAGCGGAAGCGGGTGTATTCCTGCGTGCCTAGTATTTGGTTGATGTTTTTGAGTCCGTTGTGGCCACCGTCACTTCCTTTTTTGCGGATGCGGATGGTGCCGAACGAAAGATTTAGATCATCGGTGATGACAAATATATTTTCGAGCGGAATGTTTTCTTTGTCCATCCAGAATTTTACGGCTTTACCGCTCAAATTCATGTAGGTATTGGGCTTCAAGAGAAAAAAGGTTCTTCCTTTGAATTTATATTCGGCTAGTGCGCCTAGTTTTACGGTTTCGAATGTGATTCCTTCTTTTTTGGCTAAAAAATCTACGACTTTGAAACCAATATTATGTCGGGTGTTTACGTATTCGGAACCGATGTTGCCAAGGCCAACGATTAAAAATTTATTACTCACTTTTTTATATTTTTTTTGGAGTTCGTGAACCTCCGGTTACATATTATCTGTGTTCTCTTCTGTTTTTGGTGATGAAAACAGGTTTTGCATCCATTTTATCATGTGGCAAAAATAGGCTTAATTAGATAATTTGTCAATGAGATGATTAGATAATTTGAAGAAAGAAAATAGAATAAAGAGAAAAGAATAATTCCAAGAATGCATTATTTCTCCTGATTAGCCCCGATGGGAGGGAAAATCCTTTTATATTTTTCTTTTAAAAAAATAAAAGATTTGGGAGGACAGCGGGAATCCATGCTTCCTGAAAACACCTAATCTTTCGCTTCAAATCAAAAAAAAAGCACCAGTTGTGAAACTGATGCTTTTGATATAGTTTGAAAAAAATTATTTTTTCTTTCCTTTTGCAGGAGCTTTTGCAGCTTTTGCAGCTTCTTGAGCAGCTTTCATAGCCGCACGAGAGATCTTCACTTGACAAATTACTGTATTGTCTGGGTGCATGATTTTGAAATCTGGTGTTGGCACTTTAGTAACGTATAATTTGTTACCCATGTCAAGAGGTGTGATGTCAGCTTCAACAAAATCTGGAAGATTTTTTGGTAAAGCTTTAACTTTCAATTTACGGTTGTTCATACGTAAATCTCCACCTGCCATAACTCCTTTTGAGTTACCAATGATTTTTACTGGAACTTCAATAGTGATTTCTTTGTCATCGTGAATTTGAAAGAAGTCAATGTGTAAAATTTTGTCAGATACCGGGTGTACTTGAATGTCTTGTAAAACGGCATTGAATGATTTACCGTTTCCAAGCTCAATCACAACTGTGTGTGCGTTTGGAGTGTAAACCAAGTTTTTGAACGCTGCAGCGTCTGCTGAGAAGTGTACTGCTTGATTTCCTCCGTATAACACGCAAGGAACCGCTCCAGCATTACGTAAGGCTTTAGTAGCTACTTTGCCCACGCTTTCTCTTTCTGATCCTTTAATTGTAATCGATTTCATTGTAAATATTTATATAGTTATTAATTAAACTCTTTTTTGAGTGATTAGTGACTAGTAATTAGTTATTAGCTAATACTTTGGGCTAATCATACTTCCTTGTTTTTAATTTTAGCTTTTTGTAATTTAGTTTAGTGTTTATTTTTTAGCTATTCACTAGTTACTAAGAGCTGATTACTTGTCTTACATTAAAAACTTTCCGCTAATGGAATTGTTGTGGTGAACCATGTGCATTACTTCGGCAAAAAGAGGTGCACAACTCACTACTCTTATCTTGTTTGATTGTTTTTTTAACGGAATAGAATCGGTTACGATTAGTTCTGATAATTTTGAATTCTCAATTTTTTCGTAAGCACCGCCTGATAATATAGCGTGTGTACAGATTGCTCTAACGCTTAAGGCTCCTTTTTCAATCATTAAATCGGCGGCTTTTGCCAAAGTTCCTCCGGTGTCAATCATGTCATCCACGAGGATTACATTTTTGCCTTTTACTTCTCCGATGAGCTCCATTGTTTCGATAACATTGGCAGCTTTTCTTTGTTTGTAACAGATTACCACTTCAGAATTTAGGAATTTAGAATAAGCGTATGCTCTTTTTGATCCTCCCATGTCTGGTGATGCGATCATTAAATTATCAAGACCTAAACTTTCTACATATGGTAAAAAGATTGTGGATGCAAATAGGTGATCTACCGGTTTCTCGAAAAATCCTTGTATTTGATCAGCATGCAAATCCATGGTCATTATTCTTGTTGCTCCTGCAGCATCCAGTAAATTAGCTACCAGTTTGGCTCCAATCGGCACTCTTGGTTTGTCTTTTCTGTCTTGTCTTGCCCAACCGAAGTAAGGTATGACAGCAGTAATGTGTCTTGCTGATGCGCGTTTTGCTGCGTCGATCATCAACAATAATTCCATTAAATTATCTGCACTAGGGAAAGTAGAGCAAACGATAAATACGCGCAATCCTCTGATTGATTCTTCGTAAGAAGGTTGAAATTCACCATCGCTATATGTAGACATGGTGACTTTTCCCATCGGGATACCGTATTCTTTTGCAATTTTCTCTGCAAGATATTCACTTTTTGAACAAGCAAAAATTTTAGCTTCCGGTTCTAGGTGTGACATTTAATTTGTTCTTTTTATTCCGCTGCGCTTCATACAATTCGGCTTCATCATTAAGTTTAAAATCAGAAGAGTATAAATGCCTCGGGTGTAGTTAGTTGTGATTTCCTTTTTTTTGGAGCTGCAAATTTAGAAAATAAAATCAACACTGAAAGGAAAAAATTAAGTATTTTTATTAGAATGTTTGAAAAATTTTTCTACATTTGCACCGTGTTAAAGGAAAAGATAATTGTTAATACACTTTATCTCTTTATTGCGTTTGAAATAATTGTTTATTATTTCATGTCTAGCTAAGCCCGGATGGCGGAATTGGTAGACGCGCTGGTCTCAAACACCTGTGGGAAACCGTGCCGGTTCGACTCCGGCTCCGGGTACAAAAACCGCTTCGAAAGAAGCGGTTTTTTTGTTTTTATTGGTTTTCTTTTTTCAAAAATTCCTTTTTATAATGTTATCCGCAAAGATTTTTGTTGCAAACATGTAAGTGTAAAAAAAGACGTTTATAATTATTAAAAAGGTATGTTGTATTGTTTTGATGGCTGTATCGTTGAGTTCGTTCGCTCAAAATTCCCTGAGTAACCATCTGTAAATTTAAATCATCCCAATTCGTCGGAATATCTTTTAAATAATCTGCAACATACTTTGGTATTATAGCCATTCCAAGCTCCGATGTATTGATTGTCAATTTATTTTTTTAAAGAAAATTTTATAACTAGGTATTTTCTTTGATGTCAGATTAAATCCAACAGTTATCATTTTATCAGATTTGACAACGAGTAATTGACGGAAATACATTGTTATGGCCAAAATAAAAGATAATGTCAGGCATATTGTTGGAATTAATGGAGAAAATAATACCAAGAGAAATAGAAAAGATTTGTTGTTTGTGAGCAATGAATTAAGTTGTATTATTCTGAAAATCGAAAAAGGTTTTCAGTAAGAAGTGATTGCAAAACGAAAAACTTAAAGCAACAATGAAGCCTAATGGCGGGTCTGTTATGGAAATTTAGTGAAAAGTAAAATAAGAAGTTAGTTGATTTGGAAATACCGGCGCAACAAGATAATTATGAAATTATTTGTTGTGCCTTTTTTTTGTTTTGACGGTTAATTTGACTTTTGGTTTTCATCTGTTTTTTTATCGTCCGTCAATTTTTAAATTGAGAGACAGGTTGTTGGTTTTTATCAGCTTATTTGTCTGAAAAAGTATAGTTGTGTTTTGGTGTTTTTATACAGTATTTAACCGTAGTAGTTAAGCTGTTAAAATATCGACGAATGATATTTTTTAATCGACCAAAGTTCAATTTATTAAGAAAAAGTGGTATTAAGCTACTAATTTATGAACATAAATACAAACTACATCGTTGTAGTTATTGCGTAAAAAAAAACCAATTGTTGTAACGTAAATAAAGGTTTACTTTTAGGGCCTCGCACGTTATCAAATCGTTATTTTTTTAACAATAAATATAGGCTGATGAAAATAAAACTACGTTTAATTTTTTTAATTGTTATTATATTAAGTAATAAAATAATTGCCACAAATTTTGAGAATTTAGCATCGCTTGTTAATAATGAAGACGAAAAATTGCTTTTGAAAAGTACTGAAAGCAAAAAACAGCTACATAAAACTACGGTTATCTCAGCAGTGGTTACTCCCCCTACAACAGTTGCAGGAAGTTCATGCGGTCCCGGTGTAATCACCCTTTCGGCTGCAGGAGCCAGTGGTGATATTATTGAGTGGTTTTCTAGCCAGACCAGTGGAGCGGTTTTGGCAACAGGAAATACATATAGTCCTAATGTAGCTGTCACTACTACTTTTTATGTATCTGCCAGATCAGGTTTAGGGACAAGTACACGTGTTCCTGTGGTAGCATCGGTATATAATATTCCGCCAGCGGTTTCACTTACATCGAGCCCGGCAAATAACATTTCCAATCCTTTGTGTCTGGGAACTTCAATAACTTTTACAGCTGCAGGTGGAGCCGATTTATTTGAGTTTTCGGTTGACGGTGTTGTCAAACAGGCAATGTCAAGCAGCAGAATTTTTACCACAAATGCTTTGACTAACGGGCAGACAGTGAGTGTCCGTTCCAGATATGCAGTGACTCTGGATGGTTCTCTTACCGATAATGCATGGGGAACAGGAGCGTTGGAGGATAATGTTCTTTCGGCTTCGTTATCAGGCAATGCAGCGAGTGGTTATATAAACGCTTTAAAAATTAGTCCTACAGAAGACAAACTGGTTTTTGGTATTGCCGGTAAGGCACTTAATTATAGAAGAATAATGGTTTTTCTGGATACCAAGCCGGGAGGATTTAATGTTTCCAATTATGGGGATGAAAACGGATCACTTCCCGATGTAAGGGCATTTAACTATTTTAACAACAATCCAAGTACTTTCGATTCCTATTTTTCTGCTGATTATTGTCTGGCTATTGCCACAGATGCCGGTGAAACAAATTATTATGCCGATGTAATCGAATTGAAAACAGGAAACTCTACAAAAACTTATTTGGGCACAGCAGCTACAGGTGTTCCAACATCTGTAATGGGAGTCAATAAAAATAACACAGGTACTTCCGATTATAATTTGGGATTTGAAGTTGAAGTTTCAAAAGCATTAGTGGGGTATACCAGTGGGGATGTTAAGTTTTTTGCTTTTACAATGCAGGATAATACATCATCTAATTATAATGTTACCAACTCGTTTTTGAGTCCGGCAACAAGAACCAGTGATTACGGCAGCGGTGCTATTGACTATAATTTGGAAGCACCAAATCCGGTTGTAGTAGCAGGAGCAGCTTTGACTCCATGTTATTCCACTGCAAGCGTAGTTATGAATTTTGCTTCGAATCCAACTGCTGCCACAGTAGGGGGAAACCAATCCAGATGTTCATTGACAAGTGCAGGTCTAGGCGGAAATACGCCATCAACCGGAACAGGAGTTTGGTCAAAAAAATCAGGCCCGGGTACGGTTACTTTTAGCGACAGTTCTTTAGGGAATGCCACCGCTGCGGTTAGTGCTGCCGGAACTTATGTTTTAACCTGGACAATTTCTAGCGGACAATGTGCCGTTTCATCTGCTGATGTTACTGTAGTTTACGATATTACGGATGCTCCGACAGGTTCTTTTGTTCAAAATTTCTGTAAATTAAGCAGCCCGAAAGTAAGCGATTTGACCGCGACCGGGAATAATATTGAATGGTTTGCAGCGGCTGCAGGCGGTACTGCGATTCCATCCAATACAGATTTGGCGACGGGTTCGTATTTTGCAGAGCAAACGAATGCAGCTACTTCCTGTAAAAGTATTTCCCGTCTAAAGGTAGATGTTGTCGTAGATAATCCGGCCGGTCCTACAGTAGCTGCAACGCAAACGTTTTGCAACACTGCAAAAGTATCAGATTTGACTGCAACCGGAACGGCAGTAAAATGGTATGCTGCTCCGACAGGAGGTTCAGCATTGGATCCTACTACTGCTTTGGTAAATGGTGAAACCTATTATGCTACCCAAACTGTAACCGGAACGCTGTCCTGTGAAAGTTTTCCAAGAAATTCATCCACAGTAACTATAAATACAACAGCGGTTCCAACGGGTTCTGGGTCTCAGACAGTATGTAACTCCGGAACTATAGCCAATTTGACTGCTTCCGGATCAGGTACAATTAAATGGTATGCAGCTTCAGCCGGAGGGAGTCCGCTTTCAAGTTCGGTTGTTTTGGTTTCGGGTGTTACCTATTATGCTTCACAAACAATTGCTGGTTGTGAAAGCGCAGGAAGGTATGCACTTGCGGTTACTATAAATAATCCTCAGATTCCGGTAAGCGGCGGTAATCAATCTGTTTGTGCAACAAGTCCATTGCAGACATTAACATCAGTTGCTACCGTTTCAACGGGTACTGTTGTCTGGTATGATGCCTTGACAAATGGAAATATTGTTGCCAGTCCAATTTTAAATTCAGTTGGATCGGTTATTTATTATGCGCAAAATAATATTGGCTTCTGCTCCAGTGTTTCAAGAACAGGTGTTGTATTAGAAATAAAAGAATCGCCGCTTTTGCATGTGACAGCAAAAACATGTGCGGCTGATTTATTGACTTATACTGTAGATTTTACCGTTGCAGCCGGAAGTGTTATTACGAGATCTCCTGCTGTTGGAGTTATAGCCGGAAATTCAATTACAGGTATTCCGACAGGAACAAATATTACAATTAATGCTGATAAAGGAAACGGCTGTGTTGAGTCTTTTGCTGTAACAGCTCCAAATTGTACTTGTGCAGTCATAGACAATCCGATTAGTGCCGGGGACAAATCTATTTGCGAGGGACAGGCAAATCCAACTTTGTCAGCAACAGTTAATGCAGGGGAAACAATAGATTGGTACAGTGGCAACAGCGGAGGTACTGCTTTGTTAACCAATAGTCTTTCTTATACGCCTTCAGTAACTTTATCCGGAGTTTATACTTATTATGCAGAAGCCAGAAAAACGGTTGATGGTTGTTTAAGTTCCAGCAGAACGGCTGTGTCTTTAACTATTAATTCGCAATCAAAACCAAGCGGATCAGCAGTTCAAATATTTTGTGAATCACAAAATGCCACAGTTGGGAATTTAGCAGCTGTTGGGACTGGAATTAAATGGTATGCAGATGCTGTTGGAGGAACCCCGCTTTCCAGCACAGATGCATTGGCAGATGCAGAGGATTATTATGCTTCCCAAACGGGAACAACTGGCTTGCTTTGTGAAAGTTTTGAAAGATTAAAGGTAGTTGTAACTATCAATAAACCAACAGCTCCAACAACGACTGTTGCCAGCCCGGTTTTTTGTAATACAGCAACTGTCGCTGATTTAATAGTTACAGGAACCAATGTAAAATGGTATGATTCTTTAGGAACTTTACTGACTTCAGGTTCTACTTTGGCAAATGGTGTTTATTCAGCATCACAAACCGTGTCGGGTTGTGAAAGTGTATCCAGATTAAATGTTACGGTTACCATTAATAAGCCTTCGGCAATAACAGTAGGAGCAAATCAGACTTTTTGTGAATCTGCAAATGCGACTGTTGCTTCTCTTACTGCCAAAGTCACTTCTGGAATTAATATACAATGGTATTCATCGGCAACTGGAAATACACCGTTACTGAGTTCAACGTCTTTGATTGACGGTTTGTATTATGGTTCTCAAACGGTATCAGGCTGTGAAAGCACCCCTAGAGTCGTTGTAGATGTAGCAATAAATGCACCATCAAGCCCAACTGGTAATGGAATACAATTATTCTGTTCAAGTCAGTCTGCCAAAATAAGTGATTTAGCAGTTTCCGGCAGTAGTCCAATTGTATGGTATAATGCACCAATTTCTGGTAGTTCTTTGCCTGTGACAACACCTTTGGTAGATGGAATCAAGTATTACGCCACTCAAAATGTTTCGGGCTGTGAAAGTGTGAGCCGACTTGAAATTTCTGTTGTAATAGTTGATCCTCAAACACCGGCAATTGTTACTGCCAATCCTCTTTTTTGTGAATCTCAAAATGCGACATTAAATGATATTGTATTAAGCGGAATCATAAACAACTCAAATGTAGTTTGGTATGATGCTTTAACAGGAGGAAGTGTTTTGCCGTCAAATGCATTAATTGCTTTAGGAGGCAATTATTATGCTTCGCAACAATCTACAACTCCTCTCATAGGCTGTGAAAGTATCAACAGATTAAAAGTAAGCCCTGTTTTAGATAAACAACAGCCAGGCGTAATTGACAGTGTGACGCAACCGACTTGTTTAGTGAATTCGGGCAGTGTTTTATTCAGCGGATTACCGGCTACCGGAAATTGGACAATTATACCATCAACAGGTACCGCTGCTACTGGTTCGGGAACCGGTTATTTGTTTACAGGCTTAGCACCGGGAGCAGATTATACTTTTAAAGTTTCTAATGCAAATGGATGTACTTCGGTTACTTCGACAGCTGTTGTGAAAATCAACGCCGTACCTACCGCTCCTGTAGTTCCGACTTCTTTAGGTGTTGTGCAGCCTACATGTGCAGTGCCTTCTGGTTCTATTGCTGTTGTTTCCCAAACTGGAATGGAATACAGCCTGGACGGAACAACTTATCAGTTACCGAATTCGTTTACCGGTCTTGTGCCAAATAACTATACGCTTTATGTTCGAAACACTGCCGACGCAACCTGTTCGGCAACTTCAGCAAGTACTTCGAAAATTAATGCCGTACCTATCGCTCCGGCAGTTCCGAGTGCTTTAAGTGTTGTCCAGCCTACATGCGCAGTCCCTTCAGGTTCTATTACGGTTGTTGCACAAGCCGGCAAAGAATACAGCTTGGACGGAACTACTTATCAATTGCCAAATTCGTTTACCGGTCTTGTGCCAAATAATTATACGCTTTACGTTCGAAATACTGCCGATGTTACCTGTTCTGCAAGTTCAGCAAGTACTTCGAAAATCAATGCTGTACCAACCGCTCCGGCGGTTCCGACTGCTGTAGGGGTTGTTCAGCCTACATGTGCGGTGCCTTCAGGTTCCATTGCAGTGGTGTCTCAAACGGGAATGGAATACAGTCTGGACGGAACTACTTATCAATTGCCGAATTCGTTTACCGGTCTTATGCCAAATAACTATACGCTTTACGTTCGAAATACTGCTGATTCAACCTGTTCTGCAAGTTCAGCAAGTACTTCGAAAATCAATGCTGTACCAACCGCTCCGGCAGTTCCGACTGCTGTAGGTGTTGTGCAACCAACATGTGCGGTACCCTCAGGTTCTATTGCTGTTGTTTCCCAAACGGGAATGGAATACAGTCTGGACGGAACAACTTATCAATTGCCGAATTCGTTTACCGGTCTTATGCCAAATAACTATACGCTTTATGTTCGAAATACTGCTGATTCAACCTGTTCTGCAAGTTCAGCAAGTACTTCGAAAATCAATGCTGTACCAACCGCTCCGGCAGTTCCGACTGCTGTAGGTGTTGTGCAACCAACATGTGCGGTACCCTCAGGTTCTATTGCTGTTGTTTCCCAAACGGGAATGGAATACAGTCTGGACGGAACAACTTATCAATTACCGAATTCGTTTACCGGTCTTATGCCAAATAACTATACACTTTACGTTCGTAACACTGCCGATGCTACCTGTTTGGCAACTTCTGCAAGTACTTCGAAAATCAATGCTGTACCAACCGCTCCGGCTGTTCCGGCTGCTGTAAGTGTTGTACAGCCTACATGTGCTGTGCCTTCAGGCTCTATTACAATTGTTGCACAAACCGGTAAAGAGTATAGTCTTGACGGTACAATTTATCAGTCACCAAACTTATTTTCTGGTCTTGCGCCAAATGATTACACATTGTATGTTAGAAATATCGGGGATGCTACTTGTCTGGCTTCTTCATCAGCTAAGACTAGAATTGATGCAAAGCCTTTGGCTCCGGTTGCTCCAACTCTTTCAAATGTGATTCAGCCTACCTGTTCAGTGCCTTTTGGAACAATTGAAATAGGAGGAATAGCAGGAGTTGAATACAGTGTAGGTAATGGATATCAGGACAGCCCGGAGTTTTTAAATTTAGTTCCGGCCAACTATAAAATAAGTGTCAGGTTCAAAGACAATACTACTTGCGAAACTTTTGGTTCGGATCAATTAGTAAGTGCAATTCCGCCTGATATTCAATTTGAATCGTCCTGGACTTGTCAATCCAATAAATATGAATTGACTGCTAGCCCATTGTCAAATTCCTATGATCCGAATGCTGTCGAATACATTTGGAAAGATCAAAAAGGAAATACCATTGGAACCAATTCAAATGTTTTGAATGTAAATGATGTCATTGATGCCAGTGCAGAAACTGAAACTTTTCCATTGACTTACAGCCTTACTATAAATTCAAATTCTACAGGTTGCGAAACAACTTCGAACGTTGTGATTGAATCAATATACTGTGATATTCAAAAGGGGATTTCTCCAGATGGAAATGGTTCCAACGATTACTTTGATTTGAGGTTAATGGATGTAAAAAAACTTGAAATATTTAATAGATACGGTCTTCAAGTGTACAGTCAGTCTGATTATACTGATCAGTGGACTGGTCAGACCAATAGCGGTGAAGCACTTCCAAGTGCGACTTACTATTATGTTATTGAGTTCAATAACGGCAAATCAAAAACAGGGTGGATTTATTTAATCAGAGAGAATTAATAAAGACATTTTTTACTCAGCTTTCCTTTTAGAAAAAAATATTTAGAATATGAATAAAACTTTACTGACTGCTTTATTGTTTTTAGTGCTTGTTATTGATGTTAAGGCGCAACAAGATCCGCAATATACCCAATACATGTATAATATGAATGTTATAAATCCTGCTTACGCCGGAACAAAAGAACATGTTACTTTTGGATTATTGTACCGGAAGCAATGGATGAATATTGAAGATGCCCCAACTTCTTTTACCTTTTACGGGGAAGGGCCGACGGGGAAAAATGTAGGACTTGGCTTGTCTGTTATTGCCGATAAAATTGGACCTGTTACCGAACAAAATGTTTATGGGGATTTTGCCTATAAATTAAAATTGGGGGAGAACAGCAATTTGTCTTTTGGAATTAAAGCGGGAGCTACTTTTCAAAAAGTCAATTTTTCTGAAATCATCTCAACACTTCCGGATCCTTCAGAAGGTATTTTTGGTAAAAACAGCAATGATGTTACTTTGAATCTAGGAACAGGTATTTTTTACTATACCGATAAATACTATGTCTCTTTTTCGATTCCCAACCTGATAAATGCGGCCCATTTGGATTATGACGGGAGAGAATACGGCTCTGATGTTTCCCATTATTTTCTGACTGCGGGATATGTTTTTGACCTTAATCCAAATTTGAAATTTAAACCGTCGTTTTTAGTAAAATCGGCATTTCATGTTCCTGCTTCTTTGGATGTTTCCGCCAATTTTTTATATCAGGAAAAAGTAGAAGTCGGAGCGACTTACAGACTGCAGGACAGTTTTGGATTGTTAGTGAACTTTAATGTTACCCGTGATTTAAGAATAGGGTATGCTTATGACCACATTGTTTCAGATTTGAATATCTCTACTTCATCATCCCATGAGGTAATTCTGCTGTATGATTTTTTGCCTGCTAAAAAAGTATCGCTTTCTCCAAGGTTTTTCTAATATTATATACTGTTCGTAATGAAAAAAAATACTATACTATTCTTTTTTATATTCTTTAGTTTTTCGCTTTTGGCACAAAATAAATTCACACAAGTTGCCGATAATTTATTTGAAAGATATGAATATGTTAAAGCTTCCCAAGAGTATCTTTTATTGGTAGATAAAGGAAAAGCTGATGCTTATGTTTATAAGCAATTGGGAGAGTGTTATTATAATATGTTCAATGCAGTGGAATCGGCCAAATGGTATGCTTTGGCTGTAAAGACGGAGCAGGATGCCGAAACATATTTTAATTATGCACAAATGCTGAAAGCTAATTCCCAATATGAAGAAGCAAATGCGCAGATGAAGGTTTTTGCCGGAAAAGTGCCTACGGATCAGCGGGCAGTAGAATTCAACAAAAACCCGGATTATCTTCCTGCTTTAATTGATAAGAATAAACTTTTTGATGTAAAAATGCTGGATATTAATTCGGATAAGTCTGATTTTGGAGCAGTGCTTTACAATGATATTTTGTATTTCTCCAGTGCCCGAAATACGGGCGGTAAAAAATACGGCTGGAATGAGGAACCATTTTTGGATATCTATCAGTCGAATCTCAAAGCAGATGGAAGCTTTTCCGAACCAATGCCTGTTTCAGAATTGAATACCCGTTTTCACGAAGGCCCGGTAAGCATCACTGCCGACGGGAATACTATTTATTTTTCCAGCGAAAGTTTTAACTCCAATTCATTTGAAAAAAACAATACCAAACGGTTAAAATTCGGTCAGGTTCATTTGTTTAAAGCAAAAAAAGAGAATGGCAAATGGACAGCAATTACGGCATTGCCTTTTAATGATAAAAAATATTCAACGAGCAATCCGTCAATCAACAAAGAAGGTAAAACCTTGTATTTTTCTTCCAATATGCCTGGCTCAATCGGTGGAATTGATATATGGAAAGTAGAAGTAAAAAGTGATGGAACGTATGGAGTTCCTGAAAATTTAGGTGATAAAATTAATACTGCTGGAGACGAAAGTTTTCCTTTTGTTACAGATGATGAAGTACTGTATTTCGCTTCCAATGGTTTGACAGGTTTTGGCGGATTGGATGTGTTTTTTGTGGATTTGAAAAAAAATGAAGCTCCGGTTAATGCCGGAAAGCCTGTAAATACAGAAAAAGACGATTTTGCATTAACCTATAACACTGTTAAACAATTAGGTTATGTTTCCAGTAACAGATCCGGTGAAGACCATCTTTATTCTTCGATTCCGGTATGTAAAGGTCAGATAAAAGTTGTAGTAAGAAGTATAAAAGACAATGAGATTCTTGTTAATTCAAAAGTGCTTATTCTGGATGAAAACAGTAATGTTATAGGCACTCAGATGTCGAATGAAAAAGGGGAAGTGGTTTATGATGTTGATTGCGAGAAAATTTACATTATTGAAGCGTTCAAGGATGGATATATTACCCAAAAAATACCTTTGGCAAAATTTACAGGCGGAGTAATTGTTGTCGATGTTACGATTAAACCAATTGATGTGGTTGTTACCGAAACAGAAATTATTCTGAACCCTATTTATTTTGATTTCAACAAAAGCAATATAACTAAACAAGGTGCCGAAGAGCTTGATAAATTGGTTTATGTTATGTCTCAAAACGACAAATTGAAGATTTATGTAAAATCGCATTCGGATTCCAAAGGTGATGATAAATACAATTTGATTCTTTCGGATAAGAGAGCTAAAGCGACTGTTCAGTATGTGATTTCCAAAGGTATAGATGCATCCCGGATTTCAGGAAAAGGATTTGGAGAAACGGAGCTCAAAATAAATTGCAGGAACAAATGTACTGATGAGCAGAACGCAATAAACAGAAGATCTGAATTTTTGCTGGTAAAATAAAAAAGGAAAGAATTTGGTGTTTAAATAATCACAAAACATTCACAATTAGTGAGTTTGTTTAAACTTTTCAACACTATCACGTTTTCGTAATAATATTGAAAATCTGCTAAGTTCAGCACTTAAAAATTTACATAAATTTAACATCTAAAAATAAAGTATCTGTAATTTAAATAGTGAAAAAAGAGTAATTCTTAAAATATAAGCTCAATAAGAACATATTTTAAATTATAGAAAGTTGTTCAATTCTTAAAAAATTGAAGCCCAAAAAACCAAATCAAACTATTTATAACCTACATTATGCGAAACTTTACTTTGCAGTCTCTTTTTGCCCCAAAAAAGAGATTATTATTGCTTATCGTCATGTGTTTTATGACATTTATGTCTTCAAATGCCCAAAATCTTATTTCCAATGGTGGATTTGAGGGTACAGGGGGATATACCAGTAATTATAGTCTTATACCTTCACCAACCGGGAACAGTACCCCTGGTCAATATGCAATTACTACCAATCCAAAACCTGTAAATACAGCAAATTTTGTTACAAGTACAGATCACTCTGGAACTGGAAATATGATGATTGTTGATGGTCAAAACAATGATATTTTTTATAAATATGTTAATTTGCCAATTCAAAGAGGCTTGGATTATACTTTTACGTATTGGGTAAAAAACGTAAACAATGTGACAAATGCTGCAAACCCGGCTCCGAAAATTGATTTGACGTTGTCTAATCAATGTCCGTGTACCAAAACACTTATTGCGGGAAATTCGGATGTCGGAGCGATGCCTTCAGGCTGGAATAAAGTATCGTATACTATAAACGTGCCGGGAACAGGAACTGCATATATTCATTTTGAATTGTCTACAAATAGTGCAGGCGGAGGAGGAAACGATTTTGCAATCGATGATGTTTCTTTGTACGCTCCTCCGGCTCCATTAACAGTTTCTACATCTTTAACAAACCCTTCCTGTCCGACAGGGAATGACGGTGTAATTGTTGCGTATCCCAATGGAGGAGTAGCTCCGTTTACTTTTACATTATCGGGTGCGGCATCAGCATCTAACAGTACAGGGATTTTTCAAAATTTAGCAGGAGGATCCTATACTGTTTCAGTAACCGATTCAAATTCTCCGACCAGTACAAAATCAACTCCGGCAACATTGACCGCTCCGCCTGATATAACTTTAAATGTTTCGCCGACCGGATGTATAATGTCAGGGGCGTCAGTTACTTTAACTGCCGCCAACGGTGGTGCAACTTACGGATGGTCTGCTTCTCCTGGTGGTGCAATAGCCGGGACAAGCAGCAGTATTGTTGTAAATCCGACAGTGAGTACTACTTATACAGTAACTTCGACTACTATTCCGCCTTCAGTAGGAAATTTAATTGGAAATCCAGGTTTTGAAAACGGGACTTCCGGTTTTTATTCTGATTACGGATATTCTTTGACAAATACAAGTGGGACCCAGTTTGCTTACGGAATAGTTACAAATCCTTCCACCTGGTATAATAAATTTACAACCTGCGGTGATAAAACAACGGGTACCGGTAATATGCTTGTTGCTGATGGAGCAACAATTGCCAATAGTGTTATCTGGTCACAGACTGTACCAGTTGAAACATCAAAAACTTATAATTTCTCTTTTTGGGTACAAAATATCGGAGATGGAAGCTTTGCTGCTTTTCAGGTACTTGTAAATGGGTCTCCAATGACAATAAGCCCGGTTTCGGCAACCAACACTGTAACTGCAGGAACACCGGCAACGACAACCTGTAACTGGACAAAAATTACAGGTACCTGGAATTCCAGTGCAGCGACTTTGGCTACAATAAAAATTATTGATACGAATATATCCAGCGGGGGAAATGACTTTGCCATAGATGATTTGTCTTTTAGTACAACTTCTTCAAAATCATGTCCTTTATCGACATCAAAGCTGGTGACAATTGGAGGAACTGCCCCTGTTATTGGGTTTTCATATACAACACCTGTTTGTAAAACCGGAACTAATCCTACTCCGACAGGAGTTTCCGGATTTGTTACAGGAGGCACATATAGTTCAACTTCCGGTTTAAGTATAAACTCAACGACAGGCGCAATCGATTTAGCGACTTCAACGGCTGGAACTTATACGGTGACTTATGCGGTTGCTGCAAATGCTGCAACTTGCCAGTTAGCCGGATCATCTACATCCGATATTACTATCAATGCACAACCTGTTGCGGGAACTTCAGGAAGTACAACAGTTTGTGAAAGCAGTACAGTCTCAATAAATTTATCCAGTTTAATAACTGGGGAACAGGCTGGAGGAACTTGGACGCGAACAACTGGGACAGGAGGGACTTTTAATGCCACTTCAGGTACTTTTACTCCTGCAGTAGGAGCTGCAACGAGTACTTTTACTTATACTTTGACAGGAACTGCACCTTGTGTGAACAGTTCCAGTGTTGCAACAGTAAATATCAATCCACAACCGGTCGCCGGAACTTCTGGAAATACAACAGTTTGTGAAAGCAGTACAGCTTCAATAAATTTATCCAGTTTAATAACAGGTGAACAATCTGGAGGAACTTGGACACGAACAACTGGGACAGGAGGGACTTTTAATGCCGCTTCAGGTAGTTTTACCCCGGCAGTCGGAGCCACAACGAGCACTTTTACTTATACTCTGACAGGAACTTCACCTTGTGTCAACAGCTCGAGTGTTGCAACTGTAAACATCAATGCACAGCCGGTTGCCGGTACCTCTGGAAATACAACAGTTTGTGAAAGCAGTACAGCTTCAATAAATTTATTCAGTTTAATAACCGGTGAACAGACCGGTGGAACTTGGACAAGAACAACCGGAACGGGAGGTATATTTAATGCAGCATCAGGTAGTTTTACTCCTGCAGTAGGAGCTACAACAAGTACTTTTACTTATACTCTGACAGGAACATCTCCTTGTGTAAACAGTTCCAGTGTTGCCACAGTAAACATCAATGCACAGCCGGTTGCCGGTACCTCTGGAAATACAACAGTTTGCGAAAGCAGTGCGGTTTCAATAAATTTATCCGGGTTAATCACCGGTGAACAGACTGGGGGAATCTGGACGAGAACTACAGGAACAGGAGGGACTTTTAATGCGGCTTCGGGTAGTTTTACACCGGCAGTAGGAGCCACAGCTAGTACTTTTACTTATACTCTGACAGGAACTTCACCTTGTGTCAACAGTTCAAGTGTTGCCACAGTAAATATCAATCCACAGCCGGTTGCCGGAATCTCTGGTAATACAACTGTTTGTGAAAGCAGTGGGACTTCAATAAATTTATTCAGTTTAATAACCGGGGAACAGGTTGGGGGAAGCTGGACAAGGACTTCAGGAACAGGAGGAACATTTAATGTGGCTTCAGGGACATTTACTCCGGCAATCGGAGCCACAACCAGTGATTTTACTTATACTTTGACAGGAACTTCACCTTGTGTGAACAGTTCCAGTATTGCAACTGTAAATATCAATCCGGTTCCAGTATTAACTGTTAGCTGCGGTGCTTCAACCGTATCAAGTGTAACGTTTAACTGGAATGCAATTTCGGGTGCAACAAGTTATAATTACAGTTACAGTATTGATTCGGCACCGCCGGTTACCGGTTCAGTATCAGGTACAACTTTTACAGTTAACAGTTTGACTCCTGGTCAAAATGTTGCAATTACACTAACTTCTGTAGGCAATATGTGCATTACAACCGGCAACGGTAATTGCGTATCATCTAACTGTCCTGCACCAACAGTTGATACAATAGCAGATATTACCACAATTTGTACAAATGGAACAGTAATAGTTCCAAATTTTACCAGTCCGGATCCCGGCGTAATAACTTTTAACTGGGCAAGTAATAATACGGCTATCGGTGTTGCAGCAAATGGAACCGGTAATATTCCACCATTTACAGCTGTTAATCCAACAGCTGTTGTTCAGACTGCAACTATTTCAGTAACGGCATTTGACGGTACATGTACCGGACCGGCAAACACTTTTAAAATTAGTATAAATCCATTGCCGACTGCCGGTATTTCCGGAACCGGATCTATTTGCTCCGGAACAGGAACCAATATTACTTTTACAGGAACGCCAAATGCTGTAGTGACCTATACCGTAAACAGTGGTTCTAATCAGACAATAACTTTAAATTCATCAGGATCTGCTGTATTGGCCACAGGAAATCTGACGGTTAATACCGATTATAATCTGGTAAGTGTATCGAATCCTTCAACCGGTTGTTCTCAGCCTCAAACAGGAACAGCTTCGGTAACGATAGATCCATTGCCGACTGCCGGTATTTCCGGAACCGGATCTATTTGCTCCGGAACGGGGACAAATATTACTTTTTCGGGTACGCCAAATGCTGTGGTAACTTATACAATAAACAGTGGCTCTAATCAGACAATAACTTTAAATTCATCCGGATCTGCTGTATTACCAACAGGAAATTTAACTGCGAATGCGGATTATAGTCTGGTAAGTGTGGCAGATCCTTCAACAGGGTGTTCTCAGGTTCAAACGGGAACAGCTTCGGTAACTATAAACCCATTGCCAACTGTAGTTATTTCCGGTACTGTATCTATTTGCTCTGGAACGGGAGCCAATATTACTTTTACTGGTACTCCAAATGCGGTGGTAACCTTTGCTGTAAACAGTGGTTCTAATCAGACAATAACTTTAGATGGTACAGGATCTGCAGTATTGGCGACAGGAAATCTGACAGCTAATACTAGTTATAGTCTTGTAAGTGTATCAAATCCGGCAACAAGTTGTTCTCAGGTTCAAGCGGGAACAGCTACTGTAACTATAAATCCATTGCCTACTGCCGGTATTTCGGGTACAACATCAGTTTGTTCAGGCACAGGAACGAGTATTACTTTTTCGGGTACGGCTGATGCTGTGGTGACTTATACAATAAACAGCGGTTCGAATCAAACGATAACTTTGAATCCATCAGGATCTGCAGTATTAATGACTGGGAATCTTACAGTTAATACCGATTATAGTCTGGTGAGTGTATCGAATCCTACAACAGGTTGTTCTCAGGTTCAAACAGGAAGTGCTTCGGTAACGATAAATTCATTACCTACTGCCGGTATTTCCGGTACCGCATCTATTTGCTCTGGAACGGGAGCCAATATTACTTTTACAGGTACTCCAAATGCTGCAATATCTTATACTGTAAACAACGGACCAAATCAGACAATTGTCTTGAATTCATCAGGATCAGCTGTATTGCCAACAGGGAATTTGACAGCCAATACTGATTATAGTCTGGTGAGTGTTCTGAATCCGGCTACAGGTTGTTCTCAGTCTCAAGCGGGAACGGCTTCAATAACTATAAATCCATTGCCGACTGTAAGTATTTCCGGTACTGCATCTATTTGCTATGGTAATGGAACAAATATTATTTTTACAGGGACACCAAATGTAACGGCAACTTACACGGTAAACGGAGGTTCAAATCAGACAATAGTTTTGGATGGAACAGGATCTGCTGTATTGCCGACAGGAAGTTTAACAGCCAATGTGGATTATACTCTGGTAAGTGTTTCGAATCCTTCAACAGGTTGCTCACAGGTTCAAACTGGGACGGCTTCGGTAACGGTAAACCCATTGCCAACGGCCGGTATTTCCGGTGCTACAGCAATTTGCTCCGGTACGGGAACGAATATTGCTTTTTCAGGGACTCCAAATACTACAGTAACCTATACAGTGAATAGTGGCTCGAATCAGACAATAGCTTTGGATGCTTCTGGGGTTGCTGCTTTATCAACAGGGAATCTGACAATCAATACGGATTATAGTCTGGTAAGTGTTCTCAACTCGGCTACAGGTTGTTCTCAGGCTCAAACCGGAAACGCTGTAGTAACTGTAATTCCTTTACCAACTATCACTTTGACATCGGCAGCCGTAACAACAAATCAAATCTTGTGTCAGAACACTGCTTTAACGCTAATAACGTATTCAATAGGAGGAAGTGCTTCCGGAGCAGGCGTAACAGGATTGCCGGCTGGTGTTACAGGAAGTTTTTCAGGAGGGACATTTACTATTAGTGGAATTCCAACTGTTGACGGAATCTTTAATTATGCAGTAACAACAACAGGAGGGTGTTTGCCTGCTGTGACATTACAGGGAACAATTGCTGTAAAACCATTGTCGACACTTGTATTGTCGACACCGGTGGCCAGTACTGCCCAGACAATTTGTCTTAATGATTCGGTTGCTTCAATTTCGTATATCGTCGGGGGAAGTGCCACGAGCGCGGTTGTATCCGGACTGCCGGCAGGAGTGACAGGGAGTTTGGTTTCTGATGTTTTCACTATTAACGGGATACCGACAGTTTCCGGAACTTATAATTATAGCGTAAGTACAGTAGGAGGCTGCGACCCGGTGATTACTCTGAACGGAACAATAACTATAAATCCATTGCCGGTTGCCGATTTTACGGGAACAACAACTGTTTGTTCAGGGAATGCTACTGCATTAGTATTGTCAAGCACAATTCCAGGAACTTCATTTTCTTGGAATGCAGTCCAAAATAACGTAACGGGAGCATCATCCGGTAGCGGAAGTGCCATTAACCAAACACTTACGGCAACTGGGAATTCTATGGGGCAGGTTGTGTACAATGTGACTCCGATGGTGGGAAGCTGTATCGGAGTGTCAAAAATGATAACAATAGATGTAAGCCCTGTTCCTAATGTTGTTGAAAATACAGCAAAGAAAACTTTATGTTCCGGAGAAACAACCAGTATTGATTTATCCAGTGCTATTGTGGGGACTCTATTTTCCTGGACTGTAAATGCTAATGGAGTTACAGGTGCTGTTGCAGGAAGTGGTGATAAGATAGAGCAATTGCTTAGCAATGCAGGTTTTGTGGCCGGTACGGTAGATTATATTATAACTCCATCAATAAATGGATGTGCAGGTGCACCAGTTACTGTTACTATTAATGTCAATCCAATGCCCGAAGTTTTGGGAACACCTCCAGGAACAATCTGTAGTGGTGACAGTACGAATATTACTTTGTCTCCTACTATTGCCGGAACTGTTTTTGACTGGACTGTTGTTCAAAGTGGAGTTACAGGTGCAACAGCAGGTACTGGTGATACGATAAAGCAGGTTTTGGAAGCAACAGGAACCTCTCAGGGAAATGCGATATATACAATAACACCAAGCCTTAATGGATGTACAGGTACTCCATTAGATATTAAAGTATATGTGAATCCTTCTCCAAAACCAACACTTAAAGATGGTGTAATTTGTGTTGAAGAGGCAACAGGGGTTGCTTTTAAAACATATTCATTGGACTCAGGATTAAGTGAATCTAATTATAATTTCCAATGGTATTTTAATTCATCGCCTGTCAGTGGAGCTGTTTCCAGTGTTTTTGAAGCTGCTCAAGCTGGAGACTATAGTGTGGAAGCTGTTAATAATATAACAGGTTGTCACGCTACTTCAGAAATAGCCAAAGTGAATGCCTCTTATCCGGGATTAAGTATCACAACTAAACAGACATTGGCATTTGCTGATAATGCGACAGTTGAGGTTAATGTTAGCGGCGGTAACGCTGTTTTCGAATACCAATTAGACAACGGTTCTTTTCAAACATCCAATATGTTTGAAAATTTGAAACCTGGCCCGCACACAATAACTGTTGAAGATGAAAATGGATGTACTAATTTGACTCAAAACTTTTTTGTAATTGGTTATCCTAAATTTTTCTCTCCAAACGGAGACGGGCACAATGAAAAATGGAATGTTGTAGGTTTGGAAGATCAGCCAAAATCCAATATTTTCATTTTTGACCGCTATGGAAAGCTTATTAAACAAATTAACCCAAGCGGTGAAGGATGGGATGGAAATTATACAGGACAACCATTGCCTGCAACAGATTATTGGTTTACAGTGGAGTTCAGTGAACAATCTGAAATCAAATTATTTAAAGCCCATTTTTCTTTAATTCGATAGCTAAATGTTAAGAATTATTTTGTAAAAGTATTTAGTTTCAAAAATTCAAAACGACAGGTAAATAATTCAAAAAAACTCGTCGTTTTGAATTTTACTCACAAATTATGAATCGTTAATCTTCTTCCGAAAGCTTTCGGATTAGGATTTTTTTGCCGATTTCTATGTAATTAAAACATTAGTTGTTTCATACAATATTAACCCAAATAAAACCAAAATTAACTTATGAAATTAAAACATTATTTTTCGATGTTATTGATTCTTCTTTTTCATTATTTTGTTTTTTCACAGACAAAAGCGACAGGAAAAGAAGTAATGATGCAGGGTTTCCATTGGACCACCGATGCATCAGCGACCAAATGGTATGAAGTTATCAAAAGCAATTCATCCACATTGCAGACAGCCGGTTTTGATGCTATCTGGCTTCCGCCTCCCAGCAAATCCACAGGAGGTATGGGATATATCCCAACGGTATGGTATGATCTGAACAATGCACAAGGTACCCAGGCACAGCTGGTGTCCTTGATAACGGATCTGCATTCAAAAAACATCAAAGTTATTGCCGACATTGTAATCAATCACCGTGGGGGAACCCTTGGCTGGTATGATTTCTCAACACCTTCCTGGAATACTCCGACGGAAACCTGGTCTATCTGCAATACTTCCAATATCAGTTCATCCGGTCAAAAAGGAACCGGTGCGCCGGATTATGATCCGGTAGCAGCCGGTTTGAAATCTGCGGGGGAAACAGGTTCATTTTCGGCTGCAAGAGATTTGGATCATACCAATTCACTGGTTCGTGACGGAATTAAAACATGGATGAACTGGCTGAAAAACGACATCGGTTTTGACGGATGGCGTTATGATTTTGTACACGGATACGACGGTAAATACATCAAAGAATACAATGATGCGACGAACCCATATTTTTCGGTAGGAGAATTATTGGAAGGGAACCGAGACAGAATTGTAAAATGGCTGGATTATACCAAAGCCGGAACAACTACAGCAGCATCGACTGCTTTTGATTTTGCCACAAAAAGTGCTTTGCAAAACGCATTTAAGGATAATAATCTAAGCTATCTTAAAGACAGTTCAGGAAAGGCCTCAGGTCTGATAGGAGTGTGGCCTTCCAATGCAGTAACCATGCTGGACAACCATGATACAGGACCAAGTCCTTACGGACAGGACTTATGGGTTTTTCCGGGCGATCAGGTTTTAAAAGGCTATGCTTATTTACTGACCCACCCGGGTACACCGATGGTTTGGTGGCCTCATTATTTTAACTGGGGTATCAAAAATGAAATTGATGCCATGATTAAAATCAGAAAAGATAACGGATTGAGCAGTACTTCGACTCTAAATATTGTTGCTGCTACAAACAATCTGTATGCGGCAGTTATTGATGATAAAGTGGCTATGAAACTTGGATCCGACAGCTGGTCACCGTCAGGAACGGGCTGGGTTCTGAAATTATCAGGAACAGGCTTTGCAATCTGGGACAAAGGAACAGTTGTTGATGTTCCGAGTCTGACGGTTTCTCCGGCCGGAGGGACATATGCTACAGGAACAACGGTAAGTGCAGTGCTTACTGCCAATAACACGGCATCAACAATTTATTACACTACTGACGGTACAACCCCTACAACGGCTTCAGCCTCAGCAGTCGGAACAAAAACACTTTCGCTTACAGCCAATACAACGGTGAAAGCATTTGTAAAAAATACGGCCAGTGTGAGTTCTTCGGTATATACTGAAACATATGCTTTTGAAGTGGTTCCGACATTTACGGTTTATTTTAAAAAACCATCTGCATGGGGTACAGGGATAAAAATTTATTACTGGGCAACAACAGGAACTGCTACAGCTGTAACCTGGCCGGGAGTAGCTATGACTCAGGATTGCGGTGACTGGTATAAATTTACTTTTCCTTCTACTGTAAGTGCTTCCAGTTTGATTTTTAATGATGGAACATCACAAACGGGTAATCTGACAGCAACAGCCGGCAGTAAATATTACGATGCCGGCTGGTTGTCAGCAGAGCCTGCTGGGAGATGTCCGGTTGCACCTGATTTGACAATCTCACCAACCGGCGGATCATTTACAACGGGAAATACGGTGAGTGTGGTTCTGACTGCCAATGTAAATACTTCGACAATTTACTATACATTGGACGGAACAACCCCGACAACATCTTCAGCTTCGGCAGTTGGTGCAAAAACGCTTTCAATTACCGCCAATACAACTTTGAAGGCATTTGTTGTGAATGCTGCCAATGTGAGTTCGGCAGTAAAAACGGAAGTTTACAGTTTTAGTTCCGCACCTGATTTGACAATCTCACCAGCCGGCGGATCATTTACAACGGGAAATACGGTGAGTGTGGTTCTGACTGCCAATGTAAATACTTCGACAATTTATTACACTACAGACGGAACAACCCCGACAATATCTTCAGCTTCGGCAGTTGGTACAAAAACACTGGCTATTACCGCCAATACAACTTTGAAGGCATTCGTTGTCAATGCTGCCAATGTGAGTTCGGCAGTAAAAACAGAAGTTTACAGCTTTAGTTCCGCACCTGATTTGACAATCTCACCGGCAGGCGGGTCATTTACAACGGGAAATACGGTGAGTGTGGTTCTGACTGCCAATGTAAATACTTCGACAATTTATTACACTACAGACGGAACAACCCCGACACTATCTTCAGCTTCGGCAGTTGGTACAAAAACACTGGCTATTACCGCCAATACAACTTTGAAGGCATTTGTTGTCAATGCTGCGAATGTGAGTTCGGCAGTAAAAACAGAAGTTTACAGCTTTAGTTCCGCACCTGATTTGACAATCTCACCAGCCGGCGGATCATTTACAACCGGAAATACGGTGAGTGTGGTTCTGACTGCCAATGTAAATACTTCGACAATTTATTACACTACAGACGGAACAACCCCGACTACATCTTCAGCTTCGGCAGTTGGTACAAAAACGCTTTCAATTACTGCCAATACAACTTTGAAGGCATTTGTTGTCAATGCTGCGAATGTGAGTTCGGCAGTAAAAACGGAAGTTTACAGTTTTAGTTCCGCACCTGATTTGACAATCTCACCAGCCGGCGGATCATTTACAACCGGAAATACAGTGAGTGTGGTTCTGACTGCTAACGTTAATACTTCGACAATTTATTACACTACAGACGGAACAACCCCGACACTATCTTCAGCTTCGGCAGTTGGTACAAAAACACTGGCTATTACCGCCAATACAACTTTGAAGGCATTTGTTGTGAATGCTGCTAATGTGAGTTCGGCAGTAAAGACGGAGGTTTACAGCTTCAGTTCGGCTCCTGATTTGACAATCTCACCGGCAGGCGGATCATTTACAACCGGAAATACGGTGAGTGTGGTTCTGACTGCTAACGTTAATACTTCGACAATTTATTACACTACAGATGGAACAACACCGACACTATCTTCAGCTTCGGCAGTTGGTACAAAAACGCTTTCAATTACTGCCAATACAACTTTGAAGGCATTTGTTGTGAATGTTGCTAATGTGAGTTCGGCAGTAAAAACGGAGGTTTACAGCTTTAGTTCCGCACCTGATTTGACAATCTCACCGGCAGGCGGATCATTTACAACCGGAAATACGGTGAATGCGGTTTTGACTGCCAATGTAAATACTTCGACAATTTATTACACTACAGACGGAACAACCCCGACACTATCTTCAGCTTCGGCAGTTGGTACAAAAACGCTTTCAATTACCGCCAATACAACTTTGAAGGCATTCGTTGTCAATGCTGCGAATGTGAGTTCGGCGGTAAAGACGGAGGTTTACAGCTTCAGTTCGGCTCCTGATTTGACAATCTCACCGGCAGGCGGGTCATTTACAACCGGAAATACAGTGAGTGTTGTTTTGACTGCCAATGTAAATACTTCGACAATTTATTACACTACAGATGGAACAACCCCGACAACATCTTCAGCTTCGGCAGTTGGTACAAAAACGCTTTCAATTACCGCTAATACAACTTTGAAGGCTTTTGTTGTCAATGCTGCGAATGTAAGTTCGGCAGTAAAAACGGAAGTCTACAGCTTTAGTACCGCACCTGATTTGACAATCTCACCGGCAGGCGGGTCATTTACAACGGGAAATACGGTGAGTGTTGTTTTGACTGCCAATGTAAATACTTCGACAATTTACTATACATTGGACGGAACAACCCCGACAACATCTTCAGCTTCGGCAGTTGGTACAAAAACGCTGGCTATTACCGCCAATACAACTTTGAAGGCATTTGTTGTGAATGTTGCCAATGTGAGTTCGGCAGTAAAAACGGAGGTTTACAGTTTCACAGCATTGAATACTCTTACGGTTTATTTTAAACCTCCGGCTTCCTGGACAGAAGTTCCAAAGGTACACTATTGGAATGCAGTTCCGAGCGGGAGTATAGCTGGCAGTGTATGGCCGGGAGAGACAATGACTGCCGATTTGAATGGGTTTTATAAATATACAATTGTCGGTGCAACCAGTGTTGATCTGATTTTTAATAACGGCTCAACAGGAACTGCTAATCAAACTGCTGATTTACTGAATAAAACGGATGGTTTTTCTTATACTTGGGAAGAAGTGCTTGGAGTTGAAAATGTCAATCCAATTGTAGATTCAGTTACGGTTTATCCAAATCCAGTGAGTGAAATGCTTCAGATTGCTTCTAAATCTTCTCCTGTTTTCTATCAAATTATAGGAATTTTGGGAAATGTACTCCAACAGGGTATTCCTAATAATCATACTATTGATGTAAGTAGATTAAGCAAGGGTGTTTATGTGGTAAAAGTTAAATTTGATAATGAAAAACAATATTACCAGAAGTTTATAAAAAAATAGATTATAACTGAATTTTTAAACTAAAAGGCTCAAAACTTATCTCCGTTTTGAGCCTTTTTTTATGTCTGCCGAATTATCACATAAAGTATTTTCAACTGATTGACAATCATTGTATTGTTGAGGGTCTTAACTATTTATTAACAAGATTCGTTACTACAACGTTTGATTGTTGATTATTCTAAAAATATTAAGGAATTAAAATTAAATGCGTAAATAATTATGCTTTTTATTGCTAATTTCATACAATATTAACCCAAATAAAACCAAAATTAACTTATGAAATTAAAACATTATTTTTCGATGTTATTGATTCTTCTTTTTCATTATTTTGTTTTTTCACAGACAAAAGCGACAGGAAAAGAAGTAATGATGCAGGGTTTCCATTGGACCACCGATGCATCAGCGACCAAATGGTATGAAGTTATCAAAAGCAATTCATCCACATTGCAGACAGCCGGTTTTGATGCTATCTGGCTTCCGCCTCCCAGCAAATCCACAGGAGGTATGGGATATATCCCAACGGTATGGTATGATCTGAACAATGCACAAGGTACCCAGGCACAGCTGGTGTCCTTGATAACGGATCTGCATTCAAAAAACATCAAAGTTATTGCCGACATTGTAATCAATCACCGTGGGGGAACCCTTGGCTGGTATGATTTCTCAACACCTTCCTGGAATACTCCGACGGAAACCTGGTCTATCTGCAATACTTCCAATATCAGTTCATCCGGTCAAAAAGGAACCGGTGCGCCGGATTATGATCCGGTAGCAGCCGGTTTGAAATCTGCGGGGGAAACAGGTTCATTTTCGGCTGCAAGAGATTTGGATCATACCAATTCACTGGTTCGTGACGGAATTAAAACATGGATGAACTGGCTGAAAAACGACATCGGTTTTGACGGATGGCGTTATGATTTTGTACACGGATACGACGGTAAATACATCAAAGAATACAATGATGCGACGAACCCATATTTTTCGGTAGGAGAATTATTGGAAGGGAACCGAGACAGAATTGTAAAATGGCTGGATTATACCAAAGCCGGAACAACTACAGCAGCATCGACTGCTTTTGATTTTGCCACAAAAAGTGCTTTGCAAAACGCATTTAAGGATAATAATCTAAGCTATCTTAAAGACAGTTCAGGAAAGGCCTCAGGTCTGATAGGAGTGTGGCCTTCCAATGCAGTAACCATGCTGGACAACCATGATACAGGACCAAGTCCTTACGGACAGGACTTATGGGTTTTTCCGGGCGATCAGGTTTTAAAAGGCTATGCTTATTTACTGACCCACCCGGGTACACCGATGGTTTGGTGGCCTCATTATTTTAACTGGGGTATCAAAAATGAAATTGATGCCATGATTAAAATCAGAAAAGATAACGGATTGAGCAGTACTTCGACTCTAAATATTGTTGCTGCTACAAACAATCTGTATGCGGCAGTTATTGATGATAAAGTGGCTATGAAACTTGGATCCGACAGCTGGTCACCGTCAGGAACGGGCTGGGTTCTGAAATTATCAGGAACAGGCTTTGCAATCTGGGACAAAGGAACAGTTGTTGATGTTCCGAGTCTGACGGTTTCTCCGGCCGGAGGGACATATGCTACAGGAACAACGGTAAGTGCAGTGCTTACTGCCAATAACACGGCATCAACAATTTATTACACTACTGACGGTACAACCCCTACAACGGCTTCAGCCTCAGCAGTCGGAACAAAAACACTTTCGCTTACAGCCAATACAACGGTGAAAGCATTTGTAAAAAATACGGCCGGAGTAAGTTCTTCGGTATATACTGAAACATATACTTTTGCGACACTTCCAACATTTACGGTCTATTTCAAAAAGCCTTCTACTTGGGCTTCATCAGTAAAAGTGTATTACTGGGGAGTAACAGGAACCGCACCGACATCAACCTGGCCTGGAGAAACCATGACTCAGGATTGCGGTGACTGGTATAAATATACTTTCCCGTCTACAGTAAGTGCTTCGAATATAATTTTTAATGACGGTACCCTGAAAACTGCTGATTTGACTGCAACAGCTGGAATCAGATATTATGATTCTGCTTGGTTAAGCGCCGAACCTGCAAACAGATGTCCTGTTGTCGCTCCGGATTTAACAATCTCACAGGCAGGTGGAACATTTACGACCGGAACAACGGTAAGCACAGTTTTGACCGCCAATGTTAATACATCGACTATCTATTATACATTGGACGGATCAACACCTACGACTGCTTCGGCTTCTGCTGTCGGGACAAAAACACTGTCGTTTACTGCAACTACTACACTGAAAGCAATTGTTGTAAACACAGCAGGTACTTCATCTGCAGTAAAAACAGAAACTTACACTTTTGCTACTCCGACAACATTTACGGTTTATTTCAAAAAACCATCAACTTGGGGTACAGGAATAAAAATTTATTATTGGGGAGTGACTGGAACTGCAACAGCAGTAACCTGGCCGGGAGTTGCCATGACGCAGGATTGCGGTGACTGGTATAAATTTACTTTCCCATCAACAGTAAGCGCGTCCAACATAATTTTCAATGACGGGACTTTAAAAACAGCTGATTTAACAGCAACTGCCGGAATTAAATATTACGATTCAGCATGGCTGAGTGCAGAACCGGCTAACAGATGTCCTGTTGTCGCTCCGGATTTAACCATCTCTCAGGCAGGAGGAACATTTACAACCGGTACAACAGTAAGCACAGTTTTGACTGCCAATGTAGATACATCAACTATCTATTACACATTGGACGGAACAACACCGACTACTGCTTCTTCATCAGCAGTAGGGGCTAAAACACTTTCGTTTACTTCAACTACTACACTGAAAGCAATTGTGGTAAATACAGCAGGTACTTCATCTGCGGTAAAAACAGAAACATACACTTTTGTTACTCCAACAACATTTACGGTTTATTTCAAAAAACCATCAACTTGGGGTACTGGAATAAAAATTTATTATTGGGGAGTAACAGGAACTGCTACAGCGGTAACCTGGCCTGGAGTAGCCATGACGCAGGATTGCGGTGACTGGTATAAATTTACTTTCCCGTCAACTGTAAGTGCTTCAAACTTAATCTTCAATGACGGTACTTTAAAAACTGCCGACCTATCTGCAACTGCCGGAATTAAGTATTATGATTCAGGATGGCTTAGTGCTGAGCCTGCAAACAGATGTCCTGTTGTTGCCCCGGATTTAACAATCTCGCAGGCAGGTGGAACATTTTCGACAGGAACTACGTTAAGTGTGGTATTGACTGCCAATGTGAATACATCAACTATTTACTATACATTGGATGGAACAGTCCCTACAACTGCTTCAGCATCTGCAGTTGGAACAAAAACGCTTTCGATTACAGCAACTACTACATTGAAAGCAATTGTTGTAAACACAGCAGGTACTTCATCTGCAGTAAAAACAGAAACCTATACTTTTGTTACTATCCCTACTTTGACAGTTTACTTTAAACCGCCTACCACTTGGACAGTAACGCCAAAAGTTTACTATTGGAACGCTGTACCTACAGGAAGTATTGCCAATGCAACCTGGCCAGGTGTAGCAATGACTTCGGATGTTAATGGTTTTTATAAATATACCATTACCGGACCAACTTCCATTAGTTTGATTTTCAATAATGGATCAACCGGGACGGCAAATCAAACAGCAGATTTAGTAGGCAAAACAGATGGATATTCCTATACCTGGGGAGCCAGTACAACTAAATTAGGACTTAAAGATGAGGTTAAATCCGAAATTACTGCTGTTTCTGTGTATCCAAATCCAGTAAGTAGCTTACTGCAAATCAGTTCTGGTTCAGTTGCTTTGGATTATCAGCTTATTGCCATGAACGGAAGTATTGTTCAAGGCGGGAAAGTGATTAATAATACTGTTGATGTAAGTAATTTAAGAGATGGTATTTACTTCCTTAAAATTCATTTTGAAAATGGAATAGAACACCAGCAAAAAATTATTAAAAAATAAACAATAGTTTTTTAAATTAATAAGGCTCAAACTGTTTTTGGTTTGGGCCTTATTTTATTATTGTGAAGATGTTTAAATCTTTGCACTTCAGAAAAGTCTGTATGGGTTTTATGGATAATAGCAATAATTTTTATAAAACAGTCCAATTGTCAGTTCGGGCGTAGTCGAGAACCCTTAGTGCATCTCGACTGCATTCGATGACAATGTCATTAAGTTAAGCTTTGTTTGCTCTCGCAAAGGCGCTAAGTCGCAAAGTTTAGAGTTGATTCCTTTGCGTCTTCGCATCTTTGCGAGAGTTATATTTAGAAAAACCAGCGAGAAATCATTGACTTAATGATATTGCGCTCGATGAAAAAAAAGAAATTGGACTATATTGAATTTATTTTTGGTATAAAAAACCCCGGGAGTATAGCCACCCGGGGAACATAAAACCAACAAGTGTCAGTTTTAAACTAGATATTCAACAAATAACCAAATTATATGATAACTAGTATTTTAAATTACTTAACCGAAAATTTAAAAGTTGTTTTTGTTTTATAATTTTCTCCCGGACTTAAGACAGTCGAAGGGAAATCTTTTTGATTTGGAGAATCTGGATAATGCTGTGTTTCCAAACAAAAACCGGTTCTGTGAGCGTAAGTTCCACCGTTTCTCATAGGTAAAGTTCCGTCAAGGAAGTTACCGGAATAGAACTGGATTCCTGGCTGGTCTGTGTACACTTCCAATAATCTTCCGTTTGCAGGATAATAAGCCGAAGCAACCAAGCGTTCTCCGCTGTTTTGTTTGTTTAGGACCCAGCAATGGTCATAACCCAATCCTCTTTTTATTTGCTCGTCATTAGCATTGATTTCTTTGCCAACTAATTTTGGTTTTCTGAAATCGAAAGGAGTATTGGTTACATCTGTCAACTGACCTGTTGGAATAAGCGTTGCATCTACAGGAACCAATTTGTCGGCATCAATTGTAATTTCGTGATCCAAAATCGGTTTAGAGAAATCAGAGGATAAGTTGAAATACGAATGCTGTGTCAAGTTCACCACTGTTTTCTTGTCGGTAGTAGCTTCATACTGCACATCCAAAGCATTGTCTTTGTTCAATGTGTAAGTAACAAAAACAGTTAAGTTGCCTGGATAGCCTTCCTCCATGTCTTTGGCTACATATTTTAATTTTAGGGAAGCAGTATCTCCACCTTTGGCTTCTTCAGCAGTCCAAACCACTCTGTGAAAACCTTCCGGTCCTCCGTGCAAAGCATTTGGTTCGTTATTGATGTCCAACGAGTATTGTTTTCCGTCCAATGTGAATTTACCTTTTGCAATTCGGTTTCCATATCTTCCGATAAGAGCTCCGAAATACGGATTGGCTTTCTGGTATTGTTCCAATGAGTTAAAACCAATTACAACTTCTTCTGATTTTCCTGCTTTGTTTGGCACTTTCAGCGAAGTGATAATACCGCCGTAAGTGATGATATTCACCTCCATGCCTTTGTGGTTTTTCAAGGTGTATTGATCTATTTGTACTCCTTTGTCGGTTTTACCGTAAACCGATTTTGCTATAGATACTGAGTCTGCAGCATTAGCTTCCAGAACAGAATCTGTTCCGTCCGCTTTCTTTTCTCCTTTACACTGTACATTCATACTTGCTAAACTTAAAATGGAAATTCCATAAATACAACGTTTTACTAGATTCATAAATATTATTTTTTAGTTAATTAAAAGCGTAAAGTGAAAAGCCTTAAAGTCAAAAGTATAAAAATTAAATTCTATTTTTCGGACTTTAAGGCTTTCTGGCTTATGTTAAAATTACAGACCGTGCTGAAACAGGTGGAAATACGCTTCATTGGCATTAAGCGTATCTTTGAAGTTTCGGATAGTTGTATTGTTGTCAATTACTACTAATTCGATTCCGGCGATATCGGCAAAATCTTCCATAAATTCAGTAGTTACCGCCTGGCTGTAAACCGTGTGATGAGCACCTCCGGCAAGAATCCAAGCAGTAGCAGCTATATCAAGGTTTGGTTTGCAATCCCACAATACGCGGGCAACCGGAAGTTTTGGTAAATCCGCCATTGGTTTTACAGCTGTCACTTCATTTACGATTAATCTAAAACGGGTTCCCATGTCTACCAATGATACGTTGATAGCGTCACCGGCAGGTGAGTTAAATACTAAACGGGCAGGGTCTTCTTTACCTCCAATTCCTAACGGGTGAACTTCGCAGGATGGTTTTCCATCAGCGATAGACGGACAAATTTCCAGCATGTGTGATCCTAAAACGTATGATTTTTGAGGAGTAAAGTGATACGTATAATCTTCCATGAAAGAAGTTCCTCCTTCAAGCCCAACATTCATTACTTTTAATGCTCTTACCATTGCAGCAGTTTTCCAGTCTCCTTCACCACCAAAACCGTATCCGTCAGCCATTAAACGTTGAGTAGCGATACCCGGCAATTGTTTCCAAACTCCCAAGTTTTCAAACGTATCTGTAAATGCTCCGAAACCTCCTTCTTCCAGAAAAGCTCTTAATCCCAATTCAATTTTTGCGGCATCCGCCAAAGATTGTCTTTGGGCACCGCCTTCTTTCAATGATGGGGTTAAGTTATAAGAAGCTTCGTAAACCGCCAATAAATCATTTAATTGTTTGTCGGTTACTTTTTCCATATGTTTGGTCACATCCGAAGAATCGTATCCGTTTACTGAAACTCCAAAACGGATTTGAGCTTCTACTTTGTCTCCTTCAGTAACAGCAACCTCACGCATATTGTCGCCGATACGGGCTACTTTCAAGTTTTGCAGTTCATTCCAACCCAAAGCTACTCTTGTCCAGTTTCCTAATTTGGTTTGAACTCGCTCGTCTTCCCAGTGTCCCACAACCACTTTGCGTTTTTTGCGCATTCTGGACATGATAAAACCAAACTCTCTGTCTCCGTGAGCCGATTGGTTCAGGTTCATGAAATCCATATCGATAGAACTCCAAGGGATTTCGGCATTGAATTGTGTGTGTAAATGGCATAATGGTTTATTCAAAATGCTTAATCCCCCAATCCACATTTTGGCTGGTGAGAATGTGTGCATCCAAGCGATGATACCGATACAGTTTTTGTTTGAATTCGCTTCCAAACATACATTGGTGATTTGCGCAGGCGATTTTACCACATCTTTGTACACCAGTTTTACCGGTATTTTGGATGATGCGTCTAATCCTTTTGCAATAATTTGCGAATGCTCGGCTACTTTTCTCAGTGTTTCCTCACCGTATAACTCTTGGCTTCCTACTACAAACCAAATTTCTTTTTGTGATATATCTATCATTGTTTAATCGTTTATATGTTTAACTGTTATTTGTTTTATTTGTTGAATTATTTATTCTGTTCAAAAGAATAAACAGTTATTGACCGTAGTAGGAATCTTTTCCATGCTTGCGTTCGTAATGTTTTTTGATTAAAGAATCCTTCAATCGCGGGGCATTTGGGTTTATCTGCAAAGTCAGATAGGCCATTTCGGCAACCACTTCAAGAACTTTACTGTTATAAACCGCTTTGGCCGCGTTTTTTCCCCAGGCAAACGGACCGTGGTTTCCTATCAGAATCATCTCTACTTCTTCGTAGGAAAGGTTTTTTTCTTTGAAACAGTCCAAAATCTGGATTCCGGTATTGTGTTCGTAATTTCCTTCGATAAGCGCATCAGCCATTGGCGGCGCACACGGAATATCTGCAGTTAAATGGTCGGCATGCGTGGTTCCGAAAATAGGAATGTCATGCTGCGATTGCGCCCAAGCCACCGAATAGGTTGCGTGCGTATGTGCAACTCCGCCGATGTTCGGCCAGTTTTTGTACAAAAAGGCATGCGTTTTTGTGTCTGAAGAAGGGCGCATAGTTCCTTCGATAATGTTGTTGTCAAAATCAACAATAACAATGTCTTCCGGTTTCAGATCTTCATAAGGGACACCGCTTGGTTTAATGGCAAAAACGCCATTTTTTCTATCCACAGCACTAACGTTTCCAAAAGTGTAAACCACCAAATTCAAAGCGTTCAACTGCATGTTCGCTTCATAACATTCTTGCTTTAAATCTTTATATATAGAGCTCATTGTGTTGTTTTTTTAAGGATGGATCAGCAAATGCACTTAATTGTTCGTAAGCCAAAAGCAATTTGTTGTAGGCAGCTACTTTGTCCAGTTGCGGTGAATATTCACTCTCAAAAGGGCTTCCCATTTTTTGGCTCGCTTCAATCACGTTTGGATAAATTCCGGCAGCAACAGCAGCATAAATGGCAGCTCCCAATGCTGGTGCCTGGTCTGAAACAGCTACTTTGATTGGCTTATTAAGAACATTGGCCAATGTCTGCATGATGAATGGTGATTTTCTGGCAACACCTCCAATTCCGATAACACTGTCAATTCGAACGCCTTCTTCCTCAAAACGGTCTACGATTTTTTTGGATCCAAAGCAAATGGCGTTCACCAGTGATTTGAATACATGCGGTGCTTTTGTTCCTAACGAAAGGTTGGAAATGGCGCTTTTAAGTTCCTGATTGGCATCCGGTGTTCTTCTTCCGTTGATCCAGTCCAATGCGATCGGCACACTTTCAGACAAAGGAATTTTCTCAGCTTCGGCAGTCAGTTCTTTGATAAGATTATCACCTATTTCAGCTTTTAATTGCTTTTTTTGCTCTTCGTTCAAAAGGGTAGAAGCAGTCAGTAAATTTTCGGTCGGCCACATTAATAATTCTTTGTACCAGGCCAGTACATCTCCAAAAGCAGATTGTCCTGCTTCCAGACCAATGTATCCAGGAATTACCGATCCGTCAACCTGTCCGCAGATACCGCGAACGGTTTTTGATCCGATGGATTCCTTTGTATCTACAATAATATCGCAGGTTGAGGTTCCCATAACGCGAACCAAAGTATGTTCGTCAATTTTGGCACCCACTGCTCCTGAGTGAGCATCAAAAGTCCCCACTGCAATAACAGTATCTGTTGAAAGGCCTAATCGGGTTGCCCATTCCTGGTTTAGATTCCCCGCCACCAAATCTGATGTATAGGTTTCGTTGTATAATTTTCCGCGAAGAGAAGCCAAATACGGATCCAGTTTTTCCAAAAATTCTTCAGGAGGCAAACCGTTCCAGTCTTCGTGCCACATTGCTTTGTGACCTGCAGCGCAACGGCTTCTTTTGAAAGATTTTAAATCTTTATTGTCAATAAGCAGATACGTCATCAAATCGCAGTGTTCCATCCAGGTATAGGCTGCTTTTTTTACCGCTTCGTCTTCTCTGGCAACATGAAGAATTTTGGCCCAAAACCATTCAGACGAATAAATTCCTCCTTCGTATTTGGTGAAATTTTCTCCACCCCAGTTGGCTGCCAATTCGTTGATTTCGTTCGCTTCGTTTATGGCGGTATGATCTTTCCATAATACCATCATGGCATTGGGATTATGTTCGAAACCTTTGGTCAGTGCCAGTGGAGTTCCATCTTCGGCAACCGGCACAGGGGAAGATCCTGTAGTGTCAATGCAAATGCTTCGTATTAAGGAGGAATCCACTTTGCTGTTCTCTACTACATATTTGATGGTAGTTTCCAATCCTTCGATATGATCCAATGGATGTTGGCGAAACTGGTTTATTGAGGCATTACAGTATTCTTTGTTTTTCCATCGCTTGTAATCACAAACGCTTGACGCTAATTCCTGTCCGTTTTCAGTGTCTATCAAAACAGCACGAACGGAATCTGAGCCATAATCTAATCCTATTACATAATTTTTCATCACAATCGTTTTAATATGTACAAATATATATAATTATTTAATAAGTGTATAAAAAACACTTAATTTATTTTGCTCTTTCTTTTTATGAAAACATCAGCAATAACAGGGATTGCGGTGGATATCAAAAAATAAATGTTTAACACACATTTATTTATGTGCTATTATTTCATTTTCAGCTTCAAAACAGACACCGAATAAGCAGGAAGACTCAATTGTGCTTTCTCTCCTTTCAAAGTATGTTGGCTTTCTTTAGGGCTGATTTTTTTAGGTTCTGCAAATGAGTTTTCGTCTTCCAGTTTTGGGCTTGCAAGCGTAATTACTGTTCCTTTTGATTGCAGTTTGCTTCCTTTTAAATCAACAGTAATGTCTTGCGCTTTTGCAGAAGTGTTAACCACTTTTATAATAACTTCTTTGGTATTAGCATCTTTTACCGCCGATGCAAAAAGATCGTTTTGACCCGTAATGGCTTTTCCATCTTTGGTTATAGACAATAAATCGGTTCCTTTATTGTTGGCGAATAATTTTTGTACATAGTAATTTGGTGTACCAAAAGACTCTAAATTATTAAACCAAATCATGTCCGGTGTCCATTGCCAGCCTTCTTCGTGAGCAAATAAAGGAGCATACGATGTAAGGTGAACTACTTCAGCATTGCGTTCCATTCCAGTCATAAAAGCGGCTTCTGAGAAAGCACATTCCCAGCTGTTTTTGTTGTCAGGACTTGCGATGGCTACTGTTTGAGCAGCATATTCTCCTGCGAAAATCTTTGGCCCTTTGCGGTCGTAATTGTCATAACGTGTAGCATTTTCTCTAAACCATTTTGGGTCTTTGTAATAATGCTCATCAACGATTTCGGCGTTCAATTTTTTAAGTTCTGATTGTGCATACTCAAAGTAATCTCCTTCCGGAAATGGTCCGCTGCCTGAAACAATCGTGATTTCCGGGTGTTTCGATTTGATTGCTTTTTCAAACACTTTATAACGCTCGATATAATCGGTTCCCCATTGTTCGTTTCCTACTCCAATAAATTTCAGATTAAATGGTTTTGGGTGTCCCATATCGGCACGTACTTTTCCCCATGGAGTATCAATTCCGCCATTGGCAAATTCAATCAAGTCGATGGCATCTTGTACATAAGGGTCCAATTGATCCATTGGAACCAACTCTCCAGTATTGAACTGACATGCCATTCCACAACTTAAAATAGGCAGGGGAGAAGCTCCAATATCTTCGGATAATTGAAAATATTCAAAAAATCCCAGTCCGAAAGATTGGAAATAATCGGGCGTTGGTTTGTGTGCAAACTCTGTATTCCAGCGGTTAACTAAGCTTTCTCTATTGTCAACTTCTCCAACCGTTTTTTTCCATTGGTAACGTTGTGCCAAGGTTCTTCCTTCAACAATACAGCCGCCTGGGAAACGCAGGAATCCCGGTTTCATATCGTATAAAAGTTGAACTAAATCCTTACGAAGCCCATTTTTTCTGTTATTCCAAGTTTCTTCCGGGAATAATGAAATCATATCCAAATCTATTGTTCCTGTTCCTTCAAAAGTGAAACGCAGTTTTGCTTTCGCTTCTGCAGCTGTTGGAATAAGTTGTGCGGTGTATTCTTTCCAATCTGAAGACGTTGGAACGACACTTGTTTCGCCCAAAACTTTATCGTCTTTTCCGATGAATTGAATAATTATCTTCGAAATATTTCCTGCTTCTTTGGATGCTTTTAGAGTCAAATTGTATTTAGCTCCGCTTTTAATCCCCATTCCTCTGAAACCTTCGTTGATGATTTCATAGCCTTTGGCATCTTTAACGGTAACTCTACAATAATTGTGATTGTTTCCTTTTTTCGAAAATTGAACAGGAACAGCAATTCCAGATTCGGTATTGTAATTATGTCTGTCACTTTTTGGCTGCTTCCAGCCCATCAAAGGATCATCAAATTCGAATGAACGGTTTTTAACCATTTCAGCATACAAACCTCCATCGGCAGCAAAATTGATGTCTTCAAAAAAGATACCATACATTGTCGGCTGAATTTTGGTAATGGTTTTACTGGTATTTACTTCAAGAGTTGTTTGCGCTTGGGAATATAATCCATTTAGCAAAAGACCGCAAAGGGTTATTTTGGTGATTAAATTTGGTTTCATCTTCTGTTATTCGTTTTAGGTTTAAAGTCTAAAGTTGTTGAATTGAACTTTAGACTGATTTATTTTTATGAATTTCCTTTTCTTGCTTTTTTTAATTTGTCAAAATCACACCGCCATTTGGTTGAATTGCCAATGACGTTTCTCCGTTTTTATTAATTTTTACTTTTTTCATTTCTGGCACATTTCCTTTTTCATCAGAGTAATAGCTAACTTCTTTATCGGCAAGCATTGGTAGTTTTACTTTTACTTTTAAGGTTTCTTTAGTGGCGTTTATTCCCACAAGATACCATTTGTCATTATGTCGTCTGGCCAATATGCAGTACTTTCCAGGGTAGCCATCGATGAATCGCGTTTCGTCCCATGTAGTTGGTACTTTTTTCATGAAGTCAATTGCAAATGAAGGAGTGTCCGTCAAATTATTTGGTGCTATTGCAAACATTTGAACCGAACTTTGGAATAAAACCGATGTCGCTAATTGGAACACATCACCAGTTACTCGTGTTGTCCCGCCATCATTTGTTCTATTGTGTTTTTTATTCAATAAAACTGGACCAAACTCCATGGAGCCAACCGCGTTTCTTACGAAAGGATGCAATGAAGCACTAAAAGCCTCAAGATCGTTTGATCTCTGTGTGAAAATTAAATTTTCGGAAGCCAAAACCGCCTCACTGCTTACATAGTTAGGGTACATTTTTTCCCATCCTCTAGGTAAAGTACAACCATGAAATATTATCATTAGCCCATATTCATTCGCATCCGATAAAATGTCTTCATACAGCTTGATTGTTTCTTGTTTGTCTCCGCCAAAAAAATCAACTTTTAATCCTTTGACACCTTGGCTTTTCAGCCATTTCATTTCTTTCTTTCTGGCAATCGAATTGTTCATGCGGTATTTTGCACCTTGTGGCGCATCATTCGAAGCCCCGTTTGAATTATACCATAGAAAAACATCCACTCCTTTGGATTGTGCATATTTGAATAGAGCCGGTAAACGTTCCTGACCAATTTGCTTGTCCCAAAGCCCGTCTATCAAAACATATTCATAGCCCATGTTTGCTGCCAGATCGATGTATTTAATTTGGTCATCATAATTGATACTATTATCCTGCCACATGATCCAGCTCCAGGTGCTTCGGCCGAATTTATATTTTTGAGAAGGCTCGTAAAGCGGTTTTACTACATCAAAAGGAACTGTTGTTTCCACAATTGGCTTTAGATTGTCTCCAACAGTTATGGTACGCCAAGGAGTTTCTCCTGGAAGACTCATTGCAGGTTGTGGAGTACCATTGCCGTTATTTTCCTGAGCGTTTGGAAAAGCGATTGAATAAACGCCATCTTTGGTTCCTTCACTCAAATGTGATCCGCAATAGGAGCTGTTGACACCTGTTTCCGAAACAAGAGCCCAACCGTTATTGGCAACATGAAAAAGAGCCGGAAAAGTATATCCTTCTCCGTATTTTGAAGGAGTCCCGATAGGCTCATCAGCAATATATTCTTCCTCGTAACTCGGTTTTGTTCGCATCCAGCCAATCATTGGAGTAGCTTGAGGAGATAAAAAAGTGGTGGTATTTTGTGAGAAATTAAAACCTGTAACCTCTTTTTGAACAACGCAGCAAGCTGTTTCACCTTCCTGTGGAAGCGAATATTTAAAAGCGACATCATTATTTGCAACTCTGAAAATAAAATCGATATTCTGTTTTTTCTCATTGGTCAAAGTCAAAATAATTTCCTTTGCCTGATAATGAACTGAAGAAACTTTTGTCTTTTCAAGTTCATATTTTTCATCAATTGTGTTTTCTTTGGCTGAATTAAATGTCATTCCTTTAGAAAAATCTCCGTGATTGGTTATAAGTCCCAAAGGCGATTTTTCGACCAATACTTTTTTATTATATTCAACCGAATAAGATGGAATCCCCTGATCTATAAAAAAATTCAATAGTAATTTACCATCCTGAGAGGTAACCGTTTTTACCTGACCGATCGCAAAGATTGGAAGTAAAAGAAGTAATAAACTGTTTTTTATTAAATTGCGCATGCTTTATTTTATTTATCAGGGGTTGTTTAGTTTATATATTTTAATTTCTAAAAAAAACTTAGTTTCTGAGTCACTTAAAATCTATTTTAAATCAATCCAAACTTTCATTTTTCCAATACCTCTGTTTGACCAGGAATAATAAGGGATTGCTTTCAGGTTTGCCGTTTGGATGGTATTTACACCTCCCAAAAGATTATCTTCTTTGGTTACTTTGAAAGTGTCTTTGGCATTGATAGTAATTTTGTCAAAATTGGATGTATTATCCATTTCTTCAATGGCATAAACAATCGGGCCGTATTCCAAAGCCACTTTTCCGATGTTGCCTTCTACTTTATCACTCGTCACCACTTCTTTTACTTCCATTGGCAAATCCAGTTTTATAAAATCTCCTTTTTTCCATTTACGGGTAATGGTTACATATCCGTCCTTCCCTTGTTGAGTAAAAGCAACTCCGTTTATAGTCACTGAAGCCACAACTGGTGATGCCGATTTGTAACTGTATAAATCTCCCGGCAGTACTTGGTTTCTTGCCCATCCCGGAATTCTTAATTTGATAGTAAATTCACTTTCTTTTTTTGGATTAACAGTTACGGCAACTTTTCCGTTCCAAGGATAATTTGTCTCCTGTGAAATTTCCAATTGTGTTTTGTCCAATGTAATTTTGGCTGTATTCGAAGCATATAAATTCACATAAAGCACATCTTTGCTTGTTGAATAAATCAATCCCGGAATAGAAGGGATAAATCGGATCAGATTGGTAGGACAGCAGGAACAGTCAAACCACGCCTGACGGGTGCAGGAACCCCTGTTGTTTTTGTGTACTCCATCAGATTCAAGGGCATTTGGGTAGAAAAACTGTTTTCCGTCCAATGAAATTCCGGAGATTAATCCGTTGTATAAAGTACGTTCAATTACATCATAATAATTGGAATTTCCTGTTAGATTATGCAGTCTGTGATTCCAATATACATCGCCAATGGCAGCGCAGGTTTCGTTGTAAGCAGTAAGATTTGGCAATTCATAGTTTTTGCCAAAGGCTTCTCCGTCATGAATAGCTCCGATTCCGCCTGTGATGTACATTTTTTTATTGACCACATTAGTCCATAAATCATTTACCGCATTCAGGTATTCTTTATTGTTGTATATAGCGGCAATATCAGTCATTCCAGCATACATATAAACGGCTCTCACAGCATGACCAACTGCTTCTTTTTGTTGGACAACCGGTATGTCATCCTGTGCATAAGTACCGTATAGTTTGTGGTTTTTTGGATTTCCTCTATTGTCCAGATAGTATTTGGCCAAATCCAAATAGGCTTCATTGTTGGTTATTTGATACAGTTTTACCAAACCGGTTTCTACTATCTGATGTCCAGGAACTCCATGAACCTGATTGGGCCCGTCGCCAAAAGTCTGAACCAGCATATTTGCATTTTTGATGGCAATATCGAGGAAATTCCTTTTTCCAGTGGCTTGATAATGTACAACCGCAGCTTCTATTAAATGTCCTGAGTTGTATAGTTCATGACTGATTTGTAAAGACTCCCATCTTTTTCCTTCAATAACAGGAACCCAAGGTGCTGGCGGTTTGGCAGGATTAATAGTTCTCCAGGTTGTTAAATATCCGTCTTTTTCCTGACCAATTTTTATGATGCCGATAAGGGAATCCAAAAGTTTTTCCAGTTTTGGATTGGGTTCGCTTATCAATGTATTTGAAGCCCCTTCGATTATTTTGTACACATCAGTATCGTCAAAAGGCATTTGTCCTTTGGTTTCGCCTTTCATTTTACCTCCCGCAATAAGGAAATTGTCCAGACGTCCTTCTTCCTCACATTTATGAATAGCATATTCGATGGTTTTTTCCTGAACCCTTTTGATGATAGGCAACCAAAAGGCATCAGTGATTTTTACGTTCTGTATATTCACCGGGGTGATGGCATATCCAGTATTTTTCACTGCATTTTTCTGGGCATTTATTTTGCCCGAAGCGGTAAATAACACCAGGAGGGGAAGCACGTAGTTTTTTAAATTGAAAATTTTCATTATTCGGTTTTTTAATATAATTGGCTAATGAATTTATGTTGTTTGTAAAAACAATTTTTTATTCGAAGCTGCAAGATAAATAAAATAAGTGTATAAAATACATTTTTAAATCAAATTAAATTTTTTTACAATTATTACTATTTAGACAATTACTAAAAAAGCTAACAATTGATTGCGTATTTAAAGCACTGGCCATAAATCGGCATCCCATTGCAATTGTTTTATCTGCAGTATCGGTCTTCCGTTTTGTTTTGCGTCATAAGCGTGAAAAATGATGTAATCTTTTCCGTCAAATGTGTAAGTACTGTTGTGTCCCGCGCCAAACCAGTTTTTGTCGCCCTGAATCAGTAAAGTTCCTCCGCCCTCTGTTAAAGGTTTCCCGTCTTTGTCAATATAAGGGCCTGTGATGGTTTTGGATCTTCCAACAACTACTTTATAGGTGCTTTTTTCGCCCCGGCAACACAAATCCCAAGACAGAAATTCATAATAATATCCATTCTTTTTAAAAATGAAAGGAGCTTCGAGAGCGCCGTCACCCGGGTCAGTATCGGCCAGTTCGAATGTTCTTTTGCGTTTGGCAATGGTGTGCCATTCCTGCGGTTGTGCAATCGATTTCAAATCGGGATTGAGTTTTACCATTTTCAGGCCTTCCCAAAACGAACCGAAAGCAAGCCAAGGGGTATTGTTTTCGCCAAATGTCAAATTGGGGTCGATTGCATTCCAAAGATCTCGGTTCGGGATGGATTGAATGACAATTCCCTGATCGACCCATTTGTAGGCCGGGTCTTTTGAATCCAGAGTGGTATTGGTTGCTACGCCGATAGCCGAAGTATTTTTTGCGAAAGCGGAAACCGAATAATACAAATAGTAGGTGTTGTTGTGAAAAGAAATATCGGGAGCCCAAATGTGGTTGTCAAAATTTGGCACCACTTTGTCTACCCAAACGGGTTTTTCTGCGAATACCTGAGGTTCGTTTTTCCAGTTTTTTAAATCTTTGGAACTGAAGGCACTGATTCCTTTTCCAGTACAATATAGGTAATAAGTGTCTTTTTGCTTAATCATCACCGGGTCATGAACAGTAATGTCCTGAGCCGATGAAGCGGAGGCAGCGAGTACCACTAGTGCAAAAATTGTCTGTTTTATATTTTTGTAAATAATATGAGTCATTTGAGAAGATTTAAACCTTTGTATTTATTGAAAATCGTAACAGCGAACAGCCTACTTTGTTATTCCCTCCGTCGTCATGATTACACGTTTCATGCTTCCGTCTTTGTTGTAATACAAGCGGTCAACACAAACTGATCGTCTAAAACTGCCACCGTTTGGTTCGATGCTTCCATTGTGGTAAATGAAATACGATTTTCCTTTGAAATCAATTATCGACTGATGATTGGTATTTGAATTTCCGGCTATTTCATTCAGAATTCCTTTGTATTCCCATGGGCCGTTAATGGATTTGCTCATAGCGTAGGCAATTTTCTCAGGGAACTGATAAGCATATGACAAGTAATACCAATTATTGTGTTTGTGTATCCAAGGAGCTTCGGTATAATTTGGCAAAGGAATGGTTTGGATAGGGCCGTCAAGCTCTGTCATGTTGGGTTTTAATTTGGCATAATGACAAATGGTATTTCCCCAAAACAGATAGGCCTGTCCGTCGTCGTCAATCATTACAGTCGGGTCGATATCATCCCAGGTAATACTGGTTTGGGTTGTCATATCATTAGTAATAAGTGCTTTTCCCAGAGCATCTTTGAAAGGACCTGTCGGGCTGTCGGATACTGCAACTCCAATCGCTTTCCCGTTGATACTTCCGTGCTCAACAGTAACGTACCAGTAAAACTTTCCGTTACGCTCTATTACTTGTGCTGCCCAGGCATCTGCTTTTGCCCAAGTAAAATCAGTTACTTTTAACGGAACCGGATGTTCCTGCCAATGTACCATATCTGAACTTGAGTATACCAGCCATTCATTCATTTTATAAAAATTAAAATCATTTGGAGCTTCATCATGACCAGCATAGAGATAGACTTTGTCTTTGTAAACCAAAGCGGCAGGATCTCCAGTGTATTTGTCTTTGATGATTGGGTTGTTAATCATCGTTGTAGTGTTTTTGGCTTTGGCGGAAGCCGAAACATTGTCTTGAGCCGTTGTTTTAAAAGCCGAAACAAGAGCCAAAAGTGATAGGGTTTTGATTGTGTTTTTCATTTTACAGTAAAAAAAAGAATATGTTGAAAGAAACAAATGCCTTTTTTAATATTCTAAAAAAGGCATTTGCTCAGTATAAGTTTAATTTATTTTTTTGCCCCAAACCGGAATCCCTGCGGTTGTAAGTCCGGAATAGGTAAGAGTTACTTTGCGGGTAGCACTTTCCCAGTCCCAGGCATCATTTACTTTGCATTTTACGCCGTTTACGGTCAGTGTTTTGGCTGTACTGTCATACGACCAGGTTCCAGAAACACCGCCACTTACTTTTTTATCAGCGGTTAAGTAGATGGTTGCCGATTTTTGAATAGTCGCATATTGGTAATTCATTGTGATTTGTTCCCAGGTTCCAATGAATGTAGCTTCAGTAATGGTAGTGGCAGGTACGCCAGCGTAACGCTCGGGAGCTACTACAGGCCATCCATCCTCGGTCCATTGAATTTCACGTACATGTCCCATCATTATGGCATTAGAAACTGCAATTCCTGGTACATCTTTTGGCAGACGTGCCTGTGAAGCGTAAAACCATTGTTTGGTGTCCGGATTTTGGAAAATGGCGCAGTGTGAAATTCCAACCCATCCTGTATGGCCATTGAACCCATAAGGATGTGTTAACATTGGCCAACAATCAGCTCCTGTGGTTACATTGGCACCATCAATGCCCAGGTAAGGTCCCATAATGTTTTTGGAACGGCAAACTCTGGTATTGTAGGGCACATCTAAACCGTCATAGGCTAAAAATAAATAGTAATAACCCGTATCTGAGTTGTATATAATCTCTGATCCTTCAGATGCCTGCCAACGGCTGGTTGCACTACGGGTTGCAATGCGGGTTCCGTAATCACTCAGTGTTTTCAACTGGTATGGTTTTCCTGTATTTGGATCTAATTTAACTGCTACAATTCCAGAATGCCAAGAACCATATGTTAAATATTGGTCGCCTTCAGGAGTTTGAATAAAACTTGGGTCAATGGCGTTGTATTTGTAATAAGCATCTTCCCAAACTGTAGCACCTGTAAAAGAAAAAGGCTTTAATCCGTCAGGTTCTGAGCAGACTACCATTCCTTTGTCTGTCCAAACATTTGAAGCCAAATCATCGGTTTCAGCTAAGCCAATAAATGATCTGTTTCCCCAAGTACCGGTATCACCTGCAGGATCAAAAACCACAATACTATAATACATACGGTATTTGCTGCCTACTTTTCGAACACAAGGTGCCCAATATCCATAATTAGGAGTAATAGCAGGTAAGGCAGGATCCATTTTAGCTCTTTTGCTGTTGGTAGAATCTTTTACCCAAGCCGGTGCCGCTTCCATTGTAGATCCCATGAATTCCCAGTTGACAAGGTCTTTGGAACGTCTGTAGAAAAAATGTCCGTGTCCATCTGTAGCGTTTCCGTAGGAAGCATCGGTTTGGTACATATAGTAATAATCGCCGCATTTTTCTACGGAAGGGTCATGCACGTTGGCTAAATTCCATTGTGAATTATTACCCCAGGAAGAAATCGAGGAATAGTTATCGGCGTATGTAGGCCCGTCGAAAGTTGGAGTTGGAGTAGGAGTCGGCGTGGGGGTTGGAGTAGGATCCGGTGCAGGATCATCACTCTTGGAACAACTTCCCAATGCGACTGCTACAGCTAGAGCCAGTGCTAAAAAGCGGGCAACTCTTACGGTGGAATTTGATTTTTTCATTTTTTTAAACTTTTATTTTCCTTCTAAAACAACTACTGAGAAAGGAGGAATGGTGATTTCAAGTTTTCCTTTTTTGTTTTCGAAACCTTTAAAAACTGCGGGAACAATTTTGTTTGGTGTATCGAATGAATTGTAATCCTGCAGTTTTGATGATGCAAGGATTGTTCCAGTTACAGATTTGATTCCAAGTTCATTAATGTCAATTACAACTTTGTTTGTTTTTTTTGCATCAACATTTACCAATGAAATATGTACTGCTCCGCTTTTGTCTTTTGAAGCCGATACTGATATTGCAGGAAGTGTTTCTCCGTTAAAAGTATACAATGGCGATTGGAAACTAACCGGCAATAATTTTGCATCCTGGTGAACTCTGTACATTTTCATTACAGAATAAGTAGGAGTGGTAATCATTTTTGCTTTGTCCGTAAGAATGACTGCCTGTAAAACGTTAACACATTGTGCTAAGTTTGCCATACGTACTCTATCGGAGTGATTGTTGAAAATATTAAGGGTAGCTCCCGCCAAAACGGCATCTCTCATTGTATTTTGCTGGTATAAAAATCCAGGGTTTGTTCCTTTTTCCACTTCATACCATGCTCCCCATTCGTCAACAACCATTGCCACTTTTTTCTCAGGATCGTATTTGTCCATTATAGCAGAATGTTTGGTAACCAATTCTTCCATTTTCAATGCAGACTGCATTGTGTGGAAATAGCCGTCTTCGGTGAAATTTACACCATCTCCTTTTTTACCCCAGTCAATAACTGCATAGTGGTGAACTCCAAGTCCTCCCAGCATATTGACAGGAATATTTTTCATTAAAACTTCTGTCCAATTGTAATCGGCACTGTTTGATCCGGAAGCAATACGGGTTAAACCGCCTGTGTTTTCCCAATCCGACATGAAAGTGGCAAATTTTCGGTATTCTCCTGCATAGTATTCAGCAGTCATATTTCCACCGCATCCCCAGGCTTCATTACCAATTCCCCAGAATTTTACTTTCCAAGGTTCTGTTCTTCCGTTCTTTTTACGCAGGTCACTCATTGGGCTGACTCCGCCAAAATTGGTGTACTGTACCCAGTCTGCCAATTCCTGAACCGTTCCGCTGCCCACATTACCGGATAAATACGGTTCTGCTCCAAGAAGTTCACACATGTTCAGGAAATCATGGGTTCCAAAACTGTTGTCTTCAGTTGTGCCTCCCCACCATTTGTTAACTATTGTTGGTCTGTTTTCTTTTGGACCAATACCGTCTTTCCAGTGGTAAGTATCTGCAAAGCATCCTCCAGGCCAACGAAGATTTGGTATTTTTAATTCTTTTAAGGCTGCAACAATGTCATTACGAACCCCGGCTGTATTCGGTATTTTTGAAGTGTCACCAACAAAAAATCCGCCGTAAATACATCTTCCTAAATGCTCTGCAAAATGGCCGTAAATGTTTTTGTTGATAGTTGGAGCGCTTTCAGTATTTTTTATGGTAACCACTGTGGTTTCCTTTTGTGCAAAACCGGAGTGACTGTTAAACGCAATAATTAACAAGAATAATAAGACTTTTTTCATGATGTTTTAATTTATAAGGAGAGAAATTTTGGTTTCCCTCCATATATTGTTTTTTAATATGAAATAGTTGGCCAGCCTCCTGACCATGTAAAATTAGCTATTTCCAGTTTAGAACTGTTACTGTTGTTATTTTTCTAAAGAACAGTCTCTTATAAGTAATCAAAATTCCGGAATATCTCTTGTAGCTATGTTTGTTTTTTAGAAAAAATCATACCATTTAGTGATACTCTTTTAAGGTATAAAATCACGTGGTAACCCGTTTTGGAAATACCACATGATTTTAAAAACTCAACTAACTCAAAAAATATTAATAACTTGGATTCTGAACCATTCCAGGGTTGTTGTCCATGTCTAATTGTGGTATTGGGAAGTACTCTCTTCCTGGTGCATAGCTGTCAAATTCAACATCTCTTGATTTTAACCAAGCCAGTTTTGCAGAATCCTCTAACCATCCCCAACGGCGGATGTCATCAAAACGGTGACCTTCAAGAGGGAACTCCAGGAATCTCTCGTGTCCGATTTGGTCTCTCATTCCAGCTTGACTAAGTCCAGGTTTTACTGTGCTTAAGTTTGGTAAGCCTACACGGTCTCTAACCATTTGAATGTATGTATACGCTCCTTGAGTATCCCCGGTTTCGTTCAAACATTCGGCATACATTAACAAGATGTCGGAATAACGTAATAAACGCTCGTTGATTCCTGAACGCCAGTCATATTCGTTAGCATAGCCACCATCTGAGTTTTCGTATTTTCTGCAAAATAAGTCATTCAAATCTCCAGGGTTTGCAGCATAGAAAGTTGCGAAATCCTGACCGTACAATTGCATTCCTCCCGGTTTGTTGTAGAACATAGTAGCATCCAAACGAGGATCTACAGCACCGGAAGTAGTTAACTCATCATGGTATTCATTGTATAATGCCCAAGTTGGTTGAACGTCTGTCCATCCGAATGCTCTTGGTGCATAAGTAATCGCTCTTGCTGAAGTTTTACCCCAGTTTGAAGCTGGTATTCCACCCCACCCTAATGCAACTCCACCTGCTTCTCTACTGAATTGAACCTCGAATAATGATTCAGAGTTATTCTCGTTGGTGTCTGTAAAGTTGTCGCGGTAATTAGATACTAATGAATAAACACCAAGATCGATTACTTGTTTGAATGTTGTTTTTGCATTTGCAAAATCTTTGGTAAACAAATAAGCTTTTCCTAAGTAACCTAGTGCCGCTCCTTTTGTTGCACGTCCTTTTTGGTCTGCATCAATACCAGATATGCCTGTATACGTTGTTGGTAACAAATCTGCAGCGGCTTTAAAATCAGCAATTACCTGAGCCCATCCTTCTTCCTGTGTTTTTTGTGGATAATAAACTGCAATTTCTGTTGGTACCGGCACATTTTTGAACATGTTTACCATGTGGAATAAGTACAAACCTCTTAAAAAATAAGCTTGACCAAGGATTCTGTTTTTTAAAGCTGCATCTGTAAACTCAATTCCCGGTACATTGGTCAAAACCTGATTGGCTCTGAATATTCCTTGATAACAAGTCTCATAACACCAGCCATAAATTGCGGCATCAGTAACATTAGAGTTGAAACGGCCTACGTTGTACATAGCTCCCCATGGGCTGTTGCTTCGAGTATCATCTCCTTTTAAGTCCAATAACAAAGGGGTACTTCTCATGTAAGTTCCATCTGTCAATAAACTTGAGTATGTAGCATTAATTCCTTCAACCGCATCTTGATCTGTTGCCCAGAATTTATCCACAGAGTCATTATTTGGGTCCAATTGGGTCAAATCATCGTCATTTACACAACTTGTAGTCACAGCTGCAAGTGATAAGAAACCCGCTAGATAATTATATATTTTATATTTCATTTTGATTCGTTTTTAATTGGTTTGGTAGTTTAAAATTTCACATCAAGTCCTAAAGAAATAGTTCTAGGATTTGGGAAAGAACCTGCATCATATCCTCTTGAGAACAATCCGTCATTGCTGTTGAAATCAGGGTCATATCCTTTGTATTTTGTTATAGTCCAAAGGTTTTGGCCATTTACGTATACTCTGGCTTTTTCGATAAAAAAGTCTTTTGGAGTAGGAATTTGATATCCAATCTCCATAGTTTGTAATTTTACATAATCTCCTTTTTCGATGAAACGGTTAGAGTCTCTTGCGTTACCATTAGGGTCACCAATAATTGGACGGGGAACATTTGTATTTGTATTTGTTGGAGTCCAATAATTAAGTTCATCTGTACTATGATTGCCATATTGTCCAATCATTAAATCACGGTACATGGCATTAAATACTTTGTTACCTCCTGCACCTTGCCAAACCATTGTGAAATCAAAGTTTTTATAAGAAGCACCAAAGTTTGCACCAAAATTGTATGTTGGAATTGCTGATCCTTGGTAAGTTCTGTCTTGGTCATTAATGGTTCCATCACCGTTAACATCTTTGAAACGGATATCTCCCACACCTGCATTGGTTTGAGTAGGAGCCGCAGCGATTTCGGCAGCATTCTGGAAAATTCCATCTGTTTGGTATGCATAAATTTCACCGGCAGATCTTCCAATTTCTGTTTTAGAAGCTGCACCATAGATTGGATTTCCATTAACACCAATTTTTCTTACTTCATTTTTTAAAGTTCCTACGTTAGCGCTAATGTTATATTTAAACTCATGGTGTGAGTTGTTGTATG